>Ga0302320_10001477_pt1 | contig 56723 bp, 43 predicted proteins | sample Bog_T0_3_FD_202130 | JGI IMG/M metagenome (GOLD analysis project Ga0302320, IMG submission 202130) | Peat permafrost microbial communities from Stordalen Mire near Abisko, Sweden - Bog_T0_3 | ecosystem: Environmental > Terrestrial > Soil > Wetlands > Peat | place: Sweden: Abisko, Stordalen Mire...
GCCCCCGCGCGTTTCGCACTGGGGCCGACGCTTCCGCTCCAGGCGGGACCCCAATTTCATCGCAAGGCAAAAGACGGTTCTATATTTCATGCCGCGCTTGCCGACACCGAGCCCGATGGCTGGGCAAAGCGTGTCATTATGCGCGACCACATCAAGCGGAGACAGGAGTTGCGCCGTGATGGAAAAGAAGAAGCGCAGCCGCTCAACGCGCTTGATTATTTACTGGCTGTGGATGATTTCAGCCGTGTCGGCGCGCTTCGTTTTCGCGACGAAGAGGGCGTGTTTCAACGCGCGTAGGAAGAAGGGCGCCGGACAGCTCCGCCACTCATCGAGCTTGGACATTTGCTGAGCGCGTCGCGCGCTGTCGAGGCGAACAAAGAGACGGCAGCGGACCTTGCATACTTGCGCGGACGAGGCACGTCGCTTGGCGGCATGCGCCCGAAATGCACGGTCATTGACGAAGATGGCTCGCTCTCAATCGGCAAGTTTCCCAGCATCGCAGACGAGCGTGCCGTTACTAAGGGAGAAGTGCTCGCTCTGACGCTTGCCAGAAAGGCCGGGATCAATGCAGCCACGGCGCGTATCGTCCAGAGCGAAGATTTGCCGGTTGCACTCGTCCGCCGCTTCGACCGCCAAAACAACGGCCATCGCGTAACGTATGTCTCCGCCGCGACCATGCTGGGTGTTGAGGCGACGGAACCCGAGGAACATACCTACACCGAGATCGTGGACGCAATCCGCGTACACGGGGCCGACGCACGAGCCGATATCGAAGAGTTGTGGAGGCGCATTGCCTTCTCGATTTTGATTACGAATGTGGACGACCACTTGCGCAATCACGGATTCCTGCATGTAGATAGGGAATTCTGGCGGTTGTCGCCCGCTTTCGACATCAACCCGTCGCCCGAGCGCGTGCGTGAATTGAAGACGTGGATATCCGAAGATGCTGGCCCTGACATGACCAACCACGCGCTCTTTACCGATACGGCGACTGGATTGTTCGATTCCGCGTCCTTCGACCAGACAAGAAATCAGATGGGGATGGTGCTGCTCCTCAAAGATGCCCAGAATCTCAGCAGCAGCAACGATATTTATCGTGACAAGCTAGATGACTACGGGTGCAGCAACATAATCTGGAATGAGATCTTGGCAGGAGAGCTTCCCGACGTTGATGCCGGATGTCTACCCACGGCATTCCAGAATGCCTTCATTGGGGCTGACGATACCGGAGCTTTTCCGAAAGACAAAGTGGAAACGCGGCAACGATTGTTCTTTGAAGCGGTGAAAACGATATGGGCACAAGTATGACAACGGCTGTGACAGTTCTACCGACCATAACGCCAGCTGGAATTCGTGATGAATTGACCGGCATGGTCGTCCGCGACCTTCTTGGCCCTGCGGGTGGGCCAGACGAAGAACTCAATCAATACGAGGACCACGTTTACGGCCGTTACCTGGTTGGCATGCTCGCGCCCAAGAGCAGTGAAATTCCCGGGGGCGAACTGGATGAATTGTCCACTACCGGCGGTGATGAAGGTGAGGAAGGCGCTCCGGATACCGGCGTCCCTCCTGTGGGGACTTACTTTCCATCTTCAATGGGCATGAGCTTTGTCGTTATTGTGGTCTCTTTAGACGGAGCTGACGCGGTGGCAGTAGTCGAGGGCGAATTCTCCGAATCCCCATCGTGAAGGCAGGTTTTGTGAATTTGGTGAAGCAGAGGATTCCGCGAGAATTCTCGACGTAGGACTGCGACGAGTTCTTTACTGGGGAACGTTGCCATCTCCTAAAGTGCTAAGTTCTTTCGCGTTGTTGCGCCAGTCCATTTGCACGCCCACGGGGTAGGCGGGCAGACGCCCGAGCCCGAGCCCGCGACCGGCGATTTCTCCCGGAAATTGTGCAAGTGTCCTTAATTTGCGAGATACTACGTCCCGCATTGGGCCTCTTAGCTTGCGGGTTCCGGTCAATGCTGGTTGCCCGTGGTGGTCTTGCCACACGAAGACGGCGCTAGCGCTGACAATGCCCATTGCAGGGCCCTTGTATTATCGAGGAATGGCTGAGCCACAAGGTCCAGCAGGACCGCGAGTAGAGTGTGATGGTGTGAACTTCACTAGAGAGCAGATGGAGGGGCTACTCGCTGCAGCTTGCAACTTCCAAGGTCGAGGAATGGCAGCGCGCGACAAATGCCGCGAGGACTTCCGCGATGCTGAGCGTGAGGAGGACAACACCCTCCGGATAATGGTCGACGGCCTGGTTGCTTCGCTGCAGGATAAGCTCTCCCAGCCCATCGAGAAGGTAGACTCAGGAATCTCCTACCAGATCGGCTTGGTGACCTCCTATGTCCGAACTCATTTCATCGTCACCGATCTTATCCTCAACGGCGACTTGGTGGAGGCCGTGACGTTGATTCGGAAGCAACTCGAATCCGTCGCCCGGCTCAATGAACTCGACCAAAGGCCGCTCCACAAACTCGAAGGAAAAACCCCAAACATTAGGATGTTCTTCGAGCATGGGGGCGGAGAAATGTATGGGCACCTATCAGAGGTGGCTCACTTTTCAAAACCGCGTGTTTCCGAGTTGATGCATGTGATCCAGGACGGAGATCGTATGGGGCCGAGCCTCTATCCAGCCTTCACTGTGCATAGTTTCGCATGCCTAGACATGCACCACTTCGTCGCAATCTACTTCTTGGCGTGGATCACAGAAAAGATGTCCGAATGGTATCCGCAGGTTGATCATCAGGAAGCGAGGATGATGGTCGGTTTGACCATCGCATATGCCAAACGCGTCGATGTGATTCGGTTTCCCGATCTAAAGTAAGAAACTCTGATCTGGATTCGGCTTCGGTTGCGGCTTGTCAGAACTCTGCCGTTTCGACTTCGCATGCCAAGCGGCTGAGCCGCAGCCAGCTTTACTTCGGCGCGTGCGTGATTCCGGCAGAGCCAAGGAGGTGTCGCGATGACAGCTCATAGCGGGCTCTCGGCTCTCGGTACTAACGGAATTGCTGAAATACTGAGGTCATTCTTGGCTGTCATGCCCGCAGCCGATCCAGAAACTCCAAAGCGCGCGGTGACCCGATTCTTCCCAATTGCTCGCAAAGTGGGCGCAGCGTTGGCTCAGTTGCATCGAGATCGATCAAATCCGAAACCATCGTATGAACCTGATCTAAGTCCCATAACTGGTGGCCGTCTTCCTGCGAGAGGAGCGCGGTCAGAAAGCGAGCAGTCAGCACCGGAGCACGATCTAGGAGCGCCGCCTCTTGGAGGCGATAGTAAAACATGTCTCGTTTTACGTCCGGCGGTGGACCGGCGAGGAGAAACCTCAGAATCTCTGCATAGTGCGACCCCAGAACAGTAACCCACTCACACATTGCACCAGACTCTTCCGCGTCAAGGGCAATCGGATTCGCTTGAACCCGGAGTTCGAGATAGCGCCTCATCCACCGGTTCCAAGCCGACTCCTTTGCTTGGTGATCGGCCTCACGCAAGATCTGTGTAACGCTTCCGACCCAATGCATCCGCTCACGATGCTGGGCCCGTGTCAGAAATTCGCCGAGCCAACCGCTCTCAATGGGATCGATCGCGCCGAAGACAGCGAAGGCTGCCAGATGGCTACAGAACATGCGAGACCGCTCGTCGGATGCGCCCGTGATCTCCGGAAGATGACGTAGGTAGGCCGCAATCAAGCCGGGCAGCATTGTTTGCGTCCACGTGCCCCAAACTAGGTATCCGTCCCAGCTCTGTTCCGAATGTCGCGGTGAGGCTGGCGTCGCGAGCAACGGCAAGACATGCTCCGTGTACCAATCCTGCGAGACCTTCAAGAAAAGGATAGCGATCAGGATCAAAAAGTGACCCGCCATACGCCGGCATGAGCAAGTCCTGATGATTCACTCCGCCATGGACGGCGCGAAATGTCGCCAGTAACCTTGCCCAGGCATCGCAGCGGCGTTCAAGCACCTGCGGGCCGTAAAGGTCGGCTACCTCCTGCAACTGCTCCATGAGCGTGGATACGGCGTAGTTGTCGTCATACAGCGGCTTACCCAGATGCAGCAAGCCGCGCTCCTCCGCCGAAAAGAGAAATACGAGACGCATCATCACCGTCAATGCGGCGTCATAGAGGTCAGTTTCCGCGAGTCCCTTGAGGAGAGTGCGATTGGCATCCTGATCCAGCGTGTCGAATGCTTGAACCAGCACTTGCACGGCTTCACGGACCTGATAGCCGAGCTGGTCAGTAACCTCTTGCTGATCCTGAGCGCTCTCCTTGAGGAGGCCAAGCAGCGTATTGGCAGCGTCGACGCCAAAGAACCGGTGGACCCCAAGCAGAGAATGAAATGCCCGCAGAGTGATTGGTTCGTCAAGCCATAAGGCGCCATACCAGGATGCATAGCCAGTGGTCTCACCCCGCGGAGCGTAGACCAGCATCCAATGCTCACCATTGGTGACCAACCCAAGGGGTACACCGCTGGCATGGAGGAGCTCCGTCATGCGGGTGGCGGGGTTAGCCTTCCAATGCCGATCTGCCACTGGCCTGTCGAGCGACTGACTGAGGGGGTAGGTGCAGATGAGAAGATGAGCCTGTCCCGCTGTTTCGGTATTCTTCGGGCCCACAAGAGCAAAGTCGGGGCGCAGAGTCTCACCCATTTGAGCTACATTCGCTTCCAGTCCAGCAGGGAGAGTCTGGCCTTCAGTGATGAGTTCCGCGGGATAATCAAGCAATTTGTTCAGGACGTGCAGAATCCACGCGCGTTGCTTGCCTGGAGCGTTGGGATTTTTCTGCCACTCTTCGTATGCGTTTCGCAAAGCTTTGGCTTGGGCAGGATCTCGTCCATCCAGTCCTTGCGGAAATACACGAAGAAGTACTGGCAAGGAGACGAAGGGTCCGGAGACCTCGACAAGGGAAAGCCAGTCGGCATGATGACGGGAAGTGTTCATGCTCGCCCTCCAGTGATTGCAAGGACGGCTCTACGCGGTATTAGCCACGTGACGGCCACAGGGAACAACCGGGCGCTGGGATTGCGAAAACGGGACCGAATGTGCACAGCTTCACGCTCAATCTCATCAGGGATCTCGTTGTACCTGCGGCGTAACGCGGCGAGATCCCGTTCGTGCTGCTGCTTGCCAGGTTCGTCTCCGCCAAAATCAAGCTTGAACTGAGGATTATCTCTGCTCTCTAGCTCCTCGTGGATCGTCCGCCGCAGCTCATTCATGACGAACCGGAGCTTGTTAACTTCCTTCTCAGCCAGCTCCTCGAAGTTCTTTTCCAGATTCTTTGTGCGCTCAACCCTTCGCGCTTCAAGTGCAGCCAGCAATGCATCTCGCTGTTTTGGCCACAGGGTCTGAAAGCGACTTTCGATGGCAGCGGGCGCCGGCGTCTCTGTGGCAGCTTCAAGCGCTGATTTTGTCTCACCGACGTTCAACCGACTGAAACGACCCTCGATCAGTGCGCCGCCAGCCGTGATGATCTCCTCGTGCAGACGATGATTGTCGCCACCCAATACAACAATGCGACCGTAGGCGACAATGACAGGATGAGTCAGTGCTGAATCATCCACTACACAAGTTGAGACGCGGGACAGATGCTTGGACTGATTGCCGGGAGACCAGATCTCTGCACGCAGCAGCCTGAGGCACATCTGAACCAGACGGTGATTGAGATGGGCGAGTACGACATCATCGCGGCCTGCGGCAAGAGCGGCGTCGAAGACGATTGGCCGAATAAGCTTGGTGTGAGGGTGCGCCAACCCTTCGGCACATTGCGCCCAACTGCCCGAGAGCGCTGGGAGTCGGAACACCGGGCAGGACTTGCGGATGCCCGTTGGATCAGGCCAAATCCCCTCAACATCGACGGGAATGAGGGCCGGCTGCTGGGCGAGTTCCATGCCAACCCGGACAGCGTTCTCCACATGTTCGGGAGTAAGGTTCAGTGCTTTCTGTGTTTCGTGCAATTGCGAAGAGAGCCTCTCCAGCTGCTCGCGGAGTTTCCGGTCGAATTTCAACATGCGGCGAACCGGTTCGGCTTCTTGCTCGGCTCGTGTGGTATCCAACCGCGTCCGCCGCCCCAGCATCGCCTCTTCAACTTGGCTGGCAATGACCAAGCCAACCTTCCCTAGATCTTCGCGAATAGTCTCGATCTTTAACGCAGCACGCATGAGGAATTCCAGATCGGCTTCCAGGTCACCCACTTTGCCCGTCGTACTCGCGGAATCAAAGCCGCGGCCAACAAAGTGGTGAATGTGAACCTCAGCCGCCTTTTGACCGTGGCGGTCTACACGGCCGTTACGCTGCTCCATTCTGTTAGGGTTCCAGGGGATTTCAATGTGGATCAGCCGAGAGCAGTGGTTCTGCAAATTGACACCCTCAGATGCGGCGTCGGTGGCAAGCAAGATCCGTACTTCAGATTGGCTTGGGGGTGCCTGAAAGGCAGCCTTGATCCTTTCGCGCTCGTCTTTGTCCATTCCGCCGTAGATCATTTCCAGACGGCGCTCTTCAGCAAAGCCTTCGCGTGCCAATAAGTCGTAAAGCCATTTCTGGGTGGCGCGATACTCGGTGAATAGAATCACGCGCTCCCCATTCCATTTGCCTCCGGATTTAAGGGTTTGGTTCAGCCACTTGATTAGTGTCTGCGCCTTTGAGTCCGGACGCAGACTGGCCTTTGTTGCATACCCACTCAACTCTTTGAGTAAAACTCTCTCCTCATTTGAGACTGATGAGAGTGCTTGGCTGGCCGAACCCATGGCATCGCCGATTTGGGCTTCATATTCCTCATCGTCTGCGTAATCGTCGTCGTAGGCATCAATATCCCGTGCGTAATTGGCGTTGCTCTTCTGGCCACCAATCGTGTTCATGTGCTTTTCGAGCGTGGTGCCAAAAGCCGCGGGAGAAGAGAACAGCCTCTTCTTGAGTAACTTCAGGACGAACTCAGCGGCAAGGCGTTCACCTTCGGACGAAGCATTCTTGAGACGCAGTTCGGAATACCGTTGCAGGTTCTGGTGAGCATCGCGCTCTTCAGCGGTGTATGGCACCTCTAAATGCTTGACAATCCGCTCGGCAAACCTCCGACTTCCATCCCAACGAAGCTTGAGTTCGGATTTCATCCGGCGGACCATCACGGCCTCAAGTTGCGCACGGTCTGGCACGATTCGAGAGAATCGCTGGTTGTCGAGAAGTTCGAGCAACGACGCAAAGCTCTCCCGATAGCCGTTGTGAGGCGTCGCGGAGAGGAAGAGCTTGTGCTCGAAATGGGGGGTCAATGGCGAAGGATCATCTCCTGGACTACGAGGCCTGCCTCAACGGTCTTTCCAAGACCCACATCGTCCGCGATCAGGAGATTCACGCGCGGCATTGAGAGTGCCCGGACTACAGGATCCAGTTGGTAGTCATCTATTTCAATGCCGCTCCGAAATGGAGATTGCAGTGCTCGATCGTCGGCCTGAGATATTGCGCCCCAGCAAACGGCATCTAGAAACGCCTGAAGCCTTCTGGGGTGATCAAAAGATTGGGGTTCAGGCAGAGTGGATCTCTCATGAACTGTCGTGCCCGGCTCAATTTCCCAGATAATCTGAAGCTCTTCGCCCAAACCGTCATCCTCAACCGAAGAAAGTCTGACCAGATTTGAGCAGGGGAGGACCGCGGGAGCGAGGCCTGACGTAGAAGGGAGGATCTCCGTGACAACGAACGGTCTTTTACGGACGATTACCAGCTGTCCCGTCTCCGGGCCCTGTTTTTGCATGCGATAAGAATAATTCAGTAGGGCCTGTGATATGCGTAGGTCTTTTCTGCAGAATTACTTATTGTGTTTTTCGAAACTTAAATCTGATGTTTGGAGGCTGCTTGCTATCTTCCGAGGGGATTCATGGGCGGGCGATCATGGATGATTAGCATTATGCTTAAAATGTGATAATGTGAATCATTAAATGGGGATTTTGTGGCACGCATGAATCAGCTTCAGCAAAACTGCACAGAGGTTCTTGTCGGTACTGGAGCCGAAGTGAGCCGCCGTCTTCGCCGTTCGTCCGCGCGGAGGGCGGTTGCGTTCACGTTTGCGGACGATGAGCAGGCGGCGGTGCTCGAAGACGTAGTGCGGAAAGTGGTGGAGTTTCTACCGCACATCGTTCGACAGCGCCAGAAGGAAACATTGGAGAGAATTGTCGGTGCGCTCCTGCCAGAGATTGCGATTCCGCACGCCGCGCTCGCCGAAGCGCGGATGCTTCTCGATGCGAGGTCAAGGATTTTGGAAAGCGGAGATTTTCTGCCAGCTGGGGAAATCGCGAAACTGGCGGGATACAGCGAGAAGAATCCGAGTGCACAACCCAACAGATGGAAGAAAGATGGAGCAATCTTCGCAATCCAGCACAAGAGTGTGGATTACTTCCCGCTGTATGCGTTAGATCCGAATCAGAACTACAGGCCATTTAGGGCAGTTGCGGAAGTTCTTAGAGTCTTTGGCGAAAGCAGGACGGGATGGGTAACCGCCTTTTGGTTTGCCGGACTGAGCAGCTATCTTGACGATCGCCGACCGCAAGATCTCTTAGCAAGCGACCCCGATCTCGTGATCGCCGCGGCCAAGGACGAGGTGGAGGGCGTGCAGCATGGCTAAGGCGGACGAAGACTTCTGCTGCCTGCTGATGATCTTAATTCGACAGACCGCGTCATGAACGCGATACGACTCCTGGCGTTTGCCAGCCACGCAGTGAAGTTTATCCGCTGCACTCAACTTCCCGCGCTTTCCTCTGGTCTTGACTACCCAACCGGCATGCGGGCCCGCAACAGCTGACCAAACCCTAAGCCGGATCTGTCAGTGAATCTGCGCAATTCCATCTGTGTGGCTGACAATGATCAATAGCTAGCCGACAACTCCTGGCTATCCCCCTATTTCCTCCATGTCGAAAAACTCGATCGAACCCTTCAATTCGACGTAACAATCGGTCTATCTGCGACGCGAACGGATCGCATTCGCGGCGCTCTTCCTCTTTCATAGAAGAGAGAGCATAGCCTCGTCAATGTTGCGGATCAACCCAATTGAACCCGCAGTTCTGACGCAACATGATCACGAGCAGCCCCGGCGTTCAATTATTGACTCACCCGGATCTAAGGGCCCCCTCGATTTGCCGGGCATTTCAAAGTCTATTGGGATATAGCTGATTGAAAAATTCGTTCCGTCATTCTTCACGAAGTGAGCACGGAGTTCAGAGGTCTTAGCCTCTTGCCAGCGGAGGTTGGTGTGGAGCATCGGGCCAGCAATTGTCTCGGGGAGAACAAGATAATCTGGAATCTGGACCGAGGGACTGTGGAACTGCCCGGCTGTTGCATCAATTAGGCACCCCGCCACAAGGACAATGGAGTGTTCAATCATATGGACTACTCCATTCTCATCTATTGCAGGGACAATGGCCTGCCCATGTCCAGTGAGAACCGCACAGCGAATGACCACTGCGTCCGCGAATCCTCTATGCCGCAGTACTTCTACAACCTGTGCCGAAACGTTATGACAATCTCGCATGTCGGGGTACGTGGATTTAACCGAAACAGCAAACCGGGCGGCCAATGCTTTGAACATGCGGAAGTCCCGTTTCGTTACCATCAGCTCATCTCGCAACAAGAGTTTGTCCTATCCTAATTGGTCGGATGGTACTGATGGGCAGTTGAAGGCGATCGTGAATGTAATTACAGATGCAGCGCCAATCGCCGCAAGCAGGTTGGAGAGCGGCGACTACCAGTCCCCATCATCGTTTTGCCCTTCCTACTCCGGTCCGCACGCGCATCGTCCGACTTATCGAGGTGCTCCTGCACAACGACACGCTGGTCTCCGAATGGTGCGCCCGCACCTCCACCAGGCCGTCCTGACCGTCTTGCACATCGGCGCAGACCACTACGGACTCGACCAACTCCGCTACGACCTGCGCAAGATCAAAGCCCACGAACTCCTCACCGGCGATGGAAAACTCTACGCCCATCCGCTGACCGAGAAAGGAACGAAGGACGCCTTCTTGTTCTGCTCTTCCACCATCAACCCGCCGCCCCGTGTCCAAACTGCAAACTCATCAAGCCGATCGCTCCATCCGCAACATCATCCAACTACGCGAAGCGGTCTGAAAATGTTGAAGTATCGTCATTTGCGAATGATGCCGTAAGACTCTGACGCGGGATCGAGCCCGCCACTTAGCCAGCGCAACGTTCTATAGACGTCAGATCCACGCAATTTTCACGTTGAGGTTGCCGGCATTGACATCTACGATCGAAGAATCACTGCTTATTGCAACACGCGAGATCCGTTACGTGAGGATCGCTCTATCTAACGTTCTATTTCCTGGGTGAAACACTCAGTAAGGTCCCAAGAGAAAGCAGCTATCTCGGCTGGCGCAGCCGAGTTTTTAAAACTTTTCAGTTACTAAGTGAAATTTGCTTGCCGCGCAGGTTGTATATCCACTCAAGCTATGCCATCCTCGCAATAGGTCGATCGTAATGACTCATCACCTCTGACAAAGTCAGGGACTTAGCGAATGTAAGTTCGAGATGAGCCAGGGCCAGCGAGTTAGTTTTATCGCTACGTTGCATTTCGGCAAAATGACTCACCCCTCCGTGCTTCCTCAGCGGAGGGCACTGAAAGCGATGGTTGCAGACAAGGTCCGGGTAGCCGCGAAACGGGCCATCGCAGGGAACATCCAAAGCCGCGTTGCAACATCCCCGAGGGGACGCCGCAAGGCAATACCAGGCCCGTAAGGGCATTGAAGGTTAAGGTGTACGATGGCCGTTTTCGTTTTGGATAATGATGGCAAGCCGCTCATGCCCTGCTCCGAGAAGCGTGCGCGCATACTGCTCGAGAATGGCAAAGCTCGGCTTCATCGTTTTCGGCCATTCTCGATATGTATGACCGACAAAGGTCACGGGCGAGATCTCCGCCAAGACTTGACGCTCAAGATATCCCCGGGTAGTAAGTCAACCGGATTTGCAATTGTTTCTCAAGACGGCGAAACTACTCGGGTCGTTTTTCTTGCCGAACTCGTTCATCGCGGCTTCAGTATTGTGGAAGCCCTACAAAGCCGATCAAAACGCCGCAAGCGCCGACGCTCCGCCATTCGCTACCGTGCTAACCGTTTCTCGAATAGGCGTAAGGGAAGTGGATGGCTTCCACCCTCGATTGTGCATCGGGTGGAAACGGTCGAGACTTGGGTTCGTCGCTTTTTGGAGCTTGCGCCGATCAACTCGATTATTGCGGAAGTTGCTCCATTCGAGCCGCAAGGGCTCCCGGTGGCACTCGCAATCGAACAGAGTCAACAAGAAGATCGACGAGCCTCAGAAAAGAGGCACCGTGTGTATATCAGGTGGGGACGCAAATGCATCTACTGCGGGGATGAAAACTCCAGCCTGGAACTCGATCACATAGTGGCTCGTTCAAAAGGCGGCTCGAACCGAGATTCGAACCTAGTGCCCGCCTGCTCTCCGTGCAATGAGAAGAAGGGGGCGCTCTCAATCCAGCAGTTCTTGATCGATAGACCTGAGCTTCTGCAGAAAATCCTTCGCGGAGTGAAAGCGCCGATGCGCGATTCCGCTTCCAGTTATGCCATGCGCCGCGGAATTCGAGAAGCGCTATCGAAAGGGCCTCTGCCAATTGAGACATCGACGATCGGTTCACGACGAGCAAATCTCAAGCGGCTGAAGCTTCCATCCTCTCCAGCCTTGTGCGCGGCATGCGCAGGAGATACTGGAATGCTGACAGGATGGGACCTCCCCATTCTTATAATCCAGAGTAAGGGGCGGGGGTCGTACCAGCGAACAGGCAGCTATATTCCGGGGCGCACCAAAGGCGATCATCGCAATCGCCTGATATTCACTCGACAAAAAATTCACAATGGATTTCAGTCCGGCGACATCGTCAAAGGCGTCGTTAAGCGCGGTAAAAACCCAGGTCTGCATCGGGGGCGTGTCACGGTGCGCGCGAAGGGCGCAATGGACCTAGTTTCGGACAAAGGGAAGAGGATCCAAGTCGCGCCGTCGAATTGCCGGTTGATTCAACGGGCTGATGGATATAGTTACTCCATCATCAAGTCACCACGCAAAGGCGCAGTACCACCTCCTGTTGAAGTCCTTCAGGCGAACGCTCGGATATCGGGTCCGAGGCGAAAAGGACCAAACAATCATGGGCGATGATTCAGTCGTGCAGCCAATCATCCGGACTATCGGGCCGTTCAGAAGGCATGGCCAAATGCGAAATGTTGTCCAGCGGGTTAATGCTGCCATTCCAGTTGGAGGGCTGACAAGGCGGCAGTGCCAAAAGTTGCTGATACTTCCGCGAGTCCGGGTACAGGCTCTTCGGCACAACATGGCCTCGCTTCAGCGGAACCCCCGTACTCCCGCAATACGTACGAACCCCGTTGCGCCTGCGCATTTCATCTTCATTATCCGCCAACCGGCAGCGGCCCCCACAGTCGGCAACAGGTCGGAGCTCAAGACGTTGGTATTCCGAGTAATGTATGGTTGGGTCCATGACTGGCGAGACGGAGAAGGAGATATCGGGACTCGCGCTTCTGCGACAGCCGGCGACGCTCGCCCTCGCTCGGTATCTGAACGATCTGCGTTCCATGGTTGGGTTTCAGGCCTATCTGTGGCAGATGATCGTGAAGGTGGACTACGCCCAGATAGAACCTGCGACATTGCCGAACCTGGATAACCCGCCTGGGGCACATAGCGCGGTCGCCCAGATGGATATGCACAGGACAGTCCTCGATGAGATGGTCTACTGCCGCGAGGTCAATAGCTTCCTGACCTATCTTGCCGACCTGATGACGCTGATCTATGGGAAGTATCCGAAGAAGCTGCCGTCGAACAAGCAGACATCGTACCGGTTTGCGATCGAGCGCCATCTAGCCGGCGATTTGATCTCCGCTCTCGCCGAGGAAACCGTCCGGGAGCTGACCCATCAGAATCTCGGTGATCTGGAGGAACACTTCCGAAAAAAGTTGGACCTTGTTCTGTTCACCAAGGAAAATGACCGGGCACAAGCCGCACTTTCCATCGACCTCCGCAATATCATCACCCACAACCGCGGCATCGTGAACCGATTCTTCGTTCAGCGCAACCCCCGGTTCGCCGACGCTCTGGGCAAGCGCGTGGTCCTCGGCGAAGAAGAAAGCCGGGAGATGCTCGGTGCACTGGGATTCTGCGCGCGTCAGCTCGATCTCCGAGCCATTGGGAAATTCGGATTGGAAACCATCGAGCCGAAGTTCAAGGAGCCGTCCACCGTGGCCGCATCGGACGGCGGTGCTTAGCCAAATCGGGGCTTTCCGTGCTCTGGCCGAAGTCCATGCGCGCGATTTCAGCCCCCGTGTCGTGACCCTCACCACCCAGGATGGCGACACGCACATCCTGCCCGACTTCACCATATAGCCTCGCCCCGACGGCGAACTCGCCCTCGCCAACGGCATACCTGCACACGAGACCTGAGCTAACCGAACCTCAGAGTTTTCCCCCAATAAGATTTAGCATTAGGGAGTGCCTCGGTAATGTGAAGGAATGACCAATCAGGAAAAGCGGCAGAAGATCGAAAAGCTGGATGAGAAGGCATTGCGCGAGACGGTGTTGTTGCCCCTCCTTTCGCAGATGGGGCTCCGCGCTGTCACGATCTATCATGGACCCCGGGAACGGGGCAAGGATATCGTCGCCTACGATCTTGATCGCTTCGGCAACCAAGAGTACATCGCCGTTGTGGCCAAGGCCACCGATCTCGATGGGAGTGTTTCTTCGGACCGGGGGCTGCGGGAAGTGCTTTTTCAAATTGAACAGTGTTTCGATGTGCCTTACGAAGATCTCTTCGGCATGAGGCGCGCGACCATGAATCGGGTTTGGGTCGTCACCTCCGGACGGATTGTGCCCGGCGCCGCCGACTCGGTTTTCGATGGTTTGAAAAAACGAAACCTCTCGAAACTGGTGAAATTCATCGATCGCGAGCAACTCATCGACCTGCTCGATCGCCACTACAGCGAGTACTGGGATGAGGCGGCTGAGACCGTCGAAACGCTGAGGGAACAAAAGCATCGGCTTCTTCGCTTTCTGCGCGATCTCCTGTCAGCACTCGGCGGAAAGAAATCCCAGGTCGACGAAGCGCTCAGTGCGGTTCTCCACTCCTATATGCCGCCAGCGGTCACGATCCCTACCGATCGCACCCTCTCGCGCCTGGGCCCCTATCGAACGGAAATTGACACGATTGCCGAAAAGTATTCTCATGGCTTCTATTCCCACAACTGCGGTCTCATTCGCGACGCGTTCTTCGAGGCCAAACAGTCGCTCTATTACGCGATGTTCGACGTCGACGAAATCATGGATCATTATGAGAAGGTCATCAAGAACGATGACCCCAAAAAGTTGCTGGGCGAGTTCGACGCCAACCTGAGCGAAGATTATCCCTTCTGGCGTGCCAGTTTCGGAAGAGCGGACGAAGCTTTGAGAGATCTCGAATATCTGCGGGAGGGACTTCAGGAGATCGGCGAACTGTGCGAGAAGCTGTCCGCCCGAGGAGAGCTCGATTGGGCACTCTCTCTGGTCGACTCCGTTCCAGCCTTGAAGCCCGAGATCGAAGAATTTCTTGCCCACTCTGATCAGGAAGAGTTTCAATTGCGGTGGCAGATCGAAACAAAGCACAGATTGGGGAAGCTGAAATTTGCGCATGGCAAGGTCGGCTCTCGAGACCAAACCGTGATTGAAACCAAACACAAGCGAGTAGTCGAGTTTTACGAATACCGATCGAAATCCACCCGTCCGATCACGTCCAAGGATGTGATGAACAATATCTACCGGTCTCTACGGGAATATATGGATAACGTCGTTTTGGCAGATTGAATGGCAGCTGGATTACCTTTTCAACCGCCGCCCGCGCTCCGGCCACTGAAACCGAGCCTCCTATCTCTATCCATCCACACATCCCTAAGCGTCGCAGCCGGGCGAAACCCGGAACACCCGCCGCCCGCGAAACACTGGACATGGATTGCAGCCTCTCGTTCGAGTTAACGCACCGCGAAGGGGAAGGTAATCGAATCCTCATGCAGCTTGTAAACACCAGGTGCGGGGGCGGCCCCTTCTGCTGAAATCTCGTATTCGAGATCCTTGGCCTCGCAAACGAAGAGCCGTTCGGCCTTAGTAAATCCAACCGCAATCTGTCCGGGAGCGACTTTCGGGGGAATTCCGCGATCGCCCTTATGCACGGCGGTCTGAATTAGTTTGCCAATCAGGCGGGTTTCTCCGGGATAGATGACGTCGTCGACCCCGCCGCGAAACACCATCCATTCTGGTTCGGAGGGTCGTTGCGGAATGCCAAATCCGCCGTTACCGTCGATTCCATACTGGTCGGGTCGCAACGCCGGCGAACGCTTGAAACGGACTCCCGGGAACTTTGCCATCCCGCGCCCCTCGTTCTTGAGGCCGAAGGTCAGGTGCCGAATTGCACTTCCATCATGTCCTGGTGGGTCCATCATCATGTTGGACAAAACGACATGGAGACTCAGCCTCGGAATCGGCCTTCTGCCAAAACGTTCCTCGATCTGGAAATAAGCCATACGGACGGTTCCAGAAGCGATGCGTACGTAGAATTGCCCATCGACCACCGACCTTCGCGGCGGTCCATCCGAGGCTGGCACGAAGATCAGGACAAATCCAGACGTTTTGGATCCTGCGTCGGGGATGGTCTTAATCTGGATGCCCTCGATCCCCGGATCGACGAGTTTGTGGATAATATCGAGGGCTTCGGAAGCTACAGCTTTGCGATCTGCGACGGGCGCGAGGCCTTGAACCACATCCGGGTCGTCCGGCCCACGCCGTCCCGAGGCCTTAATTCCGATCACAATCACCCCGCCGGTTGCGTTGGTGAAACCGCAGGCCGCTTTGGCGATTGTGCCCCGAGCCGCATCGGCACGCGTCGGCCACTCTTTGCAATCAAAGTCGGCGTCTTCTGGCTGCCCAATCAAAGCCCTGACCGCTCGCGCCGAGGACACCTTCGTGTAGAAACGCTCCGCATTTGTAGGCACGGCGGATAGCATAACACCGTTGCCGCGACTTCAATTCTGATGAGTCTTGAATGACTCGAATTCCACAAGCTAGAAATGTTCGGCGCAGTAGGAGTCGTAGTCTGTCAGAAGGAGGGGGGAAAACGATGCGCCTCTATATCCGCTCGCGAGTTAACGGCCCCCGCTGTCCCGAATATGAATTTGTCGAAACCTCCGATGCTGCCCTCTGCTGGAACTCGCAACGCTGGGTAGACCAGGTGTGCCGGCTGGTTGCCGAGGAAGGAATCACTATCGCGAGGCCATTCTCGCGTGAAGCGCAGCCGTGCTCCGATTTTCAAGTGGAACCTCGTCCCCTCGGCGGCTTCGCGATCTGCTGTGAAGTTCCCATCCAGTAAGCCTGATTACCCCCAGATCGGAGTGACACCCGCCCCCGCATCATTCGTGTCGCGTGGACGGTTGCGCTGGGATCCTGCGCTTGCGGGAAAGGCACAACCATGCCGGCGCACCGTGGTCGCGGAACTCGGTGGAGCTCAACTCGACCAGTTCTAGCGCCGGTTCGATGGCGAGCGCTACCTCTCGGGCTGATCGGCGCGGCGGACCCACTTCCCGCGGTGGACCCTCGGTCGAGCCAATCATGCTAAGCCAGATCCCTCCGGGCGCGAGGGCCGCCGCGACTTGTGCGGCGAAGCGGCCGCGCTCTTCAGGTTCATCGAAGACGTGAAAGCAGCCGCGGTCAAAGACAAAACTGAACGGACCGCCTTCCGGGGCGGCGGCCAGAAAGTCCAAGGCAGCGAAGCGGCAAGGCAAAACGCGACCATTCAACTTCGCCGTGGCTCGTTCGATCGCGCGAGGAGCGATATCGACACCCAGGACTTCGAATCCGTTCTCCGCCAGCCAAATCGAATTCGTTCCCGTTCCTGCGCCGATCTCGAGTGCCCGCGCAGGGTGAACCCGCCTGGCGGTCACAAACTCCACTAGCAGCGGCTCCGGCTCCCCGGTGTCCCAGGGAAGCTCATCTGCGGCGTAGCTCTCATTCCAGCAGTGGTGCGGCATCATTCACAGTCTAGCGCCCACTCCAAACTCGCCGCCACCCGGTGTCGCGGTCAGAATCACTGATCTTTCCAACTTCTGATTCTTCTGCGAACTGATAACCCGCCGTAATCTTTGCGGTCAGCGGCCACGCTGATCCACGTATTCTTACCTACTTTGTTGGAGGAACTGATGGACAGATTTTGTGAATTTTCGATCGTTGAAGATGCACTTGTATTCTTCTGCTCGGTCTGTATTTCCGTTCTCGTGACGGCTTTGATTTGTGCACCAAAGCGCGACTGCTTTTTCTTACGCTGGTCACCCGCCGTCCGGGTGCTGGCATTGGTGGCGGCGCCGACGCTGCTTATCGTCTGGCCCATCTTACTCTATGGATGGTTTCTGCGCTCTCGTGGAGTCGATCCTGCAGACCCTGACTTTCTGGACGATTAATCCACTAGAAGTGGCCTAACGAGTGTTCCACCTGTTGGAGCTACCTGGATGGTTTTAACAAGCGTGTCATTTAGGTGGCAGAAGGGAAGGTAGGATTCAGACCTCATTTGTGCTGGCAGGATCTCACTGAGCTGTCGTGCGCCTGCTCAAAACCGACGGGGCGGGGGACTGAGATGTTTTGGACATCGTGCGAACGGAGCCCGTTGGGGTCGATGCAATATGGGGCGGAATTGCCACAGCTTTCCATGACCGTTCCAACGCCGTGTCGACCTATCAATGTTGCAGACGGTGCGGTTCGAGCATGCAGATGAAGTTCGCGCTGGCACCGTTTCGCCCGCGATGACGTACCACAGTGGTCCTTGTAGACGTCGCAACCATGTTGACGATCCAGGGACTGTCCCAGATTGCCGATGTCGAAACCCTCGCAGCTCCGCCTGCGGTGACGCACCATTCCCCCACCCAAATACCCAGAGAATCGTCACCGGTTCGCAACTTTGCTGCGGTACATAAATTCCCCGTGACACCGACGCCTCGGCCGAATTGTTCGCGAACACCGAGATCTGACCGGGCAATATGGTATGACTCCAGCGAAGCCTCCGGAAGCAATTGCGGGTCATCGGCCGCCTGACCCATCCACCGAAACGAACACTGCTTGCCAATCTTCAACGAATGTTCCGTGCTAATTACTGACCACGAGCGGCGCTGATTGTGAGAGAAGGCCAGCTCTGTTTGGGTGAGTGCGCAACATGAATACCGAAAAGAGGAGACAGTTAATGATAAACATGCACCGAAATGAAGACCCTGGTTTCCCAATTTCCAGCGGAGACCAGCTTGACATATACGCAATGTACGAGATCCTTAAGCGCCGCGGCCGGATCGAAATTGAGCGGCTTTCCACCGACCTTGAGGTCAGCAGAAAGATTCGTGAGGTTGCAAACTCGCTTGACTTGGAACAGAGAATCATCGACGGGCGAACACACAAACCGGAGGACTATGGGCTTCGATAGGTTCAAGATCATCGTCATGAAAGCGCTCTACGAGGGCAAGCACGGACCGCTTCCCGGCGATCCTGACTCGCCAACCTCCAGCATCTTCGTCGTCAACGAGCTAAATAAGCTCGGCTTTATGTGCGACTATCTCGCGAAACCTGCCGGACAAAACACCTGCTTCCCGACGGTGCATGTGCACACCACGACGCACCGAGGCCTTCCAGTTGAGCGTGCAGTTCAGCTGATTTTTGACAGTAAACCGCGCAAAGTTCGGCACCAGCATGGCGTCATTACCGCCTGGTATGGACGCGAACCTCTCGAGCCAGAGAACCCGGAGCACTACAAGTTCTTCCTCAGTATCGATACTTAACCAACTCGCCTCCTTCCTGCTGACCGCACATGTTGGACGAGGACATGGCGATAGCCTGCTCCGTAAAGAGCGAGAATCGGGATGAACTGGGAGCTTGCCAGGCAGCAGAGCACCACCGCGATTCACGACGCCGGTGCATTTCTGACGGCCGACAATCTGGCTAAACTCATGCTGACTGACGCTGACCAGTTACGAAAACAACTCGCAGATTGGCAGGATCGCGGCGAGATATTCTCTTTTCAGGACGCGGCGGAGGGCGACCTGTTCCCCGTCTTGCGTACGAAAATAGCCCTGGCTTGCGTGTGCGCGATGCCAATCCCAAGATCCCAGAAGTGTTCATGGGATGTCGATCTCCGTAGGAAATTGCGGATTGATTCGTCGGTCTCAGCAGCTTTCTCGATGACCAATTGCCCAAGGATCTGCTCGAGGAAGATCCGGACTGGGTAGTCAATGCAGCCCTAAACTGGGTGGGCGAGTCCGGGCATGTATCCATTGACCCAATCCTGAAACCGTACGGATATGGAGAAAGTCGAGAAACTGCACCCCTGTCGCGTTACGTGCGGAAATGGTACGGATATAGTACGGAGACAGTACGGAAACAGTACGGATGTAGTACGGAAATTCAAGGTCGGTCCTGAACGCCGCGTCTTGGGGCTATGTCATTGATTTCTATATACTTCTTCTCAGCGCTTAAGAGCCTGAAATTGCTGACATACTCCTCCAAGCCTACCCTCTTTCGCTTGCGCCCTGGACGTTCCCCTGGAAAGACCCTTAACTCCAACATACTCCAAGCCCCGACCACCTCTAATTGGACAGGATGCTTCGGCTGGGAAAGACCCCTGAACCCCGCGCAAGTCGTCGCCGCCACACCCCTAAATGGACGAGACCGTGCTGGACCCACACCCCTCAACTCCGCCGGCCCGGTAGACACAGGAACTCTCAAATTCCCTGTGACACAACGACGTTATAGCCAGCAGCTTCTGCGCTTTTCTCTCGCAAATTCGAAATATTCAACTCACAACAAAGTGCATTAAACGCTGCAAGTGTATCGAAATGCCCGCACGCCGAAACCGCAATTACGCCACCTGATGGAGAAACTCCCGACACCGTTTGCACGCACGGACGCATTTCGCTGTTGGCGTTGTCGCACAACCAGATCCGCACTCGTGCATTCTGGTCTCGTGCTCGAGGAAGCTGTGCGCGTACTAGCGCGCAACTTGGCCAAGGTCAAACAGCGCGCTAAATGAAGGGCGGATCGGCCAAGAAAGACGCAACAGGAAGCCCGTAGAGCGTTCGCTGATGTGTTCGACATCCTAAACCATTACCCGTTTCAGGCCGATTTCTGTCATGGCTCGGGTCAGTCGATCTGATCCGAAGCCATGAAACGAGAACGCAAAGTCGCTGACCAACTTAGCACTGGCCAGATAAGAATGATCACCAACTGCCCAGGGATCGCACTTAAGAAAAAGCAATTGAACTGTGGCGCCGGGCCGATTGCCACCATCAGTTCCGCTGGGCACATAGGCCGCCATCACAGTTAAGTAATCTAGGAGCCGGTTGAACATACCGCAATTCCCATCCGAACGAGGATTTGAGGCGGCGAGGAGCGCGCAAATGTGCCGCCTCAGATCAACTGATGAGTTTCTGTCGATCCCGCAATGATGTCGTCCAGTCTTTCAAATCCTGAATGTCTCTGAGGACTTCACTGGGTGCCGGAGGGTCGGCGTTGCGCCCAATTGACGGATCATGCGCGTCGGTCAGATCGCAGCACTTTTTGGAGCCAGCCTGAAACGCCCGGCAGTCGGAGCCGGTCACGACCGCGGTCTTCGGCAGATGCTTGGTATCAATGTAATCGCGGTGGCGCAGCACCACGCCGGCGAAGGCCACCGATTCGAGAGCTCGCTCCCAAGTCGCGCGCAGGTCACTGTAGATATTGATGGCGTCTTTCCGGTATTCCTCGTCGCGGCTGTCATCAAATAACTGCTTGGCCGCACGGGCTCGTTTTTCAAGCTTATCCAGTCGGTCCTCGACGCTCTTCCAGCGCCACGGCAATTCCTCTTCGACGATTCCGGTTCCAGAGGGTCCGCGATCGACGGACCGCGAGACTTGATTGACCCCTTTCTGGCGTGCGAGATCTTCAAGGTCGTTTACAAAAATGAGGTCGTGGGTGAAGACAATGACCTGTCGGAGGGCTGCTTCTTTCACCAGACGTTCGGCCCCCTTCTTCCGCCAGCGATGATCGAGCGAAGTGACCGGATCATCAAAGACCAGAGCGGAGCGGTGGTCCATGGTGGCGACTTCCGTCAGGAATGCGGCCAGAGCTACGCAGGTCTGCTCCCCCTCACTAAGCACACTCAGAACTTTGGCGTCAGGCTTGGCGAGGAAGCGCACCTGGTACTGGGGAGAGCCATAGCGGCCCCCGACGCGCACGATCTCCACGCGGACCTTGTTTGATACCAGCCCCGTGAGTTCATCTACGAACCGGTCCCTGAGCTGCGGAGTGACCACGTCATCGGCAAGCCTGTTGCCCAGGTTGGTGATGGCCGCGGTGCCGAAATCCTTGGCGCAGAGCTCGAGCAGTGCGAGAGTCAGGAGCCGGAGGTGTTCGGACTCGACGAGCGAAATCGAGGCCGCCAGATGCCCGCGGTCTTCGAGTTCTTCGCGTTCCAGCTCGCAACGCTTTCGCTCCATCGGATCGAGGAGTTGCTCGAGTTCCGTCGCACGGGCTTCGAGCCGTCGAATCACTTCCTCAAGTTGGCTCGCTGGATTTGGCGCGAGAGGAGCCACTTGAGCCGCGGAGTGCAGGGAATTGATAAACGTGAACCTCCGGAGGCGGGCACTGGCGAGGTAACGCACCACGGTCTTGCGCAGGGTTGTGTCATCGGCAGCAATCTCTTCGAGGCCTGCCGCCTGTTGTCTGAGCAAGAGATTCAAAGACAGCAAAGGGCGGAGTTTCTCGCGAGCGGTGCGGTCCTTGGTCTGGGCCATCGTCTCGGTATCATCGCGGACGAAGTCTTCAAAGCGGCGCATCCGGTCGACAGCTTCGTCGGTCAGTGGTTGCTGGCATAAGAGGCAATGCAGTCCCGCCTCCGCAGGCGGGAAGGGACGTTCCCGGTAGGCGAGGGTTTCCGAATAACGTCTGGCCGATTCCCAGAGCTCTCGCCACACCGGCTCGCCAACTCCGGCCAGCGGTTGACTGGAGAACAACGACTCTGCCGAGAGGCGCGCTGCTTCACGCGCGGTTGCGGCTTCGCGATGGAAGTCCTGAACGGCCGCGAGGTTGGTGTCGCTGAGAGTGTCCTTCACGGTATGTAGATTGTCGCTCAGGCTCTGGATGCGACCAATGCGGAGCCGGAGCTGTCGAGTGGCGACTTCCGGATCCCGAGCAAGGTCTTCTTTGAGTTGATGAAGCCTCGGTTGCTCCTCGGCCGTCAACTGGCCGAGCGCGCGGAATGAAGCGAGATCGGATTCGGCGGTCAATGCGGCTACTGCCTTTCCGACGGCAGTGGTCGTCTTCCACGGTGGTGCCGCGAAGATCGCATGGCGGTTGCTTTCTTGCTGGCGCTTCATTCCCGTAAAGCGCTCCTCTAAGCGATTCGACACGTCCGCAAGCTCGTCGGGAATATCTAGGCCAAACGGACGGGCCGCAATCTCGTTTTTGCTTCCGATATGCACAGCGGTGCAAGAGCTGTCGAAGATTCCAACCGCGGAAAGAACAGGATGGGGAATCCCTGTATCGCTCCAGACGAGAGGCGTCTCCGCTGTTACCCCGACGGCATAATCGATCGTGGCTTGCTGAGTCACGGAAACGCCGGGGTTTCATAGATATTGGTTAAGATCTCGGCTCCCGGATTGCGGGTTCTGCAGATTCGTTTCAAAATCCTCGCGTAGCCTGATTTCCCGCTACCGTTGGCGCCGTAGACGATGGTCAGGCCCAATGCGGAGAAGGTGAGATTCTGGCCGGGCGCGAGGTAATTCACGCCAGAGATATTGCGCATGCCGGACAGGGTCACCGAGTTGGTGGCTCCCGGTTGGGCGGGGAGATGCTTCTGCTCGAGGGGTGACGCAACGAGGCCGCCGGGCTGCACGAGGCCGTGTTCGGCTAGGCAAAGCGCGGCGAGTTCGGCTATGTCGCTGTCATCGAGTTTGCCTTTTTGGACAATACGGCGGAGCGCGTCGCGCTGCCATAGCGGTCTGTCCGTGGACCAGGCCAAGATCGATTCGAGGATTGTGACAGGAGGAGCGGCGGTAACAGTGGCCATGACAACACCTGCGATCGAAGAATCCTGAAGAGAGCTATACATATGATTGTAATTTCACGCTGCCACAGGGCACCCCGCGGTTATCACTTCGCCTTCGCAATAGACTGGACAAATTGTTCCTCGTTACCCTCATTCAGGTTCAAACAGCAATGTCGGCTACCGTGGCTAAACGGTTCAAGAAGCTCTGCTCACCCCAGTCGCTCTTGACTTGGGGAACGGCTCGTTTTGACAATGGTCCAATCACATCCGAGTACGTTGAACGATGGACCCAGCACGCGCCGAAGAATCCCGCAGGCAGGTTGACCGACTGGAATCGGAGATCGAATCTCTGCGCAGCGGCCACAAGGGAATATACGAGCGGAGATACGCGGAGTTCTTCGCCCATGCCAAGACAATCAGCGAACTCTTCAAATCGTCTCGCACCATCTTCGCTGGGGAACGAGAGAGGCTCTGGGCCGATTTCCAGACCGTCTGTGACGAGGTGAGACAGGAATCGGACCGTGGTCGCGAGGCCCACATCAACAATTCCCGCGTGAAGCGGTCGGTGATCGAATCCGATATCCGCGAAGTCTACTACTGGGCCAAGGGCGCCAACCACGTCGCCGATTTGCAGGAGGCCGAACGGCGACTGCAATTGGTCAATGAGAGATTGAAAGATGGCTGGAGCGGATTTACTGGAACCACCGAGTTCTTCGAGTCCATCGCTGGCAACGATGGGAGACTGACCAAAGAAGACCGCAACCTCTTGTGGGACAAGTGGCGCGAGGCCAAAGACGAAATCCGCAATCGCCGCGCCTTGTTGTGCGAGCTCCACTTCGATCATATGCGCGGCATTGCCGGAGAATGCCTGAGCCTGGCGCACAGCGATCCCCGCGCCGCCAAGGAGCGGATCAAGCGCGCTAACCAGGAGATGAAGCAGCATGCGCTCGACCGGGACCAGTACGCTCATATTCGCGAGAACCTCGACGAAGCCTGGAATCTCGCCTCTCAGACAGCTAGCAGCCGACACCGGGAATGGCGCGAGCGCATGGAGGATCATGTCGAGCGATGGCTCGAACTGCATCGCAAGAATGAGTCGGTGATTGCATCACTGGAAGAACAAGTCGAACGATGCGAGGAGATGGAGTCGAGCGCCCGCAGTTCGGAATTCGCAGAGCGCGTGCGTGGCTGGATCGAGGAAAAGCTAGATAAGGTCCGCGATATCCGACGCACCAATCAAGAGCTGGAAGAGAGAATCGAATCCGCAAAGGGGAAGCTCGGCAAGTGAGCGGTAATTGATCCGTACCGGGGAAGTTGGTTGTAGGGGCTGGCGGAATAGTCCGGAGTGCATCCTGGGGCAGAGCTGGTCAAACCGCTGCAAAATTCGGTCAGCGCCGTGTCCAGCAGCCCCGGAATACAGGTGCCTCAATCGTTTCAAGGCGGAGGTTATTGGCGATAGTGCACCTCGCTTTCAAGTCCGGTCGTGAAGTGCGTCACCTGGAATCGCCCATACGAAGGCCGAAAGTCGCCAACACCCACAAGGCGGCCTGCCAAGCTGGCGACCTCATGCAGAAGGGCAGGGCTAATGTATTCCGGCGTAGTGACCAGGAATTCCAAAGTCGCAGCCCATCCACTGTGGAACGCAGGACGTTGACGAGTGATAGCACTGCGTTGAATAGTGACTCGGTGCTGATCGATGTAGTCCCACTCGTTTGCGAGACTTCCTGTGGCTGTCGTAATCGGCGCCATGTTTGTTAGTGAGATCACGCCTGCCTTGAACAGGTCGAACGCCGATTTACGTGGAGAACGCGGATCCTGCTTGAACTTCGCAGCATTGGCGATCGCCATTCTCAGATATTCACCCGGCAGGCAAATGTAGTTGTTCTCGTCACGGTAGACGTATGTTTCGACTGCGTCTGCTTTCTTCGCCGCGGAACCCTTTGGAGCCAAGGCCTTTTGTTCGATGGCATCGATGTTCCAGGCGTGGAACAGCAGATCGGCGTTTCCCTTAACAGTTATCCACGCTGTGTACGGTTGCTCGTTAGCAATAACGCCGCAAGCACCGTTGCTCGGGGGGTTAAGTGCACCTAGTGGTTGTTCATCGATTGAAGTTTGTGACTGCATACTTGTTCCTTTCTTTGCTGAAAGGACTGACAAACCTAGCCTGACCGGACCAAACCTAGCCTGACCGGACCTTACCGAGCCGATCTTCACCTAACCAATCCTCGCCTGACCACATCTTCTCCAAGACGACGATACCGCAGGGTAAGAGCAATGAAAACGGGTGAGGGAACAAATCTGCGAGGGTAACTGGCTTTTTTGCAACTAAATTCTGCGTCACTCCGACTGAGTGACTACTTGGATCAGATTGGCCGCCTGGAAGTTCAGATTCGTCGAGATTCCGAACCTCGCGAGAATTGCCAGACGTGCTTCAGCGTTACGAACACGGTGCAGATCGACTGCGGGATATGGGCGCGATAACGTAAATGGCTCACGATTCGCGGACCGTGCCGAGCCCAGATGTTCATAGCGGTCCGAGTGGCCCGCCGCGCCGCAACCGCATCACAAGAGTCTCACCGTGGATCTCGGCGGTATCGGTAAGGGGGAGAGTCACTGTAGCCACACCGAAGCCGTGGTTAACGATTCATAGAAGCAGTGTCGCCGCCGCGGTTCGCCGCGGTCACGCGCTTCCGTGGCTCCTTCCGGGTGCCATTCGCCCGCGGCTTCCTCGACGCCGTGTTCGGCTGATACAAATTCGAGGACTTGCGTGATCGGTCCAATGGGGGGGCATGAACTCCTGACCGCGGCGACCACCATGCCGCCACGACCAGGGTCATTCGAAAGCCTGAGGCTGAGGCCGGGGCGTTCGTCGTCGGCCAGGCCATCGGCCGAACCATGGGCACCACGTTCGCCGATTGTATCAAGACCTACAACGGCGACATGGCCATGGTGGCGACTAGCTTAGAGGTGATCCAGAAGGCCTCAGCGGTCATTCTGGCGCACTGTGATTGACTGGCCCGGCTGCGACGGATCGATGCCGCATGACATCAAATCGCACCGAAGCAATAGCCCACAGACCATCGTCCCGTACGTCCCGGCATCCACAACCTGAAACCCCTCAGCAGTCAGCGCCGCTCGAAAGGCTCGGGGCGTATAAGGAAGCGGCTCACCACGCCAGGCGCGCCAACGCGCATAATCGAGATGCAGAGCACCCACCCCGCCCCAGCAATTGTCTCTATACGCGCACCGACACAAGAGCCATGAACCGAGATTGTCGCATTCTACAGTTACTTCCATTTCCGGCGTCAAAGGCTTTGCCGCTTCCACCTCGGCAAGGGCGATTTGAGCCAGTTCCAGAATCGATTCTCTCCTTGGCATGTTCCACACCCCTTTCTACGAAATAAACGAAAGAAGTCCTCATCTTTCGTTTATTTCGTTTAAGCTCGTATAGCCTTCCAGATCTCGGCACTCCGGCCATTCGTGCCGGAGGCCGTGGCCATGGCGCGTTTCTTACTCGCGAGTGTTTCCAGGGCGAAGTTGATGCGGCTAGAGGATTGATTCCGGCTGAAGAGTTCGGAAATCTGCGTCCGAGTCATTCCTTCCGGATTGGCGCGCAACGCTACCATGATTCGATCAGCAACGGCATCGCCCACCGACTCGCCAAAAATCCACTCGATCGACTCCGTTGAGTAATCCCAGATAGCAAGCGCTGCGCAGATGTGGGGCACCTGGATCACGCTGGAGCGGTCGAGCAGGGCGTAGAGCATGCTCAGTCGCATCACCTGAGATTCAGCACGACTAGTGACGGCACACACCATCTCGTCGTCGGTTTCAGCCCCGAGCTCCGCATAGACTGGTTTCCATACGGCCTTTGCATCGGAATCACGTTCCAGCCGGTGCGGCTCTCGCGCGAATTCGACGCATGGTCGAGTTTTCTCCACAAGGGAAAGGACCTCTGCTTCCTGAAGGCAACCTCCTTCTGACAGGCACTGGGAACGTTCGCAGTGAAGCCAGATGAATCGATTCGCAAAACCGTTGGCGACATCAGCTTCATCGAGCAGCCGCCGAAGCTCAAGGCGCGAACAATGGGTAACAATCGAGATGTGTGCCTCGTCAACGCGGAGTGGCTCGTTCTTGGTCAGGGTCTGCAGTGGAATCGAATCCCACGCATCCCGAATGGTCGAGGAGAGAGTGTTGCCGGTGCGAGCCATGACTTTGAGGGTGTTGGCGAACTCGGACTGATAGATCAGTAGCCTTCTATCGGCGGCTTCGGTGTCTTCGAATTTCGCAGCATAGATCAGACCCTCACCAGAGGACAGCCCGCTTTTGATGTGTTTACTTGACCACGCTGGGTCAACCATGTTCATGACTTCCCGAGCGCGGTAATATGCGGTACCTTTCCTTCCTTTAGAGGTTCGGCCTACCTGCGCGAAGAACAAATTACAGTAGTGATTGATCCCCTCCACCCGGAAATAGGCATTGCGCCCGATGATGGACCCGAACATGACCAAAAAGTTCATGAGCAGCGCCGCCGGGTCGGCCTCCGTGTGCGGGGCAATTGTTCTGACGAATTCGCCCGCAAGACCGTAGTATGCTTCCGGCTTAAGAGTGGGACAACCCGCAGAGCGATCGTTCTGTGGCTCAACCTCATCTGAGAAAATCTCGCTAGCGGTGATCGGCATGGTTCAACACCTCGACTTCCTCTTCGATTTCTCTCAACCGCTCCAAAGTCGCGTGGAACAGCTTCGTTAGAGAATCCGCCCCGGGGGCATTTTCGGCCGCTCGGGCCAACTTCTCCCCGAGTGCATCTGCGATTTTGGACAGTCGACGTACTTGGTCGATGAGCTGGCCACGCTCCCGCCGACGGTCCTCTGCCTCGGCCATGCGGCGAGTGTGTTCTCGGGCGGCCTGATTGACCTGCGAGGGAGTAGCGACAGATGCGCCGAAGAGACATGCCATCGTCAAGCCGACTTCGGCCACGATGGCTTCAGGACTGCATCCCGCAAAGCAGTGAATTACTGTTCGGCCGTCGCGACCAGCTCTGATAGATAGCGATGGTGACCGATCACCGTGGGCGGGACACCGCGCCATCCACTTGTTTCGGCCGGCGCGGCGTGCATGAAGGTACTGGGCGACTTCGTCTGGCGTCATAGCAGCCTCACTTTCCATCCCGTGAGGTTGCGATCTGTTGATCGATCCAGGCGTCGATTTCTGACTCAATCCAGCACGCACAGCGTGAACCGGACGGGTGTATGGGCTGCGGGAAGGCCCTGGCCTTTGATTTGGCGTAAATCGAACTCCGGGAGAGCGCCGTCTTCTCCTTTACCTCAGGCATCAACTCGAGGTCGAATTGCGCCACATCTGGGAACCTGTCTGGCAGTGGCTCCGGTACTGGCCAACTGTCCGACAACCCCGGCGCTGTGGCAATCTGCGGCGCAACGTCTTGCTCTGTGACGCTTGCTAGCGGATCGCGCTTTGGAAATGCTCCGCCAAGTTGATTGAGAGTTTTGGCCATGCCCTCGCCTTCCTGTCTCTCAATGTCAGTGCGTCGGTCTCCGCATGATGACGCTGTATACAGGTCCTCGCCCAATCTCTTGGGCTCGGGCCAACCAGTCGGCTTCTCTGCTTGTGTATTCATAGTGGCTTCGTCCTTTCTACTCTGGCTTGTACTCAATTCCGGCGATCATGGAGCGTATATACGCCTGGAGTTGCCGACGAGAGAAACCGATCGCTCTCCTTCCGAGCCGTATCTTCCGCGGAAATTTGCCGACTTTGAGTTCGGCGTAAATGGCGGAGCGGCATTTGCCGGTTGTCCTGATCGCCTCTGGCATTCTTGCGATTCCGTTTTCGATATCTTCCAAGTTGGTCCTCCTTTGTGTTCACCGTCGCCCGACTGAAATCACATTACCGCAGGAGGAACAAGAAAAAAGGATCATGCACAGCTCATCCGTTGCGCACAAAGAACGAACGTGGATGCAGTTCATCTGAGTTGGGCAGATGCCACGTCGACGGAGGAAGCCGCAGGTCTCCTGAGCGCACTTGAGCAGAGTCAACCCGCTGAATCGATGTAGGTTGATGCTTTTGTCTGAAAGAGATTTTGGTCGTCCATGGCACTAGCAGGAAGCCCTGTCGTGGAGGTTATTGGTAATTGTCAGAAGTCGAATATCGTTCGGAAACGATATACATTCAGGCGTGTAGGAACGCTGGCAGGGCTACCCGTCCGCTGCAACGTCCACCTGGATGCAATTGGATCTATATGGGCTTCGATGGAGCGGCTCTTGTTCTCGCGCTGCATGTTGCTTTGCCAGGTAGTGGGCTCACCATTGCAGGTTTGCCGTGCGGTGGTCCCGATAAAGCGCGTGGTTGTCCGCAGTCTTGTCGTTAATTGCGTGTGCAACCGCAATTCCACATGTTCATTCCCGAAACCTCATCCGCGAGGATCATGCGAGCGGCGCTCCTGCAACCATGACCAGTCATTTCGCCTTTAAGGCCGAGGTCGGGAAGAGCATTGAATACCGAACTGGAGTTCATGGTTGCGCCGAGCATTTGTTGAGGCCGGGGAGCACGAGGTGCATTTCTTCAGCCATCTTTTTCAATTTGCCGCAGGATCATGACTGCTTGATGCCCAAGGAGATTATGTGAGTTCGACCCTTCTTCATGTGATCCGATGGCTTCGATCCTCCAGATCACGTTTTCGAGATCGCAGTCAGGCCAGGTGCCCTCAGGAATTTTTCATGAGTTAGAACAAAGGTCATTGCCATTAGCTTTAGAGCCAGCTTTGCAACGGGATGACCGTCGTGAAGCATCCATTGCGGATTCTAACTCCAGCAGTTGTCCTGAATTAATCCGGAAACGGGTTTGGGCGGCGCGAGTGAGAGATCGTCGTACGGCTTAAAGGAGTAAACGTGCACATGGTCAGCCGGAAGACGTCCTCCCGCTCGCCGGCTTGCGCGAGAGCATCGGACAGCTCAGCGAGCGCTAACGTGGCAATCCGAGCCAGTCAGGAGATCTACTAAGCCCAAGGGAGATTCCCGGGCAAACCGGAAATCTCCCTTGGCCTTTAGATAGTGTGCTGCTGGTCTGGATTCGTGTCTCTCGGACGGGTACGATTGGAAAAATGTCAGCAGAGGGGCCGTTCCCATGGCAATTGATCAGAATCTTGCGCAGTTGAGAAACATCTCCCAAGCGAAATGGAGCGGCACGCCTGAGGTTCTACGTCAGCTCGCGTCCTACACGAGGGATCTCGTCAAGGGGCTTGACCAAAAGAGCGCCTGTACGGTCGAACAAAGCCTTCTTCTCTGCTTTATCGCCCTGGCGATTTGGGCGCTTGCACCTTTTTACTGCCTAGTCAGGGTGGGGACCTGCTCTTCAATTCTTGTTCCGACTCGTGGCGCTATGGCTACGGCGACGCTTTCGGTAAGCCGCGATCATAACCAGAAGCACCACCGTGTTCGGGATCTCGCAGATCGGTTGAAATTTAGTGGGGAATCAATCAGGCAGTTAGTGAAAGACGAACCGGGCGTGGTGAAGATCAGGCGCGGCAGGAAGGCGGCGCACACGTCGTACAGCATTCCAGAATCCGTCGCGATCAGGATGTACGCTCGCTTAGGCGGGCAGGCCTCCACGTTCGATGAATCGCATTATCGAATTGCGGACGTCGTAACCCTTTGGGGATTTGGGCGTGAAACGGTGCGTCAATTGATCAAGGATGAGCCAGGGGTTCTTAAGTTCGCTTTAGGGCCCAAAGGTGCACATTCGACGTACAGTGTTCCTGATTCGGTTTTAAAGCGGGTTCATAATCGCCTGCTCTACCCGGTTTGAGGCTAAGCCTGATTCTCGCGCGGTTTGAGGAAGGTGGGCTTGGGCTTATTTGCGAACGCATCCTTCAATACCTTGGTGACGCGAGCCTGCCGTTCCGGCACCCACGCTGCATAGTGCTTTCGCACCGACTCTTCTGTGTCGCCGATCAACTCGGCCACGTCGCGTACGGTCACGCCAGGCGTTTGCAGCATGATGCGGACAAAGGTATGTCTGAAGCGGTGGTGAACAGGACGTTCTTTCCAAGGGCCACACAGTCCCCACAGGCGCACGAGCTTGCGGCGCCACAGGTCGGTTAACACCGCGGTATCGGGATTTTCGCTCGCACCAAAGATCCTAGGGCCGTACATCAGCGCACGTTGCCGGACACGCTCCTGTAGCCACTCCGGAATCCACGTGTGGACTTTGTTTCCGACCTTGGTGGTTCGAATGTGGCACTCGCCAGTTTTCAAGAGTCGTTGCACATTGAAGGTGGCGACATCGGAGATACGCAGGCCGGTATAGACGGAAACCGATATGAAGTCCGCCAGATCCTGTCCGGTCCAGCGGTAACGATACTCGAATTCGCCTTTTCCGTAGCTGGATTCACAAGCCTTGAACATCCGCGCCAAATCTTCGTCGCTGAACGGAATTCTTTCTGTTTCCTCGTCTTCATTGCGATTATGTTTCTGTCGTACGAGCCGCGCAGGGTTGCGGTTGATCCATTCATTCGTCAAGCAGTACTCGAAAAATGTCTTGAGAATAGACATCTTTTTGGTCGACGTAGTCGCCTTCACGTTCCATGACTTGCGATACTCACGGATGTCGGCGGGGCCCCATTGCTCGAGTGCGATAAAGCCTTTTTCGGTTGAGACCTTGGAGAAGTGATCCAAAAGGTAACCGTACATTTGCACCGTTGAATCTGCCGACTCGCCCGTATGTTCCTTTATGAAGTCCTTGATAGCTTTTTCGATTGTGGTCTTTGATAACGAAGCAGACTTCGGTGCCGGGACTGGAACGAAAACTGGAATCTCAGCATCCCAGCTTTTCCACTTGGAAACGGCAGTCTTGGCTTGATCCCAGGCGAAGAGTCCCGTCGAGCGTCGTCTAAATTTACCGTTGAGAGTCCCGGAAGCAAAGATCGAGCAAGAGCAGCGCTTCCAGCCCTTCTTCCGTTCTTCAAATTCGCCCGTTTTAGAATCGGGCGCACGATGGGCCTCGCACTCCGCGCAGTGGCGACGATAGAGATTGAGGGACATTGAGTCCATTATAGACCCGTTGCCCGCTATTGCCCGTAAGGATCGGTTTTCGTTTTATAAGTCTTTTAGAATCTATTGGCGGAGAGAGTGGGATTCGAACCCACGTTAGAGTTTCCCCTAAACACGCTTTCCAAGCGTGCGCCTTCAACCACTCGGCCATCTCTCCCGGAGGGACTCTCTCATTCAATCTAACATAGTGGGGCGCTCCAAACCGGGCACTGAAAGAGCCTACCTCCTCAAGAAGAATCCAACTGAAAAGAAAACATTCTTCTCACCCCCAGGCGGCAAGGCGTCATCCAGAGTATGGGCCGTTATCTCACTGTCAGCGTCAATCGAATTCCTTCCATCGTCAGCTTAACGGATGCAGGCCAACTTTCCGCTGCCGATTCAAAAGAGAATCGTCATCTCTTTGCGTTTGCCCTTATGCGTTGGTCCAGTCTCAATTTCTGTCAAGACCGGTACGACGCAATTCCCTGCGCTTGATGAGCAGGAAGAACACCGGAACAAGAATCAGCACGTGAATCGTCGATGTAATCATTCCCCCGACAATTGGCGCGGCAATGGGCTTCATCACGTCGGATCCAATGCCGGTTTCCCAAAGGATAGGCGCCAGACTCAAAATGACAGCCGCGACGGTCATCAGTTTTGGCCGCAGACGCTGCACTGCTCCTTCAATGACCGCCTGTTGCAACGCATCATCCGTCATCGAAGGGGTCTGCGCAAGGTGACGCTGGAAAGCTTCATCGAGATACACCACCATCACCACGCCGGTCTCAACCGCGATCCCAAACAGCGCGATATACCCCACCCAAACCGCCACGCTGAAGTTATAGCCGAGCAGCCACTGCAGCAGCAGCCCTCCGGACATGGCGTAAAGCGTCGGCACAATCAGCACAACGGCCTCTGTAGCGGATTTGAACACCAGATAGAGCAGCAGAAAAATGACGAAAAACACGATCGGCAGGATGATTTTCAGGCGCTCTTTGGCGCGCATTTCGAACTCGTATTCGCCAGCCCAGTGCCAGGTGTAGCCGGCCGGCAGCGCGAGTTTCTGGTTCAGCAGTTTCTCCGCCCGATTTACGAAGCCGCCGTAATCGTTGGTATTCAAATTGAGATAAACATATCCGGTGAGTGCTCCGTCTTCATCACGAATCATCGACGGCCCGCGCGAGTAATAAACGCGCGCCACCTCGCTCAGCGGGATCTGCTCGCCGGTTGGCGTTGGAATCAGGGCATTCGAGAGGGAGTCGGAACGATCGCGGAAATCGCGCTGATAGCGGACAGCGATAGGGAAGCGCTCGCGGCCTTCGACATTCTGAGCGATGTCCGCGCCGCCAATCTCAGAGGCGATCACGCGCTGCACATCGGCTACCGTCAGACCGTACCGCGCGGCCGCCGGCCGGTTCACATCCACATTGAGATAAAAGCCCTGCGAGACGCGCTCCGCAAAAACGGAGTTGGTCTCCGGCATGGCGGAGAATACCTGCTGCATGCGCGCGCCGATGTCCTCAATGTGCCCCAGGTCGGGACCCTGAATCTTGATTCCGACAGCGGTCTTGATGCCGGTGAGTTCCATGTCGAGACGGTTCTCAACCGGCATTGTCCATGTATTGGTCAGGCCTGGAAACTGGAGCTTTTCATCCATGTCGTGGATCAGCTTGTCGTAGGTCATCCCGGCGCGCCACTCATCACGCGGCTTCAGCATGATGGTCGTGTCGTACATGTCGAGTGGGGCATTGTCGGTAGCGCTGTCCGAGCGGCCCACCGTGCCGAAGACCGAGGCCACTTCCGGAAAAGACCGGATGATCCGATCCTGTTCCTGCATCAGCGACACGGCCTGTGTGATTGAGATGCCGGGCAGCGCGCTCGGCATGTAGAGCGCCGAGCCTTCATAGAGAGCGGGCATGAACTGGCTGCCAAGACGAAAATAAAGAGGTACCGTTGCGGCCAGGAAAGCAAGGTTCAGAGCAACGACAATCTTCCAATGCTTTAGGCACCAGCGCAGCACAGGGAGATACATCGCCTGCGTGATGCGCGCAGCGGGATTCTTTGACTCCGGACGCAGTTTGCCGCGCAGGCAAAACGGCATGAGCGCCGGAACCAGCGTGATCGAGAGCAGCGATGAGAAGACAAGGACCAGCGTCTTGGTCCAGGCAAGAGGCCTGAACATGCGCCCTTCCTGTGCTTCCAAAAGAAACACCGGGAGGAACGAAACGACGATTATGATGAGCGAGTAAAAAAGCGCCGGACCAACCTGCTGGGCTGCTCCAACGAGAATGCGGCGCCGCTCGGCCTCAGTGGGAACATCGGCGCGCTCGGCCAGATGGCGGTATCCGTTCTCAACCATCACTATCGCGGCATCGATAAGCACGCCCACCGCCAGCGCAAGTCCTCCCAGCGACATGATGTTTGAACTGACATGGAGCAGGTACATGGGGATGAATGCGGCAAGCACCGCAATGGGGAGTGTGAGAATAGGAACAAGCGCGGAGCGGAAGTGGAACAGAAACGCGATGCTCACAAAGCTGACGATAATTGCTTCGACAATCAGGTCGCGCTTCAGCGTGTGAATCGACTGGTTGATCAGCCACGAACGGTCGTAGCCGGTCACGATTTCCACTCCGGCCGGAAGCGATGGCGCGATCTGCGCGAACTTGGCCTTGACGCCGTTGATTACATCGAGCGCGTTCATGCCGTAGCGCATGACTACGATGCCGCCCACTGTTTCGCCCTGGCCCTGCCAATCGGCGGCGCCGCGGCGCTCGTCGGGACCGAAGGAGACGGTGCCCAGGTCTTTGATGAGCACGGGTGTACCATTCTTTGTCGCGACCGGAACGTTTTCAAGATCCGAAAGCGACTTCAGATAGCCGAGCCCGCGAATCATGTATTCCGCGCCGTTCATGTCCAGCACATCCCCACCCACTTCATTGGTGCTCTGGCGGACGCGATCAATCACGGTCGAGGCGGAAATGCCATACGAGAAGAGCTTCTTCGGGTCGAGATTCACCTGGTACTGGCGCACAAAACCGCCGATGCTCGCTACTTCCGCCACCCCCGGCACCGTCTCCAGTTGATAGCGCAGATACCAGTCTTGAAGCGCGCGCAGGTCGGCCAGGCTCTTGCTGTGGCTGCGATCCACAATCGCGTACTCATATACCCAACCCGCACCCGTAGCGTCCGGGCCAATCGCGGGATGCACGTCCGCAGGCAGCTTGCCGGCAATCTGCTGCAGATACTCAATCACCCGCGAGCGAGCCCAATAGAGATCGGTTCCGTCCTGAAAAACAACGAAGACATAGGAGTCGCCGAACATGGTTTGCGCGCGCACATTCTTCACCTGCGGAGCCGAGAGCAGTGCTGTGACGATTGGGTAGGTCACCTGGTCTTCAATCACATTGGGCGGTTCGCCTGCCCACGATGTGTGGATGATGACCTGCACATCGCTGATGTCGGGAAGAGCATCGAGCGGCACGCGCCGCATGCACCACAGGCCCGCCACAAACAACAACAGTGCACCCATAAAAACGAGGAAGGGGTTGTGCGCACACCATGCAATGATTCGTGCAAGCATTACATGCCCCCCGTTGCGGTGATGCTGAGTTGCTTGGTGGCAATGGCATGGCCGTCGCGCAGCACCGTCACTGACACATGCCATGTCCCGCCCGCCGACAGTTGCAATGAGCCTTCATAGACCCCGCTTCCCTTGTCAGTCAGCGTCGCAGCGGCGTGCTCTGCGGCCATTCCCATTGCAGGCATGGCCGGCATGAAGAAGCTCGCGGTCACCTGCACCCCTGCCAACGGCTTGCCGCCAGCGCCGGTCAGCTTGATGCGCACCGTGTTGGCGCCCTTCTGCGGAGGTGACGGCGCCGTGCTCATGTCGATGAGTACTTGCTGCGCGGACGCGGTTGCGTTCGAAGGCTGAGCTGTTGGAGCCGCGAACGCACCCACGGCCGCCTGAAGCTGCGCTTCCGAGTCGACAAGGAAGTTGGCCGAGTTCACAACCCGTTCTCCAGCTTTCAAGCCTTTCAGCACGACGACAGAATCATCGACCTGCTGACCCGTCTCAACCTCGCGCGGCTCCAGATTTCCGCCTCCGTGATCGATAAACACAAGGTCCCGTGTGCCCGTCTGCAACACTGCGGATGCCGGCAACATAAGCTGCTTGCCCAAAGGCACTGCGATCGCGACATTCACATACATGCCGGGCTTTAGAGCCACACCAGGGTTGCGAAGCACCAGGCGCACGCGCACGGTGCGAGTTGCCATGTCGACCTGCGGCAAGATCTGATCGATGCGCCCGTTGAACTTGCGCCCCGGATACGCATCCACCGTTACCTGTGCGGAGTCGCCTGGCTTGAGGCGGCCAACATCGTTTTGAGACACATTCGCGTAAACCCAAACCGTGGAAAGATCGGCGATTGTGTACAGCTTCGTATCCGGTTGCACATAGGCGTTTGGCAATGCATTGCGCTCGGTGATGTAGCCGGAGACGGGTGAGTCAATGGCGATATTCCGCTGCACTTTTCCGCTTTGCTGCAAGTCCGCGATCACCTTTGCGGGGACGCCGAATTGCAGCAACCGTTCCTCGGCTGCCTTCTGAAGCCAGCCGCTGTCATGAGCCGCCATGCCGTGCGAATCCTGAGCAAAGGCCTTTTCATTTTGCCTGGCGAGCAGATATTCCTGCTCGCTGCTGACAATGTCCGGGCTGTAGATGGTAAAGAGACGCTGCCCCGCGGCAACATACTGGTAAGTTGCATTCGCTTGAACATCCTGAATCCAGCCGGGAAAACGTGTCTGCACATACGAGATTCTCTCCTCGTCGATGTCCACATTGCCGGGAACGCTCAAATCGTCATTCACATCTTTGACTTCGGCAGTGGTCGAGGTAACGCCGATTTCCTGAAGCCGTTCCGGAGACAACTGCACGGGACCGAGCGCAGGCTCGGAATTCGATCCGGCGCTGGCAGGTGTTGACCCGGCGTCGGTCTCCGGCCCGCGCGCCACCACCGGGTCCTGAGAAACAGCTTTGACCGCAAAATGATTGCGGCCCATGAGTACATACACAAGAGCCGCCGCAAGCAGGATGCAGAGTAGTGCGACGGTTGCGAAAGCAATTTGATAACTGCGCGTCTTCATGGCTTCACCTCTGCTGCGGGGGATTCAAACTGCTCAAGCGACACGCCTGCGGCGAGTTCGAGATCGGCCAGGCGCGAGTCAAAATCGGAGACCGCCTGAATCCAGGCAAGGTCGATGTCCACCACAGCCATCTGGCTGTCGAGAAGATCGAGCAAGTCAGTCTTGTCGTTTTCATAGGCGATCACGCTCGACTGGAGCGTAGCCTCTGCCTGGGGCCGCAGTTCATCGTGATAAAGGCGTGCCAGCTTTTGCGCCGCCTGAGCCTCCACAAGCGCCTCCTGAATCTGCCCAAAGGCCATATTGCGCTGCTCCGCCAGTTCGGCATCCTGCTCGGTCGCTTGCGCCACAGCCTCCGCAATTTCCCCATCGTGCTTGCGGTGGTTCAGCCAGGGCAGATTCATTGAGCCCTCAAGCATGTAGGCGTTGCGAAAGTTCTGCCCAGAGGGCATGATCATGTATCCCGCCGACACCGTGAAGTCCGGCACATAGGCCTTCTTCGCCAGAGCCTGCTCCTTGTGGCTCCGTTCGGCCGCCAGTTCGGCCGCCAACAAATCGGGCCGCGAGTGCAGCGCCATCTTGTCCAGTTCCTGTGCCTGCGGCAGTGTCTCGAGCGTCGCATGCTCTCCACTCGCGCGGAGTGGTGTGCCAGGGTCGCGCCCCAGCAGCGTATTCAGCCGGGCCCGCGCCAGGTCTGCGTCATGATCGAACTGAATCATGTGTTCGGCCAACCGCGTCAACGCAACCTGCGCCTTCAGCATGTCCTGCTGCGGCACCTTTCCAGTGGTGTACTTGATGCGCGCCGCTTCAATTCCCTGGCGCGCAATATCCACATGCTGATCGTGAATTTTTATCTCTTCGTCCACGCGCAACAGGTCATTGAAGGCCTTGTGCGCACGAACTCGCACCTCCAGCCTCACCTGATCCAGTTGAGCCTTCGCTTCCTCCACGCTCCACTCCGCGACGCTCGTCCGCAGTCCCCGCTTTCCCCGGCCCGGCAGCGTCTGGCTGATGCTGAACATGTTCTGCGCCGCATTCAAATCCCATGGATGTTCCAGCGGAATGCCCCAGCCGCGATACATCGCCATCGGATCGTCGAGCGCTCCCGCCGTCGGAACATGCGCCTGAGCGACGGCCACTCGCCGCGCCGCGACTTCGATCTCAGGATTCGCAGCCAAAGCCATTCGTTCCATTTCGTCCAGGGTCAGCGCCGCCCCTGAAGCCTCTGGATGGTGGTGCTGTGGCAGCAACGCAGCCATCGCCGACAAGCCGTCGCCCCGGGTTGGCGCCTGGGCAGGCCCCTGTGCGCGGGAAACACAAGCGCCCGCAGCGAGCGCCAGAATACAAAATGCAAAAAGATGTGCCTTCATTACTCCCTCCAACGGAGACAAAGCTTGTGGACCGCCCATGCGTTCTTGAGATGCGTTGTTGCATCCAACACACACAATGGCCCTGGTTCAAACTGAGTAGGAAGGAGTTTTAGATTCGAAGTGCGAAGGCGCCGCCCGGTGGGAATTTCGGTGGCGGCGTGTCAAAACTATTTTGCTGCCGCGCGCCAGACAAGACAGCCAATCGCAGACCGCCATCAAGCGTCACAAAGGCCAGCCTCTGCGAATGCTGCGGCGAGTAAACAGGAGCCGTTGCGACCGCGGCGTTTTGCGGATGAGTCTGGCAGCAGGAAGCATCTGCGCGCATCGAGGCCCCGCCGCATCCCGACTCCATCCCTCGACAGCAATCAGGCTGGCCATGGGAATGAACCGCCAGCAGACAGGCAGAGACCGGCATCGCGGTCCACAGGACCACAACCGCCAGCATCAGGAATGCGCCTTTTCTGCCCCAATTCATGGTATCAACGTCCTAAGTGTCAAGTGTAAGCATCCCCTGCCGGGCTTCCTCTGGCAGTGATTCAGATCACACCCGTGAAGCCCCCATAAACAAAGAGCTTCAGTTCCATCGCGGGCATCGCCAATGCTCACAGGCTGCCAACCGCTCAACTAAACCCGCTGCATAATCATTGCCCCGTCCCGCTCAGCGCAATGCTCTGCGGCGACCCAGCCGCACTGTCTGTGATCGTGACAGCAGCCGTGAGCGCCCCAATAGTTACCGGCGCAAAATGCCCATGAATCGTGCAACTGGCTCCCACCGCCAGCCCGGTCCCGCAGTTGTTCGCAAACACAAACGAAGACGCCTCCGCACCCGTCACCGCAATGCTGTTAATCGTCAGCGCAGCCGTTCCCTTGTTCGTTACAGTCACCGACTGCGACCCGCTCGAAGAGCCAACCGCCTCCGTTCCGTACGATAGGCTGCTCGCCGAAAGTGTAACTGGAGCCGTCGGAGCCGTCCCGGTCCCGCTCAACGCGATCGTCTGCGGCGACGTCACAGCGCTGTCCGTAACGGTGATCGCTGCCGTCAATGCGCCAGGCTTCATCGGCTCAAAGTGACCATGAATCGTGCATTCGGCTCCCGCCGCCAAACTCGTCCCGCAGTTGTTCGCAAACACGAAAGAAGTCGAGTTGCTCCCCGTTATTGCAATGCCGGTGATCGTCACCGCCGCTGACCCGGAATTGGTCATCACCACCGTCTGCGATCCGCTTGACGAGCCAACATTCACTGACCCAAAGGAGAGGCTGGTCGCCGAGAATGTCACCGGAGGCTTCAGCCCCGTCCCGCTCAGCGCGATGGTCTGCGGCGATCCGCTGGCGGTGTCCGAAATGGTCACTGTCGCAGTCGCCGCGCCTGTCGCAGTCGGCGCAAAGTGCCCGTGGATCAAGCAATTCGCCCCCGCCGCCAGAGTCGTTCCGCAACTGTTGGCGAACACAAACTCGGTCGCGTTCGTCCCGGAAACCGCAATGCTGGTAAACGTCAAGGTTGCCGTTCCAGTATTGGTCAGCGTCACGGAATCCGATGCGCTCGTCAACCCCACAGTTGTTGCCGCAAACGACAATTTGGTCGCCGACAGAGTCACCGGCGGCTCTACGCCCATTCCGCTCAACGCAATCGTATCCGGCGAGCTGTCTGCACTGCTGGTAATGCTGATCGAAGCCGTCAGCGCCCCGCCGCCGGTGGGCGCAAAGTGTCCATGAATGCTGCATTCGGCTCCCGGCGCAAGGCTCGTCCCGCAGCTATTCGCAAACACAAACGAAGAAGCATCCGTCCCCGTCACCGAAATGCTGCTGATCGAGAGTGTCGTACTGCCAGTGTTGGTCAGCGTCACATAGTCCGACCCGCTCGCCTGGCCCACCGTCACGGTGCCAAACGTCAGACTCGTCGCTGACAACGAAACCACCGGCCCTGGCGGCGCCTTCCAGCCCGCCGTTGAGTTAAGAAATACGATCAAGTTAGACCCGCCGACCACTGTTTGGCCGACGAGCAGCTCGGGGAAGCCGTTCCCGAGCAGATCGGCGGCGGCTACCGTGCCGGGCTGCTGCCCCAGGGCCAGAATCGTGTCGTCCAGGGTCCCGTCGCCATTGCCGAGCAACACTTCCGTGTAGTCGAGGTCGTTTCCCACCACCACATCCAGGTTCCCATCGTGGTTAAAGTCCGCCAGCGCAATCGAGCCGGCGCCAATCCCATCGGCGCTTGCAAGAGGCAGCGCAAGGGCTGTTTGAAACGTGCCATCCCCGTTACCCAGCAGTGTGTAAACATTGGGCGTGCTCACACCCGGGCTCGTCCCAGTGACGTTTCCTGCCACAATCAAATCCAGCTTGCCGTCATGGTTCAAGTCGCCGAGCGCGGCCACGGTGTAGTTGGTCGCCGTTGTCGAGGGCGTTGCCGCTGTGGTAAATGTCCCGTCCTTGTTTCCCAGATAGACATGCAGTGCCCCATTCACTTGCTGGCTGCCGCCGTAATCGAAAAATCCTTGATCCGCCACAACCAGGTCGGTTCGGCCGTCCGTGGTCAGGCTTCCCGCGGCAAGGCCCGAGGGGCTCAACGAAGTGTCGATTTGCACGGGTGAGCCGAGCGTGCCGTTGGCCTGACCGAACAGAACGTAAACACCGGACGTGCCTGTCCCGCCCCCTGAGGTCACGCCGACCGCGACATCCAGAAAGCCGTCGCCATTGAAATCACCCACAGCCAGGCTGACAGGGCTGTCCGGCAACGTGTAATCCTGCTCCCCGGCGAACGTTCCATTGCCCTGGTTGATGAGCAGGGCCAATTTGGAATACCCGGCGACCACGACGTTCGGCTTGCTGGCCCCATTCAAGTCCGCTGCAGCAACCATCACCGGCACGAAGTTGATAGGACTGGTGATCGGGGCGCCCAGATTTCCTTTGCCATCTCCCGGCAGCACGGCCAAAAGGCTGGGGGCAGTCGTGCCGCTGTTGTTTGGCTCAAGCACCAGCACATCGAGCTTGCCGTCGCCAGTGAAGTCCGCGCTCGCAATTTGCCCAACACTGCCGTTGACATTGTAGGTTCCTTGGCTGTAAACCAGCGAGTCCACGAAGGTGCCGTCGCCCCGTCCCATCAGAATCTGGTACATGGGGAGCGGTGTGTCGTAGCCGCCTTCCGTGTAGACGCCTCCCGTGCTCGTTCCCACCACGATATCCAAATTGCCATCACCATCGATATCGGTGATGGTCACCTGCTCTCCGTCCGGCGGGCCCGCGTATCTTGGGCCGACTGCAAATGTTCCATCGCCATTGCCGTAGAAGATCGCCACGCTTCCGCGCTCGCTCACAACCACGTCGAGCTTGCCGTTATTCCTCAGGTCGCCAACGGCCCCGGTACCAAATGTGGAGACGTTGGCCAGTGCCGCGCTGGTTGGACCCTGGGTAAACGTGCCGTCGCCCCCGCCAAACAGCACCGTGGTGTCTACCAGCAAGTCCTTCTTGCCGTCGCCATTGAAGTCGCCGGTGGCCACCCCTTCGATGCCGCCGCCGCTGCCGCTCGAGGTGAAGGTCGAAACCGGCCCGATGGTAAAGGTCCCGTCGCCTTTGCCGATCAGCGTCGTTACGATCCCTGTGCCCGCCACAACGATGTCCGGTATGCCGTCGCCGTTCACGTCGTCGATCGTCAAACTGCCTGCCACGTCGTAGTAAACGGGGGGCTTGAAGGTGCCGTCGCCGTTGCCCACGAAGACAGCCGTTGCCAGTTTTTGGGTTGCCGGATCGGTTTGAAAGACCTCTACAACGTCCATGATCCCATTGCTCCTGAGTGACGCGGCAGAAAAAGAAAGCCCATTTTCGCCGCCGGTGAGCGTGGTCGTCGTAACCGTATTGGCCGTGAGATCCGTCACCGAGGCCACCAGGTTCCCGCTGAAGGTCAACTCGGCGCCGATTGCCGCGCCGTCCGCGGTCGCTCCCAGGGACAGAGCAATGTCGGTGGTGGGTAGCCCCAACACCTGATCGTCGCAGCCATTGGCAAAGACATCCGGCTTGGTCGTTAAACCCGCGAGCTGGTGAAAATAGTCCTGCGCGTCCGGAAGCGAGGTGAGGTACTCGGCGTCCGGCAGCCCGGCGCCGGGGAGGACGTAGTCCTCGTCGAGGCTGCAATCGGATTGGCGGCTCAGGCCGGTGGCGTAAGCGGCCGTCGCATCGGCCGCGGTGGTCGAGTTGGGCACCCAACTGAGGACCGTGAGCTGGTTACCGAGAAACGGCAAACCCGGAGTGCTGGAATCGAGAGATGGTGTAAAGGTTGAGCCTAAGCCCGGGGTCGGTCTGTCGCCTGCTTTTGCGCGGCTCCTGCCGGAAAGACGGGACGACGGCGCCTGACTATGAAAACCTGCCAACCCTCCCTTTAGGTATTCTTTGGCGTCGATCCGCAGGTTATGGTAATGGGTGTAGCACGTAATCCACGAGGAATCAGTGTAGTACCTCGCGCATCGGCTCGATATTTGCGCATCTGTGAGGCTCGCAAGGATCACGATATACGTATGTGAGTATGTATAAATCGAGCCGTTCGGGCGCACAGATAAATACTCATCGGCGCATGCCTGACGAGAATGGGCAAGCCCGATCGTCGTCAGGAGAATGACGACCCCGAGGGCTCGAGCGGAAAGAACCCGCAGGACTGCCTTGCCCCGCGGCCGATTGAACGTAGCAAGGCACTGCGACAGCCTCCCGCACGGCGCAACAGCCCCCGAGCTGCCAATCCACACCGTTTTCAATCCGCGCCGCACCAACGAGAACAAGGCAGAACCAACCATGATACCCAGCTTTCTGAAACTCACACCAGAGTTCCGTATTCGTCCGGACCGGAAATGCCGCAGTGGGTCAGTTTGAAGAGAACGGGCTCTAGCCCCCGAGCGAATGTGCATTACAAAATGAACCCGGCCGCCGGCCCGGCATCAATACTCCGTGCCCCATCCATTCGCTGTCTCATCGCGAACGGGTGGGAAATCAAGCAATCAAGCAACCAATCGGCCGCGTTCGAGGGGTGCGAACGCTCTTCAGGTCGCGGGGAGGGCGAAGAATCCGCCTTTGTTTTTTCGCGTTTTACAAAGAATTCTGCGGACTGGGCAAGCCCCAGTAGCCTATTGCCAAGCCCACCCCCCTGTCAATCGGATTCTCGACCCTCGGCAGGGCAAACGCATTTGGAACCACAAGCTCTTGACCTTGTCAGGGAGATGCTTTTGAGGGCGAATCGAGGTGGAAAAACAGAGCACGCTGGGATGGTTTGGGTAGGCGAATTTCGATGTGCGAAAAGTGCCATTTTTTGCTCTAAAGTGCCAGTTTCGATGGTGTTTTTGGCGTTTTTTTGCCTGAAAATGGGGGTTTGTGTTTACCGATAGGTAAACATGCGGTTTTTGTAACTCATTGAATCGGAATCAGTTAAGCGGATTCTACCTTCGATTTTCTGACGAATTTGGGTGGGGGGGGGTGGGGTCTCAGCGTTTTTGGGGGTTTGAAGGCCGGAAAAACAGGGATCAGGGATTAGAAAACAGGGGCAAAGGCGGGGCGATGGAATTGGCGCGGGCGCGGGTGCGGGCTGCGTTTTGCCGGACGATTTTGGCATGAGAAATACCTCTACAAGGATTGTGCGCCAAAAGGGGTTAATTGCCTGCACTTGTGGTGTGGGTGGAAGTTGTTGGATTTAAGCAGGTTAGCAAAATTCAGTCGGGGGAGGGGCTTGCTTTTTTTGATGGGGTATGGGGATCGGGTTGCAGGCCTGCCGGAAGGCACATTCCGTGGTTCGATCAATTTTCAAATGCGTTTGCCCTGGCGACCCTCGCTTCCTTGGTCCCTGGCCCCCAAAAACTTTCTTTTCCAAATTTGCAGTTTATTTCTCCGAAAGGCACGGACTTGAATCATGACCGGCATGCCCACGCAAAAACCCGCCAATCCAACCCGGCAGGAATGTCCCCGGACGCGCATCGCTCGTTTGCAGCGCCCGAGGTCCAACCGATTTAGTTTGTGCGAGTTATCTAGGGTTATACGGCTACATAGCCCCCACCACCCCGCGCCATTTTGCCGCAGCCTCATCCAACGAGAATGGTTACGCCCCCAAAAAACAATTCGACTGATTGAAACAAACGACTGGCAAAGCGCCCAGCAGACTCAATGCTCGCATTTCGCTCTAAAATATCTAACCGTATTCCATTGCCGCAATTGTGCCGCCAACAGGTTGTATCCTGCTGAAAAGCAACTTCCTACGATTGGCCAGGAGTGAACACACCCATGAGTGCCGGCCACAGCGACGATCCAGCCTCAACCACCCAATTGTCGGAGATCGACAACGAGCGCCTGGTTCGGGCCATCATCGACGGAGATCGCGATGCCGAGCGCGCATTCGCCGTCCGCTATCTGCGCCCCGTCCGAGCCATGTTGCTCGCCCGTTCCCGCAATGCCGACGTGGCGGCCGACCTGGTCCAGGACACCATGATCGAAGCCCTCTGCGCACTGCGCCGTGGCCAACTCCGTGAGCCGTCAAAGCTGTCCGGCTTCGTCCTCTCCGTCGCCCGCAACGTGCTAAACAACTATTTCCGCTCCGGCATCCGCCAGCCTGAATCGCTCGAACTCCCCGACAACCTGCCAGACCTGTCCGACGCGACCAACCGCATGGAAGACGAGCAGCGGGAGGCGCTCGCGATCGAGGCCATAGCCAGCCTCGACCAAATTGACAAATCCATCCTGCAAATGACTCTTGTGGATGGACTTAAGCCTGGCGTCATCGCCCAGCGGCTGCGCCTCAATCCTGCCCTGGTCCGGCAACGAAAGCTTCGTGCGACGCGTCGCGTCATAGATTTTGTACAACGTAAGTCACAAAATGATTCCTTTCGCCACATCATTACGGGACAAAGATCATGACCAGCTGCACTGGAACTCCGGCCGAACAATTCCTTGAAGCCTATTTGCAGGGCACGCTGCCCGATTCCGACGCGATCAGCTTCGAGGAGCACTATTTTGACTGCCCCGTTTGTCTGGCTAAAGTTGAGGCTTTACAGGCCGTCTCGCGCAAGCTCGCCGAACAGCCACGCGAACCAATCAAAAAGCCCATTCCCTGGCCCACACATACCGTAGTCCGTCTAGGCGCTTTTGCAGCCATTGCCGCGCTTCTGCTTCTGGGTTTTTTCGCTTTTCGGTTCCGATCCGAATCCAAACATTCCGATGTCGCCGCCACCACTCCACCAACAGCTCCACCCAGCGCTCCGGCCAATCCAGGAACGCAATCGAGACCTTCCCAAATGACCACCCTGGCGGTTTCCCGGCTGGCCGACCTCACGCTGCCCGCATTTCAGGCCGCGAATCTGCGCGGACAAAGCCGGGATGCGCACTTTGATGCCGGGATGAAGGAATACTCCAGCCACGCGTGCCAGAGTGCGATCAAGGACCTGTCCCAGGTTCCAGCGCAGGATCAGGACGCTGCTGCCGCAAAGTTCTATGGCGGAATCTGCCAGATGCGTGTTGGCAACCTGCCCAGGGCCAGAGTTGCCCTCGTTGCTGTTGCCGATGCAGGAGACTCCCCGCAACAGGAGGCAGCGTTTTACTACCTCGCGCAGACGGCGCTCCTCGGTAACGACTCCGCAGCGGCTCGCCGCAACTTGAAGAGCGTGATCGCGCTCCACGGAGATTTTGAGGCCCGCGCCAAAGCGCAGTTGACTCAGCTTCCATCCCCGGAACGTCGCTGATAAGCAACTCAGGCGCTCGTAAATCGCTGCAACAGCCAGGGATTTCAACCCAAGCGGAGGTCGCTTTGAAACGAACTGCAATCTATGCCCTGGTCTTGATTCTTATCGGAAGTGCGTCGTCCGCGCCCCAGACCCCGCAAGCGCCCTCCCCAGCAAAGCCGGATGCAGCAAAGCCGGATGTGGCCAAGCCTGCCGCAACCGCCGCCAGCGCCGTCCAGGCCGCTCGTGCCGCTCTCCTCAAGGCTGAAGGTGAACATCCCGGCAATACCCCCGAACTGGCCGCGGCTCTCCATGCACTTGTCGGCAGCGAAATCGAAGCTGGGACCGTCGACCGGGGGAGCCTGGAAGATGTCAATCGTGAGTTGCGCGTGGCCGAAGCGGCAACCGGAGCGCGCAGCAAGGGCTTCGTCAGTGCGCTCGCCGACCAGGCGGACGTACTCATCCGGTTGAGCCGAGCTTCTGAAGCCAGGCCTGCCGCCGAACGGGCCTTCGCAATCGCACATCAGGCCTTTCCAGGTACTGCGGATGAGGCGGGTGCGGCGAGTGAGTTGGGAACCGCTTGCACGGCGCTCGGTGACTATCCGTGCGCCCTTCGCGCCTTTCAAATGGCAATTGACACGACACGCAAAATCAGCGGCAACGATAGCGCCGACCTGATGGAGCCGCTCAACGAATTGGCAGCACTGAAGTCCAGCATGGGCGACAAGCAGGGTGCGATCGAGGCGGACGACGAAGCGCTCAGAATTGCCTACCTTGTAAAGCCGGATGACCCCGATATAGCGATTATCGAGAACAATCTTGGCAGTCACTACTCTGCCGTGGACAAACTCGACAAGGCGCTCGAACACCTGAATCGCTCGGTTCAAATCCTTGACAAGTATTTTGGCCTTGGCAGTCCGCTGGATATGCAGGTACGCCACAACCTCGCCAGCGTCTACACCCAGGCCGGACAATTCGATGCCGCGTGGAAAGGCTATGAATTCTCGCTCCAGAACAAGTACGAACAAGTCGATATGCAGGCGATTACGCACTGGATGTACGCGTTGTCACTGGCGCAAGGGGGCCGGCCGGCCCGTGCCATCCAGGAAGGGTTGACGAGCGCCAGGCTGAGCCGTGAAATGTTCGTGCTTCAGGCGCGAACGCTCCCCGAGCGCCAGGCGCTGGCCTACGATGCCACCCGTTCCAAGGGGCTTGAAATTGCAATTTCCGCCGCTCTTAAGCATCCAGAACTCCCAATCACCGATATTTATCAGGAGGTCATCCGCAGCCGTGCCCTGGTGGCCGACGAGATGGCGCGCCGGCAGAAAAACCTTAACGCCAACAACGATCCTGAGACAGCCCGCCTGCTCAATGACTTGAATAAGGCAAGAGCCGATTTGCTCGCGGCGGAACACTCCGGCGCCCCAGCCGCCAAACAGGGAGATTCGGCGGAGGATGCCACTCAACGGATGGAAACCATCGAGCGCGCCTTGGCCGAACAGAGCGCCGCCTTGCGGGCGGACGAGCAGATTTACCAGGCAACTCCAGCCGATGTGCGCCATCGCCTTCCCGCCGATTCAGTCCTGATCTCCTACGTAACCTACCGCCGGCGGGCGGTGGATCATGTGGATCCGAAAAACGCAAGAACGCCCTCGTACGCTGCGTTTGTGCTCCATCCCGATTCCGATCGCATGGCACTCTTCGACCTCGGGGATTCTGCGTCGCTCGATGAACTGGTGCGCAAGGCACGCGCCGCCGCGGATGCTGAAGCGCACAGCGGCGGGCTCGGTTCCACGCGCAATGAGCGCAGCTACCGCCAGGCCGCGCAGGCCATCCGTGAGCGCATCTGGGACCCACTGATGGCCGAGATCGGCCAGGCAAGGCTGGCCCTCGTTGTCGCGGACGGCAACCTGAATCTCATCCCTTTTGCCGGCTTGCCCCAGGGCGACGGCTACCTGGTCGAGCACGGACCCGTGATCCATACCCTCTCCAGCGAGCGGGATTTGACGACCACTGAAACGGAGCCGGAGAAACAGGGTCTGCTGGCCATCGGCAACCCATCGTTTGAGTTGGCTGAGAACCGTATTTCCCCATCTCCATTGCGGGGCGCTGCTCCCACCTGTGAAGAGTTCACAAAAATCCAGTTCCAGCCCCTTCCCGGCACTCAGGTCGAAGTCGCCGACATCCGCGCCACCTGGCGGAAATGGAATCCCTCCGAACCTGCGCAAATGATCGTTGGAGACGATGCAACCCTTTCACGCTTTATGGAAGATGCTGCTCACAATCGAGTGCTCCATGTGGCCACCCACGCCTTCCTGCTGGATAAAAGCTGTGGGAGCGGCAATCCTCTGCTTCACTCCGGCCTCGTCTTTGCCGGCGGAAGCCGCGGCGGTGCGCAATCGATTCTGACAGCCCAGCAGATTGCATCCCTCAATCTGAGCGGTGTGGACTGGGCAGTGCTCTCCGCCTGCAACACCGGCAACGGAGAACTCCACGACGGGGAGGGAGTCCTCGGCCTCCAGCGCGCATTTCGCGAAGCCGGCGCACGCAGTGTCATCATGACCCTCTGGCCGGTCGACGACGATGCAGCCCGCCGATTCATGCATGAACTCTACGCCCAGCGGCTGGGCCATCATGCAACCACAGCCGATGCGGTTTGGAATTCAGCACGCGCCATGCTGATTGAGCGCCGTGCAGCGGGGAAAAGCACGCATCCCTGGTATTGGGCTGGCTTTGTTGGCGCCGGCAACTGGAATTAGAACCGGGCCAGCGTAAGGTATTCTGGGTGCTCATCATGCCACACGGATTCGACGACTACCGTATTTTCATTTCGGCGCCCGGAGATCTGGAGCCCGATCGCCAGGCCTGCTACGACGCTATCGCAGACGCCAATGAGCACATCGCCATGGCCGCCAAGGTACTGCTGGTATCGGTCGGCTTGCGCGACAACGAGCAGATAGTTGGCAGCCGCAGCGCCGTTTCTGACAACGTTCGCTGGAGTGCCTATTTCATCCAGGTGTTTCAAGACGATTGGGGCCCCCGCGACCTGTTCCGAAAGATCTTTCTCCTCGCCGCCGAGTGCCGTGCCGACTCCGCATCGCCCATGCGTGAGGTGCTGGTTTGCCTCAAAGACGCTGCCCTCGAAACCAACCCCGAGATCCTTGCCTTTCGCCGTGAACTTGAGCACCACCCTCAAGTCCGGCTGTTTCGCTACGCAACCCCGGCAGACCTCAAAACGATTCTGATGGAAGTCTGCACGACATGGGCGAGGGAACTGATCCAGTCAGCCGCCAGCCAGGCCACAGGCGCCTGATTCGGCTTGGGAACCTTTGAGCAAGTCGATGTCGCAAAAAGGCATGACCTCAGTCGTGCCAATAACGCCAATCAAATCAAATTCAGGCTTTACTGGCTGCGGAAGAATTCGTTCGTGCGGTAGGCCGGGGATTCATCCCCGGCACAAAGCCAATAGAATGAATTGGGCTTTAGAGGCTGCGGAAAAAGTCGGGTTTTGAGTCAAGATTCACAAAGAACATCCCTCGGGGGCTAAAGCCCAGCGTTTATTTTCAGCCACTTGCGGCACGGCTGAAGCCGTGCCCTTTCAAAACTTCGGCCATTTGGTAGTTTTTCCGCAACCTGTTTAGCCCCTGAGGTATGCTCTTCGGGCATTTCGTGCGCAACCCAGGTCTTTTTCCGCAGCCTCTTTAGCCCTTGCAAAACTCACAGCAGGATTTCGCCCTCGCACTGCCATTTTCCCCGAGCCCTTTCAGCCCCTTAGGGAACGCTCAAGGCTCATTCAAATCTTCCTTAAAAAATCGCCACCGGACGCCACTCCATAAAATAATTCACATCGTCGGCGCGCACGATGCTGAAGCCCAACTTCTGGTGAAATCGCAGAGATCCAGGGTTGAAACGGAACACCGTGCAGCGAATGGGCAGTCTTGCCTTCGCGGCGTCCTGTTGAATTCGCTGAATCAACGCCGTTCCAATCCCCTTGCTCTGCACCGATGGGTGGATCGCGATGTCCACCAGGTGAAACTCCTCTTCGCCTTGCCACACCCACAGCCGTCCAATCGGCTTGCTGTCCAGCAGCACCAGGTGGTAGCAGGAGTTGGGGAACATCTGCGCATACGCGGCCATCGATGCCTGAAACTGCATCCTCATCAGGTGCTCCCGCTGCGTCGGAGTGATCGGCGCCAGTGCGAACTCCGGCCCGCGCACAGCAGCGTAAAGTTGGTACAGAAAAATCTCATCCAGAGGGACGGCGGGGCGAACGGCAATTGTCGACATGGCTCCATTTTTGAGGGCAAACATCGCTGCCTGCCACCCGGTTAGACAAATCTACCATGATGGAGTCTGAAGACGCGCCTTGCAGCGCATCGATCTCAGGGCAATCGCATTTAAACTTTCATCGCAATCGAACCTCGCAGGCTGCCCTAAGAACTCCACCGAAGCGAGCCTTGTAACCGTCTTCCCCCTGCGTTGCCGACCCACGAATCAATGAAACCCGCTGCCCCGTTTCTCCCGGAGTGAGAAGCTGAGAATAGCCCCGGATGAAATCTGGGGGTCGGCATCCTCGCAATGAAACCCGATCCCGGGACCGACTGAAGTGGTCTCTTTTCAGGGCATGACCTGGATACCGGAGTACCGGAGTACTGGGGAACCGGGGAACCGGGGATTTTTCCTCGGCGAGAGAGACCGATAGAAGCGGCGGGGCTTCAGATGCTCGTGAGTTATGTTTTTCAGGAATTACGATTCAAGGCATGCGTTGTTCGCGCACCCCTTACTCCACATGTCCTCGCATCCCAAACCTCGCGCAAGCCAAACCATACCCGCTGCTGAGAAAATGCTGGTCATGCCGAGACGCAATTACTTGCCGAGTCCCAAATTCGCCGCCCTCGCTACCTGTTTCATCGCCTGCGCCTCGGTCGCCGCCACCACCGTCCCACCCCCAAAAATCCTGTCCAGCGCCACCATCGTTCTCTATCTCCACGACGATCCAAACAGTCCCCGCCTGGGCTACATCGAGGGCGCAAAAGCCCCCTCCGCCAAAAACGACTACTGGTCCAACACCCAGCCGGAATCCCTCCCCGCCAGCGTAGAAATCGACAGCGCAATCGTCCCCCTAACCTGGCAGCTCAAGCCCGATCTCGGCCTTCACCATCCTCATCAGGTCGTCTTCGTCTATGAGTCCGCCAATCCGCATCTGCGACTCACCTGGGACTGGCAATCCCGCGCCGACTTCGGCCCCGTCGAACACCGCATCACAATTCAGAACCTCAGCAGCCACGAGCTTTGGCTGCCCATGGTCGACTCGCTCCGCCTCAACTGGCGCGCCGCACCCTCGCGCGACCTGCGTAACTTCTACGTCGAGAAAGGCGCGGACACACCCTCCGCTCAAGGCACCCATCTCGACCCCGTCGCCGACGGCTACTCCTGGACCGGCAAATCCTCCACCTACGCCCATCCCACCCCCGGCGAAGCCCGCGAAATCATCCCCGCTGAGATCGTCTACGATCCCGCCTCCCAAAGCGGCTGGTACGCAGGCATCGAGTTCAGTGGCCGCACCCGAATCTCGCTCTCCCGCACGGCTGATACCCTCACCACCGTCCTCGGCCTCAATCCTGATCCCGGCCCCTTCAAAACCCGCCTCGCGCCCGGCGAATCCTTCGTCACCCCCACCGCTTTCCTCGGCGCATTCTCAGGCGGCCCAGACGGGGCAGGGAATCAGCTCCGCCCCTGGGTTCGCGCTGTCCTCGGCAACCCGCTCACCTGGCAGATCCCGCAATACCCCCTCATGGTCAACAACAGTTGGGGCAGCGGCATGCAGGTCGATGAAGCCCTTGCCCTCAAAATGATCGCCGAGTCCAAAGAGCTCGGCCTTGAGATGTATCACGTGGACGCCGGCTGGTTTCGCGGCGTTGGCGACTGGGTTCCCGACCGCGAAAAGTTCCCCCACGGCGTTGCCTATATCGCTGACCAGGCTCACCAGGCCGGCCTTCGCTTCGGCATCTGGACGGACTGGTCCCAGGCCGGCATCGACACCCAGCCCGGCGCTCTCAATGTCCACGACCCCACCGTCCGCGACTGGCTGGTCACCGACCTCCCGCCCAATTGGAAGCCCGCCGAGTTCAAAGGCCAGACCATCGATATCGGCGTCCCCGCCGCGCACCGCTGGGCCGAGAAAGAAGTCAACCGCATCGTCACCAACTACCACCTTGACATGCTTGAGCATGACGGCTACCTCGTCGCCCAGGGCTGCGTCCAAACCGACCACCCCCACGCCCCGCCCAACCAGAGCACTCAGAAAATCATTCACGACAGCGACTTCGACTTCGTCCTCGCCTCCAACTCCACCGACGTCAGCTACCACGCCGTCCGCGCCTACTACGACATCTACCAGAACACCCGACGCGCCCACCCCGGCCTGCTCTTTGAAGTCTGCAACGACGGCGGCCGCATGGTCGACTTCGGCTCCGCCGCCCACGGTGACTACTTCTCCATCACTGACTCCTACGACCCGCTCTCCAACCGCCGCGCCTTTTTTGACACAAGCCACCTGCTCCCCGCCGCCATGCTTGAGAGCTACGTTGAAAAATGGCCCACCTCCACTCTCGACAGCTTTCTCTACATGCTGCGCAGCGGCATGATGGGCTGGATCACCATCATGCAGGACACAACCGCCTGGACGCCCCAGCAGCACCAGGCCGCCCGCCAGGCCTTCGCGCTCTACAAAGCCCAGCTCCGTCCGCTCATTCGCGATGCTCAGCTTTTTCACGTCTCCGACCGCCCCGACGGCGTCCATTGGGACGGGCTCCAGTACTGGGACCCTGTGCGCGGCAAAGGCGTCGTCTATGCCTTCCGCGGCTCCATCGCCGGCCAGCCTGAACACAGCTTCGTGCTCGCCGGCCTCGATAACGCCAAACACTACCGCCTCCACTTTCAAGACGGCACCTCTCCCGACCGGGAAGCTACGGGCCGCGAACTGATGGACGCTGGAATCACCGTAAAACTGCACAACCCGTTGAGTTCTGAACTCGTGTTCCTTGAAGAAACAGCAGGCAGCAAATAAAGCAGGCAGCCAATTGGATCAGCCAGATTCGAGTGCCGCGAAAGACCCCCATCCGCAAGGGGAGTTTCAAGGCTTTGTCGCCGTCGTCATTGGCGCCGCGCAGGGCATTGGCCGCGCCACTGCGGAAGAGCCTCACGCCGGTAGCGCCCGCCTGCTGCTCATTGATCGCAACGGCCCCGCACTCTCCGCGACCGCCGACGACCTGGAGCTCTTCAACACCAGCCAGGGCTGCCTCTACAGCCGGACCACCAGTCACACCTTCGAGGAATATTTTATTCGCCAGCGACTGGAGATGGGCAAGCTGCTCCTGCTGGACCCGCGCCTTTCTGTTACGGAAGTTGCCGACCGGTGCGGATTCTGCAATCCTGCTTACTTCAATTCAGTGTTCAAGAAATAAAGGAGAAATCATGCGCGCCCTCGTCTATACCGCTCCCAATGAAGTCACTCTGGAAGATCACACGCGTCAGGTCCCGGCAGTGGGAGATTGCGAAATTGCCATCTCCGCCGCCGGCATCTGCGGGTCAGATATCTCCGGCTTCCTCGGCCATAGTCGCCGCCGCAAGCCTGGGCTGGTGCTTGGCCACGAGTTGGTCGGACGCCGCGTCGCCGACGGCAAGCGCGTGGTCGCAAATCCCCTCATCAGTTGCGGCCGCTGCACCGCCTGCCTGAGCGGCGCGCAGAATCTCTGCGTCAGTTGGCGCCTCCTCGGTATGGACCAGACGCCGGGCTGCTACCAGGAGTTTGTCAGCGTCCCCCAAACCCAGGTCTTCGACATTCCCGACCAGTTAACCGACGCTCAGGCGGTGGTTGCCGAACCTCTCGCCAACATCGTTCACCTGTTTCGGATCGCGGCCCCGCCGCCCTTCTTCCGCATGGGAATTGTCGGCGGAGGCACCATGGGCTCGCTCGCCCTGCTCACCGCCAAACGGCTCGGCGTCCGCGAAATCCTCGTCCAGGACGTGAGCGAGACCCGCCTTGAAACCGTGCGCCGCATGGGAGCCACGCTCGCCGCTAACGTCAGCACTGAAGCCGGCCGCGAAGAAGCCACGCGCTTCGCCGGCCACGGCCTCGACCTGGTCCTCGACGCGTCCGGCACCGGCCCGGCCCGTCAGGCTGCCTTCGATCTCTGCCGTCCCGGCGGCCTGGTGGTGCTGCTCGGCATGGGCCACGAACGCAGCGAGATCGACTTTGTCACCAGCATCCGCAAAGAGCACCGAGTGGCCATGTCCTTCGCCTACACCCCGGCTGACTTCGAGCGCTCCCTTATCCTGCTCACCTCCGGCGAAGTCGATTTGCGCCCATGGACGGCCGAGTTGCCGCTTGAGCAAGGCCAGCAAGCCTTCGACCGCATGACCAAGGCTCCCGCCGACACCCTCAAAATGCTGCTTCGCGTCAACTGAACCCGGCGAGCGCTATGCCCAAACCGGTAGCGCTCAACCGTCTCCATATTGAGCGTCACCCCAAGTCCCGACCCTTCAGGAATCCGCACCCACCCGTCCTCATCCCGCGTCCTTTGCAAGCCGCTGCGGCCTGTTGAGAAAATGAGGCTAAGCAAGGCCGGGTACGGAGCAAGACCGTCGACAACAGCCCCAAGGTCTATCCTCGGGGCAGGGAGATCGCACTTTGCAGATCTGGAACTCGTTTCTCATCGCCTTCAGCGTGCTGCTGCCGCTGATCAATCCGCTCGGGTCCGCTCTGGTCTTCCTCGGCCTGGTAGGCGATGCGCCCCCAAAGGTCTATCACTCCCTTGCCCGCAGAATCGCCATCAATAACATCATCTTTCTGGCCATTATTGAACTGCTCGGCGCGGGCATCCTCAACTTCTTTGGCATCTCTCTGCCCATCGTTCAGCTCTCCGGCGGCATCGTTATCGCCGCCATGGGGTGGTCTGTGCTCAATGAGAAAAACGCAACCGCCAACTCTCGGCACAAGCAGGAAGAGTCGGATGTCCGTGACGAATCGCGCGCGAAAGATCTGGAACAGAAGGCCTTTTACCCATACACATTTCCAGTAACCTCCGGCCCTGGCACTCTGGTTGCCGTCCTCACCCTTACTGCGCATATCTCGGAACGGGTTGTCGCAAAAAACATTCTCGCCCACGTCGGAATCTTCCTCGCCATCGTTGTCCTCAGTCTGTTGGTCTACTTCAGCTATGCCTATGCACCCAGGATCACCAAGGTCATTCCGCCCAATACCGCGCACGGCATCTTGCGCGTCATAGCCTTCATCCTGCTTTGCATCGGCGTCCAGATCGCGTGGAACGGTCTTGCCGTTTTGCTCACTCAGGTTCTCAAAACCTGACCAAGCGCCCTCAGCCGGCACCGAACCCTGCACGAGTAAAATCAAATCAAGGAAGCGGAAGGTCTACCGATGCAAATTGTCACTCTGGTTGCCGGATTCGTCTGTCTTTCTGCCGTGCTCCTCGATGCATTTCAGACAATCATCCTCCCGCGCCGCGCTTCCGGCCGCTTCCGGCTCACCCGCATCTTCTACATCCTTACCTGGACGCCGTGGTCCTTCTTCGCCAAGCGCCTCCGCGATCCCGGCAGGCGCGAAGCCGCGTTCAGTTACTACGGTCCCATGTCGCTCATTTTCCTGCTCGTGGTCTGGGCAGGCGCCATGGTGCTTGGCTTTGCCCTCATCTATTTCGCCCTCGGCAGCCCGTTTATCGATGGAACCCAGCAGCCTGGTTTTCGCTCAGACCTCTATGTGAGCGGCACCACCATCTTCACCCTCGGTCTGGGAGACGTAACTCCGCACAGCGCCTGGGCGCGTGAACTCGTCATCCTCGAAGCCGGCACCGGGCTCGGCTTTCTGGCCGTCGTCATGGGATATTTTCCGGTTCTCTACGGCGCGTTTTCCCGGCGAGAGGTCAGCATCTCCCTGCTCGACGCCCGCGCCGGGTCGCCGCCAACTGCCGCCGAGCTCCTTCGCCGCCACTCCTACGAAGGCGGTGAAAGCGCCCTCGGTCTGCTCCTCGTCGAATGGGAACGATGGTCTGCGGAACTGCTTGAGAGTCACATCTCTTATCCGCTGCTCTGCTACTTCCGTTCGCAGCACAACAACCAGAGCTGGATCTCCGCCCTCACTTCCGTGCTCGATACATCCGCGCTGCTCATCGCCGGCGTCCAGGGTCACGAAGCCCGCCAGGCGCAGCTCACCTTCGCCATGGCCCGCCACGCCATGGTCGATCTGGCGCAAATCTTCTCGCTTACGCCTGTCAATAACGCCCCTGACCGGCTCCCGCCACAGCGATACGAGCAGCTCTACAATCTGCTTTGCCAGAGCGGCGTCAGCGTCTGCCGCGACGGCCACTCTTACGAGCGGCTACGCGACATGCGCGCTCTTTATG
>Ga0302320_10001479_pt1 | contig 56700 bp, 44 predicted proteins | sample Bog_T0_3_FD_202130 | JGI IMG/M metagenome (GOLD analysis project Ga0302320, IMG submission 202130) | Peat permafrost microbial communities from Stordalen Mire near Abisko, Sweden - Bog_T0_3 | ecosystem: Environmental > Terrestrial > Soil > Wetlands > Peat | place: Sweden: Abisko, Stordalen Mire...
CTCAAGGCAACTCCGGGTCCGGCGGCGGTATAGCAGTCGGTTATGGATCTGTATTGACAGTGACCGGCTGCACCATCTCCGGCAACACTTCAACCGGCGGCGTGGCTGGCATCTTCAACGATTACAATTCGGTACTCACCGTCATCGGCAGCACCATCTCCGGCAATACCGGAGACAACTACGGCGGCATCGTCAACGAGGGCAGCGGGACGGTGACCGTGACATCGAGCACGATCTCCAACAATACCGGCAAAGGCATTCTGAATGCCGGTACTCTACTGACGGTAAACGCGAGCACAATCTCAGGCAACGTCGGCTCCTATGGAGGGGGCGGTATCGACAACGACAGCGGCGTACTGGTTTTGGCCAACAGCATTGTGGCGGGCAATACCGAAATCACTGGCGGCGATCTCAGTGGCTCCTACACCGACAGCGGCGGCAATGTCGTGGGCGGAGTCAACGGCGTAACCTCAACCAACGTATCCCTTGCCCCCCTCGCCAACTATGGCGGGCCAACCCAAACCCAGTTGCTGCTTCCCGGCAGCATGGCCATCTGCGCCGGAACGCTTGCCAATGAAACCGCCGCCAGCATCGCAGCCGACCAGCGCGGCATGGAGTTCGACCCCATGTGCCCATCCGGTTCCGTGGACTCCGGAGCATTCCAGGCCAATTATTCGATCGCCTTCACCTCGAGTTTCTTGACAAGCTACCCGGCCGGCCCACCGTTGTCTCCCACAATAACCGTGGAATTGACGGAAAGCGGCGTCGAGTCAACCGTTGTTACCAGCCCTGTGTCGATCACCGACAGCGATGGCCAGCTTACCGGCACAACCTCCGTCGGTTTCTCGGCGGGAGCAGCCAACTTCACAAATCTCATGATTCCGGAAGTGGAGAGCAGCGACACGCTGACGGCGACCATGTCGCTGAACCCAGCGCTTGCTCCTCCGCTGAATCTGACCACCGGGCCGTCACCCTCATTTCAGGTGACCACCAACGCCGCCACGCTGATCTCTCCGGCCGGGGGCAGCCAGTTGTCCCCCACCAGCCAAACCTTCACCTGGACCCCCGGCACCGGCGCCAAGGAATACTGGTTCAACCTCGGCTACGGATCGAACGGCGTGGAGGCGAAAGAGGTATTTAACTCAGGCGGAATCTTCACGACTTCAGTAACCGTGAGCAATTTGGGCGCGTTCGGGCAGACGGTTTACGCAACGCTGTATTCGCTGATCAATGGAATCTGGGTGCCTGAGATCTACACCTTCACCGAATCCGGCTCCCCAGTACCGGCGGCGCTCACAGCACCCCTTCCGAACGGCAGCACGCTTGCCGGCACTACCACCAACTTCACCTGGAATACCGGTAGCGGGGTTCAGGCCTATTGGTTCTATGTCGGCACCGGAACCACCCTGGCCACATCGAGAAACCTCTATGACTCGGGGCAGACGATTGCCACCTCCGCCAATGTCACCGGCATTCCGGCCTTCGGACAGCCGATTTATGTAACTCTCTTCTCGCAGGTCAACGGAGCATGGCAACCCAACCAGTACACCTTCACTGAATCCGGAACCACCTCCGCGGCGGTGTTGAATTCGCCGCAGCCGGGTACCCAGCTGTCCGGCTCCAGCGTAACCTTCGCTTGGACGTCCGGCGCCGGCCCCACGGAGTACTGGTTAAACCTTGGAACCAGCCCCACGGGAGCGAACTCGAAGAACCTCTATAGCTCGGGGCCAACCACGGCAACTTCAGTCAATGTAACCGGCCTGCCGACAAACGGCGAGACCATCTTCGCAACGCTCTATTCGCTCACCAATGGAGTGTGGCAGTCGTCCAGCTACATATACACCGCGTTCTGACCTCCGCCGTCATAGGCGCACAAGTGGCCCGATGCCGTTCAATGCTGAAGCAGGAAATTCAAAGCTGAATTTCCTGCTTCAGCCCAGGGCGATGGGTTGCAAGGCGAGACACGGAAGATGCCGGAGAGGTACGCCCAAGTCCGCATTGCAGCCAGGCGCACAACATCTGAAACCATTGCCATAAGCAGCAAAATGGCGGGTCATGGCACAAACAATAACCCAAACGCTCAGTCTGCGAACGTTCGCCCTATCTAAATCATTGAAAATGATTATCAGGTTAGCTCCCCTCAGCGCTCCAAATGCGGTGCTAAGTTCGTGGCCTTGTGTCAGGGCGCGACCGGAGCGCAGGGGAACCGGTACTCTTCAGGGCCGAGGGTAGAGGGCCGGGTCCCTTGCCGTAGCTGAGAGCTGAAAGCTGGCAACTATTTGATATCAGTGCTGGCACTTTCTCACTCCAAACAAGCATTTTTTGCGCGCAAAAAGCGCATCGAAAACCCTGTTTTTGCGCTTAATTCGCACACAAACGGCCTTAAATCATGCTGTTTTGCACTATTTGTCACACGATTGAGTGCGCGTATATGCGCATGGAACTTGAAAAGTACGACATGCCGATAGATACCGCCTCGCTCACTCAGGACCGTTGCCTCGCGGAGGGATTCGATAATTCACTGTGCCCACAACACCAAACCGTCTCAATAAGGGCCGCGGATATATTCAGCAACCTCAGTGGTGTAGAAATCGGTAAGACGAGTATGGAGAGCCGCAGGAAGTTTCGGCAGTTCAGAAGCTTTCGCGTTGTCGGTCACCTGCTCCGGACGGCTCGCGCCCGTGATGACCACCGAAACAGCTTCATGGTCCAGTATCCAACGTTGCGCCATCTCTGCCATGGTCATCCCTTCAGGGACCCAGGGCTTGAGCTCGTCCACCAAATGGACTGCCTTTTCGAAAGGTAGCCCGGCGAACGTCTCCCCTACGTTGAAGGCAGCGCCATCCCGGTTGTAAGAGCGATGGTCCTTTTCTTCAAACGTCGTTGCCTTGCTCATCTTGCCCACGAGCACGCCGCTGGCCAGGGGGAGGCGTACGATGATGGCGATGCCATTTTTTAAAGCCTCGGGAAAGAGAGTTGTAATGGGCTTCTGACGAAAGATGTTGAAGATGATTTGGAGCGAGGTGAGACCTTTCTGCGCGAGACAGATCCTTGCCTCGTCCATCGACTCGACGCTGGCCCCGAAGTGCCGGATCTTGCCTTCCTGCTGGAGTCTTCTTAGCCACTCGAAGACATCGCCCTGATGGAAGATCTCGGTAGGGACGCAATGCAGCTGGGTCAGATCCAGGGTTTCCGCGCCGAGCCGCCTCAGGGAAGCCTCTGTCGCGTCGCGCAAAGTGGCTTCGGTGTAGTGATCGGGATAAAGTTCCGCGGTGCGGCCAAGCTTGGTGGCGACGAAGATGTCGTGCTTGTTCGCTTTCAGGAAACTCCCGATCAAGGTCTCGCTTCTTCCCCCACCATAGACGTCGGCCGTATCGAAGAAGTTCACGCCCGCGTCGACAGCGGTTGAAAGGATTTCAAGACAGCTGGCCTCGTCCAATGCGCCCCAATCCGAGCCTCCAAGCTGCCAACAGCCCAAGCCAATGTCAGAAGTGTTGAACCCTGTATTTCCGAAAGCCCGCATTTTCATAGATGACCGTCCTTGTCTGACATTCTTGAATTCGGTTGATTGTTTTTCTGGTAAGAAGGTCGCCGATGGTTTGCTCCCGGATACAAATTCAGGATACAAATCCAATTTCTCCGAGGGCCTCAAATACCTTCTTGCACTGCGAGGTACGTTGTTCGTGCCGGAGCTACCAACTCAGCTTGATCAAGGAGACGCTCTGCCGAGGCATGGCAACCTGTAGCATGATCCTGCCGTTCAGGGCGTCCATCCACTCCGGCGAGCTCAGTAGCTCCAGACCCTCCTTCGCCTGCAACTCCGCGTACTGATCGGTGGTAGGGTGTTGTGGCGAACCCATGGTCTTCCACGCCGTGTAGGCGTTGCTATGGGTGTCATCGATGCGGTAATGCGAGACCAGCACCTTCCTCGCTGCGGCGGGCAGCCCACTTATCGCCACGGAAGTGAAGACCACCGGGCCCGGTTCATCCACGTCGTGGTAGTTCCACAGCATCACTGCGGCTTCGTCCCTGCCCTGCGTCGCCAGTGCGTCGACATCCGGCTCGTTCCGCACCCCTGTCTTTACGATCTCGTCGAGCGCGACCTCGCCGCTACTGGTGGTCGCAACCCGATTGCCATTCATCAGAGCGGCCATGCGGAAGAAGTTCAGCACCGGCTTGTCAATACCGTTCGTTGCAAGCGAACGAAACCCTTCGAAGTAGTCGCGATCTTCAAACTCAAAAGACCAACTCAGCATTGACAACAGGTTGACCCCGTACTTGTCCTGCAAGGTGAACAGCCGCTTGTATGCCGCCGCGGTGTATGCGGGATAAAGGGTCCCGTTACGATAATTGTTCGCCGGGTTCATCTTGCTGGAACAGGCAGCGCAGCCTTCAGGGTCGGCCTCACTTAGAATTATCGGCAAATTCCGGAACTGGGGATACTTGGAAAGCAGATCGAAGCCGCGGTCCACATCCGTCAGTTCATTGCTGATACCCATGGTGACCTTGCCTCCGGCAATCGCCGGGTGCCCTTTGGCATGGAAGCTGACGAAGTCCATCGGCACGGGCTTACCGTTGGCGGCGCTCCTTCCGGAGTTCACGTGTTCGAGGAAGTTCTTCAAGAACCCGTAGGCCTTCGGATTGCCGGGAGAGGTACTCGCCGGACCTCCGACCCTGGCTTCTGGAAGAGCGGCGCGCACACCGGCAACGCCATAGTCGTACAACTTCCAGTACTCTTCCGGCGAGGTGTGCCAGTAGTCGATATCGGGTTCGTTCCACACTTCGAAGTACCATTGCTTGACGGTGTCGCGGCCGTATCGCTCCACAAGATGCTGCGTCGCCACGCGGATAAGCTCACCCCACTTGGCGTAGTCTTTGGGCGGGTTGTTGCTTTTGCCCGAGACAACATTCCTGGGAAAATGGACCTGATAAGGTTCATCGCGGCCCGGCAAATCGACCGCAAGGTCCTTGGGCATAAAGCCAAGCTCGACCATGGGCCGCACGCCGGCTGCTTTGTACTCATCGAAGATGCCGTCGAAGATCGTGAAGTCGTAAACCGGCTTGCCGAAGGCGTCTTCGCTGTAGATGTTGGTTGAACTCCACTTCAATTCCGGCTTGCCGTCGCCGCTGGTGAACAGGTTGTGTGCCCGGATGTAAACGGGAACTGGGCTAAGATCGTGCAACTCCGCCAGCAGTTTCTTGCCGTTGGGCATGGTCGTGTAGTTGCTCTCGTCGTAACCAAACCAGCTGTAGATCGGCTTGTACGGGCCGAGCGGCTTGCGCAGGTCAACGACAATCCGCACCGGTTTTCCTTCCGGCGCCGCCTGCGCATGAGGAGTGGCGTCCTGCGACCTTACCATTTCCCCGAAAAATACGACGACCGCAAGCGCGAAAAAGAGTCGTTTCATTGGTAGTACCTCTCGTATGCTCACAGAAAGTGTTCCTCAATGCAACTGCTATGCCGCGCGATGACACCTGGCGATTCGAGAGTCGGACAATGGCGGCACCGGGAGGGCTGCCGATCGAACCATTCATGGCGGGCCGTTCATCCGGGCTGGAGTGCGCGAAGCACGGATACTTAGCGAGAATTCACTATTTCGAGGATCTCGGTCTTACGCCGGACCATGCCCGACGTGGGCGTAGAGGCTCAAGCGTCGAGCAGTATCTCATTACGCGCTCAGGGCTGAACGTGGTCAATACTGCAGGTCGCCGGTGTATCGGGCACGCCCAGTTCCGCGAATCCGCCGGGGATTGGCACCGATCTCCACGCCGAGTCGTCGTAATCGGGAGCGGCCCAATTGTTCTTCTGGCCCGTGTCGTACCGGTCGTACCAGTGCATGATGTAGTTGCCGTATTCAGGCGCGTTTTCGGCTTTCAGCCGGTCGAGCTCGGCGAGCGGGACATCGAAGTCATGGAGCGGACGAAGCGCATCGGCGCTCGCCCAGGCCTCTGCCGGAGTACCGCCCACCGAGTCCACGACAAGGCCGATGGGAATGTGCATCTCCAGCTCGACCTTTCGGGCGAAATAGTAGCCGACGGCGGAGATCCAGCTGGCGGTTTCGGGCGAGACGACGCGCCAGTCGCCATCGATCACATCGACATGGTGGTAGGCGGGATGACCGCCGACGGTGAAGAAGCGAATGTCAGGGTAGTTGGCCGCCTTGATCTCCTCATCGGCATTCTTTGTGAACCGTAGAATCAGGCCCATGTTGGATTGCCCGCCGCAGAGCCACACATCGCCGACCAGGACATTGTGCAGTTCAGCGCTTTGATGGCCGGTGATCTTCACGATATAGGGTCCACCGGGCGCAGGCGGTTGAATCTTCACCTGCCAACGGCGATCCGGGCCGGAGGCGCCAATTGCGGTGCTTTCGCCGATCTGAACTCTGACGGTATCGCCCGGGTCGGACCAGCCCCAGATGGTGTCGGGCCTGCCGCGCTGCAGGACCATGTTGTCGCCAAAGTTGGGGCTGACGAATTGACGCGGCTTGGCAATCGCAGCAGATGCCGCTTGACCAGGCGTGGGCTAAGCGCATGCGCCAGCACTGGCCGCAAGCAACATAGCGGCCGCGAGAGATTCGAAATAAATCTGTCTAGGAATGGATGTGGAACTCATGGCTGCAAACCTCTTGCTATGGATGCGCGGGTTCCTGGCATCGGAAGTTGCGGGCGTCCTGGGCGTCACCGCTTCCGTTGAACTGCGCGTGCTTTGGATAAGCGCAGAGCGGGCGGCTGCGGCCTGGGAATGCCTGACCGGTGGCGATAATGGAATCGGGCGCCGTCCCCTTCTCGACCCAGTCGACGACGGCGGAAAGCATGTCGAAGTGGTCGAGAGCGGGCCCGCCGCCGCAGTGGGCCATGCCGGGGACGAGGAATATCCGGCTCCACTCGGCAACCTTGTCTGCACCGCCGTTGGTTGCGGCAAGCGATTTGTAATAGTCAAGCGTGTCAAGCGGCGAGAACCACGGATCGCTGTCGCCGTGGAAGAAGATGAGCTTGCCGCCGCTGAGAGAGAAGGTTGTGAGATTGGTGGAGGCCGGCTCGACGAGTGGATCGGAGGCACGGAACGCGAGCTGGTCTACGTCGATATCCGTGGCGTTGGTGTAGGGGCCGAAGATGCCGCTTGGTCCCATGGCCAGCAATCCCGAGACAAAACCTTTCATCGCAATGCCCCCGTCATATAGGAAGCCGGGATAGACCTGAGTGCCATATGCGTTCTTCGGTCCGGCGAAGGCTTTCTTGATGGCGCTGATTTTTTCAGGCGCGATGCATGCTTCTTTCTGGCCGGTCTTGCAGGCGAGCACAGCGGGGTCGAAGTCGCAGCCGAGAGGATCGGAGATCGTGCCGTCGGCGACGCCATCCTTTGCGTCGCACCGCTTCATGAGTGCGTCCATGAAGAGCGAGCGATCGCTGTCGGTGAGAAACCTATCGATCTGCGGCTTGCCGTAGGTGTCTTTGGGCGCGGCTTGGTTGTATGCAACAGGGATCCATTGGGCGATGGCTAGATTGGAAAGGCCGGTGCGCATGGCAGGGTCGCCCGAAACAATGCCGTTGAAGGCCGAGGGGTAACGTTGCGAGAGAATCATGCCTTCGCGCCCGCCAGTGGAGCAGCCGACGAAATAGGAGTACGCCGCGGGTTTGCTGTAATAAGTTGCGATGATCTGCTTCGCCAGTCCAGCCACTTCAGCGTTGGCGAGAAAAGCGAAGTCGAGATAGGCCTGCTGGTCGCGCATGAAAGAAAAGTCGAAGGCGCCTGTTTTTGCCTTGTGTCCTGTGTCGGTGCTGGCCACGGCGAATCCGCGAGAGAGTGCAGGCTTGTCGCCGGAGTAGCTCGCACCCGCTGGATAGGAGACGATGCCATTGCCGCCTCCGCCGCCCTGCATCATGAAGTCGCCGTTCCAGGAAGCAGTCTCGGGCAAAGCAAGAGCGAAGCCGATGCCGAATTCCTGGCCGTCTATGCCCTTGCGCCGATTGATAATTCCATCGACTCGGCAATGTGCAGGCAATGGGCCGATACCCTGAGCGCCGGGGTACGGCGGGGGGATGGTTGTTCCGGCAGGCACGAGTGCGGACTTGGTGATTTCTACGCCGTCGATCCTGAGGCCGGCTAGAGCGGCACAGGGGTCGGGCGATTCAGACAGGGCGGCCAAAGGCGCACACAATACAGCAGCCAGCAGAAGCGAGAGTTTGGAATGTGTCATGATCAGCCTTCTTTCGCGAAGCAGATGTGGGCGCGGCGCGGACCCTTGTCTGAGAAGTCCGGCGCAGGCGCAGATTACTTGATGGTTGCCTTAACTTCCTTGCCTTCGTAGCCAACTTCCGCGTTCGTAGAACTTGTCACCTCAGCGCCCACGCCGTGTCCCTCCGCAACCAGGACGATCCGAAATTTGCGGCTTTCGGTCATTCCAGGAAATGTGCCTTCACGCGCACCGATCATTAGTAACGAGCTGTGATCGTCCCAGCGAATTCGGATGATGGAGTGCTCGCCTTTCTCGTACTCGTAGCCGTCGCCCGCATCTTCGTAGAGATTGAATTCGCCATTGGCTCCACGATAAATGCGGAGCTCGATGGGCCCGGCGGGATCCTGCGCGGCGTACTCGATTTGCGGACCCATCGGGACGATGGAACCCGCGCGCACGAAGAGCGGCATACGATCAAGGGGTGCTTCGGCTTCGATGTCTTGGTTGCCTGCGAGCGATTTGCCGGTCCAGAAGTCGTACCATGCAGGCGCCGCCGGAAGGTAGACGTCTCGTTTCGTTGTATTGGCCTTCAACACGGGATTGACGAGGATGGCCGGCCCGAACATGAACTCGTCGCCGAGATTCCAAGTGTTGGGGTCGCTTCGCCAGTCCATGACGAGCGGCCGCTGGATGGTGTAGTCCTCGCTCGTTACTTTCCAGGCCAACGAGTAGATATAGGGCATCAAGCGATAACGCAGCTTGTCGTAGCTCACCAGGATAGGCTCGACTTTGTCGAAGCTCCATAGCTCGTTTTGCGGCCGGTGGCCGTGGGTGCGGAAGATGGGACAAAACGTGCCGTACTCGAACCAGCGCGCGTAAAGCTCCTGGAACGCAGGATCGGCCAGAGGATCATCGTGGGGCGGCCAGTATCCGCCTATGTCGGTGGTCCAATATGGAGCCCCGGACAGGGCGAAATTGAGACCGGCAGGGACCTGGTGGCTCAAGCCCCAGTAGGTGCCGTAGACGTCTCCCGACCAGACGGTTGCGCCGACGCGCTGCTGCCCCAGGAACGCCGACCGTGTAAGCAGAAAGACACGCTTACCCGGGTTTTGGGCTTTCCAATGATTCTGCACGCCAAGGGTGTGCTCGAACGGGAAGACGTTGGTGAATTCAGCGCCGTTGCCGATGGCGAGTTGACGGCTGCTGAGGATGGCATCGCCCATGTGCGGCCAGTATTCTTCGGGCTCGGCGCTATCGAGCCAGAATGCGTCCCATCCCTGCGCCAGCAGCTTGCCGGGCAGATGCTCCCAGTAAATGTCGCGCGCCTCGGGATTGGTGGCGTCGTAGACGTGCGCGCCAGCCACGAGCTCGTGTTTTGCATCCAGAATCTTGTAGGTTTCGGACTCGGGGTCGAGCAGGCCCCAGACAGAGATCATGGCGTGTACGTTTTCTTTGTGTAGCGCTTCGAGATCTTGCGCTACGTCGTGATAGTTGGAATTGAAGATTGGGTCGCCTTCGGTCTTCCACCAGAACCAGTCCTGCACTATGGCGTCGAGCGGGATATGCTCCTCGCGATAGCGCTGCGCGATCCCGCGAATCTCGTCGAGAGACACATAGCGGTCCTTCGACTGAAAGAAGCCGTAAGCCCACTTCGGCAGCATGGGCGCGTGGCCGGTCATGGTGCGGTACTCATGGAGAATGGTGTCGATCTCCGCGCCATAGAGAAAGTAGTAGTCAATCGACTTGCCGGCGATGGAAGTCAGCTTCAAATCGAGCGGGAAGCGATTGTCGAACCAGGTGAGCGCCGCCGTGTTCCACAACAACCCGTAGCCCTTATTTGAAATCAACAGCGGGATCGCGACATCGGTGTTGTTTTGACCCAGTTCTACCGTCGCGCCCCGATAGTTGAACATGCCACTCTGATGCTGACCCAGTCCGTAGAGAGCCTCTGTAATCGTTGGAGAAAAACGGTCCGTGACGCGGTAGGTGTGATCGCCATTGAGCTCCACCGGCTCATAGGTGCGCGGGATGCTGTTGCCTTCGTTTAGCAGCGATTCTCCGCCTGCGGTTCGGAAAGTGAGATTGCCGCGCTCTATATTGACAATGACCTCAAGCTGAGCAGTCTTCAGGCTCGCCACTTTCGCGTCTTGTGTGAAGGTGAACGCCGCTCCGGGGCAGGATTGCAGTGCGTCGAGCATCCACGGGCGCGGCGAGGCGGGAGCCGAAGGTTCGGGCGTAGCAACGACGTGAATCACCGAGTCAGTACATACGGTGACCTCGAGGACTTCGTTGCCCGCAGTCGCACGGATGCCATGGCTGGTTTGCTCGACTTGCGCAGGCGGAGGACCAGACGCCTTCTGGCCGGGCATCTGTGCCACAACGCCGACAGTTCCTGACAGGATGAGCAACACCGGAATGGCTCGAACAAAATCTGGCGACATGCACCGCGCCCCAGCCGCAGCACTAGATCGGAACTTCATTGGATTGCACCTTTCAATTCGCGCCTGCTCGCATTCCGCTCCAGCGGCCGGTGCAAACTATGTCTTTACAAGCTAGGTCTGTTGTTTGGAATTCCCGGTTTGCCAATAAATTGAGTAACGTTGACCTTGAATCCGGTACATCGGCATGAGATCGTATTTCTGATCTTCGCCAGAGCATGTGAAATTGAGATCTGTAGTGGACTCAACCTGAATCCAATGCTTCGTGTCCTTACCTTGTGCGCCGGCAACTTTTGGCATGGCAGACGCCGCGGGCAGATTCTTCGGCACCGTGTCGCCGCTGTGAATCACTCGCATGGGGCCATCGGCAGGCCCCGGACCGAGATCGGCTGCAAGAACAAGCGGGCCGTATAGTGCCGCAGCCACCGAGTCGTCGCCGGGCAATGGCTCCTGACGGAGTTTCATTGGGAGATCGACGCTGATCGTATCACCATCCTGCCAAATTCTTCGAATCGCGAGATACGCGCCCGGGTCCGCGATCGCTTCAATCGGCCTGCCATTGATCTTCACCTGCGCGTCCTCGGTGGTCCAGCTTGGAATGCGCACATGTATGGCGCGCGGCGCTGGCCTTGAAGACCTGACCTTGAGCGTTGTGCCCTGTTCGTGCGGAAATTGAGTAATCTGCTGCAAAACAAGGTCTTCGTCTTTCCACGTAAGCGTGGAAGCGATGAACTGGTTGACAAAAATGTCTCGGTCGCGGCGGAAGTAAATGGTGTCCGCGAATTTGGCGAACTCCTCGGCGCCCGTGCCAGTGCAACACCAGAACGATTCCTCGGGTGAGTTGTACGCGCGCCAGTAACCCGCCGCGAGCGGAAAGAAATACTGCTTGAGCCCCTCCGCGTTTTGCGTACCGAGCCTGCAATTGAAGAGGGCGCGCTCGTACGCATCCATCCAACGCGCATCCGCCGTCCAGCCGAAGACATGGCGCTGAAGCTTCATTAGGTTGTAGGCCACGCAGCACTCTGCATTCGTCCACACCAGCGTTCCTTCAAGGTGCCTTGCGGGCGACTTCCAATGCTCGTCCTCGCTCGTGTTGCCAATGACGTAACTGCGGGCATCGAGAACTTCGGTTAGGAAATACTCGGCGATATCGCGATAGCGTCGATCTCCGGTAACTTCGTACATGCGGGCCGCGCCAATGATCTTGGGAACGTGCGTGTTGGCATGCAGACCCTGCAACTCATCGCGGCGCGCGGCCAGCGGATCAAGGAAGCCGGGCTGCTCAAAAATGTGCGCGGCTTCAATATAGCGATCTTTCTTGGTTACCGCGGCCAGGTTGACCAGCACTTCGTTCATGCCGCCGTATTCGTCGCGCAAAATGCGCAGGCGCTGGTCGGTGCTGATGCCCGTGAAATAGTCCTGCGCCCACACAGCCATGCCTTCGACGATTTGAAGTGCCTCGGTGTTGCCAGTGAGTTGATGCATGTCGAGCAGACCGGCCATGATCTTGTGGTAGGTGTAAAAGGGCGCCCACGCCGGCTTGCCCTGCGCCAGGTGTTCGAAAATATCTGTTGGATAGGCGCTCAGGTAGTTGGTTCCGATTTTCTTCTGGCACGCTGCAAGACTGGAAACAAGTTCGTCGCCGCGCCCCTTGAGCACGGAGTTTCCCGAGCCGGCCGAGGCCAGCGCGACGGCGGACAGAAAGTGCCCTCCGGCGAAGTGGCCTCGAAGTTCGCAGGTTGGATCCTCCCAGCCTTTGTAAGGTATGGCGTTGGAAGAAATGCCCGCCGTGACACGGAAGGAATGCAGCAGGCGATCGACCTTGAGCGAGTCGAGGTAGCGCGCATTGATCTCCTCCTGCTGCTTGAAGATGCCGGGGTCAAGACGAACCGAAGCAATCGGGAAGGGCTCAAGCCTGCCCGCCGGATGCTCCGGCCCATCGGCCAACAAGGCATGAGCGACTGCCGAGGGGCCAGCCAGGCAAAGGCCTGCGGCACTGACAGACGTCTTGAGAAAGTTGCGGCGCGATCGATCGGTCATCAAGGCCTCCTGCACTTTCTGCTTAACGGCAATCTGCCGTGAAGCATAGGTTCTTGCTGAAAAACGGCAGCACATGGTTCTGGAATCTATCCGCGACCGCGCTGGTGTGCGTGCCGGAGTAGATTTCAAAAGTGTTTGCGATGCCGTAGTTATCGAAAATCGTGTGCAGCTTGGTGGCATCGAATCGCAGTCCATCCTGATCGCCGACGTCCATGGCGATGGCGCGGTATTGCTTCAGATTGCCGATATATTGATCTACAAAGGACAGCGGTGAGTTGGCGGTGAACTTGGCCACGATCTCCGGTTGCGGAACGCCGTCCTTGGTCGGAAGGTCGAAGTAGAGCGGAGGGTTCTTCGGATTGGGAGCCCATGCTGCTGCGGTTGCGTACTGGGCAGCGGCGAAGCCCGGCGACTGCGCCGCCAGGTCGTCTGGGGACTTGGCTTCCTCAACCTTCTTCTCACTGGCAATCGCCCGTTCCTTCACCTGATCGGGAGGGCCGAATCCGCCGGCCATCGGAGACAAGCAACACGGACTCATGATGTAGAGAGCGCCGAAGACCTCAGGATGCCTCATCCCGATGCGTGACGCACCGTAGCCGCCCATGGAATGCCCGACGAGGCCGCGGCTCTGGCGATTGGGAATGGTGCGGTAATGCGCGTCCATGTAGGCCACTACATCGCGAGCGATGTAGTTCTCAAAGTCGCCGGTGGTCGCAGAGCTGGAATACATCGAGCCGTTATAGATCGTCTTTGAATCCGGAAGAACGACAATCACCTCCTGTGACCCCTTCGCGAATGCGCCTTCGATGGTTTGCGGGACGTGGATCTCGTGCGACCATTGTTCGGCGCCAATGGAATAACCGTGCAGCGCGTAGACCACCGGATAATGGCGCTTCTTATCCTTCTCATAGCTCGGCGGCAGGAAGACGATTGCGTCGCGATCGACGGCGTCGCCTTCGAGATTGCCTTCCAGTGCTTTGCCGTGAATCTTGATGTGCTCGATCTTGACAGGCTTTGCGCCGGAAACCACTTCGGGAACGATCGTCTGCACCTGGGCGGCGAGAAACGATCCCGACACGACCGCCCAAGTGATTGCGCACTCAATGAATTGCTTCTGTAGTTTCATCTGTATCCTCTCTTAGGAACCCAGTTACTTGACCGGGTAGGAATAAATGTTCACGCTGAACGGGCGCACGGTAATGGTGTCGGGCAGAGCGCCAAGCGTCTGTTCCTCCACCTGGACTTCCGGCTTCTTGTCCACCTGCACCGTTGCGTCTATGGAATCGGGAGCCATGCGCCACCACTTCCCGGCACTCGCGAGTTTGGTTCCGTTGATTGCGATGTTGATGCTCTGTTCGGAGTCGGACGGATTGAGTACGGCGAACGTCAGCGTCTTGCGATCTTCGCTCAAAGCGGCGCTCACGTCCAGTGGATAGGTGTCGCTGCCAGGATTGACCGCAGGCTGGTCGCCGCCGGCCGGGAAAGTCGGCTTCGGCTGCGGTGAGTCTCCCGTCACCTCGACCGGGATGACGCCAAAGTGATCGCGGTACATCTTGAAGAGCATGCCCGTGGGGTTGAGGATGGCTTCGGTCCGGTTGGAACTCATGGTTGCAGTTGCAAAGGTCAAGGCGCCCATTTGGAAAACGTCGGAGTGGCGGAACATCTCGTGGAAGGCCCATGCATAAGCGGGCACGGTCTTGTAGGAATTCGGTCCGCCGCCGAAATAAGCCCACTCGTCGATGGCGATGGGAACGGGCTTTGCGCGGAGAGCGGGAATGCGCTTGAGGTATTCCTGGTAGTGCTCATACTTTGCACGGACTTGCACGGCTGGCGCGCGCTGCCACTCAAGGAACGACAGAGGAGGGTCGATAGGCACCTTCTTCTGCAACTTCATATCAGTGTGCTGCGTGCCCGATGCATAGTAGTGCTCGCTGATCATGTCAATGTTGTCGAGGCAGTTGAGGAGCATCTGTCCGGTCCAGTCCGCCGCCGAAAGATAGTCCGGAACATACTGACCGTTGATACGTCTCGCCTGGTCGGCACCCTCCATCACGTCGGGCATGGCCCCGCCGGCGATGAGCTTGATGGATGGATCAACCTTGCGCATTTCCTTGGCGAAGAGGTTGTGCTTAACTTCAAATTGCGGGAGCGACATGGAGCCCATCTGGTAATCGCCCCAGGGTTCATTGCCGACGCCCCAGAATTCTACGTGATACGGCTCGGGATGGCCATTCGCGGCGCGCCATTTGCCCATGGGAGTTGTGGCGGCGCCGTTGGTGTATTCAACCAGATCGCGCGCGGACCACGCATCTCCGAATCCTGCGTTGACCGTGATGTAAGGATCGACGCCGAGCAACCGGCAGAGCGTGAGGAATTCATCGGTGCCAACATCGTTAGGTTGCACGGCGTGCCAGACGGGATCGAAGATTGGCGGGCGCTTATCGATGTCGCCAACGCCATAGCGCCACTCGTACGAGGATACGAAATTGCCGCCCGGAAAGCGAAGGACGCCGAAGCGCAGTTGCTTGAGCGCGGCGACGATCTCGGGGCGGAAGCCTTCGATGTTGTCCGCGGGCATGAGCGAAACCGTGCCGACATGGAAAGAGCCAGTGCCGGTGCCGGTGATCTCGAGAGTTGCATTATCGGTGTCGACTGCGGCGGCGTAGCGTAACGGGAATTTGCGGAACTCGGCGCCGAGCGTGCGTAGCGTGATGGTCTGGCGATCGGTGGCTTGTTTGCCCCAGATGAGCGTGACCTTGACCACAGCGCCGGGAGAGCCGGCCACTTGGATGCGTCCGGTGTACACCTTGGCTTTGCGAACCGCGATTCCTGATTGCATGAAGCCGTGCGGTTCTTTCGCACTGAGCTTGACCAGCGGCGTGTGGTCTCCGGTGTAAGGCGTCTTGGTGTCCATGGTGACGATGTCGTCGCCGCCGATGGGAGCCCACCAACGCGTAGGAGTGCGGTTGAAACGCGGGTTCCCCGCCGCATTGCCCATTACCGGCGGCGGCTTGGGCGCGCTGGTTGCGACCGGGTAGAAGAACTTGCGATCGACGAGCATCTCCGACCAGACGCCGGTGTTGACAATGTCGCCGCCGTGTTCGAGAAACTGGCCGTAGACGTTCTTCGAGATGGGCGCGCCGGTCTTTGAAGTATCGATAGTTGCGTTGACAATGCGGGCCTGAGACCATAAGGCGCATGGCAGCGCAAGCAGAAACAGAAGACACACTGCCGGGTGTTGGGAAAGCGTTTTCGCGAATGCGAGCCTTGGGAACGGATGCATGGACCGTTTTCTCCTAAATCTTGTCGTGCAAAATGACGATGTGCGCGATTACGGCTCAATCGAGACGATGGTCACGGATCGAGGAGCTACTGTGAGTGAGAGTTTGCCGTCCTGAATCTTCACTGCTGTCGGCTTCGGCACAACTGTGTTCGGCGAATCAAAAGTGTTGATACTGTCGACTGCGGCTCCCGTCAACGTCTCAGCACTGGCCGACTTCGCCGATACGCCGGTCATATCTGCATCGATGGTGACGGGGTCTTCCGCGTCCAGGTTGGTGATTTCAAGCAACAATTTTTCGTCCGCACCCCTTGCAGCGATGGCGTCAACCCGCGGCAGGGATACGCCGCCGTGCGTGTATGTACCCGCGTCGAAAGCGACAGGGATAAACGTGGCGTCTTGAAATGGAACGTACATTTTGAAGATGTAATAGGTGGGTGTGAGAACCATCTTGTCCTTATCCGTGAGGATCATTGCCTGGAGCACATTGATCATCTGGGCGATGTTGGCCATCCGGACGCGATCGGCGTGACGGGCGAAGATGTTCAGGTTGAGCGAGGCGAGAATGGCGTCGCGGATACTGTTCTGCTGGACGAGAAATGCGGAATTTGAACCCGCGAGCGGAGCGTGCCAGGCACCCCATTCATCCACACTCAAAGTGACCTTCTTTTCCGGGTCGTACTTGTCCATCACGGCCTCCTGCTTGCGCAGGAATTCATCCATGAAGAGCGTCGATTTGAGAGTCTTCGCATAATCGTCTAGCCCGAACTTGTCGGATTTTGTTGACGGTGGCCATCCGTTGGGAACCGTGTACCAGTGCAGCGAGAGGCCGTCGATGTCCCAGGCCCAGGTATGTTTCTTCCAGGCTTTCATTACGGCTTCAGTCCACTCAGTGTCTGGCGTGCCGGGACCCACGGCGATCTTCAGCATCTGGTCTTTACCGCGCTGCGCCGGATTCATGTTGAGCACGAAGCGGCTGTATACCTTCATCAGGCTCACATAGTAGTCGGGCGTCATGGCGCCGCCGCAATCCCAGCTTTCGTTGCCGATGCCGAGGAATCCGACTTTATAGGGCTCTGGTTGGCCGTTGGCGGCTCGCTCTTTTGCAAGTGCCGTCGGCGCTGCCGCGGTCATATATTCCAGCCACTCCGCGGCTTCCTCCGGCGTACCGGAGCCGAGGTTGATGGATACGTAAGGTGTGCTGCCGATCTGCTGGATAAAGTCCATAAACTCATCGGTGCCGAAGGCATTCGTATCGATGACATCGCCCCATGCCGAGTTCACGGTCGCGGGGCGCTTGTCGCGCGGGCCGATCCCCTTGCGCCAGTGATACTGGTCGGCGAAGCAGCCGCCGGGCCAGCGGACGTTGGGGACCTTGAGTTCCCTAAGTGCGGAGACAACGTCATTCCGGATCCCGCGCGAATTGGGGATGGGCGAATCCGGCCCAACCCAGATGCCCTCGTACAGCCCGTGTCCAAGATTCTCGGCAAACTGTCCGAAGATATTGCGATCGATCCTGGCTCCCGGCTTGGAAGCATCGATGGACAGATGGACGATCTCCGCCGCGATGACCGGCAAAGGCAGAATCGCAACCAGGAGGCCTAAACCACACAGAAGTTTACCCTTCACGAGTTCCTCCCCGAATCAGAACGGCCATTGGCTCAATGGTGAAGGACGACGTGACACACCAAGGCCACGAAGCATACCTGCCAATCTTTAAGTCCGCTTCTGAAACTCCTTGACGTTACAGAAGGAACACTAGATGCTACAAGCGAAATAAATCGCTTTATTCAGATCGATTTTGTCGATGATTTTAATAGCCTTGGTAGGTCGATTCAGAATTGGCCTTGCTGTGGGCTGCTCAGATCACTTCCGGTTCGCGGCTTAATCCCAGCAACTCCGCCAGTGTGTTGGCTTCGGAGTTGCTCACGCCCAAGTCCTTGCAGACGAGATTCAATCGGACATCGCGCGTCTTGCCGGCAGGCAGCGCGAGTACCAAAAAATCGCCGCAATCGAGTTCTGACTGTATTCGGTATCTTGGCAGCCAGCCGAAGCAAAGTCCGCTTCGAACCGCTGAAATGGCCGATTCGATCGTACTGACCGGAAGAACCCGCTGAGTTGGGAGTCTTGGCTGTTGTTTCAGGCTTCCGGAAGCAGCACTCTCGATCGTCACAAGAATGTGCTGCATGAGATCGGTACGCGAGAGCCTGCGTGGTATCGTCACCAGCGGGTGATCGCGCCGCGCGACTGCAATCATGCCAATCACGAGAATGGGCTTGACGAGAAGTTCTCGCGAAACCAGTCCGGTCACACAGATCTGTGAGTTATGAAGTGAAAACTCCGAGTCGGCGGAGAGAAACGTACCCTGGCGTAACTTCAACCTGACGCGCGGAAAGCTGTGCGAAAACGCCGCCAGCACTTCAAAAAGACGGTCGTCGGGAAAGATGCTGTCGACAGAAATCCGGATCTCGGAAGCACCTCCGGACGCCATAACCCGAGCGCGCTGCTCGAGTTCGTGAAATCCCGCCAAATGAGGCTCCACATCCGCCAGGAGAACCCTGCCTGCCTCGGTGAGTTGCGCTTTCCGCCCATGGATTTCGAACAGCCGAACGCCCAGCTGCTCTTGTAGTCGACCGATCGCATAGCTGATGGTTGACTGAGACCGATTCAGCTTCTTTGCCGCTGGTCCAAAGCCCCCCAATTGTACGACCGCTTGCAGAATTACCCAGGCATCCAGCGTTGTATCCATGGTTCAAGAATACATCGAATAAATCGATGTACTTCAGTGAAAAATGCGACTATCCTTCGAGAATCTCAACCAGCTAATATTCCGCTGTTCTGAAAACCCCGGATCTGAGGTATCAAGTGACCCGGCTGGAATCACTTCGGTAAGCATTTTCCTGCCCGGTGTGAGGCGGGGTCATGGCGCCAGGGCGGAAATTCCTGGGACGGATTCAATAATGGAGAGGATTCGATGAGGAGAATCGCAGTCGCACTACTGCTGCTTGTGAGCTACTGCCACGCACAAGGCGCCGACGGTTTTCAGCCCGCATCGACAAATGTCTGGGGCGCGGAATACCCTCGCGTCGACGCCAGCGGTCGAGCCGAGTTCCGTATCAAGGCTCCGAATGCCACTGTTGTAAAGCTCAATTTCTGGAGCAATCCGAAACTTGACATGGTGAAGGGCTCCGACGGATTTTGGACGGCCACTACTCCGCCCCTCGTGCCCGGTTTCCACTATTACAACTTCGTCATCGACGGAGTAGACGTGAATGATGCCGGAAGCCATGCCTTCTACGGAGGTGGAAGAGACGCAAGTGGCATTGAGATTCCCGAACCTGGCGCAAAGTACTATCTGCCGCAAGATGTTCCGCAAGGCGCGGTTCGCGAGATCTGGTATTTCTCCAAGGTGACCGGGAGTTGGAGGCACGCCGTCCTCTATCTGCCGCCGGGCTACGACTTGCAAACTAAGATGCGCTATCCCGTGCTTTATCTTCAGCACGGCGGCGGCGAAGATGAGACTGGCTGGATAAAGCAGGGCCATGCGAACTTCATCCTCGACAACCTCATCGCGAACGGAACTTCGAAACCGATGATCGTCGTGATGGCGTACGGATATGCACGACGCGCCGGTCATGTCGATCCCGACCTGACGGGAAAGCCCTTCGGATCGCCCGAGATGATGAAGGCCATGCAGGAGATGGCGCAAACATTTGAAGACGATCTAACCCAGGCCCTGATTCCATACATCGACTCGAACTTCAGGACCGTCGCCGACCGCGATCATCGCGCCATGGCCGGGCTTTCGATGGGCGGTATGCAGACGTTCCAGGTCACATTCGATCACCTCGACCTCTTCTCCTATATCGGCGGATTCAGCGGCGCTGGCGGAATGATGATGCTTCGCAGCGAAGAAAAACCCGATATGAAGACTGCGTTCAATGGTGCCCTGGCCGATCCCGTGGCCTTTGCCAAGAAGGTTCACCTGCTTTGGATCGGCGTAGGAACTGAAGAACCCGCACAGATGCACGCCGGAATCGTCAAGCTGCACGATGCTCTCACAGAGGCCAACGTCAAGCACGTGTTTTACGAGTCGCCGGGTACTTCGCACGAGTGGCAGACGTGGCGGCGCGACTTGAAGGACTTTGCACCGCGGCTTTTCCAGTAGGCGATCCCACAGGCCATTGCGGCGCGGTAAAGCCGCCGAGATGAACGCGAGTTTTAAACTGTGTCGGTCTGCGTATTCCGATCGCCACGCTAATTTTTGTGTACGAATAGCGCGGCCAAAAGAGGGTTGCCTGCGTCCCCAAATTGAGGTTCAAAAATGAAGAAATGCATGACCCGGATGTTGCAGGGATTTGTCCTGGGAGCTGTATCGTTTTCCCTCGTCCTGGCCGTACAGCCCGCGGCCGCTCAAAGTGCGGCCACTCCGCCGTATTTGGACACCGGTTTGACGGCTGAACAAAGGGCTGCCGACCTCGTACACCGGATGACTCTCGCCGAGAAGGCTACGCAAATGCAAAACAGTTCCGCAGCAATACTGCGGCTCAATATTCCCGCGTACCAATGGTGGAGCGAGGCGCTTCACGGAGTCATCAACGATGGCGTAACCGAGTATCCGGAGCCGATCGGTCTTGCCGCCACGTTCGACGCGCCCGCCATTCACACCATGGCGGCCCAGATCGGCATTGAGGGACGCATCAAACACGTCCAAAACCTGCGCGAAGGACACACCGGCATCTTTGGAGGGCTCGACTTCTGGTCCCCGAACCTGAATATCTTTCGCGATCCGCGCTGGGGCCGCGGTCAGGAGACATACGGCGAAGACCCGTTCCTCACCGGGCGGATGGGCGTTGCTTACGTGACCGGATTGCAGGGGGACGATCCAAAGTACTACCTGGGCATTGCGACACCGAAGCACTATGCCGTCCACAGCGGGCCGGAGCCGACGCGCCACTTTGCCGATGTGGATGTGAGCAAGCATGATGAGGTCGATACCTACACGCCAGCCTTCCGTGCGGCCGTTGTGGAAGGCAAGGCCGGTTCAATCATGTGCGCGTACAACGCCATCAATGGCGAGCCGGCATGCGCCAGCCAATATCTTCTGCAGGACCAGTTACGCGGTAAATGGGGCTTCAAGGGCTATGTTGTATCGGACTGCGACGCGGTCCTCGACATTGCCGCCAATCATCGCTATCGTCCGACCCAGGCTCAAGGCGCCGCCATCTCCGTCATCCGCGGCATGGACAACGAGTGCGTCAACTCCTTGAGGTTCGGCGAGCCGGCCGAAAAAGCCTATGTCGATGCGGTACAGCAAGGCTACCTGCCGGAAAACACACTGGACACGGCGCTGATTCGTCTGTTTACCGCGCGCATCAAGCTCGGCATGTTCGACCCGCCGGATATGGTTCCTTACTCAAAGATCGATGAGAAGGAACTGGACAGCGCCGAACATCGCGCGCATGCACGTCAACTCGCCAATGAATCCATGGTCCTGCTGAAGAACGGCGGCCTGCTTCCGCTCAAACCAGGAATCAAAAAGATCGCCGTCGTCGGTCCGCTTGCGGACCAGACCAGGCCGCTGCTCGGCAACTATGCCGGCCAACCTACGCACATCGTCTCCATCCTCGACGGCCTTCATGCTGAGTTCCCAAACGCCACCATCACGTTTGTCTCTGGAAGCCAGTTCCTGCGTACCGATGGAACGCCCGTGCCCGACAGTCTTCTCACCACTCCCGACGGCAAGCCCGGCCTCATGGCTGACTACAACGAAGGGATGCGGAGAGGGCCACCGGTCCCTGGAACCAGCACCACGCCGATCACCAGCCGCACCGAACCCAACGTCAATCTAACCGACAAAAACCTGCCGCTGGCGATTGCCTGCAGAAAAACCTTCGGCGTGCAATGGTCAGGATTCCTCACGCCGACCGATTCGGGCGACTTCATCCTCGGTATTCGCTCCGCGGGTTTCGCAAGGCTTACCGTCGACGGCAAGCAGGTGACAATGGCGTTCGGTGGGGGCGGCGGCGAAATCTCATCAAGCGTCGGTCGCGTACATCTTGAGAGTGGCCGCAAGGTCGCGCTCGATATCTCCTACGGCAGCCGAGACGGCAAGGCCCATGCGGAATTGATCTGGACGAAGTACAGCGGCGCGCCGTCGCCCGAAGCCATCGCAGCAGCGAAAGACGCCGATGCCGTCATCGCAGTTGTCGGCATCACAAGCCAGCTTGAGGGTGAAGAAATGCCGGTCACCGAGCCGGGATTCCTCGGTGGCGATCGCACCACCATCGATCTTCCCCAACCGGAAGAAGACTTGGTGGAAGCAGTGGCAGCCACTGGAAAGCCGCTGGCCGTTGTTCTCATGAATGGCAGTGCCCTGGCTGTCAACTGGATCAACGGGCACGCCAACGCCGTTCTTGAAGCATGGTACCCCGGTGAAGAGGGCGGAGCAGCAGTAGCTGAAACACTGAGCGGCAAAAACAATCCCGCGGGAAGGCTGCCCGTTACGTTCTACACCGGCATCGACCAGTTGCCCAACTTTGAAGATTACGGGATGGCCCACCGGACCTACCGCTACTACAACGGCAAGCCGCTTTATCCGTTCGGATACGGACTCAGCTACACGACCTTCAGCTACAGCGGTCTCAATATCCCAACCCGGGCTGTTTCTGCCGGCCAGCCAGTCGGCGCAGATGTAACAGTCACCAACAGTGGCAAGGTTCCGGGTGATGAAGTCGTGCAGGTCTATCTCAAATTCCCTGACGTCAAGGGCGCGCCTCAAATTGCACTACGCGGATTTCAGCGTATTCATCTTGAGCCTGGCACGAGCCAGAAAATCCATTTCGATTTGAAGCCTCGCGACTTGGGAATCGTGACTGAGGATGGGCATCCAATCATCGCTCAAGGGGATTACACCATCAGCATCGGCGGAGGGCAGCCTGGCACGGGAGCGCCGACCGTCAATGGCAAATTCCATATTGAGGGTCAGGTGGACTTACCCGAATAGCTTTAGCAAGCAACAGACTGGGAAATCATGACTCAACAATCCAAAAGGAGAGTGCAGTGAACAAACTTCGCAACGCAGTGGTTTTAACAATATTAGCGGCGGGACTTGCCCTGACTGCATGGGCTGCCGACTTGACCGGACAATGGAACGCAACCTTCAACACGCAGATAGGCGAGCAGCATTACACTTACACCTTTAAGGTAGACGGCGAAAAGCTCACCGGCACGGCGAAGAACGACCGCGGGGCAACCGATATTACCAACGGCACGATCAAGGCCGATCGGATTTCTTTTGATGAAAGCCTGGACTTCAATGGACAGACCATTCCGATCAAGTACACGGGCACAGTCTCCGGCGATACGATCAAGCTACACCGCAAGGTGGGCGACTTTGCTGAAGAAGACCTCGTCGCGAATCGAGTCAAGTAACTGGGGCAAGCCCAAAGGGGGATTCGTACACCGACGAGACTTCTGCAAACTGCTTGCAATCGCAGCGGCATCGGAAACTGTTCCATCCTATGGACAGACCGCACCAGAAATGTCGCGAAGCTCGAACTTCTCGGGACCGACCAGCTAGTGAGTTGGAAGCAGCAGACGGATGCCTTGAGGGTAGAGCTTCCAAAGCTCTACAAACCAGCGGCAGATTATGCAGCTGTGCTGAAAGTGACATTGGCCTGAGCAGAAATAGAGCAGGCCGAAGGAGAGCAGATGAGCGAGAGGATGCGCCGAAGGCAGAACAACAATAGCAACCTGCACTTCTTCACCCTGCTGCTGGCTATCACCTTTCTTGTTCTCTCATGCACCGCGTTAGCCGCGGTTGACGGGTCCGCGCATCCAGCCTGGCCTGGACCGGGACAGCTTTTTGTGGGCGCATGTTATCAGCCCATCGACCGCTCACCTGAGCAGATCGATCAGGACATTGCCATCATGAAGCGCGCCGGCTTCAATGTGGTACGCATGGGAGACCTGTCGTGGGATTCCTTTGAGCCATCGCAGGGCAAGTTCACCTTTGAATGGTTCGACAGGATCATGGACAAGATGCAGGCCAATGGCATCCGGGTCATTCTTGACATTCCCGGTCTGCCCGCGCCCATCTGGCTGCATCGGGCACACCCGGGCGTCGATATCGTCGCGCAGAACGGCACCCGGCTCCCGCCTGCCGAGCGTTACATGGATAACATCAGCGACCCCGACTACGTCCGCGAGGTTGGGATTATGGCCGACGCGCTGATGAAGCGCTATGCGAATCATCCCGCCGTTATTGCCGTCGGCTATGACAACGAGATCGGGAATGGCTTCATGTCGTATTCGGAAGCCGACCGGCAGCGGTTCATTTCATGGCTGACGAAGAAGTACGGCAACATTGACGAACTGAACAGTGCATGGGCAACGCAGAGATGGTCACGCCGCTTGAACAGCTTTGACGATGTGGACCTGCCGCTCGCGGATGGCCCTGGACCGTCGGAGCGCTACCTTGACTTACATCGCTACTGGTCGGATGTGACCGTGGCTCGTCTGAAGGAACTGGACGCGATTCGTCAGCGGAACATGCCGAACGTTCCATCGATCTCAAACCTCTGGGATACGGCTTCGCGGCGCGGCTTTGACTACCTTTCTACCTACAAGGCTTACGTCTCCTACGGAGCTGAAGGCTTTTATCCCGGAGACCCCATCAGCGGTTCATTTGGCGCGCTGACGACGAAAGGGGCGCTAATAACGCCGATTTGGTTCAACGAATTTACCGCCGGTGGTGGCGGTTTTTACGGTACTCCGGGCCGAAGTCACATGTACGCAAACCTTGCACTCATGCTTGGAGCGCAAGGGATTCTCGCCTGGACCTTCAACAGTCACCAGGGCGGAGAGGAACAGGCGCTCTTCGGGCTGGTGGATCACGACGGAACCCCTTCGTGGAAAGTGGATGAGTTTGCTCGGATAGCAACGGAATTCAAACGCCTCGCCAAATATGGATTCCCCCGGTATACACATCCCGAAATAGCCATCGCCTATTCATTCGATTCCTTCATCGACTCTCATCCCAACGGTCCTTCCAGTACAACGCTGCAATACTTCAAGCCTCCCTACACCGAGCAGGTGCAAGGAGCCTTTGAGCCATTCTTCCGCGCCAATCTCGATACCGCCATCATCAACATCGGGCATGAGGATCTTTCCCCCTACAAACTGGTCGTCGTGCCGGCTGACTACGTGATGGACCTCGCGAGCGCAAAGGCAATACGGCAATACGTAATCGACGGCGGCACCGTATTGATGACCGCATTCTCTGCCAAAGTGGATGAGCATGGGCAATGGTTCGACACTTCGCTGCCTGGCAGGTTGAGCGATGTCTTTGGGCTGAAGACAAATGCATTCTATGATTCGACGGTGTTGAGATTCAATCTGGATGGCAAGTCGATCACTGCCAACTCACGCCGATACGAGGTGCTTGAGCCGTCAACAGCCACCGTGCTCGCCCACTTCGCAAATACCCCGGATCATAGCCCGGCAATCACGATCAATAGATTTGGTAAAGGCGATGCCCTCTATCTCGCGACCGAATCCAACCCTTCCACTATCGGTGCCGTCCTCGAACGCGTCCTCCGGCTTGCAGGCATTCAACCTGGACCTTCCACTCCAGAAGGTGTTTACGCCCGATCAGTAGATGGCCGCACTCTGTATGTAAACACGACCGAAGAAAAGAAGACTGTGCCCCTGGAGGGCAGCAAACGGGGAATGCTGACCAATCGGATTTATGATGGCGCCATGGTTTTGGATCCGCTGGCATCGGAGCTCGTCCAATGAAGAAGAGATTGCGATGTTGGCGGATTTTAACTTAGACAGTCTCCGAACCTGAGGGCGCCCCATTCAGTTGTAGATGCGTGCATCACCGCCGAGCAGGTTTTTCAGAGACCGATAGTCGAAGGCAGCTTGAGTTCAGGTCTGATGATCGCTGATGTGTATAGGAAGGGGCGCGAGACACACCCAGTTAGCGGACCAATTATCCGCTACGCATTCCGTAATCTAGCGCAACTACGAGGAGGGAGACGAAGAGAACCTATCAGCAAAAAACGTTGAACCCTGTCTATCTCTGCTCTCGCGTCGACTTCAGCGAATCGAGAGCCCGACTTCCGAACGATCTGTCCTATTCCGTTACCAAGTTCTTGCGCCAAGGAATCGGTGATTCAAGTTGCTGTATGGCCGGCTTCTCGGACAAATGACGCAGAAGCTGGAAGCAGGAATGAGAGGGCTCCGTCAGTTCGCGCAGCTCAAATGCCCGCCTGGCGTAAACACCTGGTTGGCGTTCACGGCAGGCGCTGGGCCACCTCGGCGACACTCGCACCAAGTTCGAGTACCAGTCTTCCCAATGACAACCCTCGCTCCTAATTCTACTGTGTTATAACCTCTTGACGCCGCAGAACGGACACCGGCAGAGCTGGAGCAGCAGGGAGCGGGCCAGGATGATGCGTAAGGTGGCGATGGAATGCGGGTTATGCCGTTCCGGACGGATGCGAACCTCGGGGCTGGTAGTTGGGCGGGAGTTCGGGGACTGATAGTCCAAGATCCCCGCTGCGGGCCGAGGGGGAAAAGCGACTCCGTTCAGCCACCAGGAAACCATAGGCGGCTATACAGAGTGTGGCGTGATGATGAAAGCCGCGCCAGCCGCGTCCTTCGAAGTGGTCCAGGCCAAGTTCCTGTTTCAGTTCTTCATAGTCGCGTTCGATGATCCAGCGGTGTTTCGCCAGAGCGACCAGATCAGGCAATCGGATGTTTTCCGCCCGGTTCGACATCCAGTACTTGTGTGGTTCGGCTTCTCCGCAATGCCGCTCGATCAGCAGCCACTCCTGCTCTCGCGGTTGTTGGAGCCTGTGATCCCGATGCGCAGGGCGGATGCGTACGGCGGCGAAGCGGGAGCGCAGGGGATGACGTGTGCCTTCCCGCCAGGTGACGGTTTTCCAGGCTTTTGGCCCCAACGCCAGCGCCAGTTGCTTAACGGATGTGGGAGCATGCTCTGGATCGCGGCGTACGCGGTTGGCTGGCCGGCCGCGCCCAGAGTATCCAGGTGCGGGCAGTGGCTGTGTTCCCGGTGGCCAGACGGTAGTCGTGCTTTGGATGCCCAGCACATACTGCAGCCCGAGTTCCACAAGCGCTTGCCGAAAGCCGGTGTCGTTGCCGTATGCCGGGTCTGCCAGCACGGTTCCCTGGGCAATTCCGTCGGCCATGGCCTGGCGGATCTGGCCCAGCGCGATCTCCAGCTTGGTCTGAAAAACAATATCGTTCGGAATCCTGGCCTGTTGCCGGCGCTGACTGTCGTTGGCCCAGGCTTCGGGCAGATATAAACGGTAGGCGATGGGCAGACTGGCTGTCCATGAGGCCACAGACAGGCTGACCGCCACCTGGCAGTTATCCTGCTTCCCTGTCTGCCCGCAATACTGCCGCGCAACTCCCACGGAATGGGTGCCCTTTTTCGGCAGGCCGGTATCGCCGACGATCCAGGCCGCAACAGGGCTGGTCCTGGTCATCGCCGCCAGCGCATAATCGCGCGCGCAGCCCAACAGGGCCTCATCGCTCCAGGCAGCCTCGGCCACCACATGGTGCAACGACTGGTGCATGCGCCGGACGTTGTCCGGGGCCAGCAGCGCCGCCATCGGTTCGACTGACTTGCGCTCACCGGGAAGCAGCAACCCGGTGCAATAAAGCCTTAGCGGAACCGCACGATCCGCATGCCCTGCGACTTCGGTCAGACGATCAAGATAGCTCGTCAGCCGTTGCTGCCGGGCGCCTGAGATTTCCGACTTGGCGCTCATGCAAAAAAGCTACAACCGTATCGGTGCAAAGTACCAAATTATCGAGCAGGGTATTCACTTTATAACACAGTAGTAGTAGTATCCCGGATAGTATTCCACTCGTGTCCGTGGAGAAATGTTGTTTCTGGCGCCAGCGGATATTGCCGCCCAGTAGAATTCATCAACCTTGCTGCCGTTTTCTGCCATGAATCCCCAGTGAATCGAAGCTGGATCAAGCTTCCCTTGCTTGATCCAGAAAAACGCTGTCTTGCCATCACCGAATCCCCAAAGATCAGGATGATCGCCTTTGCCCTTGTTGGGCAGGAAGAACTTGATATTGAGTGGCTTCAGGGCCGCCTCGTAAAATGCCAACGAACGTTCGACATTGCTGACGGCCAGAATGATGTGGTCGACCATTGCTCTCTCCTTCAAATCGCACGGGCCTCAACAGTTTTCTTGCCCGTTGCGCAAACCGTGTGTCAATCGCCAGTGATGAGAGCTGAAACCGGACTCATCCATTCGCGTCTCCCGTTTGAAGTCAGCATAATGAAGTTTCCTAGCGGATTGTCGGTTATTCAGGCGCAGCTTTCATTTTCTTCGCGGAAGATCACAATACCTTCCAAGGTCATGGTTCAATCTGTCCGGGATACCCCTCGATATTTGCTCGATTGGCAAAAACGAGTTTCCGATAATTGGGCCCCTTTTGCGGAATGTAACACATTTGGGAAGCGGTTAGGGATCGGTAATTGGGTTGCTGCGGCCGAACCATTCCGAACCATACCTAACCATCAACATACTGATTATAAGATACTTATTCACCTTTATTGGACCAAGCCGAACCACCCAGAACTCCATCGTGGGTCCTGGGTTCGACTCGCAGCGAGCTCACCACACGTTGCGGCCGCTGTTTTGCTTTCCCTTGAATTCCCTGCTTTGAATTCCAGTCGAATGAGCCTCAGGTTCTGGGCCAGAAATGTTCTTCCAAGCAGGCACGCAGACGCCTTGCGGCGTCTTCCGGGGTAATATCGCGCTGCGGCATTCCCAGCATTTCAAAGCCCACCATGAATTTCCGCACCGTGGCCGAGCGCAGCAGCGGCGGATAGAAATGCGCGTGGAAGTGCCATTCGCAGTGATCCAGGCCGTCGGTTGGCGACTGATGGAAGCCCATGGTGTAAGGGAAGCTGGTTTCGAACAGGTTGTCGAAGCGGGTGGTGAGCCGGCGTAGCGCGTCGACCAGGCCGGCGCGTTCCTCCGGGGTGAATTCCGGCATGGAACCGAGGTGACGGCGGGAGAGCAACAGCACCTCAAACGGCCAGACGGCCCACCATGGCGCCAATGCCGTGAAGTGCTCATTCTCAAAAATGATGCGGCCCTCGTCGGAACTGGTGGCATGTTCGGCTTCAAGATAGTCGCAGAGCAGGCAGCGGCCTGTGCGGGCAAGGTGATCCTGCTGGGCCTGGGTTTCGGCGGCGGGTTCGTCCGGGACAAAATCGGTGGACCAGATCTGTCCGTGCGGGTGGGGGTTGCTGGCACCCATCATGGCCCCGCGATTTTCGAAGATCTGGACATACTGGATCCAATCGAGGCTGCCAATCTCGGTGTACTGCTCAGTCCAGGCGTCGACTACGGGACGAATCTCCTCGCGGGTCATTCGCGCCAGGGTCAGGCTGTGGTCGGGATGGTAGCAGAGTACTTTGCAGAGGCCGCGAGCGGGCTCGGCCACCAGCAGCGGCGAAGAGTTCGAATCGTCGGGGGTGGGCGAATCGGGGAGCAGCGCCGCGTAATCGTTTACAAAGGAGAACACACCGCTGTAAGCCGGATTTACCGCGCCGCCGGCGCGCAGATTGCCGGGACACAGGTAGCACTGCGGATCGTAAGAGATGGCGGACGGAGCGGCCCTTTGTCCCACTTCGCCCTGCCATGGGCGCTGGGTGCGATGCGGTGAAACCAGCACCCATGACTGACGAAGCGGATTCCAACGCCGATGCGGTGACTGCCCCTTGCTTTCCATGCTTGCTCCCGCATCGATTGTAAATTCCCGACTCGGAGTGCGCGGGCTCAGGGTTCGAGATCGAACGCCGGGCGCAGGCTGCCGTTCATGTAAAACGGCACGGAAGTATGTTCGTGGACGATCTTCCATTCGGCGCCGATTCGCTCGATGCATAACGTCTCGCGCATCCAGAAGCTGACCGGCCCCTCTGCTCCCTTTTTGGTTCCTGTCATGCGAAGAAACCCGTGGCAGAAGGCCAGGCCGCCGCTGACGGTCACTTTCAGATCGCGCGATTCAAGGTCGACAGGCGTGGCCCAGGAATCGTACCATGCCCGCTTCTCCTCAAGATCGATCCCATGATGGGCCAGGGGTGGCGCGAGATTGAAGACTGCGGCGTCGGGCGCGAACGGCGCGGCAAACGCCGCGGCATTCTTGTTGTGGTTTGCATTGAGCATGGACCCGACAAGGTCGAGGATTTCGGCCTCGTCTTTTGAGACAGGGATGCTTGGCGTTGCTGTGGACATGATGGAACCTCCTTATTCGGTGGGGATGAGAATCTCGGTTACCAATTTATCTTCGGGCGTCGAGCGTGGATCGCTCACATAGCTCTCAATGCAAAAGTCGCATCTGAGCACGAGGCCTCTCTGCGCAACAATCTCGAACACGCGACGTGTCGCCGCCGGCAGGTCGGAATAGGGCCCTGTCAGAACGAACCGGCTGTATCTGCCGCCCTCGAACAGTTCGTATTCGAGGCCCGCGGGCACAGCCGTCGGCTTCTCCGGCACCACAAACCCCGCGCGATAGACATTCGGGTTCATCTTGTAGAGGCTCATTCTCCAGGAGATCGGGTTCTTTTCGGCGAGCTGCGGAACAAGGCGGATGGCCGTCTGCCACGCATCCGGCGCAATCTTCGGGATTGACCCCGCCTTCTCCACAAACACGTAATGCGTCTGCGGCCAATTGACAATGTCTCCACTCTCGTTGAGGTTCATTCCGCTCTCCTTTAAAGGCGTCTCAATGTTGATGCGTTCCTGAATCATCTGCCGGGGTTCCGTCAGACCAGTGACTAACGGGCACCAGGAAGATGGTTTCCGGCTCCGGACCCGGGGGAATCATCAGGACGGGCGAGTCAGGCAGATTCGCTCCCCAGCTCGCTGCACTTCCATTTGGAATGTGAAACATCAGGTGAGGGTGCCAGTGCCCGTTGGAATCTCCAAGGTAGCCGCCCTTGGCCAGCATGTACGACATCGAGCCCGCCTCGGGCAACGGAAGCTGATTGCTTTCGAACGCGGCCTTCATGCTGTCTCCTATTTGCGTTTTGGTAAGCCCTTTCAACGCCAGTTTCGTCCTTTGAATCGTGTAAGGAAGAATGGATCGCGAGGCCTGCGGGTTATAGCAAACCGGCCCCCGCACTTTGGGATTCCAAAACTCGTCGCTCTCGATGGGATTCATCCAGGCACGCTCAACGACGCAGGTGAAGCCGTTCTTGCCTTCAACTGCGGTGTGGTAGCCGTCCTTTTCGAGCACCAGGACATTGGCGTCGTTGGCGATCGCGGGAGGAGCGGCGCTTTTTGCCAGCGCGATCTCAGCGTCGCGATCGGCCATCAGGTATTGGTCAAGGGGGGCCATGGCCGGATAAGGCGCCTTGGTCTCCTGGGCTTGTGCGGGGCTGGGGCAGGATAGCCCGACGAGCAGCATTGACGCTGCAAGGACCATTGCATGGACGATTTTTTTGCTCATATTCCTCTCCTTGGGTGCGATCCTTCCGACGGAAAAACTGAGAAAAGCGACGTCCCAAACATGCCCGGTGCGGACATCGCGGACTCCTGATAGCGCAACTTTTCCCGGCGACAGGTTGAGTAGCGCTCAGCCTAGCGAACAAATCATTCATGCGCCATAGCCATTCGGGTCCGATAGCCTATGACCAGTAGCGGAAAAGACACGCACATAGGCAGACCCAAGACTCCGAGGAGCCGATAAACGCATCGGTTCACGGGGACAAACAATTCTGCAAACTTGGTTGGTTGAAGAGCAATTCGAGGTAACGGCGCAGGTGGTCGATTGCAGCGATGGCGACGGCAGGACTCTGTTTCGCCTTGGCCAGAATGAATGCTCCCTGGATGGAGGCCTGGGTATACAGAGCAAGGCTCTCGGCGGTCCAGTCAGCCTGGATGCCGCGCTGGCGCATGGCTTCTTCTATGTCCGGGATGAGAGTGGCCGCATGTCCGCCGATGCTCTGGTTACACGCCTCGCGAATGGCCGGTTGCGTGTCGTAAATCTCTTGCACCATGGTACCCACCAGGCAGGTGAAATCCGGCAGCTCGCCCTGAATCAGGGCTTTCCGCAGATCAATATAGGCGAGTAAACGATCGACTGGATCGGGCAGCCTGGACAGGTCGTGATACTCCGCAGAAGCGAACATCGCAGAGGTCTGATAGCTCCAGAAGTCGGCGGCTGCAAGGGCCAGGTCCTCTTTTCCCTTGAAGTGATGAAAGAAGCTTCCCTTGGTTAGCCCCGCCGCCTCGCATACGTCTTCAATTCGAGTTGCCGAGTAGCCCTTTGCGCGGATGACGTGGAGAGCCGCGTCGAGGAGGCGGGTTTTGGATTCGTGCCGTGTTTCGGTCTCAATCATGAGGATACCAACTGGTTGGTATTTAACATACCGAGTAGTCGGTATGATGTCAATACCTTTCTTTTCCGAGCCTGTGGAATACGGCTAGCTTGCCTGCTTCGATTTGCCGCGCCCGCGAGCGGGGCCTTTCTCAGACGCCGACATAAGCAATAACATTCGGCGAGCACGGGTCCGCATGGCCGATGTGCCCTCGCGGCGTGCGTACTCCAGCACTACAGTGGCTTCGTCGCGCAACTCCGGCTCCGCGGCCGCCAGAATCGCAAAGGCCTCCATCGCGATAGCTCGAAGGGCATTCCGCTCGTCAACGGCCAGGGCGCGCACCAGCGCCACTAACCTCAGCCGTTGAGCACGCGTGCGGGCGTTGAGCGCCGCGGCAAGGGTTATGTATCCGCGCGCCTGCCACTGGTCCAGAGGAGTTTCGGCAACCAGGCCGATCAGGACGTCGGCATAGTTGCCCAGAATCCCTGGCTCGCGGGCGCTGACAAGCCGGGCCAGATCCGCGGCGCAACGGCGAGCATAAGGATTCATGGAGAGAAGTTCGCTCATCAGATCGTGGATAGCGGCGCGGCGCGGCGGTGGCGCTCTAAGAAACTCCTTCATCGCCGCCAAGGCATCGGGGTTCGTCCAACTGCGCGGAATTACCATCCGTCATCCTCGCGGAGCCAGTATAGATTGTCGAGGATTGAGAAAGTTGGTCCCAATGAGGGCGAAGGCAGGTGGAAGTTCTCCAATTGGGGTATACTGTCGCTATCATCTTGAGCTTAGACGAGATGCAATCCCCAATGGAGCCTTGCCTTTGTTGCCGTCGTCACATTGCGAGGTTCAAGAACCGGGGAGCAAAGATAGGAACCGTCGCGCAAGATTAATCGCAGTTTACCTTCCTCAATTTCATCCCACTCCAGAGAACGACCTTTGGTGGGGTAAAGGCTTTACGGAGTGGACCAATGTTGCGAAGGCAAAACCGCTATTCAAAGGACACTATCAGCCGAAGTTGCCGGCGGACCTTGGATTCTATGATCTGAGGGTCCCGGAAGTTCGCGAAGCGCAGGCAAATTTAGCTCGGAACGCGGGAATTGAGGGCTTTTGTTACTATCACTATTGGTTCGGCGGAAAACGCCTGCTGGAGCGACCATTCCAGGAGGTTGTAGCATCCGGAAAACCCGACTTCCCCTTTTGCCTTTGCTGGGCCAATCAGACATGGTCAGGCATATGGCATGCCGCGCCAAACCGTATTCTCATTGAGCAAACATATCCAGGGGAAGAGGACAATAAAAATCACTTCCTGGCCCTGCTGGACGCATTCCTGGATAAGCGATATATGCGAGTCGGCGGCCGCCCGATTTTCACGATATTTCGTCCCACCGAACTTCCCAACGCCACCGCTTTCATAAGCCAATGGCAGGAATTGGCGTCTCAGTACGGGTTGCCCGGATTTCACTTTATTGCTCATGTAACAAACAGTGAATTTGGCTTTGATTACAAGTCGGCAGGTTTTGACGCTTGCGTCAGCGTTTATACGCACCGAATTTTTGACCACGGGAAGATGATGGGTATGTGGAAACGGTGCTTAAGGTCCCTCGGACGCCCTACCTTTGTGAAGCCCTATCGAGATGCGTTGCGCTATATGCTCGAAGGCTGTTCGAAAGAGCCAGACGTCTATCCGTGCGCCATTCCGAACTGGGACAATTCCGCGCGATCAGGCATGAGAGGCCGGGTGCTGCATGAGTCGACTCCGGAGCTGTTTCGCAAACATCTGCGAGAGGCTTTGGCCCTGGTCGATTCACGCCCTGCAGAGCAGCGTTTGGTCTTTCTTAAGTCATGGAATGAGTGGGCGGAAGGAAACTACCTTGAGCCCGATCAAAGGTTCGGCCTCGAATATCTCAACGTCATTCAACAGGAAAATTCGCCATAGAGTGGCCCGCAATGGCATATCTCGACCGAGCGATCTTGTCTCCAATTCTTGCCGGGCAGGCGAGCAGATTCCAGTCACAGTGTCGCGCTCTTACGCCGGTGTAAGACGGTCCATGGGCGGCATGGTGGCGAGGTACATGCTGGCAAACTCTGCGCTGTACCGCTCGAGCAACTCCCGCACCCGCTCCGGTTTTTCCGATCGTACAATCAGACCGGCGTGGTGGTGCTTCTTCATGCGGACAACGATCTCCGGGTCGTTGAAAGCGGTGGTGTCCGGCTCGGCGGTTTGGGCCAGGCACAGGACGCTTCCCGCGTAGTCCAGGCGCTCGTGGGGAACAAGGTAAGTTTCGGCGCGAAGAAATTCCACCTCCAGGCGCGCCCACTCCCGCCAGAGATTCACGCCGGTCGCGACCTCGACGAGGTCGGCGATAAACGCTCCGCCGACGCGCGCCGCAATTTCAAGAAAATAATACCGGCCATCCGCATGGGAGCGGATGTATTCGGCATGAGTAACGCCGCGCACCATGCCGAGCGCGGGCGCCAGACCGGCATTCATGGCGCTCAGTTCGCTCCAGTCGCGACTCGTCCGGTCGACGGTGCGCGTGGTGAACACGCCGCCGTCGTGCATCACCTGCATGGGCGGGCGTCCGTACCGGTGCACCACGGAGAATGCAACGCGACGCTCGCTGACGATCGAGTCCACGTGGAAGATGTCGCCGGGAACGAATTGCTCAAGCAGGTAATAGCTCTGGCGGTCGCCCAGTTCCTCAAGGGCGCGCCACAGTTGCTCGGGGTCTTCGATTTTGCGAATCCCCAGGGCCGAGGCTTCCGAGCGTGGCTTGAGCAGCCACGGCGGCTTCACGCGGTTCATGTAGTCGCGCAATTCGTCGTAGTTCAACACACGGCAGAATTCGGGAACCAGAAAGCCTGCATCCCTGGCGCCGATGCGCATGGCGAGCTTGTCGCGATAGTAGGCCGAGGTAGTGACGCCCGTGCCGGGAATGCGCATGTGCTCGCGAATCTGGGCCGCAGTCTCCAAATCGAACTCATCCAGCGCGATAATGCGATCGAACCGGCGTCCGCGAGCCATCCAGGAAACAGTGTTCAGTATCTGCTCGCGGGTAAGGCCGGAGGGCATGGTGACCAGTTCCTCCAGCACGTCCCGCGGCCAGTCGGCATCTTGCAGGTTGTCCAGGGTAAGCAGCGTGGGCCGTACGCCCATTTCGGCGCACTGGCGCAGAAAATCCCGCCCTTTCTCGTAGCTGGCAAGGCAAAGAAACCGCTGAATCTCGTCAGCCATCGCTCCTCCCTTTTTCGGTGTTTTGTGTTTGGGCCTCGTTTACGGCGCAAATGCAACTCCGCCGGATGAGCGGAGCTGCATGTACGCGCACATTCAGGTAACCGTGTGTTACGGGTTTTGCTCGTTCCATGCGGTACAGTGTACGTCGTGGCCCATAAACTTGCCCGACGCCACGGCCACGCCTTCATAGGTATCGACCTGGCCGACCGGGAAAGGAAAGTCCTGATCGTCCACAAGAGAAGTTACGGTGAGGTGCGCCGCAAATGCCGGAATCTCGATCTTGAATTCCAGGTAGAAAAGCACTCCTTTGGGGCTTGTCCAGGTGCGCCCGGTCGGAGTCAAGGTGCAATCCGTTTCAAAGTAAGTCGTTCCGTCGGCAAATTGGACGGTGGCCTGGCTTGGGAACGCAACATCGAGAGTCGGCGGTGTGCCGCTGAACACTGTGAAGTTGGAGATGTGCACTCCGATGTCCAGTTGCATGTCCTGCAGGAACCATTTGACGGGGTGTTCTGAAGTTCCAAACAACCCATACTCATGATCCATCCAGGTAACGCCTTTCACGGCAATCGGTTCTCCCCCGCCTATAGTGACGGCTCCCGAAACATGGAGCCTTGTCAGCGAGTAGTAGTAGTTGTTTTTTTGTACGCCACCTGGCACCTCGGGAGTCGGTGTTACGCCGCTGCCTCTGACGATAAAAGGCGGTCCCTCCTGAGAAAGTTTCAGAGAGAACTTCACGATGGTGCCTGTAGTCTCGTCGACGAATGACGCTTCCACGACCATATTCCTGCTCGGATCGCTCTGGGGCGCGTTCATCGTCGCGTAGGCATCTGTAGTGGGGTCCCCCAACCTGGCATACCATGGTTTGGCAGGGTCGCTCTCGGCCCAGTCGGCGGGAAAGGGCGCGTAGACTTTGGTCTGTTTATAGTGCTCTTTGTTGCTAACGTCGGTGAGCATGATCTGGGTAAAGGCCATGACACTGAAGCTGGCTGCGTTGATCTCGAATCCGTAAGTCTTGTCGCCCGCCTTGAGCGTACCCATGTGCCACCACCACTCGGTGGGTGCGCCAGGGTGCAGGTAATGATCGGCGGGCAAGCGGATCACGGACGCCGAGGATGGAACGGGGAATGGCGGCGGTGTTGGGGGAGATACGATCATGCGATGGAACTCCTTTGACGTAAGTTCTACCATAGAAGCTACAGCACTGACTGGCCTGGCATAACCAAGGCCTGGCCGAGGACGATTCAGAATGCTCTCAGCGGACGAAATCGTGGACCTGCACGACCAACGGACCCACTTGTGGCACCAAACGCCTGAAGGCGGCGCGGAGACCGCACAAGACGCGGAGACGGCGCAGGTGGATTGGCTGGACACCGTCGCTCGCCAGCATCGCGCCAACTTCGACCTGTGGCATATCGAAGACGAGGCGCGGACTCCGGGGGCTACCGATACCGAACTCGCCGGGGTGAAACGCAGAGTCGATCGGACCAACCAATTGCGGAACGACCTGGCCGAGGAACTGGACCGGGCGTTGCTTGGCTGGCTTCAACAAATGGCGCTGCCCAACCCCGAGGCACCATTGCACTCGGAGTCGCCGGGGCTTATCGTCGACCGGCTTTCCATCCTGGCGCTGAAGATTTATCACACCCGGGAGGAAGCGCAACGAGCAAACGCACCGCTGGGACACGCAGACCGAAATCTTGATCGATTGGGCATTTTAGAAGAGCAGCGTGCAGACCTGGCTGCCTGCCTGGACGCGCTTTGGAATGAGACACTCAATGGGACACGGCGATTCAAGCTCTACCGGCAATTGAAGATGTACAACGACCCCTCACTGAACCCGGCAATCTACCGTAAACCGTTAAAAAAGCAGGGCAGTTGACCCGCCACCCGATAGACCCCATTGACGGGAACCGGTGATCTGCGTATAAAGAGTGCCTGAGCAGCGTGAACTCCAACAGCAGGTCTCTAGCAGGTGGCAAGCCGGTTGGACCGTTGGTTGGAGGAGCAAGATTTCGGCAAACCAATGATGCAAGAGGCCCGATCAACACCGCCCAGCCGCAAGAAGGCGCCCGCCCCGGCTACCAAGCAGGGGAGTCACTCCACCACGAACATGGGGCAAGCTTTCCAGCACTACCAATCCGCAGTGCAACTGCTGCAACAGGGCAAGTATGAGAAGGCGCTGGCCGCCTTTTGCAAGCTCATACCCGATGCACCCGCGGAGATCAAGGAACGCTGCCAGATGTACGTCACCACCTGCCAGCGGCAACTGGAGAAGCCCAATCTTGCGTTTGGCACGCCCGAGGAGCACTACGACTATGCCGTCTCGAAGCTGAACACCGGCTATTACGAGGAGGCGCGCGAACAGTTCGGCAGCATTCTGGTCTCCCATCCGAATGCCGACTATGCGCATTACGGGCTGGCGTTGCTCGATTCGATTACGGGGCACACGCAGGACTGCCTTCGAAACCTGGCCCGGGCCATCGAACTGAACCCCAGGAACCGGCTGCAGGCCCGCGTCGATAACGATTTCCAGAGCATGGTGGACGATCCCCGCTTCACCGAGTTGCTGTATCCTGAGATTCCGTAAGGCCTACCTTGATTTCCGCAACTCTCGCAATTCGAAATCCGACAGATCGAGACGCGCCACAGCCGAACCTGGACGAGCAACCGTCGCAGGTGTCACCGCTTGGCGTTGAAGCGTCAAGCTATTCAAGCCCGATGCGTGTAGTGGCCATCGGAGGCGGCACCGGGCTTTCCACTCTGCTTCGCGGACTGCGCAGGCACGTGGCCGCGGCCGGGCAATCCACAACGCCGCCAAGCGACATCTCAGACCTGGCAGCCGTGGTTACCGTGACCGACGACGGCGGCTCCTCCGGGCGCCTGCGCAAGGGCTTCAACATGCTTCCCCCCGGCGATCTGCGCAATTGCATGGTGGCACTCAGCGAGGAAGAGGACTTGCTGTCGCGGCTTTTCAACCATCGCTTCCGCGGTGGAGATTCGCTGAAAGGACATAACTTCGGCAACCTGTTTGTGGCCGCGCTCACCGAAGTTACCGGGGACTTTGCCCAGGCCATTCAACTCACGTCGAAGATTCTGGCCACTCGCGGCCGCATTTATCCGGCGACCACGGCAAATGCCACACTGGTGGCGCGGATGGACGATGGCTCGCTGGTGCGCGGCGAAACCAGGATCACCGCCAGCAAGCGACGGATTGTCGAGTTGATGCTCGATCCCCCAAACCCCGCTCCGCTGCCGGAGACGCTGGAGGCCATTGAGCGGGCAGATCTGATCACGGTGGGACCGGGCTCGCTCTACACTTCGATTATTACCAACCTCCTTGTGCGGGACATTCCGGAGGCTCTGGCCGGCGCGCGAGGCGTTCGCGTGTACGTTTGCAACCTGATGACCGAGGCCAACGAGAGCCTCGACCTGACCGCGGCCCAGCACATTGAGCGAATCTACGATCACACACGCGCGCCGGTTTTCGACTACGCCCTGGTGAACACCGCTCCCTTTTCGCCCGAGACACTGGCTCGCTATGCCGCTGAAGGCGCTTCGCCGATCGTTCCCGATATCGAAAAGATCGAGTCGCTGGGGGTGCGCTGCATTGTCGGCGACTTTGCCAGCGAGGAGAGCGTAGTGCGGCACGCCGCCGGCCGCGTGACCGGCGCGCTGCTGGCACTGGGCCACGGCGGACGCGCTGGGCGGGGCTGAGGAGATTTCTCTTTCCCGCCGCTCCCGCCTTGAAGTAAAGTAAAAGCCGCGCGGCCATCAGCTTGCGCGATAAAAAAATGGAGGAATCATGCGCAAGACTCGAATTTTGATCACGATGGGCTGTTGCCTGTTCGCAGTGTCCGCCCTTTCTCAGGCCCAGTCGGTACAGAAAGCCGGCCTTTGGGAGTCCACCAGCACCATGAGTTTTGGCGGCTCACAAATGCCGCAGATGCCGCAGATGCCACCAGGTATGCAGATGCCACCGGGAGGCGGCATGGGCGGACCACGTACCACACAGGTGTGCGTGACCCAGGCAATGATTGACAAATACGGCGCCCCGTTCTCCAAGCCTCAGCGCGGCGACTGCACGGTCTCGAACATTTCTCTGAAGGTGGACGGAATGACCGCGAACATAAGCTGCACCGGGCAGGTGACCGCGACCGGCACCGTGGAGGCTACGTTTCCAGCGCCCGGCACCGCCGAGACCAAAGTCCACCTGACGGGCACCATGCAGATGGGTCCCAATACTCGGCCCGTGGACATTACCATGCAGCAGAAGTCTGTTTACAAAGGCCCCGACTGCGGCAGTGTGCAGCCCATGCAGATGCCGGCCGACAAGTAATTTCTGCGAGTCATGTAACGATCCGCACCTGAAGTCCTCTCACGGCCTCATCCTTTCGTAGAAATGCGGAAGGGTGGGGTAGCCAGCGCGATCGAGCAGGAGAAACCATGCGCAATATTCGATTTTGGATCACGGTGGGCTGTTGCCTGTTCGCGGCGACATCCTTCGCCGGGGCCCAATCGAACAGAAAGCCCGGGCTGTGGGAGATGACCTCCACGATGAGCCTCCAGCAATCGCCGATGCCGGCGGGCATGCAAGCGCCTGCCGGCTCACCGTTTGGCGGCGGCGGGCCGCACACCACGCAGGTCTGCCTCACTCAGGCCATGATCGACAAATACGGCGCTCCGGTTCCCCAGAGCCGTAACGGGGAATGCCAAATCTCCAACGTGGTAATAAAACTCACCAGCATGACCGCCGACTGGATTTGCGGGGGCAGGATGGCCGGCAAGGGGACACTGGAGTCATCGTGGGCCAACCCCGATCACGCCGTCGGCAAGGTGCATTTTTTGGGGACCTTGCAGGCGGGAGCGAACTCCAGGCCAATCGAGTACACAATCAATTCCTCGTCGGTCTACAAAGGACCCGACTGCGGCAGCGTGCAGCCTGAGCCTATGCCTGCTGGCAAGTAATTCTGGGTCAAAAGTTTACCCATAGAGCCTTGAAGCAATTTTTCGCCCCATCCATTCGAATGGTTGGAGCGAAGTATTGTTCGTAGAGGAAAACAGGAACTGTGACGCAGATCGCCGACCGGGTTACAGCGATCGAGTAGTCTGATTGCGCTTCTTTTGCGTGTGTGGGAGCGGCGGCGGAAAGATCGGCTCGGAAAATTGAGCCGTCGGTCCGCAGGCCGTCGTAAGCGACCTGCGGGCCGTGCCAACGCAAAGGAGGTGAGGGCGAATGGGTCGAAAATCGCCCTGGATGCGAGTTGCAATTACTATCGCCATTGACTGGCGGTTTGTGATTGGACTCGTGATCCTAGTCCTGGCGCTACTGTCGAGGTAGCCAAACACCCGGGAGGACCCAACCCTTCCGAGATTGAGAATAGTATAGCAAGATTGGGAAGTTGAAACGGATACTCTGGTCGGTTGAGCCGGTCAGATTGTGAGGCATCAAGACGACAATGAGACGGCCATTCGAGATCCTTGGCCTTATTCTGTTTTTGGCGCTTGCGCAGAATTCCCAAGCTGAGCCCTGCCGGGAAATTCATGGGCGGGCGATCCTCTATAGCGGTGACAGCTTCCTGGAAATCTGGCACATCGGGACGCATCACACTTTCTTTGTCGTAGACGACAAATCGACAGACCTAATCCTAAACTACATCCCGTACGAGGCTGATGAGCACCTAAAGGCCCTGTTCGCTGATTTCACTATCTGTCCGACGGCTCCGTACCTAAAGGGTGGGTCGCAAGCGACAATCGTCAAAGATATCCGGCACCCGCACATCGTAGTTGACCCCAAGATGTCGCGGCGCTAATTCTATGCGGCCTGCTTCGTGGGATTGGATCGGAGATTCTCTAGCCTTCCACCGTCCGCTTTAACTGCCCGCAGGCGGCGTAGATATCCCGGCCTCGGGGCTTGCGGAGGTAGGTCGGAATTCCCTCTCCAGCCAATGTGGAGCGAAACGTCTCGACGGCCTCGGGCTGCGGCATGGTGTAGGCTATGCCAGGGCCGGGATTCCACGCGATCAGATTTACCTTGGCGGGAAGACCGGTTCGGCGAACCAGCCGCGCAACTTCCCGGGCGTGCGCGGGCTGGTCGGTTACCCCGGCCAGAAGCACATACTCGAAGGTGACTCGCTCGCGCGGGCGAAGCTGAACCTGGCGCACCGCGTCCATGACCGCCTCGATGGGCCACTTGCGATTGATGGGCATGATCGCCTCGCGGATGCGGTCGTTGGGGGCGTTCAGGCTGATGGCCAGCTTGGGCCGCACCTCAGCAGGCTCATTGGCGAAGCGTTCAATGCCGGGCACGATGCCGGAAGTGGAGACGGTCATTCGCCTCGGGCTCAGGCCAACCTCCTCGACCAGCAGGCGAACCGCGGCCATGAAATTTTGGTAATTGAGGAACGGCTCTCCCATGCCCATGAAGACCAGGTTCACGCGGTCGCGGCCAACCTCCACGGCGTGTCGATCGAAGACTGAGACCACCTGACCGGCAATTTCGCCCGCGGTGAGATTGCGCTGAAGGCCAAGTTTGGCTGTTAGGCAAAACTGGCAATTGACGGCGCAGCCTACCTGGCTGGAGACACAGATGGTGGCGCGGTGCCAGGGATTCCCAACTGCACCGGTAGAATCTTGGCCGGTACCGTGTTGGAATTCATCGCTATCCCTGGTCCCCGAATGCGAGGGACCAGGGGCACCCGTCATTGATGGTCCATCCGAGCTGCTGCCGTCGCCAACTTCGCCATCGTCGCCCTCCGGCATCCAGACGGTCTCCACGGTCTGATCGCCTGCTTTGACCAGATAGCGCTCCGTGCCATCGACGGACTGGAAAACCTGAACGATGGCCGGCCGGCCCACCTTCCAGCCTTCGGCTGCGATCCGGCGGCGCAACGGCTTGGGGAGAGTGGTGACCTCATTCAGGTCCGTAACCCTTTGACGGTAGATGGCTTCGGCGAGCTGTTTGCCGCGCCAGCCGGGCTCTCCAATTGCCACCATGCGCGCAGCCAGAGCCTGCTCGTTCAGGCCAAAAAGCTCAGAGCCGCTGCCAAGGGCCTGGTTTGCTGCGTCTAATGGAACGAGTTTGAAATCCGCTGTCACGACTGGGCTCAGCATAAGGCATTTGAGCTTTCCGTGCAGCATAACGAGCCCTTTGCACGCAATTGCCCTACAATCAAGCTTGAAGCGATGATGACGACTACCGAACGAAATCTACGACGCACCGTATTGCCGAACGGGCTGATTGTTCTGACCGAACGAATGGATCACCTGCGGTCTGTGGCCATGGGGGTATGGATCAAGTCCGGCTCCCGGTGCGAGCCGGCCGAGACCAACGGGATCAGCCATTTTGTGGAGCACATGCTTTTCAAGGGAACGCGTTCGCGCAGCGCCCAGCATATCGCCCGCGAGATGGACTCGATCGGCGGCAACTTGGACGCATTCACCGGCAAGGAGACGATCTGTTTCAACGTCAAATCGCTCTCCGACCATGTGCCGATCGCCCTGGATGTGCTGACCGACCTGGTGCTGAATCCAGTCTTCGCCGCAGCCGACATCGAACGCGAGCGCGGCGTGATTCTGGAAGAGATCAAGATCGACGAGGACAACCCGGATGTGCTGGTCCACGAACTGTTCACGCAGAGTTTCTGGAAAGATCATCCGCTGGGCTGGCCGATTCTGGGCACCACGGCCTCTGTAACCAGGCTGGACCAGGAGAAGCTGTTTGCCTACCACGGCGACCGGTTTCATGGCGGCAACATTGTCTTCTCCGCTGCCGGCAATTTGGACCACGATCATTTTGCCGAGGAGGTGGCGACCAAGTTCTCCCCCCTGGCCGGCGGTGAGACGCTGCATGAGCTTTCCGCACCGGAGGCCAGCGCTCGCATTGTGCTGCGCAACAAGAGGTCGCTGGAACAAGTGCAGATATGCCTGGGCGTACCCGCACCTCCGATCACCGATGATAACCGCTATGCCACGCTCATCCTGAACACGGTGCTGGGCGGCGGCATGAGTTCGCGGCTGTTCCAGACCATTCGCGAAGAGCGGGGCATGGCGTATTCGATTTACTCCGACCTGAGCCCGTATCGGGATACGGGAACGTTGTGCGTATATGCTGGCACATCGGCGGGCAAGGCCCTCGAAGTGGTGGATTTGATTCTTGCCGAGTTCCGCAAGCTGAAAAACGAGACACTGCATGACGAAGAACTGAAGCGCGCCAAGGATCAACTGAAGGGCAATATCCTGCTGGGTCTGGAGAGCTCGAGTTCGCGCATGGCCAACTTGGCCCGCCAGGAGATGTACTTCCACAACTTTTTCACGGTCGACGAGGTTATCGCCCGCATCGAGCAGGTGGAGGCGGGGGAAGTGCAAGCCATGGCGCAGAGGCTATTCGACCCGGACCGCATAGCTGTAACCCTGCTGGGCCGGCTGGATGGCGTCAAGCTGAAGCGGGAGCGGTTGGTGTGTTGAAGAGCAGATGACAGGTTACAGACGACAGATTACAGTTCAAACGCCCTGTTTCCGGACTGTAACCTGTCATCTGTTATCTGTAACCTGCATTTCCGAGCGTCCCATTTCCCTTTCGCGTCTGTACGTTGTAGCATTTTGTCGGATGGTCCGGTGACCGCTGGACCGCTATACGAGGCATTGGACACCATGAGACGCACATTTTCTTTCTCGAACAGCCGCACTATACCGCAAGACTTTAAGGTGAACTACAGCCGTGAACGGCTTAACGGCTTTACGCTGATGGAGTTGCTGATCGTTATGGCGATCATCGCCATCCTGATGTTGATCGCAATTCCCACCGTCGGCAGCTTGAAGAAAGGCGCCAACGAACTCTCGGCGAAGAAGTCCATCCAGACCATCCAGCAGGCGGAGATGCAATACGCGTCAACCTACCCGGCCAATGGCTACGCCTGCGAACTGAAATCCCTGGGCGGCGACCCGAGTTCGGGCGCTCCCTCACCCACGGGGTCGCAGCTCTTGCAGGCGGACCTCTCCTCGGGCTACAAGTCCGGGTACATCTTCGCCATCAGCAATTGCTCCAAGGTGACAGTTAACGGAACCGATCGCAATAATAGCTACACGGTCACTGCTGTGCCTCAGACGGTGGGTAAGTCCGGAAACAGCGGCTTCTGCAGTGACGACGGCGGCACCCTCAAGTCCGATCCGACCGGCGGAACCAACTGTACGCAGCTCGTGCAATGAGGGGATGCTCACTGTTGCGGCGGTGCGTTCGCATATCCGCGGCCGCTGCGCTAATGGGGGCTGTCGCCCTTTCGTCCCTGGGTCAGGAGAGCGCTGCCTTAAGCGGGCACGAGCTTGCCAAGCGCGTCGATCGCCATTACAACCAACTGCACTCGCTCAAGGCGGCCTTCGTCGAGAGCTACCAGGGTTTGGGGATCAAGCGTACCGAGAGCGGGACACTGGCGTTGATGAAGCCGGGCCGCATGAAGTGGGATTACAGCGAGCCGGCCGGCAAACTCTTCCTGCTCGACGGCAAGTACGCATGGTTCTATGCGCGCGGCGATTCCCAGGTCCAGCGCATCCCCGCCAAGGAACTGGACGATCTGCGCTCGCCGTTGCGCTTTCTGCTGGGCCATACCGAGCTTGAAAAAGAGATGAACGGCCTTGCGCTTACGAGCGGCTCTGGCGGGAGCTATACACTGACCGGCCAACCCAAGGGTCAGGAGAAGCGCGTGAACCGGCTCACCTTGACGGTGACCGCGGATGGAACGATCATCGGCATCGAGATTGAAGAGGCCGACGGCGCTCTGACTCGCTTCACTTTCACCGGCGAGCAGCCGAATGCGCCTGTCCCGGCTGAGACCTTCCGCTTTACGCCTCCCGCCGGCGTGCCGGTGGTGGACGCACCGCCGCCGGTATAGGCTGCAATCTCGTAAAAACTTGATGATTTTTTCGCATAGCAGGCATAATTAGCTGCATAGTTATGCAATTCTGTTGTATATTTATACAAGCGCGGCCGCGGAACTGCGAGCCGCGCTTTCGCTTTGCCTGAAAAATGGCGAACCGGCTGGCGGCATACGGCGATGAAGTACCAAAGACACAATGCGATACGGGATTTGGTGGGCAGCTCTCCGGTTTCAAACCAGGACGAGCTGCGCCGCAAGCTGCGCCGCCGCGGTTTTGAGGTTACGCAGGCTACTCTTTCAAGGGATATACACGAATTGCGGCTCTCCAAAGGCCCAGGCGGCTATGTGCTGCCCAATCGCAATGGAAATGGCCACGGCGCGGCGGTAGAAGACGACGGCCCGCCGTCGGTTGCGGAGATGATTGAGAGCTTCGGACTGCGCGTGCAGCAGGCGATGAATCAGGTGGTGGTGGGCACGGTGATGGGCGGAGCACAGCCTTTTGCCGCGGCTCTGGATCATGAGGGATGGCCGGAGGTGGTGGGCACTGTCGCCGGCGACGATACCGTATTGGTTATCTGTCCCGACACGCGCCGGGCAGGCGAAGTGGAAGCCCGGCTGAGGACGTTTCTGGAGTCATGACCAACACGGTACAAACTGCGGTTGTGGGAGTTACAGGGTATGCCGGCGCTGAGTTAGCCAGGCTGCTGCTGCGTCATCCCCGTCTCAAGAGCGCGCCGCCGGTGTTTGCCGGGCGCGTGGACGCGAAGGACGAAGCGCGCGGAGGCATTCCTCTGGCTGAAATTCATCCGCAATTGGCCGACAGCCACGGCAGCGGAAGCTTGAAGATGCAGCCATTCTCTTGGGAACTGCTCAGCAATCTCGGAGTAGAGGTTCTGTTTCTTGCCACTCCGCATGAACAGTCTCGCGAGTGGGTTCCTGAAGCGCTGGCGCGTGGTTTGCGGGTCATTGATTTGAGCGGCGCTTGGCGGCTTACCGAAGCGGCCAATCGTGCGGTATACGGCTTCGACGATGAGGATTCCGAACTGGCCGCCGCAACCCAGGCGCAAGCGGTTTATGGACTGCCGGAGTTACATCGTAAGGATATTGCCGGCGCGCGCCTTGTGGCCAATCCAGGCTGCTACGCAACGTCCGTCATTCTCGCGCTGCGGCCTCTGGTTGCCGCGGGACTCGTGGATTTGGATTGCGGCATTGTGGCTGACTCAAAGAGCGGCGTTAGCGGAGCAGGCAAAGCGCCCACGGCGAAGACGCATTTCATGTACGCGGCAGACAATCTCTCAGCCTATGGCGTCTTCACGCATCGCCACACCGGCGAATTGCTGGAACAGGTTGGCATTGCGGCAAGCCAGATTGTGTTCGCGCCGCATCTGCTACCCATTCCGCGGGGCATTCTTTCCACCATCTATGTTCATTTTCGCGCGGTACAGACGGCCTCAAGCATCGCTCACGTTTACAGGGAGTTCTTCGCCGGAAGTCCCATGGTGCGCCTCTATGACAAGGCGTTGCCACAGATTCAATATTCGGTGCGAACCAACTACGCCGACATCGGCTTCCAACTGGCCGCGGACGGCCGCCGCGCCGTCATTGTCAGTTGTCTTGATAACTTGTTGAAGGGCGCGTCTTCCCAGGCCGTGCAGAACCTGAATGTGATGCAGGGTTGGGGTGAAGCGGAGGGTCTGGAATGAAGTACGTTGTAAAACTCGGTGGAGCAGGATTGGAAACTCCTTCGCTGCTGGAAGGATGCACACGGGCCATTGTCGAACTGGTGCGCGACGGCAATCAGGTGGCCGTGGTTCACGGTGGAGGCGTGCAGTTGACCCGCATGTTGAAGGCTTTGGGAAAGCAAAGCGAATTTGTAGGCGGCCTGCGCGTTACCGATGCCGAGACCCGCGATGTGGCGCTGATGGTGCTGGCGGGCAAAGTGAACAAGGGCCTGGTGGCTGCTCTTGGAGCGCTGGGCCAGCCCGCGGTTGGCCTTTCCGGCGGCGACGGCCTTATGTTTCGCGCCCGCAAGAAGCGCGCATTGCTGGATGCGGGCAAGCCCGACCTCGGCTTTGTGGGCGAAATCGTGGCCAGCGATCCGCGCTGGATTGAAGCCGTCTGGCAGTTGAATGGCGTGCCGGTGATTTCCTCGATGGCTCTGGGATTCGACGGCGAGTACTACAACATCAATGCCGATGAAATGGCTGCGGCGTGCTCCATTGCATGCCACGCCGACGCGCTGGTATTCCTTACCGATGTGCCCGGTGTAAAGGGCGCGAACGGCGAAGTACTCCGATGGCTCAGTATCGACCAGATCGCCGAGATGGCTAAAAGCGCCGTCATCTCCGGCGGTATGTTGCCCAAGCTCAGCGCCTGCCGCGAAGCTCTTTTGAACGGCGTAAAGCGCGTAAGAATCTTGCCCGCGGAGGCTGCCGGTTCCCTTCCCGACCTGTGCAGTTCGCGCGTAGCCTACGGCACCGAAGTGATGGTGGCCTGAATGAACACTTCATTAACCGGCTTTGTATCAGGGCACGACTTTAGTCGTGCCGAAATGGGCCCTATGAATTCTGGGCTTTAGCCCCTGAGGAATCGCTGCTCATGACACGGAGGCGTTGACGAATCACGATCCGATGTTCTTGAGCACAAGGAGATAAGACATTGACAAAGCTCGATCAAATTCGCGCCGCAGAATCGAAACTCCTGCTGCAAACATACGAACGCAACCCCATCCTGTTTGTCAGTGGGGAGGGTGTTCACATCGTTGACGAGAGCGGTACGAAATACCTCGACCTGCTCAGCGGCATTGGCGTGAATGCTCTTGGTTATGGCCATCCCGTAATTGAGGAAGCTATCGCACGGCAGAGTCATGCGCTCATCCACACGTCAAACCTCTATTACCACGAAGGCCAGGCGGAGCTTGCTCTGCGCCTAACCGAGCGCACCGGTCTCGATCGCGTGTTCTTCTCGAACACCGGCACGGAAGCATGGGAAGGCGCGTTGAAGCTGGCGCGCGCCCATGCCGGCTTGCTGCGCAGCGAAGGTGTGAACATTGGGACCAAGTTTCTGGCGCTCGAACAGAGCTTCCATGGGCGCACTTATGGTTCCATGTCCACCACATACAAGGACAAATACCGCGAGCCATTCGCGCCCGTTGTTCCCGGCGTCGAGTTCGTTCGCTTTAACGATGTTGCCGATTTGCGCGCAAAGTTCTCCAACGAAGTGTGCGCGATTCTTGTAGAAGCCATTCAGGGTGAGGGCGGAGTTCGACCGTTGACGCAGGAGTTTTTCTCCGAGGCACGAGCACTTGCGGACTCGACCGGCGCCATGCTGATTGTGGATGAGATTCAGGCCGGCATGGGGCGCACCGGCAAGTGGTGCGCATATCAGCACTACGGCATTCAACCGGACATCACCACGCTTGCCAAGCCCATCGCGGGCGGCATTCCTTTGGGCGCGGTTGTTTGCACAGAAGAAGCTTCGCGAGCCATTCATGCAGGAATGCACGGCACCACATTCGGCGGAGGCCCGCTGGCATGCGCTGTCGCCATCGCCGTTATCGACTACATGGAGAAGGCGAATCTACTTGCCAATGCAACCGAAGTCGGCGACTACTTCCAGAGTGAGTTGCGTGGTCTTGCTGCGCGGCACGAAGCCATTGTGGATGTGCGCGGCAAAGGCCTGATGATTGCGGCTGAACTTGATTCCGCCGACCTGGCCAAGCTTACGGTGGCCGAGATGCTGAAGCGCCACATTCTCATCAATTGCACCAGCGATACTGTGCTTCGCTTCCTGCCGCCGTACATTCTGGAGCGCGCGCACGTGGACACCGCCATTGCGGCGTTGGACGAAATCTTCACTGAACATGGGGTCGCCGTGACTTCGACCCAGACCGAAGCCCGCAACGCAGGAGGACAGAACCATGGCTAGCAGAGCAACACTTGAACGCCAGGACACCGTTGTGCCCGTTCAAAAGGACCCCGATATTCTTGCCGCCGCCGCGCGCCTCTCCGGCGAGGACATGTGCTCCATCGCCGATCTTTCAAGCGGAGAAGTGCGCGCCATTCTCAAGCTGGGCCACGAAGTCAAGCGCAATCCGCGCGACTATCGCCATGCCCTCGATGCGAAACAAATGGTCCTGATGTTTGAGAAAGCCAGCCTGCGTACGAGACTTGCTTTCGAGACCGGGATCAACACAATGGGCGGCAACGCCATCTTCGTCGATTGCACGAACTCGCCTCTGGGCGAGCGCGAGTCCATCGCCGATGTTGCACGCAATGTGGAGCGCTGGGTCGATGTCATCGTCCTGCGTACCTATGCGCACGACACCATCACTGAGATGGCCGCCAACTCGCGCGTGCCTGTTATCAATGCGCTTTCCGACTTCGAGCATCCCTGCCAGGCTCTGGCCGACTTCATGACTCTCGAAGAGCACTTCGGCACAACGGCCGGGCTCAACTTTACTTATGTCGGCGACGGCAACAACGTGTGCCACTCGCTCATGCTCACCGGCGCGCAACTCGGCGCCAATGTTACTGTGGCCACGCCCCGCGGTTACTCGCCGGATATTGAGATCGTGACCAAGGCGCGCGAGATTGCAGAAGCCAACGGTTGTGAAGTACGTCTTACACAAGACCCGCAACATGCCGCCGAAGGCGCCGATGCCATTTATACCGACGTGTGCGTCAGCATGGGCATGGAGCATGAGTCCAGCAAGCGCGCGCCTATTTTCAGGCCATTTCAAGTGAATGAAACCTTGATGTCAAAGGCCGCGCCACACGCAGTTTTCATGCACTGCCTGCCCGCGCGCCGCAACGCTGAAGTCACCGATCAGGTCCTCGACGGTCCGCAGTCCATTGTCTTCGACCAAGCCGAAAATCGCATGCACGCGCAGAAAGCATTGCTGCTGCTCTTGCTGGGCGGGTTGGCAAACGTTCAAGCTTTTAGCTGTTAGCTATTAGCCTCTAGCTTTTCATGTGCCGATGTTTTGAAAGGGCACGGCTTTAGCCGTGCCGCAAAAGCGGCAAAAGAGACGCGGGCTTCAGCCCCTGATGGAATGCTGGATCGCAATCAGGACTTGTTCAAAGGTTCCCTCAACGAGTTTTCTGGAGTAGCTATGTTCGATCAGCTGGATGATAAGGAACCGGTGGAAACCAATAAGCGTAAGAGACTTCCCTTTTGGGCAATGCTCCTGATATGGCTTGTCATGGGCACTGGATTTACAGCATACAACTGGTTTCTTGTGAGACAAGATGAAAGAATCGCACCAAAGGAACAAGTTGCATTGGCTTCTATTTACAAATCAACAGACGGCAAGGGTGGTCCCCGTGTTTTCTATTCATTTCTGTATGACGGCGAGAAATATCAAGGAGATGATGGTGTAGCGCGCGGATCGATCCTTAGTAATCATGTTGCTGTGTATCTGGACCCCGACGACCCGGCAACGAACACTTTGACCGAGTACCGATTTAAAGAGCAAGAAGGATCATAGAATGATGATTGGCTGCGGCTATGCATCTGAGGGATTGGCTGTGATCTTAGTTTTTGTTTTGTGGATTAAGAGATCAAAATCGAAATCGACAGTCAATGTTTCACAGGTTTGATCAAGCGAACGAGGTTTTCCAAGCATGTCCGTAATTCTCGAATCCCTCCCCGTCGGCCAGAAGGTTGGCATTGCTTTCTCCGGCGGGCTTGACACTTCCGCCGCCCTGCATTGGATGAAGCAGAAGGGCGCCATCCCCTATGCCTACACGGCCAACCTTGGCCAGCCCGACGAAACCGACTACGAAGCCATCCCCCGCGCAGCCCTCGAATACGGCGCTGAAAAAGCCCGCCTTATCGACTGCCGCGGCCCGCTGGTTCGCGAAGGCATTGCGGCGCTTCAGGCCGGCGCATTCCACATCAGCACCGCGGGCGTTACATACTTCAACAGCACTCCGATTGGCCGCGCCGTCACCGGCACTATGCTGGTGGCCGCCATGCAGGAGGACGAGGTTCACATCTGGGGCGACGGCTCAACGTTCAAAGGCAATGACATCGAGCGCTTTTATCGCTACGGCCTGCTAGCCAACCCCAGCCTCAAGATCTATAAACCCTGGCTCGATGCCGCTTTCATCGACGAGCTTGGCGGTCGCGCCGAGATGTCCGCGTTCATGCAACAGGCTGGCTTCGCTTACAAGATGTCCGCCGAGAAGGCTTACTCCACCGACTCCAACATCCTGGGCGCAACGCACGAAGCAAAGGACCTGGAGCATCTCTCTTCCTCTATCAAGATCGTCTCGCCCATCATGGGAGTGGCTTCGTGGCGCGACGATGTCGAGGTCCAGCGCGAACAGGTCTCTGTCCGCTTTGAAGAGGGCTTTCCCGTCGCCCTCAACGGCGATCAATTCGATGACGCTGTCGAACTTCTTCTCGAGGCCAACCGCATCGGTGGCCGCCACGGCCTCGGCATGTCCGATCAGATCGAAAATCGCATTATTGAAGCCAAATCCCGCGGCATCTACGAGGCGCCCGGCCTCGCCCTGCTCTTCATCGCCTACGAGCGCCTCATCACCGGCATTCACAACGAGGACACCATCGAGCAGTACCGAGACCATGGCCGCAAGCTTGGCCGCCTGCTTTATCAGGGCCGTTGGTTTGACTCCCAGGCCATCATGCTCCGCGAATCAGCTCAGCGCTGGGTCGCCAAGCCCATCACCGGCGAGGTGACGCTGGAGCTGCGCCGCGGCAATGACTACTCCATCCTCAACACGGAGTCGCCCAACCTCACTTTTCATCCCGAGCGCCTGAGCATGGAGAAGACCGAGTCAACCTTTTCCCCGCGCGACCGCATCGGACAACTTACGATGCGCAATCTCGACATCACGGACACCCGAGATAAGCTGATTACGTACGCCAAAACCGGCCTCCTCACCCTCAGCAAAGGTAGCGAAATGCCCAGGCTCAACAGCACCACAGAAAAAGAGTAGCGCCGGTGCGAATCTAGCCCGGAACTGAGTAGCGCCGGTCTCCAGACCGGCTGTAGCGTGGGCGTCCACGCCCACGCATCGAAGGCAACTTGTTTTGAAAGGGCACGACTTCAGTCGTGCCGCAAAGGTAGCTATATCATTGGGGCTTCAGCCCCTGAGGTGGTTTTCAATGCCAAGACTAAGCGTCAATGTGATTCAGCAGTTACTTAACGAGATGGGACGCTTGGTCGTGACCTATCCCGATAAGGTAGAACGCACCGGAAAAACACTCGACGAACTGGTCGCGGGCACCGCGTTCTTTCCTGGGGGGACCGGACTGTGGAGGGGGAGAATGCCTGGAGGCCCTTTACCCGAGCACTTCCCGGAAAAACCCATCATGTTTGTGGCGCATAACTTTGGAAATTTGGCATCCCTTCAGGAAGCGATTCGAAACAGGGGCGAGGCACATTCAACCTTCGCAAATCTGTGGACGAATCTTCTCTGTTTTCTTGAGCATGCCAAGCCCCTGACTTCGGCAGAATGCTTCTTCACCAATGCACTCATGGGACTGAAGCCTGACGGGAGGAGCGGAAAAATGCCACACTGTGAAGCTTACGAGTCGCAATGCCTCCATTTTCTCGCAAGGCAGGCCCAGATAGTTGAGCCGAGAGGAATTGTCATTCTAGGGGACGACGCAAAGATCCCCTGGCGGCGTGCAAGACGACAATATCCGTTCTTGAGGGCGATACCGTCCGTTGAGATCATGCACCCGTCCGCTAGACCCTTAAATCAAACGCCGACCCCCGCATTATGGAAGCAGAATCAAGGCTCGGCGATTCGTGGACTTCTTTAATAAATCTCTGAATGATTGGAACGAGACAAATGTCCAACCAGCAACAATCCGTAAAAATGTGGTCCGGCCGTTTTCGCGAGCCGCTCGATAGCGAGTTCGAAAAGTGGCAGCGCTCCATAGTCTTTGACTGGCGCCTCCTTCCCCACGAAGTCGCTGCCAGCAAAGCCCACGCATCCGCGCTCATCGCCGCCGGAATACTGACCGCCGATGAAGGAGCGGAGATCCGTACCGCGCTCGATTCCATTGCCGCCGAACATGCATCCGAAGCCGGACAGACCCTCGTGCGCAATCACCCCACCGCCGAAGACATTCATCACTTCGTCGAGCTCAATCTGGTTCAACGCGTCGGCTCGCTCGGCCTCAAGCTGCACACCGGACGCAGCCGCAACGAGCAGATCGCAACAGACCTGCGCCTCTACGTTCGCGAGCAAATCGATCTAGTAATCGAAGCGCTTGCCGCATGGGCCAATGCTCTGGTTGCACAGGCCCACTCCGCGAGCGAATCCGTTATGCCCAGCTATACGCATTTGCAGCGTGCTGAGCCGGTGCTGGTTGCTCACTGGCTGCTTGCCTACGTCGAAATGATCCTGCGCGACGCCGAGCGCCTGCGCGATTGTGCCGCACACCTCAACCAGTGCCCACTTGGCTCCGGCGCAGTGGCCGGCGCAACCCTCGCCCTCGATCGCACCATCGCCGCGCGCGAGTTAGGGTTCGCCGCTCCAACCGCCAACTCCATCGACGCCACCAGCGACCGCGACTTCATCCTCGAATACCTCCACGCGCTCACCTTCGTCGGCCTGCATCTCAGCCGATTCGCTGAAGAAATCACTCTCTTTGCTACGGCCGAATTCAATTTCGTCACCTTGCCCGAAGCTTTCTCCACCGGCTCCAGCGCCATGCCCCAGAAGAAGAATCCCGACTTGACCGAGTTGATTCGCGCCAAGGTTGGACGCATTCATGGCGCGGCACAGGCGGTTACGCTTCAACTCAAAGGGCTGCCTTTGGCCTACAATAAAGACATGCAGGAGACGCAGGAGCCGGCCTTTGCGGTCGAATTCGTGCCGCGGATGCTGAGCTTGGTGGCTCGCTTCACCACGGCCATCCAGTTCAATCGCGAGCGCATGGCGGAGGCCGCGCAATCCGGCTATTTGAATGCAATGGCCGCCGCCACCTATCTGGTCCACAAGGGCGTTCCCTTTCGCATCGCGCACGAGAAGATCGGCAATGTGGTGCGCTTCGCTCTGAAAGAAGGCGTTGAATTGCGCGATTTGACCATCAATGAACTGCGCGTCTTCGGCCTCGAGTTCGATGAGGACTTCTTCGCCGCCATCACACTGACCGCGACGCTGGACTGCCACGACGTGACCGGCGGCACCGCGCATAACCGCGTGCATGGGGCTCTGGAAGCCGCGACGGGGCGCATCGCCGCTCTGGCCAAAGTCAAGACTGCGGAGGCCGTCCATGCTGGTGCGTAAGGCTCTGCTCCAGGACGCCACCAACGTCTACGATCTGGTGAATTCGCTTTCGACCGATGGCACGCTGCTGAAGCGCCCCTTCGCCGAGATTTGCGAGAACATCCGCGACTTCACAGTTGCCGAGTCCGATGGCGGCGTCTTCCTCGGCTGTGGCGCGCTTCATCTCTACGGCCCGCATCTTTCTGAAGTGCGATCCATTGTGGTGAGGCCTGAGGCCAAGAGCCAGGGCGCTGGAGGCCGCATTCTTGGCGCGCTGATTGAAGAGGCCGAACTGCACGGCATACAGTCCGTGTGCCTGTTCACGCGCATCCCCGACTTCTTTTTCAAGTACGGATTCCGCGCAGTCGAGGATAAGTCCGAGCTTCCCGACAAGATCTTCAAGGACTGCCAGAACTGCCCGCGCCTGCACCGCTGCGACGAAGTCGCGATGGTCCGCGGCCGCATTCCGAGAATCTCCATCCTAGGCCCCAGACTGGAAGCCCAGCAGCTAGTCCGCCTCTCGGGGTGAAAGACAGGGGTCGCGGATCAGTCGTGAGGGGTCAGTATTTCCCACATGATCAAAATCTGCGCGAGAAGCGCGTCAGTTTCGGGTTAGAACTTTAGCGGCCCCTTGTAGTCGTCCCAAGCCACAGATTTATCCGTTCGCCGGTCAACCCCCACGGCTTCGCCCGTGGGGGTTCCATCCACTAACACCTGTACACTGACTTCCGGAATATACATGGTCTCCTTCGACAAGCGGAACCATGCTGACTGTGGCTTGTATTTCGAAGAGACCTCGATGGTCGTGACTTTACCCGGCAGCATTGTGAATTTCAGAACATCCATGTTGAAGAAGGCATTTTTTGACAGGAACTTGTCTGCGCTTGTCGAATTTGAATTGAATTCGTGTGCGATACAGGTGATCGTGTAGTCGCCTGGCGTCACCTCGAGCGTTTTCTGCTCCCCGAACCGCGTGAGGTTTAACGTGTCGATGTTCACAAATTTTTGGTTCACGAGCGGGATCAGCAGGGTGTGCTTAACCATGCCCCATTGGAGTCCGGCATGTTCGAGCTGCGTCTGTATCTTCTTGGGGAGCTTCACATCGGAGGTGTACTTCTGCAGATCGAAGACCAGCAATCCAGATTGCTTCGAGGAGTCTGTCTGCGCTTGACTCGGAACGGCGAGCCCCACGCACACCAGGCAGAGACTAAATATGAGCCGCTTCATCACGATCCTCCGCACCCGCCGCAAAGCAGCGGGATAGTTCACTCCATGCCAATGCAAGACTACTGACTTCGCATTTTACACCATTTCTCAGTTCGGGTTCGTTAGCGTATAGAGCCGTTCATGAACGTGTAGATCATATGCGGAGCGTGGCTGCAGCGACCGCGGCTTGGCCGTAGCTCAGCCCGCCATCCCCAGGACTCACGTCGCGATGCTGCAACACAGTGAAACCTTCCTCTTCAAGCCCCACGCGCAACAGTCGCGCCAGCCTGCGGTTATGCATGCAACCACCACTCAGCGCAACTATATTGATATCCGTCTCAATCCGCGCATTCCCCGCCGCATTAATAAACCCTTCCGCAACACCCGCATGAAACCGCGCTGATATCCGCCTCGCCGGCACACCTCGCCACAAGTCTTCCAGTATCGCCTTCCACATTTTCCCAGTCCGAATCACAGCCACGCCATCAGAGCCATCTTCCCCCGAGTGCAACTCAGGCCAATACGGACCCTGCTCAATCCGGTCAGGTTCATCCACAGCGATCCCCGCCAGCTCAATCGCCGCCTGTGCATCATAATCCACCACACGTCGCCCCAGCACCACGGCTGCTACCGCATCAAACAGCCGCCCCAGGCTCGATGTCATCGGCGAGTTGATCTGGCGCTCGATCATTCGTTTCAGCACGCGCGCCTCGTTCCGCTCTGCGCCGAGCAGCGCCAGCACTTGCTCCGACTCCACATCGAACCCAGCAGCATGAAGCGCCGAAAGCGCCATGCGCCACGGCTCCCGCACTGCTGCATC
>Ga0302320_10001480_pt1 | contig 56683 bp, 51 predicted proteins | sample Bog_T0_3_FD_202130 | JGI IMG/M metagenome (GOLD analysis project Ga0302320, IMG submission 202130) | Peat permafrost microbial communities from Stordalen Mire near Abisko, Sweden - Bog_T0_3 | ecosystem: Environmental > Terrestrial > Soil > Wetlands > Peat | place: Sweden: Abisko, Stordalen Mire...
AATGATAGTGGAAAATAGTGGCGGGTTAGAGCAAATTAACCTTGATTTTACAGGCGTTTTTGCTAGTTTATTAGAACTGAATCAGACGTTACACGTCCCGTCAGGGACGACAGAATAATTCTTTCGTCCCTGACGGGACTTGGAATGTTGGCGGACAAAAACCCACGGCTGAAGCCGTGGGCTATTTTCAAAGATTCTAGTCGGTGCGAATAGAATATGTTTCGAGACACATTTTGGCTCGAACTACTTTTGTCTCTGTGAGCCCTTTTGCATCAAGTGCTTTACGGACATAAAGCTCTTCCAATGGGCATTTGTATCCAAGAATTACCCGCGTAAGAAAATGTTCGGGAATCGGTTTGAAATAGTGTCCGCCAGAAATGTCACAACCCTTAAGTTCAAGGAAAACGCGGTATTCCCGCTCGTAAGCCCATCCCGGTGATTTCTGTCTCAACAAACGATTGAGAAGCGGCCATGCATATTTGTCAATTCCAGCGGGGTCATGAAGGCGATTTGCGTCAAACACAGGGCGTTCGTTTGTGTAATCCATTTTGACGAGCCTTTCTGGGTCAAGAATGTAGTCATTTATTTTTTCTTCCCATGCACCTTCGCCGCGACTTTCAATCGCAGCGCGTTGAGCCGGATGAAGCCGGTGGCGTCGTCCTGGTTGTAGGCCTTGGTCGGGTCGGCTTCCATCGTGGCGATGTGCGGATTGTAGAGGCTCACCGGGGATTTGCGGCCGCTGACCATGAGGTTGCCCTTGTAAAGTTTCACGCGCACGGTGCCGGTCACGTTCTTCTGGCTCTCGGTCACATAGGCCTGCAACGCGAGGCGTTCGGGCGCATACCAGAAGCCGTTATAGACGAGTTCGGCATATTTCGGGATGAACGCGTCGCGCTGGTGCATGACTTCGCGGTCCATCGTAAGGCTTTCCATCTGGCGATGCGCGAAATGCAAAATCGCGCCGCCGGGCGTCTCATACACGCCGCGCGATTTCATGCCGACGAACCGGTTCTCGACCATGTCCACGCGCCCGACGCCGTGTTTGCCGCCGAGCTTGTTCAACGCCTTCATCACGCCGAGCGGCGAAAGTTTTTTTCCGTTCACGGCGACGCAATTTCCTTTTTCAAAATCCAATTCGACGAATTCCGCCTTGTCCGGCGCGTCTTCTGGAAAAACGGAAAGTGTCGTGAAATAATTTTTATTTCTCGGGTCGAACGAATCGAACCACGGGTCTTCGAGAATTCCGGCCTCGTAGGAAATGTGCAGAAGGTTCCGGTCCATCGAGAACGGTTTTTTCGCGCTGGCCTGCACGGGAATCTTGTGCGCGGCGCAGTAATCAATCATCTGCTGCCGTCCGGGAAATTCCGCGCGATAGCGTTCGTCGCGCCAAGGCGCGATGACCTGCAAATCCGGCGCAAGCGCGGCGGCGGTCAGCTCGAAGCGGACTTGGTCATTTCCTTTTCCGGTCGCGCCGTGCGCGATGGCGTCGGCTTTTTCTTTTTTCGCGATCTCGACCATGCGCTTGGCGATGAGCGGACGCGCGATGCTCGTGCCGAGAAAATATTGTCCCTCGTAAATCGCGCCCGCGTGGATCATCGGATAAATAAAATCGCGCGCGAATTCCTCCTGCAAATCATCAATGTAGATTTTTGACGCGCCGGTCTTGAGCGCCTTGGCTTCGAGGCCGTCGAGTTCCTCTTCCTGCCCGATGTCGGCGCAGAAGCCGATCATCTCGGCGTTGTATTTTTCCTTGATCCAGGACATCAGCACCGAGGTGTCGAGTCCGCCAGAGTAAGCTAAAACAATTTTCATGTGACGGACATTAAACTGCGAAGCCACCCGGAACGCAAAGTGGAAATGAAATCATTGATTGTGCCCGTAGACCAGGTCGCCGCCGTCGGTGGTGTTCGGATAACACCACAAACGGTTTTTGTTCGTGTCCGCCACGTCATTCTGCCAATCGGTCACACGAACATAACTTGACGACCCGTCCACGGCGGCTTGAGTTGCGCCGTTCAGATGCCGCGTGGTGATGCCTTCCGACGGCCAGCTTGAACCGTCGTTGAAATAAAACGGGTCGCTGTCTTTTCCCTCCCACAGCACGCAATCGCCCGGTTGCATTTGCGAAATTTTCACCGGCGGCGCGTTCGAATGGAAACCGGACCGGAAACCGATCACCGCGCCGTTCATGATGTAACTGGAAAGCTGCTCCGCGCGTTGCCTCACTTTGCCGGACTTCGCGGTGTAAAGTTCGCTCGGCTGATCCATCGGACACAGCACGACATGGCCGCCGTGCAACAAGTCCCAGAGCAGGCCGGCCCGCGCGTTAAAAACATTCGTGCCGGTGGCCGAGAGGTCCGGCGTGTAGAGCCAGCCGGCGCGGGCCGTCCCGTCCGGCATGGTGCCACCGTAATCCCAATTTGGCCAGGTCAGGGAATCATTGTTGCTGCCGGCATAAACGTGCAGGGCGATCATCATCTGGCGGAAATTATTGAGGTCGGCAGTTTTGGCGGCCTGGTTTTTTGCGCTGCTCAACGCCGGCAAAAGTAACGCCGCCAGAATTGCGATGATGGCGATGACCGCGAGCAGTTCGATCAAGGTGAATGCCCGGAAATTTTTCATTGGTGGAATTAAACCGCCAAGCCGCCTAGAACGCAAAAGGGAAATGTGGGAAGCGTTGGTTCGTGAATTGTTACATCGTTGAACCGGCTTCCGATTCACGATGCAACTATGTAACGGTTCACGCCGAAAATCATCACCAGCACGACATCGAACCGTAGCGAAAGGTCATTTCGTTCGCATCGTAGCCTTTATACCAGGCGGCGTGGCCGTCGGCAAAAAGGATGTTTTGGCCCACGCCATGCACCTGCCATAATTCCCATTGATAATTTACGCCTTGGGAAGTTTCGTAAGCATAGCCGTTGTTCGTTCCGCCAACGCAGTTCTGCGTGTAATCATCCTTGTCCGCGTCGAACGGATCAAAACTGCCGCCGCCCGACACATTCGGAATGCCGCAGGTGTCGCCCGACAAAACATAGGCGGAGGGCAGCAGGATGGCCGTGTTTTTCACCGAGGAATCCGTTCCGTTCACAATGAACGCGGCGCGGACGCCGTTGAAATAATTGAACGGCCCCTGCATGTTCAGCGGCAGTTGCACGTTGCCGGGGCAGTTGTAAATGTTGGTGGTGCCCGCGTAGGAAATGATCTGCTCCATCCAGCTCGGCTTCTGCGTGCCCGTGTCAATCGTTCCCCAATGAATGTCGTTGCCGGATTCGGGATACAATTCCTCGTTGTCATCCGCAAACATCCGCATCGCCACGCTGATTTGGTGCAGATTGGAAGTGCAGCTCGTCTTCCACGCCTTTTGTTTGGCCGAGGCGAGCGCGGGCAGCAGCATCGCCGCGAGGATGGCGATGATGGCGATGACGACGAGCAGTTCGATCAAGGTGAACGCCGGCGCGCGAACTTTTTTGGCTTGGAAAAAATCCATGTGTTAAGGCAGACGAGGAAAACTCCGCCAAAGTTTCAATTTCTTTCCGACGAGAAATTTGGCGGCGCAAATTCTGCGGCCGGTTGGCGGTCATCCGCTTCTGCCTTCCATCAATAAATGTCCTCCGGCGGGAAAAGAAAAGAGATTTTTTAATTTCGGGTTTGACGGCGGCGGCCAAAAGCGCGAAAAGGAGGGAGCCGTGAAAATCAAACGCTGGTTGGCTTGGTTGTTTTTAGGCTTGCTGCTGTTCAGCGAGGCCGGCTTTTTTGTCGCCAACCAGCAGCGGTCCACGGCGCGGACTTCGTTGCGCGCCGCGCGGCTTGAGATTTCCCAGTTGCGCGACCAGTTGGATGAATACGAGAATTCCAGCGCGGTGATCCGGAGCAACGAACTCGTACGTGTGCGCAAGCAGAACGAAATGCTGGCGCAGAGCCTGGCGCTGGCGCAAAACAGCCTCAGCCAGTTGCGGGCGACCAACCGGCTGTTGTCGCAGCAACTGGACCTGGCGGGAAATTATCTGCAGCAGCAGCAGGGGCAGTTGGAGCAGTTCGCCATCGAAAACGAGCGCGCGCGCGTGGCGGCGCAGGCCGCGCTGGTGGGCCAGCAGGCGCGCACGGAGGCGCAAATCAGCGCCGCGCAGCGCAACACCTGCATCAACAACCTCCGGCAGATTGACGCGGCCAAAAACCAGTGGGCGCTGGAAAACAACAAGACCGCCGCCGATTTGCCGACGCTGAACGACATCACGCCGTATCTGAAGGACGGCATTTTTCCCGCGTGTCCGGCCGGCGGACTTTATTCCATCAATGCCGTGGGCGAGGTGCCGACGTGCTCCGTTCCCGGCCACGTGCTTCCGTGACGTTCGCGTGACGTGTGATTTCATTCTTGGCTTTCGTAATTTCTCGCTTACACTCCGCGCTCCATGATTGAGACTGACATTGAACTTTTGAAGGGCATCGCAAACCAACTGCGCATTCATTCCATCACCGCCACGACGGCGGCGGGCAGCGGCCATCCCACTTCCTGCTGCTCGGCGGCGGATTTGGTGGCCACGCTGTTTTTCGGTCACATGCGTTACGATGCGAAGAATCCCCACTTTTACAACAACGACCGTTTCATCCTTTCCAAGGGACACGCCGCGCCGCTGCTTTACGCCGCGTGGGCGGAAAACGGTTTTATTCCGGTTCCCGAGCTGGCGACGCTCCGGCAGTTCACCAGCGAACTCGAAGGCCATCCGACGCCGCGCCTGCCGTTCGTGGATGTGGCGACCGGCTCGCTCGGCCAGGGCTTGGGCGTCGGCGCTGGCGTGGCGCTGGCCGCGCGGCTCGACAAGCTGGATTACAACACTTACGTCCTGCTCGGCGACGGCGAAATCGCCGAGGGTGCCGTTTGGGAAGCCGCGTCGTTCGCCGGTATTTACAAGCTGAACAACTTGATCGCCATCGTGGACGCGAACCGGCTCGGCCAAAGCGAGCCGACGGCGTTCGGCCATGACATCGGCGTTTATTCCAAACGGTTTGACGCCTTCGGCTGGCGCGTAGAAGTGGTGGACGGCCACGACATCGAGGAAATTGTCGAGGTGTTGAGCGGCATCGGTCTCGACGACAAGCCGCTCGTCATCATCGCCAAGACTTACAAAGGCGCGGGCGTTTCATTTTTGCAGGACAAGGAAGGCTGGCACGGCAAGCCGTTGAACCAGGAAGAAGCGGCACGCGCCATCGCCGAACTTCAGCCCAGCGCGAAATCCGGCATCGGCGTGCCGATTCCCGCGCCCGCGCAACTGCCCGCGCCGAACAACACCGCGCCCGCCGGCTATCCGGCCATCAGTTACAATCTCGGCGACAAGATCGCCACGCGCGAAGCCTACGGCACCGCGCTCGCGCGCCTCGGCGAAGCGGATCAACGCATCGTCGCGCTCGACGGCGACACGAAAAATTCCACGTTCGCGGACAAGTTTTTCAAAAAATTCCCGGAACGTTCCATTGAATGTTACATCGCCGAGCAAAACCTCGTCGGCGTGGCCACCGGCTTCGGCGCGCGCGGCAAGGTGCCGTTCGCCTCGACCTTCGCGGCGTTTTTCACGCGCGCGGCGGATCAAATCCGCGTCGCGGGCATTTCGCACTCGAACCTCAAGCTCGTCGGGTCGCATGTCGGCGTAAGCATCGGCGAGGACGGCCCGTCGCAGATGGCGCTCGAAGACCTGGCCATGATGCGCGCCATCGTGGACAGCACGGTTTTGTATCCGAGCGACGCCGTCGCCACGGAAAAATTGCTTGAGGAAATGGCGTTGATCAAAGGCGTTTGCTTCCTGCGCACCTCGCGCCCGAAAACGCCGGTGATTTACGGCAACGACGAAAAATTCCCGGTCGGCGGCGCAAAAGTTTTGCGCGAAGGCGACAAAGTCACCATCGTCGGCGCGGGCGTAACTTTGTTTGAAGCGCTGAAGGCCGCCGACACGTTGAAAGCCGAGGGCATCAACATCACAGTCATTGACGCTTACAGCATCAAGCCGCTCGGCAGGGACGTGATTCTCGCCGCCGCGAAAAAAACCGGCAACACCGTCATTACCGTCGAGGATCATTACGCCGAAGGCGGACTCGGCGATGCGGTCGCGGGCGAATTAAGTTCCGAAGGCGTCAAAGTTCACAAGCTCGCCGTGAATGGCCTGCCGCGTTCCGGCAAGGCCGAGGAACTGCTCGCCTACTTCGGCATAGACGCCGCCGCGATTGTGAAAAAAGTCAAATCGCTGTAACGCCGCGCGGCAAAACCAATTAGGAAGGCAGGAACGCAGGAATTTTATTCCGGTTCCTGCTTTCTTGCTTTCCTCATCAAGTCTTCGTGGTCGTGATGTTTTTCTTTTTTTTGCCAGTTGGCCGGTTTTGGTGCAAATTAAAGCTGGCGATGAACGAGAAGCGAAAATTTCTGCAAGGCCAGTTCCTGCTCGACAGCGGGCGGCTCGGCGGCTCGTTTTTTCAGCGCACGGTCGTCCTCATCTGCAAGCACGATGCCGAGGGCGCGTTCGGCCTCGTGCTCAACCGCTCGCTCGGCAAGACCGTCGGCGAAATGATCATCGCCGACCTGCCCGAACCGCTCAAGGAATCGCCGCTCTACCTCGGCGGCCCGGTGCAGCCCGGCGCGTTGAGCTATCTGCACACGGACGATTTCATCCCCGACGCCGACGTGCTGCCGAACCTCGCGCTCGGCCATTCGCTCGACGATCTGCTCGACATCGGCGAATCCTTTTCGCCCGCGAAAAAAGTCCGGCTGTTCGCCGGTTACGCCGGCTGGAGTCCGGGCCAGCTCGAGGAAGAAATGAAATGCAAGGCGTGGCTGACCTTCCCCGCGTCGGTCGAACTCGTTTTTGAAACGCCGCCCGAACAGCTCTGGCCGAAGATTCTCATAAGCAAGGGCGGCTGGAAAAACAAGCTGCTCTCGCAGATGCCCGACGACTTGTCGCTGAACTGAACAGAAGAAAACGAAGCGAACAAAAAAATTGAAACGCATTTGAAAATCAAACTTTGTTTCCTTCGTTTCCTTCTGTAAAAGTCAATTCGCTTCGACCTGTAAAAACCCCGCGTCAGACTTTGCCAGAATTTCCGTCCGTTCCAAACTCGCTGGAATCAGGCAAAATTGGCCCGCACAAACGTTGACAGTTGTTGTTCCACTTCTAATTTCAACCTCACCATTCACTACTGCAACAATTTGAAGCCTGAAAGATCTCAATCCGGCCAAAGCGATGGGGCCAATTTCCGCAGCGGATGAACGCCAAGGTTTTGGATAATCTGTTAATTTTCCAGGCATACCCGGAGTAATCTGCCATTGTTCAACGGAAAAAAGTGGATTGAATACCAATTGGCGAACCTTGTTAAAACTATTGCCAGCAAATTGGTTTTCAACGAGCTTCGGCTCAAAATCGTTAAAATCAATGCTGGCCAGCGATTGCGCGATATGCAGTTCGCGCGGCTTGCCGTCGAGGCCCACGCGATTCCAATCGAAAACGCGATACGTCGTGTCCGAATTTTGCTGAATCTCAAAAATCACCAAGCCGTCGCCGATGGCGTGGACGCGGCCGCTCGGCAGAAACATCGCATCGCCCGCGCGCACTGGCATGCGATTAAAACAGTCGGCGACGCTGCCGTCTGAAATCTTTTTCTCAAACTCCGCGCGCGTCACGCCGCGCTTGAGGCCCACATACAAGCTCGCGCCCGGCGCGGCATCGGCGATAAACCACATTTCGGTTTTCGGCTCGCCTTTCAACTCGGCGGCTTTGCTCGCGGGCGGATGAACTTGCAGCGACAGTTTTTCGCGCGCGTCGAGGATTTTGCACAGCAGCGGAAAACGTCCCGCCGCCGCCGGTTTCGCGCCGCCGAGAATTTCCGCCGCGTGGTTTTCCATCAGCCAGCGCAGATTTTTTCCGGCCAGCGGGCCGTTGGCGATGACGCTGGCGTCGCCGGGCCGGTCGGAAATTTCCCACGATTCGCCGATGGGTTTGCCGGCGGGAATTTTTTTTGCGTAAAGCCGTTCGAGTTCGCGTCCGCCCCAGATGCGCTCCTTGAAAACGGGCTGAAAAACGAGCGGGTAAAGCATCGGCCTCAAGCGGGGATGGTTTCGGCCGCGGGCACCGTTTTTATTGCGCCGTTGGTCTCGGCTTTTTCGATGAAGTGGCCGTGCGCGCGGAATTTTTCGTAACGTTTTTTCAGCCGCTTGGCGATGGGTAGCGCGAGAATTTCCTCGAGGTGCTTGAGCAAATGTGTTTTCAAATTCGCCGCCGTGCCGGCGGCGTCCGTGTGCGCGCCGCCGATCGGTTCGGGCACGATTTCATCCACGAGCTTGAGTTGCAGCAAATCTTTCGCGGTGATTTTCAGCGCGGCGGCGGCCTTGGCAGCGTTGGCGCGGTCTTTCCACAAAATCGCCGCGCAACCTTCGGGACTGATGACGGAATAATAGGCGTTTTCCAAAATCAAAACGCGATCCGCGACGCCGATGCCCAGCGCGCCGCCGGAACCGCCTTCGCCGATGACGGCGGCGATGACGGGCACTTCGAGCAGCATCATTTCGCGGAGATTGACGGCAATCGCCTCGGCGATGTGGCGTTCTTCCGCCGCGACGCCGGGATACGCGCCCGCCGTGTCAATGAGCGTGATGATCGGCAAAGAAAATTTATTGGCGAGCCGCATCAGCCGCAGCGCCTTGCGGTAGCCTTCGGGGTGCGCGGAGCCGAAATTGCGTAAAATATTTTCCTTCGTGTCGCGGCCCTTTTGCGTGCCGATTACGACGACGCGATGTTCGCCCAGTTTCGCAAATCCGCCGACCATCGCACGATCCTCGGCAAACAGCCGGTCGCCGTGCAATTCCTGAAAACCGCTGAACGCCTGGCCGATGTAGTCCAGCGTGTAAGGCCGCTTGGGATGGCGCGCAAGCTGGACGCGCTGCCAGGCGCTGAGATTCGAGAAAATCTGCCGGCGGGTTTCCTCCAATTTTTTTTCGATGAGCTGAATTTCCTCCTCGAAGCTGATGCCGAGCGAATGTTTTTCCGGGTGCTGGCGCAGTTCTTCGAGTTTGGCTTGCAGTTCGATGATCGGCTTCTCGAAATCGAGCTGATGTTTCATGCGTCGGGAAGCGTAGCAAACTTCAAAAACTCAAGCAACGTGGAATTCTACAGGCTCCCAAAAGGCGAAAGGCCGGACTTGCGTCCGGCCTTCGCGGTGACGAGGCTTGATACGCCTTCACCAAGGCGCTCAGAAGGGCGACGCGACCAACTTGGGGTCGCTGTTCGAGCCGCGCCGCAAGCAAAACCTCTATGCCAACCCTAAACGAACAGCGAAATTCACTCGTTCAAATTAACAGACGCAACAACTGTCCATCAGGTTCAAAAAAAATCAAAAAATTGTTAATTATTTTTTTCCGTCTCAAATCCGCACACTCAACCTGCGCGTGGGCGCGGCAAACCTGCGTAATTCACCAGTTGGTTACAAATTAGGACTGGCGGAAATCGGAATAAATTTTTGTGAAACACCGCGATTGAATCACTCGCGCCAGCGGCGTTTGCCCTTTTGGAATCAAAGAGTTGCGCAAAGCCTCAATTTTGCCGTCGCCGGAAGCCAAAACCCACACGTCAAAGGCTGCGGCAATGGCGGCGTAAGTCAGGGAAATGCGTTTCGGCGGCGGCTTGGGAGAATTGTCAATGGCCAGAAACGAGACAAGACTGTCTAAATTTTGTAACGGATAATTGGGGAACAGCGAAGCGACATGACCATCCTCGCCCAAACCGAGCAACACCAAATCCAAAACCGGCCGGCCATTTTCGCCCGCCGCCGCGAAGCTGCGAAGTTCCGCCTCGGCGATTTTTATCGCTGCTTCCTGCGAGTCTTCACCGCGAAGGCGATGAATCTGGCTCGCGGAAATTTTCAGCGGTGCGAACAAAAGTTCGTCCGCCAGTTTGAAATTGCTGTCCGGGTCGGTCGGCGGCACGCAGCGTTCGTCCGCCCAGAAAAAATGGACGCGCGCGAAGGAAATCTTCCGCGTCCCGGCCTGCGCGGCGGTCGCGGCAAAAAATTTCTGCGCGATGCGCCCGCCGGACAGCGCGACGCAATGCGATTTTCCCGCGCGGTTGGCCGACTCGATTTTATCCAGCCACGCGCCGGCGGCGGCAACCGCCAGTTCGTCGGCATTGGCGAAGGATGTGAGTTCAAAATGATTCATGGTTGTCCCCGTTCGGTGACGTTGGCATGAGCCTAGCGCGTTCTGGAAACTTGTCAGGCATGATTTGTTTCACGCGATTCGCAGCCAGACCGTTTTCAGATACGCCGGCTCGGCGCGGCTGACGGGAAAATCGGGCGGCTGCGGAAAATAATGCTGGTGCAAAATGTTTCGCCGCGCCGCCAAAACGGCCTTTTCAATTTCCGCGAGAACATTTTCCGGCGGCCAGTCCGCCGCGTTCGTCGAACAGAATAAAATTCCGCCGGGCTTCAAAACTTGCAGTGCCGCGACGACAAGTTTGCCATAATCTTTTTCCGCCCGGAACGTGCCGTGTTCCTTCGATTGCGAAAAGGTCGGCGGGTCGAGCACCACGGCGTCGAACGTGCGGCCTTTCTTCGCCAGCCGCCGCAGCCAGTCGAACGTGTCGCCGTAAATAAAATCGTGCGCCGCCGGGTCGAGGCCGTTGAGCACGAAGTTGCGTTTGCCCCATTCGAGATATTTTTTCGAGAGATCAAGGCTCGTCGTCCGCGCGCCGGCCTGCGCCGCGCAAACCGAAAAGCCGCAGGTGTAGGCGAAGCAGTTTAATAGTTGAGAGTTGCTCGTTGGTAGTTGAGGGAAACCGGCGGCGATGCGGCCGGTCAAAAAGCGGCGGCGATTGTCGCACTGATCCAAAAACAAACCGACGGAATAGCCCTCGCTAAAACTCATTTCGTAGCGGACGCCGTTTTCCAAAATTTCAAAACTCTCCGGCGCATCTTCACCAAAAACTAATTGCGGCGAAACTTCGTTGGTCGTCGAGCGGCGGACCTGGCGCGAAAGGATTTTGTGATACGCGCTGCGTGAAGAAAAATATTTGGCGAGCCACGACAATTCTTCGCGTTGCTCTGCCCTCAACGGCGATTCCGATTGCGACAACAAATAATCACCAAGCTTTTCCACGAACCAGCCGGGCCGGCCGTCGCTCGCGCCGTGAATCACGCGAAAGGCGTTCGTCACAGCCAGCTCAATAATGGCGGTGCGCAAAGCGATGCGCGGCTCGATGTCGAAATTGACGGGCGCAAAAAATTTCACCGGCGCGTTCGTGGCCGGATGCATGAACGCAATTTCCGTCGCGTGCAAAAAAACGCGCGATGATGCCGTGCCGCCGTAAAGCGTGTCACCAAGAATGGGAAAACCGCTTTCGGCGGCGTGAACACGGATTTGGTGCGTGCGACCTGTCAGCGGTTCAGCCGTCACCATTTTCAATCGCGAATTTCCAAATTTGGAATCCGAGATCGGCGTGAGTTTTGTTTCCGCAATTTCTCCATTTGCTCCGCTCGCATATTTTTCACCGACGCGCACGAGCGAAGTTTTCACCGTAAATTCTTTCTGCGGAACCTCGTGGTCGGTCAGCAGCAGATATTTTTTTTGGACGCGGCGTTCGGTGAATTGTGCCGTGAGCGATTTGTTGGCAAGCGGCGTTTTACCGAAGACGAGCACGCCGCTGGTTTCCTTGTCGAGCCGGTGCAAAATCGCGAGCGACGACCAGCGCGGCTCGCGATGTTTCAGCCAGTCGTAAATGCCTTCGCCCGCGTAAGGCGACGGCGCGTGCGTGTTCCAGCCGGCGGGTTTGGCAACCACCAGCAGATGCTCGTCCTCAAAAATCACGCACGGAACCATGCGCCATGAAAACATTTTTGCGCGCGGGAATGAAGCCTGGAAACGCGGGATAAATCGCTGCGCCAAAAATTTCCACCTGCGCGTTGCCGTTGAAGCCGCGCGTTTTTGCCAGAATCAAAACCCGCGCAAATCCGTGCTGCTGCGCTTCGGCAGGCCAGGCGCGGGCGTGCGCTTGAGCACGAGATACTCGATGCCCAGCTTTTCGCAATACTCGCGCTTGCCGCCTTTGTCGCCGTCCTCGTTCACGGCGTAGATGTCCGGCCGCAATTTTTTTATTTCCGGGTCGGCGTCCAGCCAGCCGTCGCCGGTGGAAATCAGCGCCTGCCGCACATGCTTGATCGAGCCGACGACGTAGCGCCGTTCGTCCTGCGGCAAAAGCGGATGGCCTTCGCCCTTGAGCAGCCGGATGTTCGCGTCGTGGCCCACGATGGCGTAAAGATCGCCGAACGCGCTGGCTTCTTCGAGAAACCGAACGTGGCCGGAATGAAACCAGTCGTAACTGCCGGTTACGATGATTTTTTTTCTGCCCGGCGTCGCCGGCATCGGCGGCGGTTCGGGAAAACCCTTCAACTCGTCCGCCGAAAAAACGCGATGATTGATTTTATTTTCGGCGGCAAATTTTTTGCGCGCGGCGTTTGACGTGGTTTCGATGTCGCCCCAGACATCCGCGTGCAAATTTTTCGGCAGCGAATCGAAATCAGCATCTGCTTCCGCCGCCAAAACTTTGCCGACGTAACGCACGGCGTTGAGAAAATAACTCCGTTCGGCCAGCGGAAATTTGGGCGGCTTGCCGGTGAGTTTTTGCAGCGTCGCATCCGGCCAGAGCAGCACGGAAAGTTCGCCGAGCTTCGCCGCTTCTTCTAGAAAACGCAAATCACGCGACTTGATATCGTCGAACCCGCCGCTGACCACGACTTGTTTTTGCGCGGGCATTTTCAGGACTGGATTTTCAGCGCGAGCGCGATCTTACTCGGCTGTTTTGCCGGCAGCGTGACATGCAAACCATTTTCATCGCGCGTGAATTTCAAGCCCCAAAATTTTCCAAGCTCATGCACGCTGCCGATTTCACCCGGCCAGTTCGGTGAATTGCTGGCGAGCGACTTGATGGTGACCTCGCCGTCGGTCGGAACCGTGAGCACGATGGCGAAAAGTTTTTTGCCGTCCTTCGATTGCGTGAACCGGATGTCCTCCGCCGTGAACGGTTTTTTCTGCACGTCGTTCAGGCCGCCAAAACGTCCTTTTTCCACGACCGCCGTGGACGGCCCTTCGCCATAAGCTTTCCACGGCCGCGTCGCGTAAATCGCATCGCCGTTGATCTTCAGCCACGCGCCGATTTCGCTCACGATGCCAATCTCGTCCGTGTCCGGCGTGCCGTCGCGTTGCAGCGGCACGCTCAACATGAGGTTGCCGTTTTTGCTCACGATGTCCGCGAGCATCCGCACGACGGACGCGGCGGATTTGTATTCGTGCTTGTCGAAAATTTCCTTTTTGTAATGCCACGAACCGATGCAGGTATCGGTTTGCCACGGCAACGGCAGGATGCCCGCCGCCTTGCCGCGCTCGATGTCATAGACCATCGCCTCGCGCTGCAGGTCGTTGAGCATTTTGTTGTTCATCACGGCTTCGTTCTGTCCGTGCAGTTTGATGCTGGAATTGTAAAAATGCGCGGCGAGCTTCAGGCCGATTTCGTCCGTGACGCCGTGCAGCGGCAGAACGTCGTCGTCAAAATAAATCATGTCCGGCTGGTAGTCGTCCCAAAGCTGCTTGACGCGGTTGAAATATTTTTCCAGGTAGGCCGCGTCAGGCACGCTGCTGCCTTTGGCCGGATCCCAGTCCCATTCCAATTTTTTTCCGGGCGTGTGGTTTTGCGCGTAAAGATCCTGCGGATCGAGACCGTCCCACCACAAACCTTTGCCGTCGGCCTTGGTGAGCTTGCCGTCGTAAGGCACGCCGGCGAACGGCCCGTCCTTGTCCGCGCCCTGCGCGACTTCATACCATGACCACGCATGCGAAGAATGAACACTGACCGCGAAGCGCAACCCGTTTTTGCGCGCCGCCGCCGCCCAGCCGCCAATCAAATCCTTGTGCGGCCCGACGGCAACGGAATTCCACGGCTGGAATTTGGAATTGAAATTGTCAAAGTTGTCGTGATGCGCCGCCAGCGCCATGAAATACTTCGCGCCATTTTTTTTGTAAAACGCCAGCAGCTTGTCGGGATCGAAATTCGCCGCCTGCCATTCGTGGATGACATCCTTGAAACCGTTGGTGGACGGATGGCCGTATTCCGCGATGTGCAACTTGTAATCTTGGCTGCCTTCCATATACATGTTGCGCGCATACCAGTCGCCTTCTTCCGGTTCGCACTGCGGACCCCAGTGCGCCCAGATGCCGAACTTCGCGTCACGGAACCAGTCGGGCGTCTGATAATTCGTCAGCGAATTCCAATCCGGCTTGAACGGCCCGTCCGCGATCGGCGGCAGGTTCAAGGCATTCGTTTGCGCCACCGCCGGCATGAGCATCAAGCCCAGAAGCAAAGCGGTGAAAATATTTTGTGAAGTTTTCATATTTTATTTTTTTGTGAAATGCGGACGTTGATCTTGAAAGCACCTGGCACCGGCTTTTCGGAAACGACAATGAGATAACCGCCACCGCAGCCGGAATACATCGCGCCGAGATATTGTTTTTGATATGCCCGCAGAATCGGCAGCAAGTCCACGCGCAGCAGCGGATGCCGGACGACGTGCGGCAGCAATTTTTCCCAGCATTTCATGTTCAGGTTCAGCGACGCGCCGAGCGCCTTCGCATCCATTTTTACAATCGCATCGTAGCAATCTTTTCCCGACCGGCCGAGCCGCGCGACCCATTTCGGCTCCAGATTTTTGATGCCGAGCGGACTGTAACCGTCCGGTCGCGGCTCAATCGGCAGCAAATGCAAAACGTTTTCCAGCCAGCGCGCGACATTTGCCCGGTTGCATGATCCAACGTGCGCCGGAAAAACGCCGCCATGAATTTTGAAATCATAGTCCAGCCGGTTCACGCCCGGATAAACCAGGCCGATCATGTCCTGCGAACCGCTCGGCTCGGCCTTGCCTTGATTTTCGGCGTCGTAAAGTTCGCGCGCCAAATCCGCCGGCGGACGGTCCGGCAATTTGCCCTTCCAAATTTTCATCGCCACCGCGCGCGTGCCGCTCGCGATGCCACTGCGATCCATGGGCCGGAAATCCGGCTCGATTTGCACGACGACCATCGCGCCGGGCGGCTTGGGGTTGTGGCGCGAAACGAACGGCTGGTCAATCCAGCCGCCCGCCAGTTGCAGGCGGTTGGGAATGGTGCCCAGCACTTTTGCGACCGGCGAATTTTTCATCAGCCGATGCCCACGCGTTTGCCGGCCTTGCGGTGATGATACTGCCCGGTGATCCACGCGTAAGTTTCGGCGAGACCCTTGTTCAAGGTCGTCTTCGGCTCCCACTTGAGAACTTTTTTGATGAACGTGTTGTCCGAATTGCGGCCGGCCACGCCCTGCGGCGCGTTGAGGTCGTATTTGCGGTTCATTTTCACGCCCGCGATTTTTTCAATCTTGGTGAGCAGTTCGTTGATGGAAACCAGCTCGCTGGAACCGAGATTGATCGGCGTCGCAATCAAATCATCACTGTGCATGATTTTGTCAATGCCCTGCATGCAGTCGTCAATATACATGAAGCTGCGCGTCTGATGGCCGTTGCCCCAGATCGTGATGTCCTTCTTGCCGGTGTCAATCGCCTCGATCACTTTGCGGCACAGCGCGGCGGGCGCCTTTTCGCGGCCACCGTCCCAGGTGCCGTGCGGCCCATAGACATTGTGGAAGCGCGCAATGGCCGTTTTCATGCCGCGTTCGTGCCAGTATTCCTCGCAGAACATTTCGGAGATCAATTTTTCCCAGCCGTAGCCGCGTTCGGCCATCGCGGGATACGCGTCGGATTCCTTGAGCGCGCGGACGTTCGGGTCTTTTTGCAACAACGTGTTGTAAGCGCACGCCGAGCTGGAGAAAAAGTAGCGGCGCGCACCCGCCTTGTAAGCCGCCTCGACCATGTTCGTATTGATGAGCACGCTGCGCAAACATTCGACCCGGAAACGCTCGATGAAACCCATCCCGCCCATGTCGGCAGCAAGATTATAGACTTCCACCGCGCCTTCGCAAACGCGATGGCAATTCGCCTCGATGCTCACATCCAGACAGAGATTCTGGACGCCGGGAACGTGCAGATACCATTCGTAGAGCGGCTTTTTGTCCACCGCGCGGATGTTGGTAAATCCTTTTTTTGCGAAATACAGTGCGAGGTTGCCCGCGATGAACCCGCCCGCGCCGGTGATGACAATCAAATCATCCTTCTTCAAGGCCGGATCTTTTTCGACAAGTCGTTTCTTTTCCATATCAGTTTCGTCTTGGTGTTGAATTGTGTGGGGAAAAAATACACTGGACACGCCGGCAAGGGAATGACGATAGTTTGCCAGTAAATGACGATTATTGACTTTTCAAGATGAAACCCGCCACCCTGCCCAAACCCGTAGCGCCGGAATTTTTCTCGCCGCAAGTTTCCACCGCGCGGCGGTTTTACCTGAACCTGAACCCGCCGAAACGCGCGGCCTTGTCCGTGGTCAGCGGCGGCTGCGAACACTGCGCGCCCGACTATGAAATCCACCGCCCGACCTTTCCCTTTTACTCGATTGAATACGTCGTGCGCGGGCGTGGCGCGTTGAAACTGCAAAACCGCAGCCACGATTTGCAGCCGGGCAGCATTTTTTCCTACGGGCCGGGCGTGCGGCAGGACATCGCCGCCGCGCCGGACAATCCGCCGGTCAAATACTTTGTGGACTTTTCCGGCCTGAAATCAAAGGATATTTTGCGTCAATGCCATTTGCCGCCGGGCGTGGCCTCGCGCGTTTTTCCGCCGAACGCGCTCCAGAACATTTTCGATGAACTGATTGGCAGCGGCCAGCACGGCGGGCGGCAAGGCGCGGAGCTGTGCGCGAAACTCCTGGAATGCCTGGCCTTGAAAATCGCCGGCGCGCACGCGCCGCTGGCCGGCGTTGAAAAACTATCCTTCACCACCTACCAGCAATGCCGCCAGCACATCGAAAAAAATTTCCAGCGGCTCCGGACGCTCCGGCAAATCGCGCAGGAATGTCATCTGGACGCCGCGTATCTCTGCCGCCTGTTCCAGCGTTACGACCACCAGACGCCATACCAATTCTTGATGCGCCTGAAAATGAGCCACGCCGCTGAATGGCTGCAGCAGCCCGGCGCGCTGGTAAAACAGGTCGCCGAACGCGCCGGGTTTGGCGACCAGTTTCATTTTTCCCGCGCGTTCAAAAGCGTGTTCGGCCTGCCGCCCGACACCTTTCGCCGGATGCGCTGACGGCGTGCGTCGCCAGAAATTGTTACACTCCCGGCTTGCGCAAAAACGCAAAGTTTTAGTTAATGGGGCATGAATTCCCCCGGCCAATGGTTTCTTGCCGCACTGCTCGGCGGCTCATTTTTTTGGAATGCGAACTTCCCCGCCCGCGCCAGCGATGACCCGTTCGCGTGGCCGCCGATCACTTCGCAAACGAAACCTTGGGCTTGGTGGTGGTGGCACGGCAGCGCGGTGGACACGACGAACATCGCGCACGAACTGCAGCGCTTTCACGACGCCGGCTTGGGCGGCGTGCAGATCACTTCGATTTACGGCACCAAAGGCGCGGAGGCGCGCGAGATTCCGTATCTCACGCCGCAATGGTTGAGCATGATGGGCTACACCGTTGACGAAGCGAAAACTTTGGACATGGGCGTGACGATGACGCTCGGCAGCGGCTGGTGTTTTGGCGGGCCGTCCGTCAGCGATCAAGATGCGAACGCCAGTGTCGTCGTAAAAACGTTTGACGTCGCCGCCGGCGGAAAATTAAACGGGAAATTCAACCGCGTCTCGACGCAGGCGCTAGTCGCGTTTTCGCCGGACGGAAAATCCGTTGAACTCACCGATAAAATTTCCGACGACGGCTCGGTGGATTGGACTGCGCCGGAAGGTTCTTGGAAAATTTATGCCATCTCGCAAAAACCATCCGGTCAAAAAGTAAAACGTCCCGCCGTCGGCGGCGAAGGCTGGATGCTCAACCCGGCTTATCCGCAGGCAATGACCAATTGGCTGAAATGGTTTGACGCCGCATTCGCAAATTACAATGGTGCGAAAACACACGCGGCCATTCCGATGAAGGGCGCTCAACTTTTGATGGCAAGACAAGCGGCCAAGCGTCCCAGGCCGCAGGCCGTCTTTCAAGATTCCTACGAGTATCGCACCGACTGGTCGCCGGATTTTTTCGCGCAGTTTGAAAAACGTCGCGGTTACAAATTGCAAAATGAACTGCCCGCGCTTTTCGGCGACGCGCAGGACGACCACGCCGCGCGCGTGAAATACGATTATCGCCTCACGCTCTCCGAAATCATGGTGCAACAATCCGAGCCGACGTGGATTGACTGGGCGCACAAAAACGGTTTTAGCACGATTTACCAGGCGCACGGCACGCCCGGCAACTGGCTCGACCTTTACGCCGACGCCGACATGCCCGAGACCGAGATGTTTCACAACGACCGCAGCATTTTGATTTCCAAATTCGCTTCGTCCGCCGCGCATGTCGCCGGCCACCAACTCACCGGCGCGGAGACCGGCACCTGGCTCAAGGAACATTTCACCGAGACGCTCGCCGACGTGAAATATCTCGCCGACGACATGTTTCTCGCCGGCGTGAACCGCATTTTTTATCACGGCACCTGCTATTCGCCGGACGACGCGCCGTGGCCCGGCTGGCTGTTTTACGCCTCGACGGAAATGAACCCGCGCAATCCCATTTGGCACGATGTTTCAACCGTGAACAATTACATCGCGCGCGTTCAATCCGTTTTGCAATCGGGCAAACCGGACAACGACATTTTGCTCTACTGGCCGGTCGCCGATTTCTGGAGCAACCCGGCGGGCCGCGTGCAGCCGATGGGCGTCAGCACCGGCGGCTGGTTTGAAGGCCAGAACATCGCCAAGACCGCGCACGAACTGTGGGGCAAAGGTTACGCCTTCGACTACGTTTCCGACGCGCAACTGCAAACGGCAAAAGTCGCGGACGGAAAAATCCAGATGCCCGGCGGCGATTACAAAGTCATCGTCGTGCCGGAATGTAAATTCATGCCGCTGGAAACGTTCAAGCAACTGCTCGCGTTGGCGGAAAACGGAGCGTTCGTGGTTTTTGAAAAGATGCCGGAGAATGTTTCCGGCTTCGCAAATGCAGAAGAACAAAAGATGGAATTGCAGAAATTGGTTGATGGCTTGGTTTTCAAAAAGGACGTGGATGGTTCCAAAGTGGTACACGTCGGGAAAAGTTATATTTTCACCGGAAACATTTTTGAGTGCTTGAAGGTTCTGGCGGTGACCGAATCATCCATTTGCCAGTCTGGCCTGTCTTTCATTCGCCGCACGGCGGAAGGGGGTTTCAATTATTTCATCGCCAACCGCAGCGGCGGGGATTTCGACGGCTGGGTGCGGTTGGCGCAGTCGCCCGATTTCGGTTCTGTGTTGATTATGAATCCACTGGATGGTTCCGTCGGCATGGCGCAGAAACGCTTTAACTCCGGCAATCCTGCCAATATTTCCGGCTTCCATAACGACACGGGATTTGAGGTTCACCTGCAACTCGCCGCCGGACAGTCCGTGATTCTCCGCGCATTTGATCGCGGCTTTCTAATTCGAGGAAGGAATCTATTCTGGAATTATTTTCAAACCAACGGCCAGCCGGTTGAACTTTCTGGAAATTGGAACGTAAAATTTATTTCCGGTGGCCCAGTGCTTCCGGCGGATTCGCAAATCATCAAACTCGCCTCGTGGACAACTTTCGCTGACACGAACGCGCAAGCTTTCGCCGGCACCGCGAAATACGAAACCACATTTGACGCGGACAACTCAAAACTCAAAAATCAAAACTCAAAATTCTTTCTCAACCTCGGCGACGTGCGCCAGAGCGCGCGGGTGCGCGTGAACGGCAAGGATTACGGCACGCTCATCACGCCGCCGTTCCGCGTGGTCGTGAACAGTTTGCAACCGACCGGCAATGTCCTCGAAGTGGAAGTCACCAGCGTCGCCGCCAACCGCATCCGCGACCTCGACCGGCGCGGCGTGAACTGGAAAATTTTCAAGGACATCAACATCGTGAATGTAAATTACAAGCCGTTCGATGCCTCGGGCTGGCCGCTCACCGATTGCGGACTGCTCGGCCCGGTCACGCTGACGCCGGTGACGGCGAAGTAGGACAGGCGTCGCGCCTGTCTCAATTAAAAAATGTTTGAGACAGGCGCGACGCCTGTCCTACGTCAATTCCCCAGCGGTTTCGCGGTGGAAACGTTCGGACTGGCTGGTATTGCAAATTTATTCACGTCGTCCGGTTTCGCCGGATCAAAATCGCCGAAATCATCCACGATGAATTTCGCCAGCGGCAGTTTGTCCTTTTTTATTCCTTCGACGACACACTTCGCCAGTTCGTAGCTGCCGTAATTATTGTGGTGCGTGCCGTCCTGAAAAGCCTTGCCGATGTCGTCGCCGAGCGCGCGGTAAAAAATCCGGCTCATCGCGTTCAAATCAATCAGCGCGACATTTTCCGACTTCGCCACCTCGCGCACGGCGTCGGGATAACCGGCGAGCGTGTCGTGTTCCACGCCGCCCTTGCGTTCCATCGAAGTCACCAAAACCGGCGTGCCACCGAGCGAACGCGTGCGTGCGACGATTTTTACCAAGTTCGTTTTATAAGTCTCCAATGCGTCCGGCCGTTTGTCCTTCTGATCGTTGTGGCCGTATTGGATAAAAAGATAATCGGCCGGCTGCATCAAACTGAAAACCTTGTCGAAGCGTTTTGCGCCGAGCGAAGAGGCGATGGACTCGCCGGATTCGGCGTGGTTGGCGACGGCGATTTCCGGTTTGAAAAAGCGCGGCAGCATCTGGCCCCAACTGTTCCATGGCTCGGCGGGCTGGTCGCAAACCGTCGAGTCGCCCAGAATGAAAAGCGTCGGCACGTCGGCCTTTTCAATCTCCAGCGCGCGGAGGCAGGGATGCGTGCCGTTGAACTCCAGCGTCAGCTTTTCGTCCCAGTCCCAGATTTCGGTCGTCTGCTCGCGCGTCTTGAGGTGCACGTGATTGGTCTCGCCAATTTCTGGCGTGCGCAGGTTGACGATGAACGTGCGCACGGTTTTTTTGTCCGGCGCGACGGCGACTTTTTCCAGCATCAACCGCCGCAGCTCGGCCTTGACGGTCACGACCGGCCCGCCGGCGGCGCTGGTGAAGATGGCGGTGACCTTGTAATTTCCCTCCGGAAGTTTGGCGGAAAAATAAAACGGCTTTTCACTCGTGACGCCTTTGCCGTTGTCCGGCACGGACACGTCCGCGCCCGGTTCAAAGCCGTAGCCGGCCTCGACGGAATACAAATTCGTCGGCGCGACTTGGACCCAGCCGGGTTCGGCCACGCTGCCGAAAACGAATTTGGCCGGTGCTTGCGCACGGGCGCAGGTGGCGGTGAAAAACGCTGCGAACAACAGGAGGGATGGCGGGATTTTTTTCATTGGGTGTTGGTTATTTTGAAGGCGTAGGCGAAGTCGCAAAGTTTTTTAGCGGGCAATTTTATTTTCAAGCCGGTTTCGTCCTGTGAAAATGCCAGTTCGCCCGGGTGGCCGAGCAGTTCGACGCGCTGGATTTTTCCGACGCCGGCGTTCGTGCTGGCCAGCGAGGTGATCACGGCCTGCTCGGCGGTGGGCACGACGTATTTTGCGCCGGATTTTTGGAAGAGGTCGGCCCATTCGTCGGCGTTGAATTTCTCGCAGGTGAACAGCGGGATGAAATCCTTGTAGCCGAACTTGTCCTGCGGGCCGAAGTGTTCCACGTGCCACTGCGCGAACGCGGCATACATGTGTTTCTCATACCACTCGTTGTGATACGCGGGCACGGAGTAAAGCCCCCAGTGCATGAACAGGCCGAACTTCGCATCCTGAAACCATTTCGGCGCGTGGTAATTTTCCTTCACCGAATCCCACGTCGGCGCGAACGGCCCCGGTGCCATCGGTTTGGCGACGGCGGCGTTGGCGGCGGCGACCATTTCCGGCGGCGTTGGCGGCCCCATGCCGAATCCGCCGTCCTGCGCCGGCGCCGGCGCGATGGAAACGGCGGCGAGCGCCGCAATCAAAATCATCGTCGAAAGAATTTTCATTTTTTTGTTCTCTGGCAAAATGTCCGGGTGCGCGACACCAGACGGCGGCGGACGCGGATGGGTTTCGTTTTTTATTGTGCCAGTTTGCGGTCATTTGGCACTCAATAATTCTGGTGACGGCCGGCGGCGGGTTTTCCGCCCGCGCGCACTTTGATGCTTGTTGGCTGGGCGCGACTGATTATAGGATGTCGCCGGAAGCATTTCCCGGCAAACTCGCGGCGCGAGACGGCCAGCCGGCGAACTTGACTAAACGATGAATACCGAAACCCAATTCAAACCGGACGCCGATCCGGCCGCAGTCGGAAGCATTCCCACCACCGAACTGGATCAGTTGCTCCGCGACATGATTCAAAGCGCCGATGGCATTTCCGATCTGCTGTTCGTCGCCGGCAAACCGGCGCAGATGGAAGTCCACGGCCACCTCAAACCGTTCGCGCCCGAAACCGTGCTGACCAGCGCGCGCATTGAAAGTCTGGCCAAAGCCATCATCAACAACAATCCCCGGCTGATCCAGGACCTGGCCGAGACCGGCTCGTGCGATTGCAGCTATTCTTTGCGCGACGTCTGCCGTTTCCGCATCAACATTTTCCGCCAGAACGGAAATCACGCCATGGTGCTGCGCCGCCTGCAGTCGCAGATTCCCTCGATGGACTCGCTCCAGCTCGCGCCGGTGTTCCGCGAAATCATCAAGGAAAAAACCGGCCTCATCTTCGTCACCGGCGGCACCGGCAGCGGCAAGACCACCACCCTCGCCGCCCTGCTCAACGAAATCAACCAGACCACCGAGGCGCACATCGTCACGCTCGAAGACCCGATTGAATTTCTCCATCCGCACAACCAGGCCACCTTCAGCCAGCGCGAACTCGGTCGCGACTTTTACAATTTCCCCGCCGGCCTGCGCGCCGCGCTGCGGCAGGCGCCGAAAATCATTCTCGTCGGCGAAATCCGCGACCGCGAAACCATGGAGATCGCGCTCACGGCGGGCGAGACCGGCCACGTCGTTTATTCCACGCTGCACACCATCAGCGCCGGGCAGACCATCAACCGCATCCTCGGCATGTTTGAACGGGACGAGGAACAGCAGGTGCGCGCACGGCTCGCGGAGACCGTGCGCTACATCGTCAGCCAGCGGCTCGTGCCCAAGCTGGGCGGCGGACGACTGCTCATCACCGAGCTGATGGGCAGCAGCCTGCGCACCCGCGAAGTGATGATGCTGGGCGAAACCGACACCCGCCGGCTCTCGGACATCATCGAGGCCGGCAGCACCACCGGCTGGCACAGCTTCGAGCAATCCCTGATCAAGGCCTTTGAACAGAACCTGGTCACCGAGGAAACCGCCATGCTCTTTTCCATCAACAAATCCACGATGCGCCAGCGTCTGGATCTCGCCACCAAGCGCCGCGACACCAACGTCATCCGGCACTCGCTCAAGATGACCGAGCCCGAACCGCCGCCCGCGCCCGTGCGCAAACCAATGCCCGTGCCGACCATGCCCGCACCGGCCGGTGGCGAAAGAAAATTCCCCGACCCCGCCAAAAAACCTGCCGCCTGAACCAATCCACCGTGCGGTGGAACTGCTTTCCGGTGCGTTAGAGTCACCTTTCGGTATGGTTGACCCGCCCAACCGTGTGGCTGGTTAAATTAGCCATGCGGTTGACACAATCAGCCATATGGTTGGCCCGGCCAGCCGTATGGCTGGCTCATCCAGCCACACGGATAACTCGTCCAGCCATACGGATAACCCGTCCAGCCACACGGATAACCCGTCCAGCCACACGGATAATTCATTTAACCGCACCAATAAATCATTCAGGGACGCGGTCAAACCCATGAAAAGCGGCCAAATGTCAAAACCCGGGCAATTTTCGGCTTGGACGGCCCCGCCGGATGGGAAAAAGCGATATTTGGCAGGTTCCCGCGCAAAAACTCCGCGTCGGCACCGGGGGCTGGCTTGGCGGCGCGTCGGCAGAATGCCGCTAAGGCGTCTTGAGCCGGTAGAAGCCGCTGGCGTTGGATGTGGCGAGCGTCACCTGATTCTGCAAGTTGGTGAGGTTCAGGACGGGCGGATTGGTGACGACCGACCACGAAACCAGGTCGGTGCTTTGTTGCAGCACAAAATTCGTCGAGGGAACCGTCCACGCCAGCGTGAGGTTGGTGGGCGAGGGTGTGAGGTTCAACTGCGGCGACGGCATGGTTTGAGAAGTCCAAATGCCGCCGCTGCCGCCGCCGCTGGATTCCTCTATCGCAGCCAGTTTGTTCCCGTCTGCTGAAGAAGCGACACCATACCAAATTTCATTAGGCACGCTGTTTGAAATCCAAGTAGCCCCGGAATTTGTGGAGGTATAAATGACATCGCCGCCCTGGCCAACCGCCACCAGCCGGCTGCCGTCTGCCGATGACGCGTCCCCGTCCCAAATTATTGTATCTGGCACGTTATTGGAAGCCCAGGTCATTCCAGAATTTGTAGATGTATATACGAGACCGGGAACAAGAAGTGTATAGGGCGTGGTGTTGAAATTTAAACTTGGGACACCTGCGGCCACCAATTTATTTCCGTCCGCAGATGAGGCAACGGCAGCCAAATTGGTGTTGGGGGCGTCTCTGTATGTCCATGAGCGACCCGCATTGGTTGAAGTATAAATTGAACCGGGTGAGGATGTCCCGGCGGAAGGCCATGCCACTGCCACCAGTTTGGTTCCGTCCGCCGAGGAAGCAACGGATGTCCAATTGTTGGTGGGTGCCGTGGTCGGTGTCATCGTAACGCCCCAATTCGTTGATGTATAAATCAGCCCGGGGCGGCTCCCCGAAGCATTTATATTCCCATCCGCGACCACCAATTGGTTTCCATCTGCGGACATGGCCACTGATGCGAAGAAGACCGCGCCCGGCACATTATTTGAAAACCAAGTGAGTCCCGAATTGGTCGAAACCCATATTGCTGTGAAATTTATTCCCGCAAGTATGGTTCCATCTGCGGATGAGGCGATGGAACTCCAAGATCCATTGTAAGAACCCTTTTGAGGCTGGGTATTTGTAACCCATGTGGCACCTGAATTGGTCGAAGTCAAATAAATCCAAACAGGGGAAACAGCAATTAACTTATTCCCATCCGCTGATGAGGCGACGGATGACCACCAATTTTCGCTTGGCGCGCTGGTCTGCGTCCATGTCTGGGCTTCGGCGGAATGCACGCCGCACCAGACCGCCGCCAGCAGCACCAGATGTTTGAGAAGTTTCATCGCCCGATCTTGGACTAATCAACCACCCGCCGGAATTTTTGGCAAGCTCATTTACTCCGCGTCGGCAGAACGCCGCTAAGGCATCTTGAGCCGGTAGAAGCCGCTGGCGTTGGATGTGGCGAGCGTCACCTGATTCTGCAAGTTGGTGAGGTTCAGGACGGGCGGATTGGTGACGACCGACCACGAAACCAGGTCGGTGCTTTGTTGCAGCACAAAATTCGTCGAGGGAACCGTCCACGCCAGCGTGAGGTTGGTGGGCGAGGGTGTGACGTTCAATTGCGGTGAGGGCATCGAATACAAGTTGTAAACTCCACCCGGACTGGAACCATTTCCAGAGTTCACTGACACCGCTACGAACCTGTCTCCATCTGCTGAAGATGCGACATCAATCCAGATCTGACTGGACACGTTATTTGAAATCCAAGTTGCCCCTGAATTTGTGGAAGTAAATATGGCGTTACCACCTTGTGAAACCGCCACCAGCCGGTTGCCGTCTGCCGACGACGCGACACCTTGCCAGGCAAATGTATTTGGCAAATTGTTTGAAACCCATGTAATTCCAGAATTTGTCGAGGTATAAACCAAGCCCGGACTTACCAACACATACGGTGTGACCCCGAAGTTGAAAATCGGATTACTGGCCACCACTAATTTATTTCCATCAGCAGATGAAGCAGCAGAAAACATGTTTAAATTTGGTGAAGCTCTCTGCACCCAAGTAAAACCGGCGTTAGTTGAAATATAGATTGAACCGGACAACTGTGCATCCGATGCAACCGCCACGATTTTGTTTCCGTCCGCAGAACAGGCAACAGACTGCCAATGGTTGCTCGGCGCACTTGTATGCGCCCAAGTCACGCCAGAATTTGTCGAGACGTAGATACCAGAGGGAGTAGAGGCATTATCCCCGGTTGCTGCCGCTATTTTACTTCCATCCGCCGATACAGTTGCTGGTCCAAGAAAAGTCGCGCCGGGCACATTGTTTGACAACCAAGTGAGACCTGAATTGGTTGAAATCCAGATTACGTTAGCTGACGCGCCAACATATTCAGTTCCATCCGCAGAATTGGCGATGTAAGACCAACTGGCGTATAAAGAACCAAGCTGCGGTTCGTTGTTTGTATTCCATGTGATTCCTGAATTGGTAGAAATGTAGTAATGACCAGAGGTATCCACGGCGATTAACTTGCTGCCATCCGCAGAGGAAGCAACCGATAGCCAGTGATTCGTAGGCGCGCTGGTTTGCGTCCACGTCTGGGCAACGGCAGAGTTCGCGCCGCACCAGACCGCCGCCAGCAGCACCACATGTTTGAGAAGTTTCATCGCCCGATCTTGGACTAATCAACCACCCGCCGGAATTTTCGGCAAGCTCATTTTTCCCCTTGCCATGCGGCCTGCGCGTAACCAACATGCCGCCACACTTTCTGGAAATGAGCACGCGCTTTGCAACCGGCCTCGCCCTCGCCCTCGTTCTGTTTTCTTTGCCGCCGGCCACCGCGCGCGCGGCGGACGACACGCCGATCATGCCGCTCGCGGACATCAAGCCCGGCATGTTGGGCGAATGGCACACGACGGTTTCCGGCAGCCGCGTGGACAGTTTTCCCATGCAGGTGGTCGGCATCGCGGAAAATTTCATCGGCCCGCAGCGGCCGGTCATCATCTGCCAGGCGCTCGACGCGACGAACCGGCTCACCGGCCCGGTCGCCGGCATGAGCGGCAGCCCGGTCTACATTGACGGCAAACTCATCGGTGCCTACGCCTACGGTTTCCTCTGGCCGAAAGATCAGGCGCTCATCGGCGTCACGCCCATCGAGTCCATGCTGGAGGTGGAAAATAATTATCCGCCCGCCGCGCCGCGCGCCGGCACGAACGACATGGCGCGCGCGGAAACCGGCGGCAACCCGCAATGGCTCGTCGCGCCAGCCAGTGACGCGTTGAACGTGCCCGCGCCCGCCGCGCTGCAATCGGCCATGAAACCGCTGCCGACGCCGCTGTTCGTCTCCGGCATTTCGCAGCGGACGCTGGAAAAATTTTCTTCGCGTCTCGCCGCGCTCGGCCTCGACGTGATGCAGGCTCCGGGCGGCCGCGCGTCGCACGACATTGACAATGACCCGAAGCCGGGCCAGCCACTGGCGGGCGTGCTGATGAGCGGCGATTTTAATTTCGCCGGCACGGGCACCGTGACGTGGCGCAAGGGCAACCGCCTGCTCGCGTTCGGCCATCCGTTCATGCAGGCCGGGCCGAGCGACATGCCGATGGCGTCGGCGGAAATCTTGACGGTGGTGCAATCGGTCGCGCGGTCGTTCAAGCTGTCGAACACCGGGCCGATCATCGGCACGATTTATCAGGACCGGCTGACGGCCATCGCCGGCGAAATCGGCCGCCAGCCGCGCACGACGCATTTCGAGGTGCATCTGGACGCGCCGGGCGGCAAGTCGCGCTTCTTCCAGGCGGAAATGTTCCAGAACCAGATGTTTTCCCCGATGCTTTCGGCGATGGGATTGCTCGAATCCATTTACGCCACGATGGAAACGGCGGATCAGCAGACAATTTATCTGGACACCGACATGGAAGTCGCCGGCCACGCGCCGGTGGAATTGTCGGACGCGGCGGGCGACGAGGACGCGGGCTTTTTTCTCGTCATCAACCAGCTCATGCTTTACGAATCGCTGCTCAACAATCCGTGCGAATTTCCGAACGTGAAATCGCTGACGTTCCACGTCCGTCTGGCGGACGGCTGGAAATCGTCCCGGCTGGACTCGCTCGACCTGGAGCAAAATGAAATCAGGCCCGGCGAAACGTTGAACGCGGTGATCGGCGTGAAAAATTATCGCGGCGAACCGGCGGCGATTCCGGTTTCAATTCCCATTCCGCCGGATTTACAAGCGACGGACGTGCAGCTTTTCGTCGGCGATGCGGACGCGGCGTTGCAGATGGACGAGCCGCCGCGCACGCCGCCGCAGACTCTCGACCAGGTGCTCGACCGCATCCGTCAGGCGCGCTCGCATCAAAATGTTTGCGTGAAGCTGCTGCAAACCGCGCCCGGCCTTTCCGTTGGGGGAAAAAATCTGCCCGACCTGCCGCCGTCCGTCGCGGCGCAGTTCGCCTCGCCCAATTCGACCAGCGAAAAGGCGACGCTCAACCGGATCACGCTTTGGGAGACCAATTTCCCGGTGGCGGGAACTTTCAGCGGACAAATAACCTTACCAGTGAGGATCAAATGAAACGAAGCTCCATGAAACTGATTTTGGGCGCGGCGCTGCTCGCGTTCATTTTTGCGCCCGCCGCGCCCGCGGTCAGCACGGACAAGGTGGACCACGACTCGTTCGCCGAGTTCAGCGCGGGCGAGTTCGACAACGTCTCGCTCACGAGCGACGGCCAGCTTGAACTCGCGCCCGCCATCACCAATCTCGCCAGCGCGACCGACCCGATCATCTGGGCCGCCGTGCAGGATGAAAAGGGCAACGTATTTTTCGCCACCGGCAACCAGGGGAAAATTTACAAGCTCACGCCCAAGGGCGAGCTTTCAACTTTTTTTGCGCCGAACGAGGTGATGGTTCACGCGCTGGCGATTGACGGCAAGGGCAGGCTTTACGCCGCGACTTCGCCCAACGGCCGCGTGTATCGCCTCGACGCCGACGGCCGCGCGGAAATTTTTTGCAGTCCGGGCGAGACTTACATCTGGGCGATGACCTTCGGCAAGGACGGCGCGCTCTATCTCGCCACCGGCAGCCACGGAAAAATTCTGCGCATCGCGCCGACAAATTCCACGCCCGCCGCCGCCGAAACCTATTTTGAGACCGGTGAAAACCACATCACCGCGCTGGCGTGGGATCAGGCCGGCAGCCTGCTCGCCGGCACCAGCCCGCACGGTTATCTCTACCGCGTGGACAAGGCGAACCACGGCTTCGTGCTGCTCAATTCCGGCGACAAGGAAATCAAGCAGATCGCCGTCGCGACCAACGGCGCGATTTTCGTCTCCACGTTCGTTGACAGTCCCAGGTCGGATTCGTCGTCCGGTTCCAGTTTGTCCGCGATGATCATTTCCGCCATGAGCGGCGGTGGCAACAACAGCGACAACGCGGCCAAGTCCATTGCCCAAGCGTCTTCACCGATGCCGACCGATGACGGCCCGTCAGTCAACACGATGATGATGATGGCTGGCGGCGCTTCCGTCCAAGGCGGCGCAACGGAGGCGGCCGGGCCGTCCAAGGGCGCCATCTACCGGATTGATGCAAACGGATTCTACGAAAAATTCTGGAGCGTGCCCGACGAGGCGATTTACTCGATGATTTTGTTGCCGGACGGCAGCCTGCTCGCGGGCACGGGTGACAAAGGCCGGATTTATTCCGTCGCCGACGCGAATCACTGGAAGCTGCTGCAAAAAACCAGCGACGGCGCGCAGGTGTCCGCATTGCTGGCGGACGCGGGCAAATCGAAACAATACTTTGCCGCGACCAGCCATCCGGGAAAACTTTACCGGCTCGATTTTGCGCGGGCGACCGGCGGCACTTACTCGTCCAAGGCGTTTGACGCGAAACAAAAAAGCCTCTGGGGAAAAATTCATCCCGACGGCACTGCGCCCGACGGCACGACGCTGAATTTTTCCACGCGTTCCGGCAACACGGACAAGGCGGAAAAAACCTGGAGCGACTGGTCGGACGCGAAACCGTTGAGTTCGGAAATCGCCGTTGCGAGTCCGTCCGCCCGTTATTTGCAGTATCGTGTGCAGTTCAAACGCGAGGACAAGGCGGGCGACGCCACCGCGCAATTGCGCCGCGTGGAATTTTATTATCAGAACCAGAACGCCGCGCCGGTCATCGCGCGCGTCAGGGTCAACACCGAGGGCTTCAGCGTTTCCAAAATGCCCGTGCCGCAGATGGACGCGCCGATGAATCTGGATCAACTGCTCGGCGGCGGCGGCCCGGCGGTCAATCCGCAAATGCTGATGGCCATGCGCCCGCCGTTGCGGACAATCCGCAGCCCCGGTTTCTGCACGGTGGCTTGGACGGCCAGCGATCCCAATCAGGACCAGTTGACTTTTTCCGTGGCGATCCGCGCGGAATCCGAAACGCAATGGACGACGCTGGTGGACAAGACCGACGACAATTTCTTTTCCTTCGACACCACCGGTTTTGGCGAGGGCCGCTATTTCGTGAAAGTGACCGCCTCGGACGCGCCGTCCAACACGCCCGGCACGGCGCGAACGGCGGAAGCCGTCAGCGACGCATTTTTGATTGATAACACGCCGCCGGTGCTCACGCTCAAAAAGCAGGACGTGGCGAAAGACCATGCGAGCATCGTGGTCAACGCCGTGGACAGCGCGAGCGTCATCAGTTCCGCCAGCTATTCGCTCGACGGCAAGGACGACGTGGCGCTGCGCCCGGACGATTTGATTTTCGATTCGACCAACGAAACTTTCACCGTCGAACTCGCCGCCCTGGCCAAAGGAACCCACAGCCTGCTGCTGCACGCGCAGGACGAGGTGAAAAATTCGGCGGTGCTCAAGTTGAACTTTGAATCGCAATAAATCCGGCGACGGTCCAGTCGGTTCAATTTATTTTACAGCCTTGAGGGAGATTGAACCGGCCGCCAGTCCAGGCGCGGTCGCCGTCAAAATGAGCCTGCCGCCCGGCGCTGTAGCCCGAACAAACGCGACACACTCGCCCTGAAACGCGTGGCGCGTGTCCGTCTGGAAAAGCTCGTGGCTGCCGTTGTCGCCGTTGTCCACGGCGGCGATCGTGCCCGGCCCGGAGACTTTGAACGCGATCAAATCTTTGGCGCGCGGAATTTCGACGCCGTGTGCATCCACGATTTTTGCGCGGACAACCGCCACGTTGTCCCAGCCCGGCGACAGTTTTTTGGTTTCGGTGGACAAAATGATTTTTGCCGGTTTGCCGGCGGTTTGCAGTTGGACGGTGGCGGCCACTTTGCCACCGTTGCGCGCGACGGCCTTGATTTTTCCGGGAACGAACGGCACGCGCCAGATGCGCGGCGCAGCGTCGGCGTTGATGGTTTTTGCACCGAGCGATTTTCCATTCAGAAACAATTCCACTTCCTTGCAGTTGGAATAAATTTCCACGGCCTCGTCGTGCGGTGAAAAATCTTTTGGCGTCCAGTCGGAAAACAGAACCTGCGTGTGCCGCTCTTCCGCGCCGTAGCCGGGATCGGTCGGCATCAAATCCGTGGCCGCGATGCGGCGCGTGATGCTGACCATCGGCGCGTCGCCCCACCAGCTTTGGCGTTCACGCGCGAGCGGCCGGATCGCGCCGGTGCGGTCAAGCAGGCCGGAGCCGTGGCCGATGACCGGCCAGTGGCGCGATTCGCCGAAATAATCAATGCCCGTCCACAGAAATTGTCCCGCGTAGGGCGCGTGGTCGCGCACGGCGATCCATTGGTTGCGGTCGTGCGTGTTTTCGGTGCCAAGAATTTTGCGCGACGGTTTTTGCTCGTGCGCTGCGAGAATTTCTTTTTCGCGATAATTTTGCCCGACGACGTCGAGCAGGTCCGCGAGTCCGTCATCGTAATCATGGCTGACGTTCGGGCGGAACAACGCCTGCGTCACCGGCCGCGTCGGGTCGGCGGCGTGCGCGACGGCGACAAGTCCCGACAAAATGCGTTTGGCTTTTTCCGCCTGCGGCGTGTCGTGGATTTCGTTGCCGACGGAATAGATGATCACGCTCGGATGATTGCGGTCGCGGAGAATCGCGTCGCGCTCGTCCGTCTGCGACCAGTCGTTGAAATACAAATGATAGTCGTAGGGATTTTTTGCGACCGTCCAGCAGTCGAACATTTCGTCCATCACGAGCAGGCCCAGGCGGTCGCACAAGTCCAGAAATTCTGGCGCGGGCGGATTGTGCGCGGTGCGAATGGCGTTCACGCCGAGCGACTTCAGAGTTTTCAGGCGAACTTCCCAGACCGACAGCGGAACCGCCGCGCCGAACGCGCCGCCGTCGGCGTGCAGGCAGACGCCGTTGAGCTTGAAATTTTTTCCGTTCAGCCAGAAGCCGGTGTCCGCTTCAAAATGCGCGTCCCGGATGCCGAAGGTGTTTGTCACTTCGTCCAAAACGATTCCTTGCCGGACGTGTTCGTCGCAAATGATTTCACTGACGGCGCGATACAATTTCGGATTGTCCAGATCCCAAAGCAGCGGTTTGGGAAAAGTAATTTGCTGTGTTAATTGTTCTTCAGGGCTGCCCGTGATTGTTAAACTCGATCCGTCAACTCTTCCTATGTCCAAACTGGATTCGACTGTTCCCACAATTTTGCCGTTTGGCGCGATGAGCGTGGTCGCCACCGAGGCTGGCGCATGCAATTCATTGGTTACGGAAATTTGCACGCGCACCGTCGCTTGCGTTGCAGAAACTTCCGGCGTGGAAACGAAAACCCCATTTTGCGCGAACCGAATTGCGTCGTCAGTCACCACGAGCCGGACGTGCCGGTAAATCCCCGCGCCCTCATACCAGCGCGACGCCGGCTGTTCCGAAGTGTCCGCGCGGACGGCAATGACATTGTCGCCGTTAAAATTCAGATGGCCCGTGAGTTCGTAATTGAAGCTGACGCAGCCGTTCGGGCGGTGGCCGAGATGAAAGCCGTTGATCCAAACGTCGCTGTTCGCCATCACGCCGTCAAATTCGATGAAGACCGGGCGTCCCGGCATTTCCGCCTCTGCTTTTGCGAGCGAAAAATGTTTGCGATACCACGCGACGCCGCTCGGCAGAAACGCGCCCGCGCCGCCGGCGGCATTGGTTTCGGCGAACGGCCCCTCGATGCTCCAGTCGTGCGGCAAATCAAGTTTGCGCCAGGCCGCGTCGCTGAAATTATTTTGTTCCGCGCCGGGCGCGTCGGCTTTTAGAAAAAGCCAGCCGGCGTCGAAGTTTTCCGTCGTGCGCGCGCCCGCCGCCGGCAGGTGGCCGGCCAGCAGCACGGCGATGAGCGTGAAAAGGGCGCGGGCGGGATTTGACGCGGGCTTCATGCGGGATTTGACGCGCAGCATCGGCAAAAGGTGACAGCGAGGCAAGCCGCGATTGTGAACAAGAACTTTTTGTGCTTCGCCGCGCAATTGCTACGATGGCGCGTGCCTGCGCCCTACAACGAACTGCTTGACGCGACGATTCAGCACCTCGAAAACCTGAAATCGCAAGGCGTGCGGCATGTCGCCGTCGCGCCGGAAACGCTGCACGCGCTCGCGCAACCGGCCAAAATTATTTCAACAACCGCGCCGGCTCCCAAAACCGAAACCACCCTTTCCATGCCTGCAAAAAAAATCACCGCACCCGCCGAAACCAAAGCCGCCGTTGCGCCCGTCCGGTTGCCCATCACCAGTTCATCGCCGGAAAAAACGGCCGCATTCGCCGAACTGCAAAAACGCGCTTTGTCCTGCGTGAAATGTCCGCACCTTGCCGCGTCGCGCAAAAACGTCGTGTTCGGCGTCGGCAGCATTGACGCGCAGTTGATGTTCGTCGGCGAGGCGCCGGGCGCGGACGAAGACGAGCAGGGCGAACCGTTCGTTGGTCGCGCCGGACAATTGCTCACCAAAATTATTTCTGCCACCGGCCTTTCGCGCGCGGATGTTTATATCGCGAACATCTTGAAATGCCGGCCCGACACGCCCGGCCAGTCCGCCGGCAACCGCAAGCCGACACCCGACGAAATGGCGACGTGCATCCCGTATCTCCACGAGCAGATTGATTTGATTAAGCCGAAAGTTTTGGTCGCCCTCGGCGCGACGGCGGTGGACGGTTTGCTCGGCAAGACCATCGGCATCACGAAACTGCGCGGCAACTGGCAGACGTATCGCGGCACGCCGCTCATGCCGACGTATCATCCGGCGTATCTGTTGCGCAACCAGGCGATGAGCGAGAAGCGCAAAGTTTGGGAAGACATGCTGGCCGTGATGCAAAAACTCGGAATGCCGATCAGCGAGAAGCAGCGGAATTTCTTTTTGAAGGCGCGAAATTTTTTTAGACAGGATTAACCGAATTTTACAGAATTCAAAAAACGTTGGGGCGGGCGTCCGCGCGAGCCGTTTTGATTTTCAATTTTGTCTAAAATCCGAAACCAATTTATTTTCAACGGTAAATCTCCTTGCGGTCGCCAACGGCCAGAATCAACACCATCAAAACCGCATCGTGGATTTCGTAAATGATCCGGTAATCTCCGGTGCGGAAGCGATAACGATTTTGGAAGCCGGCCATTTTCTCCGCGCCCATGCGCCGGGGATTTTCGGAAAGCTTGTTGAAGGCATCGTCCAGCTTTTGCTGCAACCGGACATCGCGGATTTTGCGCAGCGTCCTTTCCACCGGGGGCGGATTTCCAGCCGGTAACGGCTCATGCCCAGCCCAGGCGTTTGCGGGCTTCGCTCCACGGAATGTTTTCGCCCGGTTCTTTCAATGCGCTTTCCGCCGCCTCGTTGTCTCGGCGGTCTTCCTCGCGATGGAGCTGTTCACCCACGAATTGATACACCTTGCGCCGCTGGACTTGTGGCAGCTTTTTGATTTCTGAAATGACTTCGACCGCACTCATGCCTCCAATTTAATCCAATGCCCGGCTATTTCAATCAAACAAATTCGTTTCAAAATTATGCTGATTCTGTAAATTCTGCCTGAAATCGGAAATCAAATGAGCCGCCGCAAAAAAATTTTAATCGTCGCCGGCACGGTTCTCGGCGCGGCGATTCTCATTCCGGTCATCCGCCATTATCAACTGCGATTTGCCGTCGCGAATTATGTGGCCGAACTCAAGGCCAAAGGCGAGCCGATGGATTTGGCGCAGGTGATTCCGACGCCCGTGCCGCCGGAGCAAAATGGGGCTCCGCTTTTTTTGAAAGCGGTGGCGCTGCTAACGACAAATGATGATGTTTTGAACAGCAATCCGCCGCCGGCGATGCGCGGAGTTGCGCCGGGAAAAGCAATGGTCGGTTGGATGCGACCAGAAATTCGTGACGGCACCGCAACTAATTCATGGGAAGAAATCAGGGACGCGATGACTCGAAACGGCGAAGCATTAAAATTACTTAATCAAATGACGAATCATTCGACCTTTGATTTTAATTTGCAATATTCGCGGCGCTTTGAAATGCAGATGATAAATTTAGTTTTGGAAAAAAGAGCCGTGCAAAGATTGTCAGCAAATGCTCTTTTTAATTTGCGCTTTGGCGACCCGACTTCATCTGTAAAGGATATTCAGACAATGCTCGTGCTTGTAAACGGAACTGGTGATGAGCGAACGATTATTTCCCAACTTGTGCGAATTGCCCTCGCGCAAATTGCGGCGACGGCAACTTGGGAGTTTTTGCAATCCACCAATTTGACGGATGAATCGCTAGCCGGATTACAAGAAGATTGGTCCCAATTGGAATTCATTGAAGCCCTGCAACGCGCCCTTCCAGTGGAGCGTGAAGGCGCAGTGACAACTTTTACAAGTTGGCGGGATTCCAATTCGGAATTACAACATTATTTCGATCTCCAAAAAAGTGTGCATGAAACGCTTGGAATTCCTGATGATGAAGATTCGATTTGGAATGAAATCAAGACGAGGGCCAAGATTTTTTTGTGGCGTTATTGGTGGTCGTATCCCGATGAATTACGGTATCTCAAAGGCTATGAAGTGTTGGCAAACACGGCCCAATCCGTAGAAACCAACGGCTTTTTTCAAAATGCACTCCAGAAGCAAGTTGTCGCACTAGACCAATTGAGAATATCCAAGTTGAATGATTCGTTCGACACACTTTTCTCCGGCCAAACCGATTTTCATTCAATGATGTCGGAGTCAATTGTCACTCTTGGTGCGGTCATCAAAAAAGTGATGCGCGCTGAAGGTGCAAAACAGATGACCATAACTGCGATTGCTTTGAAACGCTACCAACTAAAACATGGATATTATCCGGCAGATTTGAATTCGCTCGTGCCGGAATTTGTTCCCGCAGTTCCACTTGACCCAGTGGACGGCCAGCCCTTGCGTTATCGGCCAAATGCAGACGAAACATTTCTGCTTTATTCCGTCGGTGAAAACGGCGTGGACGATGGCGGCGATCCTTCGCTGGAAAAAGGCATCACGAGTTCAAGTTTTAATTGGCAAAACATTCACGCGCTTGATTGGGTCTGGCCGCAGCCCGCAACAGAAGAAGAAATTCAGGCTTACTATAAAAAACTTTCGTTCAAATCCAACTGACGCCGATGCTTAAAACAAATTTACCGCCGGCAGTCCGATGTGTTAAATTGTCCGCATGAAGTCGAACGACCTCATCACAGTTGATTCGGAGATTCTCGGCGGCACGCCGGTGTTCAAAGGCACGCGCGTGCCGGTGAAGACGCTGTTCGAGTATCTCGAAAATAATTACACGCTCGACGAATTCCTCGAATGTTTTCCGTCCGTGACGCGCGAACTGGCCCGGCGCGTCCTGGAAAGTTCCGAATCGGCGCTGCTCACGCCCGTCGCGGCATGAAAATCCTGCTGGACGAATGTGTCCCGTGGCCGATGCACAAATTTCTGGCCGGCCACGAATGTTCGACCGCCCAGCAGCACGGCTGGGGTGGAATCAAGAACGGCGAATTGCTCCGGCTGGCGGAGAAAGATTTTAATTTGTTCATCACGTCCGACCAGAACATCCGTTACCAGCAAAACCTCGACGGCCGGCAGATTGCCATTCTCGAACTTTCGACGAATGATTTGCGGCGCATTCAGGCGGCGGCAGAATTGGTTCAATCCGTGGTTGCCAAAATTCAACCGCGCGAATTTCACCATTTGGAAGTCCCATTTTAATTTCATGCTCAAAACTTTTTTCCAGCCGCTCATTGCGTGGTATCTCGCCGCGCTCAAGACCGCCGGTTATCCGGTCATCGTGCTGCTGATGACGATGGAAAGCTCCTTCCTGCCGCTGCCGAGCGAAGTCATCATCCCGCCCGCCGCGCATCTCGCGGACACGGGACAGATTCCGCTGGGATTCGCGGGCATCGTCGTCGCGGGCGTGTTCGGCTCGTGGCTCGGCGCGACCATCATGTATTGGCTGGCGCGGTTCGCCGGGCGCCCGCTCGTTTTGCGTTTTGGAAAATTCGTCTTGTTTCCGCCGGAAAAACTGGCGAATGCCGAGCGCTGGATGTCGCATTACGGCGCGATGGGCGTGTTCGTCGCGCGGCTGCTGCCGGGCGCGCGGCAGCTCGTCGGCATTCCCGCCGGCATCGCGCGGATGGATTACCTGAAATTTTCCATCTTCACGCTGCTGGGCTCGACGATCTGGTGCACGGTGCTATGCTACGTCGGCGTCAAGGCGGGTCAGGACGCGCAACTCATGCACGGCGAACTGCATCACGTCGCGCTCTGGCTCGGCGGCGCGATGGTTTTTCTCGGCGCGCTGTATTATTTTTTCGTCCACCGGCACATGCAGCAGAAGCCGGACGCCGGACGCCGGACGCCGGACTAAAATCCGCGTTCACTTCACCAGTTCAAGGCTCCAGGGATATTTGTAAGGTTCGCCGTTGTTGGCCTTGAGGCCGGCGATGATGGCGAAAACGATTCCCGCCAGCCCGATCAGCATCACCACGGGAAACAACAGGTAGCCTACGCAAAAAAATGACAGCGCAAAGGCGGCGGCGATGCCCACGACCGCCGCGATGGTGACGGTGAGCTGAAAATTCAAGGCCGCCTTGCCGTGAATTTCCACGGAAGGAAATTCGCTTTTCTTGATCTGCCAGACAATCAGCGGCCCCAGCACGTTGCCGAACGGAATCACGAAGGCCGCGAGCGCGCTCAGGTGGCAGAGCATGTTCCAAGTGCGCGCCTGGCCTTCAGGATTCGGCGACAGCGCGGGCGTGGCGGACGGCGGCGGTTCGACGGGCGGCGGCGTTTGCGTTTGGTCTTCGGCCATGGGCTGCCTTTCGTAAATCTGCCGTCTGAATACGCCGATTTGGTTTCGGGCGCAACTCCAAAACTTTTCACGCATCCATGCCCACCTGTGTTCAAGTTGTCAAAACCCGCATAAAAAAAGGGTTTCTTGAGCGCGTGGACGGTCACTGTCAGCGGAACTGCCAGCCGGGCGGCGGGTTGAAACCCAACCCGCCACCAACGGTGGTTGGACTGGCAGAAATTGTCCCCGCTGGTGCTGCGCCTGGAGGAGACGTTCAAAATGCCGGAAAAGCGGTGGATGATTTTGTAAAACAATGCGCGGCGCGCTTTGTTGCCGTTCAAGATACTTTGTCTTTGCATTGGGCATGGCGTCGCCCATAATTTTCACGCCTTTTGGTTAAAGGTGAAAATATGGAACTTCGTTTTTTATGTCCGTCCTGCGGTCGAAAACTGAAGGCGGACGAAGAGGCCGCCGGGATGAAAGTTGAATGCCCGGATTGCGGTTTGGAGTTTCTCGTCCCACCGTCAGAAGTTTCCCTTCCTCCGACACAACCCGAACCGACTGCCGAACCGGCCAGAGACCCCGCGTTTGCAAATCCAAATGGTAACGGGGATTTGACCTGCCCCGTTTGCTGGCTGCGATTTGACGCGGGCGACATCATGCACATTGCGGTGCATGATTCGTTGCGTGGCGATCCGTTGCTGGGCGAGGACGCGCAACAACGATTTCTCGCAACCCGTTTCAACAACGCCGGTCAGGCACTCGACGCCATGAGCCTGCCATCTTCAGAAATCGCCTGCCCGCACTGCCGGAGAAAACTGCCGCCAAGTTTTCTTGGGATGCCACACCACATCATTTCGCTGGTGGGCGACCAGAGCGCTGGGAAATCCTATTTCTTGAGTGTCCTGACAAAAGTTTTGCCGGCAACTTTGTATCGCGAATTTGGAATCGTGTTTCAGGATGGCGACCCGACGGGCAACGCACCGGTCAATGATATGCGTAAGGCACTTTTCGGCGCACAATCCCCCGCGCAGGCCAAGCTGGCGAAAACCGTTTTTGAAGGCGCGATGTATGAGCGTCTGCCACGTCAAGGACGCATGGTCGCGCTCCCGCGTCCGTTTGTTTATACGCTGGCAGCCGAAGAAAAAACACGCGAGCGATGCGCCCTGATTTTCTACGACAATGCAGGTGAACATTTTCAGCCGGGCGTCAACATCGTGGAACAGCCGGGGGCGCAGCACGTCGCAAGTGCCGCTGGCATCATGTATTTGTTTGACCCGTTCAACAGCCCGGAATTCCGCCGAATACTTCGCGACACAAAAGACCCCCAGCTTGAAAAGCCCGTGGTGGATCAGCAGGACATTATCCTTGCCGAGATGCGCGCCCGCATCCAAATAATTCGCAATTTGCGTGCCGGTGAAAATATCCAGACGCCGGTGGCTTTCATCGTCGGCAAGTGTGATGCCTGGCTGCATTTGCTGAATGGCAAACCGCTTCGCGATCCCATGCGTGACGGAAAACTCGACATCCCCACCATCGAGGAAAATTCCGGCATTGTTCGCGCACTATTGTATCAGCACTGTCCGGCAGTAGTCGCCAACGCCGAAGCCTTGAGCAGCAATGTCATGTTCTTTGCGGCAAGTTCGTTCGGACACACGCCGATTAAAATTGGGCCCGGTGAATATGTTCCCGACCCGGCCAGACTTCAGCCGTCTTTCGTCGAAGTTCCTTTGCTTTGGATTCTGTCACAAGTTTGTCCAACGCTGTTTGCCGAAAGCAAAATGAGCGCGTCTAAAACAACCCCCTGAATTTTGGACAAGTCACCGAAACTCGACCATGCCACAGCAACTCATCTATACCAGCGCGCCGCGCGGAATTGTTGCCGGACGGTCGGGCCACTGCACCGTTGCGCGTAGCGCCTTGATGCGGGAGGCGCTCATGCTGCAGTTGGAAAAATTTTGTTACTACCAGCACCTTTCGCTGAGCGGCGGGCGGGAACGTCCGATTTTTTCCTGCCGCATCGTGGACATTCGCGGGACTCGTTTTCATGTGTTAAGCCGGATTCAGGACGCGGGCTTGGATTTCACGGGAAGGACAAATTTTATTGCGCATCACTTGGTTTTCACGCCGGAAGAAATCCGGCAGTATCCAACGCCGCCGGTAATTTTGCGCGAGTGGCCGGGCTGGGTGAAGTCCTGGACGAAAGAACCGCAATCGCTGGAAAATGAAGATTGGGCAGAACTCACCGCTCTGGCGGGCAAGTCAAATATACCGGCGCAGACATGGCAACGGGTTACTGGCGACGCCGTGAATGGTTATGGGTTGCTGGAAGCACGCGCAGGGGCATCATTCCGTGTGGACGATCAAACCGATGAAACGGTGTTGGAACTCATCGCGGAAAGTTTGGAACTTTTGGAAGTCCGGGACCCACGCCGGGACTTCCGCACTGTCGCATGGAATTATACGTTCACAACCTCGATGCAGGAGCAGGACAATCCGGCGGACTTTCGCTGGCGCTGCATCCACTCCGATAATCCGGCGGCAAACCGGTTTGCCACGCCAGATTGCCGCGCACTTTCTGCCGTGCGCGCAACAAAGTGGACGGGCGAGGAAACGGCTTTTGCCCGAACTGGCCGACAGGCCCCGCAATTTGTCGCCGAACCGCAAGATGCTACGATCACCGAAGGTGATTCCGCACGTTTGACAACCAAAGCGGAGGGCATTCCCAATCCAAACTATCAGTGGTTTTCGGTGGATCGCGCCAACAACGGACAGATTTTGCCGGGCGAGACGAAAACAGAATTGGTGGTTTCAAATCTTCCGCGCGGCAAATCACGCTTCATCGTAAGCGCTACTAACAACGCAGGTAATGTTCAAAGTGTTCAAAGCCGAGTGGCAACGGTATCTGTTGAACCCAAAAAAGAACCACTATCCATTCGTCGGGAGTCGGGAGTGGCAACTACAGTTTCTAGGCCATCTGGTGGAACGCGTTTCAATCAGCAAAAGACCGTTGCAAAAGGTTGGGAAGAGACAGAAACGACTACTTCCGATTCAACAAAATACATTTCCGGTTGGTGGTTAATTAGCATTTTTATCGCAGCGTTGGTTATCGGTGGCGGCGCGTGGTGGATAATGAAACATCGTTCGCCAAAATTAGAGCCAAGTTTTAATAATGGGACTGATCAAGTTGTTGGTTCGGCAAACGCGGGAAGTGGAACGCACGCGCCTGTGCTACCAACACCTGCTGTTCCAAGCAACCAACCAATTACGCCTCAATTAGCTGAAGGTAACGCAGCACATGGCGAGGCGGGATCTCAATCAGAAAGGACTGCCAATGCTTCCCTGTCGTCAGGGTTTGGTTTGCCTGTTGGATGGATGGAAATGCCCATCGGCAATGTTTCAAATCCTCACGCCGATTACATCACCAACGCGACCATACATTCGAGATTTGATTTGTCTGTGGCTGCGAACGGCTTATTCACAAACCGTGATGATATTTGGTTTATTTGTAAAACAAATACTGAAACAGACTTCAAAGCTACCCTCTTGAAAATTGATTTGGATTCAGCGTCGAGGAGAAGCGGCATAATGATTCGTGAATCTCAAAAGACCGATTCCCGTTTTCTTTTTTTAGGAACTTCACCGCAAAATGTGACTGTCAGCCGCCGCGACGAGAATGTTTGGAGTTCAGAAAATGGAGATAAAATCACCCCGGACGAAAAAATTTTTCTGCAATTCATTCATCAAAAAGACAACCTAGTTGTGCCAGCCTATTCATTTGACGATAAAACATGGGAAAAATTTGAAAATTATTCGTTTCTGGCAAACACACAAATGACTGTTGGGTTCGCGCTCTGTTCTGGAGATTCCACAAATCGCGTCAAGGTTCGCTTTTTGGACGTTTCACCAAAAATCGACTCGGCTTCGAACAAATGAAAATTTAGAATGACAACCCAAGCATGACACTCCTCGAAACCGAACGCCTAGTGCGAAAAATTTCCGAACTGATTCAGCAGACTGGCAACCCGGAAATCGCGCCGAAGCTGGCCGCTGATTACGCCGCCGCGTGTCATGCCGCGAATCTCCGACTGCAATCATGCGAGGCGATGATCAAGGCGGGAGATCGCCCACAAGCAATTCAACTTGCAGAGACCGCCCCAAATCTTCTCGACTTGGTAACGGCGTTGGAATTTCGCGGCTCGGATGAGTGGCGTGGCCATTGTCAGCAAAATTCGCTGCCCATCGCCGACAGAATTGACGCACGTTCCGTCCAAACTCTGAATCAATGTTATGCCCAAGGCATCACGACTGACCATCCACTTTACGCAGCATACCGCAGCGCAGTATTGAGCCGGAACGACGAGGAAGCTCTCAAAACACTGCAAAGCATCACCCGATTGAACCCCGCAGACACCAACGCGGCTTCCGAACTGGAGCGTCTCGATGCAAAAGTATTGGCGGTGAGATTGCAGCATCTTGGCAGTTCGCTGGAGGGGGCAGAACCCGCGCTGTTGGTTGCAGAAATTGAAGCCATCGAAGCGTTTGGTTTCAAAAACAAACCCGACGGCGAGGCCTGGCGCAAAGCACAGGCGGTTCGCTGCGAATGTTTGCTGGAGGAAACGGCCATGCTGAAAGGTGATGCGCGCTGGCTCGATGCACTGGCGAAAATTGATTTCATCCACCGGCTGCAACAGGAGTTCAAGGTGGAACTGCCTGCCGCCGCGTTGAAGCAACTCGGAAATCTTGAAACTTGGGCGCGAGGTGAACAGGAAAAGGATAAAAAGGAGCGTGAGTTCCAATCTTTGCTCGGTGAGTTGCATTACCGGATCCATCAGAGCGAAGAAAAGGACACGTCGGCTCACTACGTCGAACTTCCGGAACTGCGCGATGACTACGAGGGAATGCACAAAGTCTGGCGTTCGCTGACGGATTTCACCCGGCCAATTCCAGAGGAAGCCGCATCCAGTTTTCGCAAGCGTTCTGCGTTGCTCGAAGCCGAGATAGCCCGGCGAACCGCAATTCGTCGGCGCGTTATTTTTTCCAGCAGTGCCGTCATTCTCATTGTCGGTGCAGCCATTGCGTGGTTCGTGCTTGGGCAGATGAAAGCCCACAATTTCTCCAAGCAACTCCAAGAGGCAATTACTCAAAGACAAGTCCATGCGGCGGACAATTTGTTGGAACGGGCACGCAACGAAAAACTTGGCGACGCGAATACGATTGCCGCCGCCGAAACTTTTTCGACCAGGGAACACGCCCTGCTGGCAAATTTTGAAACGGCGTTCAGCAATCTGCCGCCGCAACTCACCGGCGAACCAAATGCGTCCCGCCTGGCGGGCATCGCCGACCAGCTTTCCCTGGCACGCAATGCTTTTAACGCGCTCGCGCCGGATTTGAAAACCGAAAACGAACCGCGCCTTCAAGCTTTTGAAAATCAATGGCAAAGTTATTTGGCGGACAGCGGCGCGGCGGTAAATGGACTCTACGGGCAGTGGATTTCGTCTGCGGAAAAGCAATGTGACGGATTGGATTACCGCTCGCCGCTGGATACAACCACCAAACAACTGGCCGCGTTATCCGATCTTGTGCAGAAAATACAGGACTGTGAATCTGGTTTTGGAAAGAATCTTCAATTGCGAAGCGATTTGCTCGAACGCTCGGCCACGGTGCGCGGCAAATTCGCAGCTTACAACGGTGAACTGAAAAAGCTTGATGATGGACTGGCTGCAATGCAGAAAGCCCGGACCGTCAACGAATTTTCCGATGGAATAAAGCTCATTACCTCGTCTGAATTTACAACTTCACCCGCCGCAACGGCCGCTTTCACAGTTCAATCACTGGATGTGAGTGGCGAAACGGCCCTCCGAAACCTTTTGGACGCCACCAACGCCAGCACTTGGGCTTACATCGAAAAACAGCAGCCGGTGAATTTTGTTCCTGAAGTCATGATGCCAGCGGAACGGCAGATTTTCGAGCAGCTTAACAACGACCCAGCCGTTAATGCGATTCACCAGCGTTACCGGCTCTGGCTTGACAGCGAAGGAAAAGCCGTGGATTTAATCACCGTAGGTAGTATTCAGGTTACGTCCGGGAGCATCTCACAAAATACTTTAACTGGCAAAATTACTGAAGACGGAGGTAACTGGAATCATATTAAGGCTTGGACAAAGTCGGCATTCGCAACGAGTGCCAACTTTGAAGATATAGATTATACATATTTTAATGGTCATTTCAAAATGTCGCAGGACGAAACTATCTATCGTGTTGAACAACTCGACGATCTGGATGAAACAACTTCATTTCATTCCGTAGGCCTGGAAAAAGTTTGGTCGGGCGATGCTTACTCAAAGCCGCTGTTGGAAGTCTTGGATTCTATCAAGGATTCGCGCGAAGGTTCGCCACTTTTCCGAGCGTATCTATACCTCCGTCTGATGGATTTAATGAATTTGCAGCCCGATGCCTGGGGGATCACGTTTTGCCCGGCGGCACGGATGCACGAAGCTCAAATCAAGTCCATTGTCGGCGGGCCATTGGAGAGCGGGGATTGGTTTGTGGCTGGGAAGGCAAATTCGTGCGGTGAAAAGCTGGAACAATTTTTCGATTCGGTGAAATCAATTTCATACGCGAAACAGGCCAACGGTTTGTTGACCCTCGCGCGGGATGCTTCCAAGAGCGGGCTGCAATACGCCGGCTTCGTGGGTTTGGACGGCAAACCAAAACTCGTTGATAATTCCGTTTCTGGAGAAGTCTTTGGTTACAGTGCCGCCCGCAAACAGCCGGTATTGCTGGCCGTAAAAATTGATGCCGGACAGCCGCTCAAAGAACCGGCATTGCCGCTGTCGCCGTTGTTCACCCTCGACAGCCCTTGCAAAGAATACCTGACCCAAGCCGGTGTGAATCCGAGTGACGCTTCTTTCAGGGATGCACTCCCACCACTGTTTCAAGACACCGTGCAACCATGAATAATTTCGCCGAATTATCCGACGGTGACGGCGCAAAATTCCTTGTGCGCTGGCGTGGCAGGCAGGAAGGCCCGTATCTCGCGTCCGTCATTGAGGCGAAACTTGTGGCGAATGAAATCGGTTTGCTGCATGAGATTTTTTACGAGGGCAAATGGGTTGCGATTCGTGATTATGTGGCGGAACGAGAAATGATTCTTCGTGCGCAACTTCAGGCTAGAGAGGAACAGGAGCGGCGTGCGCGCGAAGAGGCAGAACAACAGGCGCGCGAGCGGGAAGAACAACATCGTGCCGCAGCGCTTGTTGAAGAGCGGAGAAAAAATGATTTGCTGGCGGCGGGGTTGGAACGTCAAAGCAATGCAAGTCGTGCTCAAGCGGCACCACAAATCGCGCTAAAACCTCACAGGAGCGGCCTAATTCTCACCCTCGGATTGATAGGTCTTTTCGTTTGTGGCCCTTTATGTTTAGCGGCCTGGGTCATGGGCAGTGGCGATTTGCATGAAATGGACGCCGGCATGATGGATCCAAGTGGGCGTTCCAGCACAAGCTCTGGCAGAAATATCGGGATGCTTGGAACTATCTTATGGATTGGCGGGACAGTGATTTATTTCGTTGCTAGCTAGAGTCAATTGTATCTCCTATTTTTACAAAATAAACATCACAATAAACTATGGCGCAATTCCCAATCTCACAAACAACCACCGACCGTGGAAATAACAATCCCGACCTGCTTGCATGGTCGAAGGACGACATCGAAAATCGTTTTGGCTTCAAAGGCGGGCGCTATACCAGCGTCAACCACGCCTTCGCTTTTCTCATCGGCGCGTTGCTGACAGGAATTCTTTATGCCTTGATGATTTTCGTCTTCAGCCATCTGCCCGTGGTGTCAAAGGTTGCCACCATATATATGAGACCCAGCAATCAGTTCGCCGTGATTCCCGCCACCTTTTTCTTCTTTGGTGGAATTGCCATCCTTTTTTTGAAGGGAAGGAAAATAAAGTTTCAGGAGCGTGCCCTGAAATTATCCGCCGTGCCCGCCGAGCCTGATTTTATCCTGACCGAAACAACCGCCGCCACGGTTCTCACCCGCATTCACGCATTGGTTGACCAGCCGCGACATTTTGTTTTGCTCAACCGCATTGACCGCGCATTGTCCAATTTCAAAAACATCGGCCAGGTCAACGACGTTTCCGCAATTCTTCGCGCCCAGGCACAAAATGATGAAGACCAGGTCGCTTCCAGTTACACCGTCGTCAATGGATTGGTCTGGGCGATTCCGGTGCTGGGATTCATCGGCACGGTTTTGGGATTGAGTCTGGCCATTGGCAGGTTCACCCAAACATTGCAGGCGGCTGGCGACTTAACTTTGATTCGCGCTTCACTTCAAGGTGTCACCGGCGGTCTGGCCACGGCTTTTGAATCCACCCTCGTTGCCCTGACTTTCACGCTCATTTTGCAACTCGTAATCACTTTCCAACAAAAGCGCGAAATGGCCTTTCTCGATGAATGCAATGACTACTGCCATTCGCATATTGTTTCCAAACTCCGTTTGGCTGACCGACAGCCACCAACACCGTCCGCTCAAATTTCCGCCCCCGCCAAGCCATGAGCAGCCGATTGAGAAGCTTGGATTCGAAGATCAGCTTCTTCGCGTTTGCTGACATTATCACTGCCGTCAGCGGGGTGCTTATTTTCGTCGCCTTGCTGCTGGCAACCGATTTGGGCCGGCCAACCAGCAGCAGTTCACAGGCCGCGAACTCGGAAATGGAACGGCGACTTCAGGAAGCACTCGCGCAACAGGCCGAAGTGGATTCGCAAAACCTTCGTTTGCAAGAGTTGCTTGCGACGGCGGACACCGCCCCAGATTTAGAAAAATTACAGGCCGACATAGCGAGACTGCGTTCACAGCTTTCCGAAGAACAAAAGAAACAGACTGCGCTTGCCGACCAGATGACCGACAGCCAAGCGGCCATCGCCGCGCGCGACAAAGTTCTTGGCCTGACTGATTTGAAGGCCACAGTGCAACGCGCGGTTCAGGAAAACGAAGCCATCGCCCGGCAGGAAGCCAAAGTGCGGGGCGAAATGGACGGACTGGATCAGCAGGTTGCGCGTGTGGAATCCCAACTCTTGAAACTCCGTCAGTGGGACGGTCAAATCTGGCTCATCCCCGATAAGAGCGCTACGACAAAAGAGCCGATTGTCGTCTTTGTTGATGGTATGGGCGCTACCATTCAGCGCGTTGACCATCCAGAACAGCACAAGCAGTTGGATAAGGACGTTGCCGATTCCGCCTTTAGCTCCTATCTCGACACGGCAAAATCGCTCGACCAGTATGTGGTGTTTGAAGTTAAACCGTCGGGAATAGGGCTTTTTCAAGACCTAGTTAAATCGGCTCGCGACAAGGGATTTGACGTTGGCTACGATGCTTTGGAGGAAGACAAAAACCCACATCTGTCACCGCTCCCGTCAGTTGATGAATCCACGCCGCCGACAGCCACATCCACCGCCCCATCAGCCCAACAGCCATCCGCCTCAAATGGCAACGCCGGGACTCCGGCCAGCGTGACACCGGCGGCGTCTTCTCCAAAATCAACCAGCCCGCAACCCGCCGCTGCAACCAGCTCTCCCGCGCCCAAAAAAAACAAGAGTTGGTGGCAAAGATTTCTTGAATGGGTCGGCCTCTCATAAAATGAACCTTCGCCGAAAAACCCCGCCCGACAGCCTTTATTTGTTGCTTGATACCCTGTGCAACGCATTTGGAGGCATCATTCTGCTGGCGGTGCTTGTGGTGTTGCTGACCAGCAAGGAAAAGAGTCAGAGTACAACAGCATCCGATTCCCAAGATATGCAGCAAAGGCGGCTCGCACTCGCCCAAAATAATCTTCAGGAATCACTTCAGCTTGCCGCCTCGTTAAATGCCAAGGCCAATGATCCTAGGTGGAAACAACAGGTGGCACTTCTCTCAACTCGAAAGGAGCTTCAAGATTCCATCCAGCAAATACGCGACACGGTTTTACAAAATGGTAAGGAGCTTGAGGCAGCAAACGCCGCCGACCCTGCGGAACGGTTGAAATTTCTCAATTCCGAACTGGCGACGGCACAAGCGCGAAAGCTGGAAATCCAAAACAGCGTTGCCGCAGCAGAAGATAATGTCAAACGCCTCAAACAACGCCTGGCCGACATGGAAAGACAGGTGACCGCCAAAGTTGATGAATTGCAACGACCGCTGCGTTTGCCAAAGGAACATGAAACCGGAAAACAGGTGATTTATATCATTGTGCGATACGATCACATTTATCCGTGCCGCAATTCCGATTTAAGCCGCAATGAAGCTGACATCCATTGGACTATCGGTGCCGATAATGAGGTTGCCGAACCCATTCAGGGCAGAGGCCTCGACCCCAATGCAGTTGCCCCCTATTTCAGCGGTTTGTCCGGCAATGATGTGTATGTGGCTTTTTTGGTTTTTGAAGATTCATTTCCAGCTTTCATCCATGCCAAACAATCGGCAGTTGCCAGCGGGATTTCATACGGTTGGGAGCCATTCCGCAATGAGGACGGCCCCGTTTCCTTCGCAGAGACCGGGCATACAACCAAACCGCAGTAACACACTTAACCGAAATACCCTTCAGTTTTACCAGTGATTGGTTAATTTCTTTTTGTCTGAACCTATGCAACAGACCGTGCCCCCTGTGGTTTAACTCTTTTATCGCGCTGGCGTTTTTGCGCGCCACGGTTTATTTGTGTTGGACAATGAAAAATCTGATTCCAACTTTTTTGCTTATGACAACTGTTTTGACCTCGCGCGCGGCCATCCACACCGAAACTGTCGAATACAAACAAGGCGATGCCGACCTCGAAGGCGTGCTGGTTTATGACGATGCGATTCAAGGCAAACGTCCCGGCGTGCTCGTCGTGCACCAATGGTTCGGCCTGACCGATTACGAAAAACGCCGCGCCTCGCAGCTCGCGCAACTCGGCTACGTCGCGTTCTGCGCGGACATTTATGGCAAAGAATCGCGCCCGAAAAATGTCCAGGAAGCCGGCGCGCAGGCCGGAAAATATAAAACGGATCGCATGCTGCTCCGCGCCCGCGTGAACGCCGCGCTCGATGTGTTGAAGAAAAATGAACTCGTGGACACGTCGCGCGTCGCGGCCATTGGCTATTGCTTCGGCGGCACGACGGTGATTGAACTCGCGCGCAGCGGCGCGGATTTGAACGGCGTCGTCAGTTTTCACGGCGGTTTGGATTCACCGGCTCCGGCGGACGGGAAAAACATCAAATGCAAAGTCCTCGCGCTCGCGGGCGCGGATGATCCATTCCAAAAACTCGAAGATTTAACCGCGTTTGAAAGTGAAATGCGCGACCACAAAGTGGACTGGCAGATTGTTTTCTACGGCGGCGCGGTCCACGCCTTCACGCAGCCCGATCCCGGCTTCGTCAATGCCGGTGCGAAATACAACGAAAAAGCCGACAAGCGTTCGTGGGCGGCGATGAAAACTTTTTTCGCGGAAATTTTTCAATAATTGGCCCCGCTTTGGGAAACAATCTTTCAACCACGGATCGCCGCTGTAAAACGGAGAAGAATTTTAATTCGTCTCCATCCGTGGTTAAAATCTCATGAAGAAAAAATCTGCGATTGAGGATTTGCTCAAAGTCATGGCGAAGCTGCGTTCGCCCGACGGCTGTCCGTGGGATCGCGAGCAGACGCATCTGACGCTGCGCCGCCATGCGATTGAGGAGGTTTATGAATTGATTGACGCGATTGAATCGGGCGACGATCACGAAATGGCCGAGGAACTGGGCGATTTATTGTTGCAGGTGGTTTTTCACTGCCAGCTCGCGCGCGAACGCGGCGCGTTTGATTTTGAAAAAGTCTGCCGCGTGCTCATGGAAAAATTGATTCGCCGTCATCCGCACGTTTTTGGAAAAGCCAAAGTCAAAAACGTGGACGAGGTCTGGGCGAACTGGGAGAAAATCAAGCGCGCGGAAAAAGCCGGGACGAAAAGTGAACGCAAATCCGCGTTCGACGGAATTCCAAAACATTTGCCCGCGCTGTTGCGCGCGGAGAAACTGTTGAAGAAGGCGCGCAAGGCAAAAGTCCTTGTGGACGGCCACCGTTCAAGGCGGCGTTTGTCCAAAACGGTGCTGGCAAAGGAACTTTTTGAACTCGCGTCGTTCGCACAATTGCGCGGCTGGTGCGCGGAGGAATTGCTGGCCGGTGAAATCAAGAAACAGGAACGTCAATTGCGCCGACGGGAACAAGTCGGCCTGCCGAAAATCAGGCGTTGACAGTTTCCGAAAATCTGGTTCAATGTCCGGCCCTTTGCGGGAAAATAATTTTATGTATGCAGTTTTAGAAACAGGCAGCAAACAGTATCGCGTCGCCGCGGGCGACAGGCTCGAAATCGAACGCCTTGAAGTCGAGGCGGGCAAGCCGGTCACGTTCGACCGCGTGCTGCTCGTCAACAACGGCGGCAAGCTCGCCGTCGGCGCGCCCACCGTCAGCGGCGCGACTGTCGTGGCGGATGTCGTCGAGCACAAGCGCGGCGAGAAAAAACTCACGTTCAAGATGAAACGCCGCAAGGGTTATCACAAGACCATCGGCCATCGCCAGGAACTGACTGTGGTGAAAATCACCGCCATCAACGCCTGATTTTTTTCTCTCAACCCTCAACCCTCAACTTTTTGTATGGCACATAAAAAAGGTCAAGGCAGCGTCCGCAACGGGCGCGACAGCGTCAGCAAACGGCTCGGCGTGAAAGAATTTGGCGGCACGGTCGTCAGCGCGGGCAGCATCATCGTGCGCCAGCGCGGCAGCAAGTTCATCGCGGGCAAAAACGTCGGCACGGGCCGCGATTGGACGCTCTTTGCGCTCGTGGACGGCAAGGTGAAGTTCGACAAGAACAGCCGCCGCGTGAACGTCGTGGCCGAGGCCGCCGCCGCGAAGAATTAAATTCCGGCGCGAACAATTTTCAAAGCGAGGTTCACGCCTCGCTTTTTTTGTTTGCCATGATAATTCTTAATAAATGATTCACCTGTCATCAAATCGAGTCGAAGATGAAGCAAAGAAATTTGCCCGAGATTGGATCAAATTGCTTTCTCAAGGCAAATTTGATGAAGCATTCCATCAACTTGATGAGCCAAATCAATACGGAAACAAATGGAACGTAGAAAAATTTAAGGAAATTGTTTCGGACTATTGCAACAGAGAAAAATATACAATTGATAATCCAGATTTGCTCGAAAGAGAAGGTTCGCCAAGCTTGGTTGATCTTAAAAACGGCAACGGCTATGCATATTATTACAACTTACCGCTTAATAAAAATTGGAGTGATCTCACACTTCAATTTGAATTCCAGAAGCACCTTGAAAATTACGCCGTGATACTTCACGACGTTCATGTGCTTTGAATTAATTTCATGTTCATTGACGAAATAAAAATTTACGCGCAGGCGGGGCACGGCGGCAAAGGCTGCGTCGCGTTCCATCGCGAGGCTTACATCACCAAGGGCGGGCCGAGCGGCGGCAACGGCGGACGCGGCGGCAGCGTCATCCTGCAGGCCGACCACGACCTCAACAATCTCATCGGGCAATATTACGTCCCGCGCCTCATCGCGCCGGGCGGCGACGCGGGCATGGGCAAGGGCATGGACGGCCACGCCGGAAAAGACCTCATCATCAAAGTTCCGTGCGGCACGCTCGTGTGGAAATTACCGTCGGCAAAACCGATTGAAAAAATCGAGGACGAGGATGACGAGGATGACGAAGCCGAGCAGGAAAATAAAAATCCGATGTTCAGCACGAGCACGGGCAAACGTCCGTTGCTGCGCCGCGCAGCGAGCGGACGGGCGATGGAAATTGATTTGAGCGTAGGACAGGCTTCCAGCCTGTCAGACAGGCGCGACGCCCGTCCTACGCCCAAAGGCGAACTCGTCGCCGACCTCACGCAACATGGGCAGCAATTTGTTTTGTGCAAAGGCGGTCGCGGCGGACTGGGCAATCGCAATTTCGCCACCGCCGCGCGCCAGACGCCGCGATTCGCGCAACCGGGCGAGCCGGGCGACGAAGGCGATTTTCTGCTCGAGCTGCGCATCGTCGCGGAAGTCGGCCTCGTCGGTTATCCGAACGCGGGCAAGTCCACGTTGCTCACGGCCATTTCCCGCGCGCGCCCGAAAGTCGCGCCGTATCCGTTCACCACGCTGCATCCGCAGATCGGCATCGTCGAATACGCCGACTGGAAACGGCTCACGGTCTGCGACGTGCCGGGCCTGATCGAAGGCGCGCACAAAAACGTCGGCCTCGGCCACAAATTTCTGCGCCACATCCAGCGCTGCAAAATCCTCGTGCTGCTGCTCGACATGGCCGGCACCGACAACCGCAAGCCGTGGGGCGATTACAAGCAATTGTTGAGCGAACTGGAACTTTACGATCCCGCGCTGCTCGAAAAACCGCGCCTCGTCGTCGCCAATAAAATGGACGAGGCCGTCGCCGAGAAAAATCTGAAGGAATTCAAAAAGAAGATCAAAAAAGTTTCCGTGCTGCCGATCTCCGCCGCGTTCGACCAGGGGATGGAGAAATTTCGCGAGACAATCCGTAGAGAAGTGAAAGAAACTGAAGCCGCTTAAGACTTGTCTTATTGGGTTGATATGACCGCCTGCAGTCGCTGCAAATCAGGATTATTCGGCGTGCTTGTAAATGAAGGATTAAGTATCAACGTTCTTCCATCTATCCACCGCCAATGTTCCACATGACCATCCGCAAACGCAAGAGTATCTCCCTTGCCATGCCAAGCGGAAGGAAAATTTTGCCACCCACTGGAGTCATCAACATTTAACGTGAACATTCCATCGTCAATACTCAAAATATTTTCATCAATAAACGACATGCACAAAGCAGGTGGAGGTTGCAATATTTGAGAATATTTCAAAATCATCGGATGCAGTGTGGGATTTGAATTCCAATCATGGGAACCGTTCATAAGTGAATTGATGGAATAGGTTCTCATCCTTCCGGTTTCATCCTTTGGACAAACATAAATATTCAGATTTTTGTTATAATTGTAAAAACTGCCCTGTTGCAATAGTGACAGATTGGTTGCCTGCATAGGGACATTTATATCACCATAAACCCAGGGCGTGCTCGGCGGTGGGCCGCCGCTAAAACTTACAAAATCACAAAATACAATATTTTCCTGATTGTCATCCTTATACATCAGCCAAACCAAATCCAGTTGCTTGAGATTATTCAAACAGCAGACGGTTTTCGCTGTATCTTTGGATTTCGAGAGTGCCGGCAAAAGCATCGCCGCAAGAATGGCAATAATGGCTATCACCACCAGCAGTTCAATCAGAGTAAATGCCCTTCGTAGCGGCATGTTTCGAAATTATCTTTCTGTTCCAATCGAGTCAATTCAGGAAGCACACTCCAAAAACCGCATTACGGTGTCGCCGTGCTTGAGCATTTTCACTTCCGCCCACGGCGCGAAGATTAAGCCGCAACCAATTGTTTTTTCCGCGCGACGGCCTTTTGCGCGAACTTGCGCGCTTCTTTTGCGCCGCGCAGCAGACATTCCGAACTGATGTCGCAGTCGAGTTTTGGCCAGTGAACGGAAGAATGCGTGATTTCAAAATGCGCGCGGTCGCGGCCCGACGCGAGCAGCAGCGTGGGATAAAAAGCCAGCGGCACGCTGACCGAGCGCCCGTCCTCCAAATCAAACGCGAGCCGGTCTTTTGAGATGTGAACCGCCACAATGTCCGGCGGCGGATTGTTATTCAGTTTCATTCCAAAATTCCAATAATTCAGCTTCGTGATTTTCCAAAATGCGGATGATTTCGCGCAATTGCACTTCCCCCAATCGTAGGACAGGCGTCGCGCCTGTCTCAAATTAAAAATAAAATTCAGATACAGGCAAGATGCCTGTCCTACGTTTCCAAAAACCGCATCACGGTGTCGCCGTGCTTGAGCATTTTCACTTCCGCCCACGGCGCGACAATTTCCAGCGTGTCGCGTTTCGTGTGGCCGAGAACAAACCTTCCGCCGGACGCGAGCAGTTTTGGCAGATTTTTGTCGTCGAGCAACTGCTGCGCGAATGAAGTCGAGCGGCGATTCACATTTTTTTCACCGTAAGGCGGATCGGCGAGGATCAAATCAAATTGCCGCCCGCTTTCCGCCAGTTGATTCATCACCGGAAAAACATCCTGCGTCCGCACTTCCAGAATTTCGCCATAACCCGCCGCCGTCGCGTTGCTGCGGATGAATTCCGCGTGCCGATGCGATTTCTCCACGCACATCACCGCCGCCGCGCCGCGACTCAAACATTCCAAACTCACCGCGCCGCTGCCCGCGAACAATTCCAAAACCTTCGCGCCGACAACGCGCGCGCCAAGCGAATTGAAAACCGCCTGCTTGACCAAATCCGGCGTCGGACGGACGTCCAGCCCTTTCGGAACTTTCAGAATCCGCCGGGCCGCGTTGCCGCCGGTGATGCGCATGAAATCATTTAACCACGGATTAACACAGATAAACACGGATAATAAAATTGTTCAAATCCGTGACCAGACGTGTTTGAGCTTTTTACAAAATCACCAAATCGTCGCGATGGACAAGTTCCACGCGCGCGAGTTTTTTGGCGCGGATTTCTTCGGCGGAAAATTTCGCGATGCCGCGCGCGAATTCCGTTCCGTCCAGATCGCAAATGCGAACGACATCGTCCGCCGCAAAATCACCTTCGCAGCGCGCGACGCCGGGCGGCAGCAAACTTTTTCCCGATTCGCGCAACGCGCGTTTCGCGCCGTCGTCCACAAACAGCGCGCCTTTGGGATGATGGAAAAAAGCGATCCAGCGTTTGCGCCCTTGCAATTTGTTCGGCTGCGCGACGAACAGCGTGCCTTCGTCATCGCCCGCCAGAACTTTTGCGAGCACGTTTTTCTTTTTACCCGACGCGATGACGAGCGGGATGCCAGAACGCACGACAATTTTCGCGGCCTGAACTTTTGAAGCCATGCCGCCGACGGCGGTTTCGCTCGCCGTGCCGCCCGCAAGCTTTTCTATCGTCGCGTCAATTTGCTCGATGACGGAAATCGTTTTCGGATTCGACTTGCTGAAATTTTCAATGACGCCATCCACGGTCGTCAAAATTACCAGCAAATCGGCGGGCAACAAAGACGCGACGAGCGCGGACAATTTGTCGTTGTCGCCGAATTTGATTTCCGTGAACGACACGGCGTCGTTTTCGTTGATGATGGGCACGACGCCGCGACCGAGCAGCATCACAAGCGTGTTGCGCGCGTTGAGATGGCGTTCGTGATGTTCCAAATCTTCGTGCGTCAACAAAACCTGTGCGACGACGATTTCGTGCGCGGAAAAAAGTTTGTCGTAAGCGGCCATGAGCCGCGACTGGCCGACGGCGGCGCACGCCTGTTTTTCGGCGAGGTTGGTGGGCCGCGATTTGTGGCCGAGCGCGCCCATGCCCGCGCCGACCGCGCCGCTGGTGACGAGCACGATTTCCTTGCCGGATTTTTTCAGCGCGACGAGTTGCAGGACGAGCTGTTCGAGTTGCGCGGGATCAATCAGTTTTTGGCCGTCCGTCAAAACGCCCGTGCCGAGTTTAACGACGATGCGCGAAACGGATTTGAGAATTTCACGATGCACGCGGCGAAGGTAAGGAAAATTCTGCGCGCGGAAAATGTTAAAATGCGGACGATTTTATTGCCCGATGAATTTGAGAATGCCCGCGCCCGAATTTTTCGGATCCACGAGCGAATTGAAAAAATCTCCGCCACGCAGCGCGACCAGCACGGCGAGTCCGGCGATGTCGTTCGCCGACTTCACATTTTTGATCACGATGTTTTCGATGCCGATGTTTTGCGCGCGGTTGTTCCGCCGGTCTTTCAAGTCAACATATTTCAACGTGCCGACGGAGACGTTCAGCACGTCAATGGCTTTGAAATCAAAGCCGGTCTGCTTTTTTAATTCCGCCGCGCCGTTGCCGCCGCCGGATTTTTTTGCCGCCGGCAACGCGAGGCCGAGCGAAAAAATATTCGTCTGGCCCGCCTCGTTTTTCACGATGTCGAGTTCGCCGAGATTGAAACGCAGCAGTGTGACGTGCAATTCTCGTTTCGCGAGCGCGGTGCGGTCGTATTCGACGTGGATTTCCGGGATGTCGAGAAACGGCGTGCCGCCGAAACTTGGCGGATTGTAAATTTTGAGATTTTGAATTTCGATGGTCGGTTCGGCCAGCCCAAGTTTGAAGCGTGCGATTTCCGCGTCCATGCCGGTCTGCGCGCGGATATTGTGTTCAATCACGACGCGCAAAATGGAATTGAGCGACAGGAAAAAAACGACAATCAAAACGACGGCCAGAAGGAACAGCCGCAGCAGCCATTTGAAAATGAATTTCATTTCGTTGAACCGTTACATCGTTGAACCGTTACATCGTTGAATCGTGAATTGTTGCATCGGGCGAGCGTAGCGCGGTTTTCCCGATTTAACAATTCAACGATTGCCACACTCACACCGGCACATCCTCCGGCCTGACTTCGAGAC
>Ga0302320_10001481_pt1 | contig 56636 bp, 48 predicted proteins | sample Bog_T0_3_FD_202130 | JGI IMG/M metagenome (GOLD analysis project Ga0302320, IMG submission 202130) | Peat permafrost microbial communities from Stordalen Mire near Abisko, Sweden - Bog_T0_3 | ecosystem: Environmental > Terrestrial > Soil > Wetlands > Peat | place: Sweden: Abisko, Stordalen Mire...
TAGCCGGAGCCTGAGGGCGCGCCCTGGAACTCGCCTCGGACGTAGATCAGGAACCGGCCTGCGGATGCGTAGCCGCTGGCGCCGGAGTAGTCATTGAATCCGTTTTGATAGGGGCGCCCGTAATCATTGATGACCGTAGACCCGAGGTGAAAGCTATCGCGCAGCGGAGTGCCGCTGATGGCGCGCTCAACCGAGTAGATTGACTCGACGCGGGTGTTGCCTTTGTGGACGCCGCAGGGGCCCTGGACGTCGAAGTGCAATTCGTGCGACAGGGCCTCGTAAATGCCTTGCGCTTCGTCGGTTGCGGGTCCGGGGTCGGCGTCTTCGATGCGCGCGCCCACTTCCTCAAGCATGTGGTCCAGGCTGGAGCGCGTGTAAGGGCGCATGCCCAGGTACACGGTATCGAGAAAGCCGAGTCCGTAGAGCCGCCACACGGCAGGGTAGACCCAGCTATCGACCGGGACGTACGGGGAGTCGAGCAGGGAAGGTTCGCAAACAGACTCAGGCTGGGCGGGGTTGCTGCCCGGCTGAGCTTCGGCTGGAGCGGGATTGGCGGTGAACAGGAGAAGGCCTGCCAACAGGGCCGCAATTTGAATGACAGGATTCGGGGACAAACCTCTGCTCACGTCCATTCAATCACTTTATCATTTGCGGAACCATGGAGTTGCACGGACAGCGCTGCTCAAGAACCTTGGGGAAGTGCGTCGGAGGCGCAACTTGCCGGGTTGCTAATCCGGGAATAAGCCTTTGCGGCTGAGGTAATTCTGCATGTTTTCAAGGGGGTCGCCTGAATTCGACGCGGGGCAGTCGATCAGCGTAGGTCCGTGGCCTTTGCGGGCATGGGTAAGCGCCTCGGACGCGACGCGATAAACGGCCACCACGTCTTTGCCGTCCACGGTGATATGAGGGAATGCGTATCCGCGGCGCCTGGTTGAGATGGATGGGATGCTGAAGGGTTGGGAAGCGGCTGCCTTCGGGGCAAGCGAGACGAAGAGGATGGGCAGATTGTGGTCGGCAGCCAGGGTGAGCGCCTTGAGCCATGCGGGTTGAGTGCTTGGCTTGCCGGTTGAAAACAGCAGTGTGACCTTTCGGCTGTCGGAATGTTCGCGGGCCGCGCTTGCCGCGCGCGAAGCGCTGGAAGCGATGGAGACGAAGGGATTGATGCCCTGAAGGGCCGCGTCCGGCCAATGGGCGGCGGCTACCGTGTCCTGGGCCAGCAGGTCAAGGACAGCGCCAACTGCGGTTGCTTCGTGGCCAAGGAGCGAGCCGGCGCCGTTGCCTCTACGGCCCTTGCGTGCTCCCTCGGCAATGCGGCGGCATTGCACCATCGCCGCGTAAAGGGTGAGCAGCTTGCGGTTGGAGATGAGCGAGAAGCCCTCATCCGCGGGCGCGTGTTGAGTTTTGATTTTGGTCATTATGGGAGCGAGGTTTACCGGTGCTGCGATTGTAAATGGACGGCGTCCGGGATTGCGGAATTCGACCACCCTGGCATTTCGCGATCGAGAAAGGAGGTGCTAGGGTAAAGCGGATATGGGTTCAGAAACGGCTGCGGTGCTGGGCGAGATCGGGCTGCCGGTTCCAATTCGCGAACTGGCGGCGAAAACATGGGATGTGATTGTGGTGGGCGCGGGCCACAACGGGCTGGCCTGCGCGGCTTACCTGGCGCGGGCCGGGCAGCGCGTGCTGGTGGTGGAGAGCCGGGCGCGCGTGGGGGGCGCATGCACGATTGAGGTGCCGTTTCCAGGGGTGCGCATGTCTCCCTGCGCTTATCTCGCGGGATTGCTGCATCCGCTGGTGCTCGAAGAACTGGATCTGCCCCGGCGCGGGTATGTGTGGACACCGGCGGTGAATGGGCTGTTTGTGCCGTTCCTCGACGGATCGAGCATTCAACTGTGGGACGATGACGACCGCTGCGCGGAGGAAGTGCGCGCACTGGCTCCTGGCGATGTGGAGGGCTGGCGCGCGATGGGCGACGTGATCCGGCGCTTGCGGGACGCGCTGCGGCCGGCGGGCGAGGGCGATGTGTGGATTGGCGAGCCGCCCACGCGCGAGCAGATTGAAGATCGGTTGGGCGACGATCCGGAAGCAAAGGCCGTGCTGTTCGACTGGTCGATGGCCGAGTTTGTGGAGCGCTACTTAGAGGACGAGCGGCTGCAGATTGCTTATCTGGGCCAGGGCGTGATCGGCACCAATGCCAGCCCGTTCGATGCGGGAACGGCGTCGATTCGCTTTCATCATTCCTCTGGCCGCCTGGGCGGAATGGCCGGCATGTGGGGCTATGTGCGCGGCGGGATGGGGATGGTGTCGTTTTACATTTGCGATGCGGCGCTGGAGGCCGGAGCGACGGTGGTCTCGGGCGTGCCGGTGGCGAAGATTGTGCCGGGCGAGGGAATCGTGCTCGAAGGCGGCGAGCGGATTGGCGCGCGAGTGGTGATTTCGAACGCGGACCCGCGACAGACGCTCAAATTGCTGGGAGCGGAGGCCGATGAAGGCTGGCGCGCTCAAGTGGAACGCGTTCCCATGGAAGGCTGCACGGTGAAGCTCAACGTGCATCTGCGCGAGCTGCCCAACTTCACGGCGCGACCGGGGGTGAATGAGCCGCATCACTATGGGCAGATCAATGCGCCATTGACGAAGGACGAATGGCAGGCAGGATTTGCGGCGGCACGACGGGGCGAGCTTCCCGAGCATCTGTGGTGCGAGCTTTATTTTCAGAGTGCGCATGATCCTTCGATTGTTCCGGCCGGTGAGCACACCATGAGCGTGTTCGCGCAGTATGTCCCCTACAGGTTTGCGCATGGAAGCTGGGACGGGCGGCGCGAGGAAGTGCGCGCGCTGGCCATGAAATCGCTCGGCCGCTTCTGTTCCAATATAGGGGGCGATGGCATAGGCGCTGAGGCCATTCGAGATGCGGTGATCGATGCGCAGGTGCTCGGGCCGCCGGACATTGAACAGAAAGTCGGCCTGACGGGTGGACACATTTTTCAGGGCGAGTGCCTGCCGCAGTACATGTGGTCGAACCGGCTCTCGGCGCGGACGCCGATGCGGGGCGTTTATCTTTGCGGCGCGGCCACGCACCCCGGCGGCTCGGTCATCGGCATCAATGGGCGCAACGCGGCCATGGCAGTGCTCAAAGACCTCGGCAAAAATTAGCTGCACCTCAAATTTAGCTGCGTTGGCATGCGCGGCTCTGCTATGCTGCGCAAAACCATGGCCGACATTTTAGCGCTCAAACGAGGCATACGGTTCCGCGACCTGGTGCTGTTCTACGTGGTGGTAGTGCTCAGCGTGCGCTGGACGGCATCCGCGGCCACTGCCGGTCCCAGCATCCTGATCGTCTGGCTGGCCGCGCTCACTTGCTTCTTCATCCCGTTGGCAGCAAGCGTGATGGAACTCTCTTCGCGCCATCCCGAAGAGGGCGGAATTTACATTTGGACGCGCGAGGCCTTTGGCGATTTTTCCGGCTTCATTTGCGCTTGGACTTACTGGATGAGCAACCTGCCCTTCTTCGCCGGCGTACTTTACTTCGGCGCCGCGTCCACGCTCTATGCGTTCGGCCCGCGCGCGCAGGTGCTGGCGGCGAATCCGCTTTACTACATCGCCTTCGCCCTGTTCTGGCTGTCGATGATTACCTTGCTCAACATTCGCGGGGTGGACGTGGGCAAGTGGCTCAACAACATTGGAGCGCTGGGCAGCCTGGCGCCGTTGACGATCCTCATCCTGCTCGCCGCTGTCTCCTATTGGCGCTTCGGGGCGGCAATTCATATTACGAGCGCCAGCCTCGTTCCCCATTGGTCGCTGGACAATGCGGTCTTCTGGTCCAACGTCTTCTTTGCATTCAGCGCCATTGAAGCTGCGTCCGCCATGGGCGACGAAATTCAGAATCCTCGCCGCAACATCCCACTGGCATTGCTGGTGGGCGGCGGCCTTCTCACCATTGGCTACATTGGCGGCACTGCGGCGCTGCTGCTAACGCTGCCGGCGCAGTCAGTGGAGGGACCCGATGGGTTTGTAAACGGCGTACACATGCTGGCGAGCCGGCTCGGAATTGGATGGCTTCTTGCTCCGATCGCATTGCTCGTGGCGCTCAATGCCGTGGGCGGTGCGGCTGCCAATCTCTCTTCCACGGCGCGCCTGCCCTTTGCGGTCGGCGTCGATCGCTATCTTCCTTCGGCGTTCGGATGGATTCATCCGCGGTATCGCACGCCATGGGTCGCCATTGCGGTGTATGGCGCGGCGGGGATCGTTGTCGCGCTGCTCAGCCAGGCCGGAACCAGCGTTCGCGGAGCTTACAACGTGCTTGTCAGCATGTCGGTGATTTCGCTTTTCATCCCGTATCTTTTTCTCTTTTCCGCCATGATTCGCCATCAGGGGCATCCCGCGACGCTGGAAGTTCGGCGTGTTCCTGGAGGCAAGCCCGTGGCGATTGCATTGGCGTCGATTGGGCTCGTCAGCACGGCCGCGACAATCGTTTTATCCACGATTCCCGGAGCCGACGAAATCGACAAGCCGCTGGCGGTAGCGAAAGTGATTGGCGGGACGTTTGTGCTGGTGGGGCTGGGGATTGGGGTGTTTGTGTATGCGCGATTCAAGACAGGCAGGGCGTGATTGCAAGCTGCCTAAGAACAACCGCAGATCCTTCGACTCACCACCCTCAAACTGAAAAGCGTTTGGGGCCCCGTTCGCTCAGGATGACAGGTCAATTTTTGTCATGGGCCTTAGGGACGGGACACTAGCGGCAATCCAGTCAATCACAACGCCAGCGGCCATTGGCTGGGATGCGAAGGCTAGGTCGAGTAGTCCGCGTTGATGTGGATGTATTCGACGGTGAGGTCGGTGGTCCAGAAAACGCAACTGCCTGAGCCCTGATTCAATTGAATACCGATCGAGAACTCCGGCTGCGCGATGTACTCGTGCGCGGCGGCTTCATCGAACTCAGCGGCGCGGCCGCCGTCGCGGCAAATCTGAAGGTCTCCGAAGCGGATGTCGATGCGGTCGGGATCGATCTCGGCGCCGGAGTAGCCGATGGCAGCGACGAGGCGGCCCCAGTTGGGATCGCTGCCCGCCCACGCCGTCTTTACCAGCGGGGAATGCGCGATGGCTTTGGCGATCTTCAACGCGTCCGCGTCGGAAGCCGCGCCTTCAATGTGCAGTTCGACGACGTGGGCGATGCCTTCGCCATCGGCTACGATCTGGCGGGCAAGTGACTTGCACACCTGTGTAAGGGCCGCGGCGAAGGGCGCGTATTCCGCGCCAATCGAGACACCGCTGGCGCCCGATGCGAGCAGCAGGACGGTGTCGTTGGTGGACGTGTCGCCGTCGACGGAGATGCGGTTGAAGCTGAATTCGATTGCGTCGTTGAGATAAGTTTGCAGCGCGGCGGGCTCGACGGCTGCATCGGTCAGGATGTAGACCAGCAAAGTGGCGTGAGGCAGCAGTTGCGGATGAATCATGCCGGAGCCTTTGCACAGTCCGGCGATGCGGATTTCGTGCGTTGTGCCGTCGGCTTCAACAACGTCGAAGCGGCGGAAGGCGGTTTTCTCGACCATGTCCGTGGTCAGGATGGCCTGGGCGACTTGCTGGAAGCGATCGAACTCCGGACTGAGAGACGCAGCGAGCGCGGGCAGCGCGGCGATGAGTTTCTCTGCCGGCAGCGGGACGCCGATGATGCCGGTGGAGGATGGAAAGACCTCTTCGGGCAGACACGCGAAGATCTCGGCGGCAGCCTCGCAGGTGGCGCGAGCGGCGTCAAGGCCTGCCTGACCCACGGCGCAGTTGGCGTTGCCGGCATTGATGGCGGCTACGCGCACATGGCCTGCTGTTGCGCGCAGGTTTTCCTTGTCGATAATGAGCGGCGCGGCGATGACGCGATTGGCGGTGAAGGCCGCGGCGGCGCTGGCCGGTGAGTCGGCAACGATGAGGGCGAAGTCGGTGCGGCCGCTCTTTTTGAGCCCGGCCTTGGCGGCGGCGAACTGAAAGCCCCTGGGAAGCAGATATTGGGTTGCGTCGGCCATGGTAGTTGACATATTTAATCTAACAGGTGGACTAGGGACTAGGGACTAGGGGTTAGGGACTAGGGACTAGGGGTTAGGGACTAGGGACTAGGGGTTAGGGACTAGGGACCGAAGGGCTGATGGTGCTGATGAGGCGGGGATGGGAGTGGACGAGGCGCTGGAACGCGAGTTTCTGGAATTGCACGGCGTGAACGTGGCGCGCGGCGAGCGAGTGGTGCTGCACGATGTGAACCTGACCATCCGCACCGGGGAGCACGTGGCCATTCTGGGGCCGAACGGCTGCGGCAAGTCGACGCTGATCATGGCCATGACCTGCCAGGTATATCCCATGGTGCGGCCTGAGATGCGAGTGCGGATCTTCGGGCGCGAGCGCTGGGATCTGACTCAGCTCAGGCGGCATTTCGGGGTGGTGGGCGCGGAGTTGCCGGGCGAGCGGACGGCGGTGACCACGGGGATTGATGCGGTGACGGCGGGATTCTTCTCGGCGTCGACGCTATGGCCGAATCTGCATGTGACGGCCGAGATGCGCGAGCGGGCCGGGGAAGCGCTGGAGCGCATGGAGGCTACGCATCTTGCGCAGCAACTGGTTGGCGAAATGTCAGCAGGCGAGAAGCGGCGCATTGTGATTGCGCGGGCGCTGGTACACAGGCCGAAACAATTGTTGTTGGATGAGCCCTCGAACGCGCTCGACCTGGCCGCGCAGCGGGAATTGCGCGAGACGCTGCGGCGGCTGGCTCGGGAGGGAACGGGGCTGGTGCTGGTGACGCATCACCTGGGCGATATTCTGCCTGAGATCGAGCGCGTGATTCTGATGCGCGCGGGGCGGATTGTCGGGGATGGTCCGCGCGAGGAGCTGCTCACCGAGCCGCGATTAAGCGAGCTGTTCGGCGCGCCGGTGCGGATTGGGCGGGATGAGGAATGGCTGCATAGCTGGTAGAGCCGCGGCCGACTATTCGCCGACCGTGGACGCTTATCCAAATTGCTTGCGTTTATAAACATTTTTGCTTATATTCGATGAATGAAGAGCAGCGAGTTCAAGCGCTGGCTGGCTGATCGTGGCGCAACTTTCGAACCTGCGAAGGGCTCGCATCTCAAGGTTTTTCTTAACGGCAAGATTTCCGTTCTCCCGATGCACTCCAAGGAACTTAAGACCGGATTGGTGCAAGGGATAAAGAAGAAGCTAGGTCTGAAATAGGAGAAAGTATGTTGAGATATCCCGCAAAGCTCACAGCACAGCGCGAGGGGGGATTTGTGGTCACCTTCCCTGATATTCCCGAAGCAATCACCCAGGGTGAAGACAAGGAAGATGCTCTGCTGCATGGGAGGGATGCGCTTGAGTCGGCTCTTGGGTTCTATTTTGATGCGTTTCGGGTTGTGCCGCCTCCGTCGCCGCGAAGACGGGGCCAGGAATATGTCGAATTGCCGTCGAGCGTTGCCGCAAAGGTGCTTTTGCTGAACGAACTGATCCAGCAGAAGGTTCGTCCGGCCGAGCTTGCCCGCCGCTTGAACACCACTCCACAAGAAGTGAATCGGCTGACCAACATTCGCCACGCTTCGAAGATCGACGGAATCGCCCTCGCCATGAAAGCGCTGGGCAAGACATTGGAGATTCGGGCGGTCTAGCCTGGCGGCTTCGATTCGCCGGGAACTGTTCAGGTTTCAGCAAATCAGCGATATGAGTTTTCACCTGAAGTGAACGCCATCTGTGGTACCATCCGGGCAATTGGCTTCCCCTGATGCCAATGCGGAGGTAGACCATGAGCGACTTTTCAAGACGCGATTTTCTGAAGACGAGCCTTGCCGCAGGTGCTCTGGCAGGTACAGGAACGCTGGCGCTTGCCGAACGCAGAACAGCGACAGATTGGGTGACACTGGGCCGGTCGGATGTGAAGGTGACGCGGCTGGCGTTCGGAACCGGCACCATGAGCGGACGCCTGCAGATGGACCTGGGACAGGACGGCTTCAATCGGCTGGTGCGCCACGCGTATGACAACGGAATCCGCTTCTTTGAGACGTCGGACACCTATGGCGATACGCCGCGCATGCTGGGCATCGCGTTGAAGGGGCTGCCGCGCGAGAGCTACCGCATCATGAACAAGGTGACCACCGAGTACCAGGGCGACCCGCACAAACGGCTCGACGAGCTGCGCAGCATTGCCAACATGGAGTACTTCGACGTGATGCTTCTGCACTGGCAGCATACGGGCAACTGGCCGGCGGAGTCGGCGCGCTGGCAGGACGCGATTCTTGAAGCGGAACAGAAGAAGACCATCGTGAGCCACGGTGCTTCAGTGCATGGGCTGCCGGCACTGCGGCAGGTTCCGGGCAACAAGTGGATGGACGTTGCGATGATCCGCGTGAACCACAAAGGCACGGTGATGGATGCCGAGGTTCCGGATATGGGGGATCTGGGCAACGTGAATGAGGTCGTGACGCACATTCACCAGGTGAAGAAGGAAGGCATGGGCGTGATCAGCATGAAGCTGATCGGCGAGGGTGTGTTCAATCGCGAAGACCGGCAGAAGGCGATGCGGTTTGCATTCCAAAACGCCAATGTGGATTGCGTGACGGTGGGCTACAAGAATACCGCCGAGGTGGATGAGGCAATCGAGAACCTGAATCTGGCGCTGGCGTAGTCTTCCGCTTCATGGGGTCCGCGCTTTCGCAGATATCAACAGCCCCGCTTGACGCCGGGCCTCCCTTCCAGTTACTTTGGGCTTACACGGGAAAGGAGGTTGATCCAGCTGATGAAGATCGATTGTTGCAGATGTATCGTACGTGAGGTGACTGAGGCCTAGGGCATCGCGCCCCAGACCCCATACGCCCCTGCGGAAAAGATCAACCGCCGGGCCCTTGGCACTCGCGGCAGCGCGATGGCCTTAGTCCAATCCCAACAGTTTACCGACAAGAAAACCCCGCATAAACAGCGGGGTTTTCTTTCGTCTTGTATCTTTTGTGCTACGGCGAGCCTGTTTCACGGAAACACCACGAGACGGAGAGGCCATGAAGATCGTTGCTACCATCTCGGGGATTGTTTAATCGCCTTAGTCTCCTTTACCCGTATGCGCGTACTCGCCATGCGCCTGTTTCAACGCCGGAATGTCCGTGTCCGCATCTTTCCACAGCGCGAAGAACTTCTCGTACTCACTCCGGCTCTCGGCGGTCTTGTTCTCCAGCGCATAGGCGCGCGCCAAGCCGAGGTGGGCGAGGATTGTTCGCGGCTGCATGATGTCCTCCAGTCCCGGGTTCGCAATGATCTTCTGGAACTCAACCTCCGCCTTGTCTGGCTGTCGGGCTGCCAGGTACGCCTCGGCACGGACTTCCATCACCTCGGGGCGCACCAGATCCAGGGAGCGCGCCGGCTCCAGCGCTGCAATCCCGCCGTCCGGGTCATTGTGACGCAGCGCCAACAGGGCTCTCAGCTCAGGGATGCGCAAAGAGTGCTCGATCGTGTCCTGGGGATACTTCTCCGGCTTGAGCAGGTAGGCTTCGCCGGCAGTCAGGTTCCCCGCCCGGGTTCGCAGAATTGCGAAATCCGCGCCGTCCCGGTGCTGGATATTTCGGAGCAATTCCGCCGCCTTGGGAGTTCGCCCTAACTGGACCTCGACTGCCGCCTCATCCAGCAGGATGTTGTCGGCGAGATCCGGATTTACCTCGCGTCCCGCGTCCGCAATTGCGCTCCCGAACAAATCCTCGGCTTGGTGATACTTGCCCTCATCGGCGGCAAGCACGGCCTGCGACCACAGCGACGCATACATCTCGGGTTTGCCCTTGGACCACTGCGCCTCCCGCTTCAATGTCTCTGCATCCTGCTCGATCATGGCGATCTGATAGAGAAGACGGTGCAAGTCCGGGGCATCCTTGCCCTGAGCCTGGGCCTCCGCGATGATACGTTTCGCATCGGCAAAGCGGTTGGCCCGCTTATACGCATCGGCAAGGCTGTTGTACATGAGCTCCGGACGAGTTGCGCCGTATTTCATGATGTGTTCCCCGGCCTCAATCGCGCGGCCGAAGTTTCCAATCAGCGCCTCCCCGGTGGCCAATGACCCCCATGCGGTCTCGTCCGTCGGATACACCTCGGTCCACTCTTCAAAGTTCTTGGCCGCCGCCTGCAGGTCATGCACCGCCATCAAATAATAATTGGAGCGGATATAAAACTTCTCCGACTGGCTGACCTTGCCGCTCAGCTCAAATGCCTTTCTGTAGTATTCGGCCGCGGTATCCATAGAACCCAGGTCGAAGTACGCCGTTCCCAGGCTGGCCTGCGCTATGGCGAATCCTGGGTCGATATCCACCGCCTTCTGGAAGTACCCGATTGCCTCCTTCAGCTTGTCCTCATTCCCCAGCACCGCGCCGGTGTTGTAGTCCTTAAGCGCCTCGAAGGAAGGTGTAGTCGCCTCGATGAGCGGCACATTGAACCGGTCAAGCGACGCGTTCGGCTCGCCCAGCCTGACCCGCGCACGCCTGGTCAGGCTGTCGAGCGTGTCGAGGATGGCGTCTTCGTTCAGCGCCTGTCCGCGGAACACAAACAGGCTCGCGGCCGTCGCGCAGTTCACTGCCTCCAGAGAAAGGTGATAATCGTATCCCTGCGGGTGCTCGATGGTTCCCCGCAGCACTGCCTGGTAATGCCCGCGCGTGCACACCTCCAGCGCGGTCTCGCCCAGCAGGGGCGTGTCCGGCGTCTTTCCCATCTCCTGCAAGGTCGAGTGTGCCAGCCCATCGCTCATCAACTGGATATAGGGCGTCTGGCTCAGCCCGATGGTCAGCGCGCTCTTCAGCGCCGAGTCCATTGAGGCATCTCCGGTGAGGTTCAGGAAGTCCGCTACCATGACCTTGCGTAGCTGAGGCTGAGGTGCATACCGTTTCCAAGCGAAATATCCCGCCACCGCCAGCAGTACCGCCGCTGCCACGCCCCATGCCACCCACGCGGAAGAGATGCGCCGCGCCAGTTTAGGCATATGCGCTGACTCTGACTCCTCCAAGACGATGTGCGTACGCTCGCGAACCGTTTGCATGCCGACGAAGGTTTGCCCGGCTGGGGGCGGTTCGCCGGGGTCGCCTCGTTCGAGAGGGGATGGAATACGCCGCTCGACCTCCGCGATGAACTGGTAGCCCCGGCCGGGGATGGTGACGATGTAGCCGGCGCGGTCGGCGAACGCTCGGCGGATCGAGGACACCTGATGAGCCAGGTTGCCCTCCTCGACAAAGGACTCCGGCCAGACCGCCTGGATGAGTTTCTCCTTGGTGACCACCTCGCCGGGATGGATCACCAGGTAGGCCAGCACCTCAAATGCCTTGGGTGGTAGCTGGACGGGCTGGCCATCGCGCAGCAGCGCGCGCCGGGCGCAGTTCAGCTCAAACTCTTCGAAGCGAAATATCTCCTTGAGAGTGAGCGACATCGCGCGCCTTCATAAAAACACAGAAACTTTCATGCCGGTCTTCAAGACTTTGTTTCGCGCTTTGCGCTGTAGTGGCGCTGAGATCGCGACCGGACCCGGGCCGAGGTAGTTCTTGAAACGACTTTTCCGTACTATACCAGCCACCAAACAAGCTGGAAAGCAAAATGACGGCGATACCCGGCAACGGCGGATCGAGATCACCGTGTGGCGGGAGACGGTCACGGTGCTGCATTCCGGCCCTCCTGTGCCGACCGCCATACAAGCTGACGGACAGGCGCGATGTTCCTGTTGCGGGCAGGCTGTCCCGCATGCCGCCAAAGAGGACGGAGTCTTGCGCAACGATGGAGGCGCGGCGGATTGAAGCGAGCGGCGGATCACTTGGAGCGGGCGATGTTCGCGAAACCATCCGGGATCGCGATTCAACAAGAACCGGCACGTCAGCCGTGCCATTACATCTGAGAGGACCAGTAACCCGCTCAGGGAGATGAGGGAGAGCAATGAACAGAGAGATGAGAATTTCGACTGGTGTGCTGGGTGCGATCACCCTGCTCGTGGCTTTGGGGTTGGGAAACGGTGCAAAGGCGCAAGAGAGTTCCGCCGAGGGAAGTGAGATTGCCCAGCCGGCGCAGACCGTGGTGCCGCAATTGATTCGGTACTCCGGGCTAGCGCCCAACCGAACCGGTGACGTGGTTGAGGCGGTCTTTCGAATTTATGCTTCGCGGCAAGGCGGCGATGCGATCTGGACCGAGACCCAGCGGGTTTCAGTTGACACCGACGGAAAGTACAACGTGCTGCTGGGCGCCGCGAGCGAGGGCGGTCTTCCCCAGGCGGTGTTTGCCGCGGGGCAGGGCCAGTGGCTCGGGGTGAGCATTGAGCGGGCCGAGGAGACGGCGAGAACCAAGCTGGCAGCCGTGGCCTATGCCATGAAAGCCGCGGATGCTGAGACGCTCGGTGGTGTTGCGGCAGCGAGCTATGTAACACAAGCTCAGCTGGCCTCCACCACTCAGGCTTTTGCAGCCACAGCTCTTACGGAGCAGGCGAGTCGAAAAGTGGCTCCGGATACGGCACCATCGGGGAGCGGAGCTGCCGGTTATTTGCCGCTATGGACCAGCGCAAGCGTGTTGGGAAATTCGGCACTGTATCAGAGCGGGACGGGCGCGGCTGCGAAGCTGGGGATCGGAACCGAGGCCCCGGCGACGACGCTGGATGTAAATGGAACAACGATGCTGCAGGGGTCAGTCAGCGTACCTTCGCAGGGAATGGCGACCACCGCTCTTGGCTATTCTTCGTGGCCGGTCAACCTTAACGGTTCGGTCTACGATTCGACCTCCGGAGCACCCGTTACTCAGACGTTCAGTTGGGCGGTAGCGCCATTTGAGAACGATACAGCGGTTGCCCAAGGTTACCTTGCGCTGAACTATGCGGCTGGAGCCAATTCTCCCAAGCAGATCCTGGCCATCAACAGCGTAGGACAGATCGCGTTCGCGCCGGGGCAGTATTTCCCTGGGGTGGCTGGATTGCCTCTAGCCAATACGTTCACCGCCACACAGACAGTCACGGGAGGATCGACGGGCCTCAATGCGACCGCGACATCCGCGAGCGGGATCGGCATCCGCGCGGCAGGTGGCGCCTATGGAGTTTTCTCGACCGCGAGCGGAGCTACGGGCGTGGGTGTTTTCGGGTCGGGGAACTGGGGCGTGGAGGCGGCCGGCAAAGCCTACGGCCTATTCGCCAGCGCGACGGACTCGAATGGAAGGGGCATTTACGGGACGGCTCCGTTGTTTGGCGTCTATGGCGTGGCGTCCGCGACCAGCGGCTCGACAGTGGGAGTTTTCGGCTCGGGCGCGGATGGCGTGCAGGGCAGCGGTACGACCAACGGCGTCTATGGCGCTTCGAGCGCCAGCGGCGGCATTGGCGTGCAGGGTATTGCGCCGGCCTACGGTGTGATGGGCACGGGCACCGGCAACGGCGCGACCGGTGTATACGGAAAGGCTCCATTCTTTGGCGTCTATGGCGTAGCCAGCGCCACAACCGGCTCCACGGTTGGCGTATTCGGCTCGGGCGCGGATGGCGTGCAGGGCAGCGGTACGACCAACGGCGTCTATGGCGCTTCGAGCGCCAGCGGCGGCATTGGCGTGCAGGGCAATGCGCCGGCCTATGGCGTGATGGGTACGGGCACCGGCAACGGCGCGACCGGTGTATACGGAAAGGCTCCATTCTTTGGCGTCTATGGCGTAGCCAGCGCCACAACCGGCTCCACGGTTGGCGTATTCGGCTCGGGCGCGGATGGCGTGCAGGGCAGCGGCAGCACCAATGGCGTCTATGGTTCGGGCCCCACCGGCGTGGCGGGCAACGGCACCGCGTATGGCGTGTATGGCTCGTCGACGGCCGCAGGGGCCACGGGGGTGTACGGTATCGCGCCCACTTTCGGGTTGTATGGTGAAGCCACGAACACCGGCGGCACAGGGGTTGGGGTCTTCGGATCGGGCGTGGACGGATTGCAGGGCAGCGGATCGAGTTACGGATTGTATGCCGCAACGACGGCTGGCCTTGCGGGCGCTTACGCGTACTTCCAAAAGCCGAGCGCGACCGGGAATTCACTCCCCTATGCTGCATCGTTTAGTTGCAGCGGCTCCCCCGTCTCGTTCTGCACCGGGGCTTCCATTCCCGCGCATGCCGGAGTATGGGCGGACACAAGCTTCAACGGGGACTCGACTGCGGAGGGAGGGAAAGCCACTCCCACGTTTGCCCCGGCGCTGCTGGCTACGGCGGACGCAAGTGTTGCGGGTGTGTTCATTAACAATTCGCAATATGGACCGGCCATCCTGGCGCAGAACACAAACCACAGTGGAGGCGGTGGCTTTGCGGATGTAATTCGCGCAGTCGGCAACGGCGGCAGTTGCGGGATCAGCGGCGGCGGCGACGTGTCATGCACCGGGCAGCTCAAGGCGTTAGCCAAGACGCAAGGGGGCTCCCACCAGGTGGAGACTTACTCAATGCAGTCGTCGGAGAACTGGCTGGAGGATTTTGGAAGCGGCAAGCTCCGGAATGGCGCCGCGACGATCCTGCTGGAACCGACGTTTGCGGACGCAGCCAACACGGCAGTGGAGTACCACGTGTTTCTAACTCCCAGGGGCGATGCGCAAGCGCTGTTTGTCGCCAGCGAATCTGCGAATGGCTTCGAAGTACGCGAGTCGGGCAATGGGACGCACAATGTCGCGTTCGACTACCGGATAGTAGCCAAGCGCCGGGGGCATGAAACGGAGCGCCTGGTGGATGCAGCCGTGCGAGACTCAACAGCGTTCGCTTCACGTTGAGTTTGGAGAGAACGTTGCGAATGCCGCACGGACCGGTATCAAAAGGCCGCCGATGGCAACGATGTTGATGGTATGAACGGGCTTGGTTAAATGTACCAGCGCGGTCTCGGCGGCCTGGCGAAGGACGGGCCCCAGGCCGCATGCTGGCGTGAACAAGGCGCTCATGCCGGGAGCAAGGAAGCGGCGGCCATGCTTCCGATGCTGGAGAAGTCTCTGCAATGACGCGCAGAATCCAGCGCCGCCCCAAGTCCCACATCCACCAGGACCGGAAGCCGCCAACGTTGATTGGCTCGAAGAGTCACTCGGGCGCCGTTGCGGGGGGCTCAACGACTGCTGGGAACATACAAACCAGCTTGAACGAAAAAGATCGTGTCCTGTCCATTTTGCTGACTTACAATCGCGCCATGCGAACTGCTTGGATCTGCCCCACTCTCCTGCTCCTCGTCCCTGCCATCGCGCACCCCCAGGTTTCCCTCGCCTATACACCCCCCGTTGCGGAAAAGATCCATACCGAAAAGCCGATCAACGGCGCAGTCCTCGTTGATGACTACGCGTGGCTCCGGAATCGAACCGATCCCCGTGTCCACGCCTATCTCGAAGCCGAGAATGCTTATGCCGAGCAGTTCACCGCCGGAGAAAAGCCCTTCGCCGAAGCCTTATACAACGAGACCCTAAGTCACATCAAGCAGACCGACACGACAGTGCCGTATCGCTTGCACGGCTACTGGTACTACTCGCGAACCGAAGCGGGCAAGCAGTATCCAACGCTCTGCCGCAAGAAGGGGACGCTGGATGCGCCCGAGGAGGTCATCCTCGATGTGAACGAACTGGCCAAGGGCGAGAAGTTCATGTCGCTTGGCGCCCGCGCCGTCAGCGACGACTCCAACCTCCTCGCCTACACCACGGACAACGTCGGTTTCCGGCAGTACAGGCTCCACATCAAGGACTTACGCACCGGCAAACTGCTGCCCGACACAGCGGAACGCATCGATTCGGTTGAGTGGGCGGCCGACAACAAGACGCTCTTCTACACCACCGAGGACGCTACCACCAAGCGAAGCAACCTTGCCTACCGCCACTCACTGGGAACCGACGCCAAGGCCGATCCCATTGTCTATGACGAAAAAGACGAGCGCTATGACGTCTACGTCTCCCGCACACTCGATGAGAAGTACATTCTGCTTTCGTCCGGCAGCCACGTCACCAGCGAGGCCCGATTTATTGCCGCTGGCGCGCCGGCCGCAGAATGGACGGTCATCGAACCGCGCAAGGAGGGCATTCGCTACTCCGTCGACGAGGGGAACGGACTCTTCTACATCCGTATCAACGACACCAATCCGAGCTACCGCCTCGTCACCGTGCCGGTGTCCACCCCCAGCAAGGCGCATTGGACCGAGTTGATCGCCTCCCGCAAGGACGTGCCCCTTGAAGATGCTGAGGTGTTCAAGGATTTCTACGTGGTTACCGAACGAATCAAAGGCCTGCCCGTGCTCCGTGTCGTTGAGTTCAAGACCCAGGAGACGCACACCATAGAGGTTCCCGAGCCTGCCTACTTTCTGGGCTCTGCGGTCAACGCGGAGTTCGACACCGACAAGTTCCGCTATGACTACCAGTCTCCCATCACGCCGAACTCCACATTCGAATACGACACAGCGCACAAGACCTCTGCGCTGCTGAAGGAGCAGGAAATCCCCGGCGGTTACGACAAGTCCCGCTACACCGTCGAGCGGCTCTTTCTCCCCGCAAAAGATGGCACCGGCATCCCAGTCACCGTCGTCTATCGCAAAGATAAGTTCAAACCCGGCGAAAACCCGCTGTTCGTGTATGGCTACGGGTCCTATGGAATTACGATTCCCGACACGTTCTCTGTTAACCTTCTTCCCCTCCTCGACCGCGGCGTTGTGACCACCGTGGCCCACATTCGCGGCGGCGGCGAACTCGGCGAAGCCTGGCACGATGGCGGCAAAATGATGACCAAGAGGAACACCTTCACCGATTTCATCGACGCCACCGAAGGACTGCTGGCCAAGGGATACGGGAAGCCGGGGCTTGTGGGGATTGAAGGCGGAAGCGCCGGCGGGTTGCTGATGGGGGCCGTCACCAACATGCGCCCCGACCTGTTTAAGGTCGTGCTCTGCGAGGTTCCTTTCGTCGACATAATGAACACCATGCTCGATGCCAGTCTGCCGCTCACCGTGACAGAGTACGAAGAGTGGGGAAATCCCAACCAAAAAACGGCATTCGACTACATGCTCACCTATTCGCCTTACGATAATGTGGCCGCAAAGGCATACCCGGCCATTCTGGTGCAGACTTCCTTCGACGACTCGCAGGTCATGTACTGGGAACCCTCAAAGTACGTGGCCAAACTGCGCGCTCTCAAGACCGACAACAGCCCGCTTGTCTTCTTTATCAACATGCACGGAGGCCACGGAGGATCGAGCGGCCGTTACGACCGCATACGCGAAGCCGATCGGCGCTATGCCTTTCTGCTGATCCAACTGGGCATCGCGCAGTAAGGTTAGCCGACCGGCCTGGGCGCGCAATAACGAGGCTACGGTTGTTTTGCCTGTCGCGCCCTCGTTGCTGCAACGGCCTTTTCGACGAGTGTCTCAAGCACCTTCACGTCCACATCCGCGAGCTTCCTGATGTACAGGCATCCCTTGCCGGTGGTGTATTTGCCGAGCTTGGCGAGCAACGCCTCAGCGCCAGCAAAGCCTATTGTGCCGTACAAAACGTTGGCGGCCTTGCGGGGCGAAAAGCCGACGATGGGCATGTCGCCCTCGCGCCCGCTCTCGTAGGTATAGTGGCAGCTGCCGAAGCCGACGATCGACGGCCCCCACATGCAGGGCTCGTTGCCGGTGACCTTTTGCATCGGCTTGGCCAGAGCCTTGGCGTCTGCGCGTCGGGCTTCGTCAGTGCACGCATCGAGAAACGCCGCAACGTTGATGGCTGTGGGTTTGGTCTTATTCTCGGCCATGAATTTACCCTTGGGTCCAACATCCAGAGCTTACCCGATAAATTCTATCTCCGGTCGGGCCCCAACTCCAAAGGACCGACCATTGTCCATTAACAACCGTGCTGCGGCGCGCTATACATGGTCCCGCCACAGTTGGCATGACTGGCGCGGACGAGACAGCGGAGTTTGCGCGCGGCGACACGATGCGCCCTGGACTGCTGGTTGCGAATCCGATCGTGGTGTATCTGCACGGAGACTGCACGCTTGAGCCGCTCGCCAGGAGGACTGCCTACTCGGTTCCGCTGGGCTGGGTGCGCTATGAGAACGGGCAGATTGCTCCGTTCATCCACGTGGATTGCACGCGGATTGGCCAGGTGCTGGGAGCGCAGGCGCAGGGGTTGGACAGGGAAGCGCGCAACACGATCATGGCAGGAGCCGTGGCCCGCGTGCTCGAGCACGAATGGATTCATATTGCGCGGCAGAGCGCTGAGCATGGGCGCGAGGGCATTACCAAGGCAAGCTCTGGCGTGGCCGATTTGCTGGGAGAGACGGAGGCGCATGTAGCCCGGCGATGAGCCGGCGCAGTGGCACAATGCATTGATTGATTGTCGGCGGCCTGAGTTGAATGCTTAGGCCGCTGCTGTCTTTTGAGGCTGCATGCAGCACTGCCCGTGCGGTAGACTTGGACGCAATGCGGGTATTCGGGATCGATTGCGGGACGGAGATTACGGGGTACGGGGTTGTTGAGTCGTGCCATACTGCGCGCGAATCCAAACTGGTGTTGAAGGCGATGGGGGCGATCCGGCTGAAGAAAGCGCTTACTACGGCGGAGCGGCTGGAGCAGGTGTTTCGCGAACTGAGCGAGGAACTGGTGCGCTGGTCGCCGGATGCGGTCGCCATTGAGGGAGTTTTCTACTCTGTGAATGCGAAATCGGCGTTGAAGCTGGGCCAGGTGCGGGGCGTGGCGCTGCTGGCGGCGGCTACGCTAAAACTGCCAGTGGCCGAGTATGCGCCGCTCAAGATCAAGTCCAGCGTGGTGGGCTACGGGCTGGCGAAAAAGGAGCAGGTGCAGTTCATGGTTGCGCGGCTGCTGGAGTTGAGCGAGATTCCGCAGCCTGCGGATGCGGCCGACGCGCTGGCCATCGCCATCTGCCACATCCATACGGCGCAGACACTGACGGCGCAGGGGCAGTGTCGATGAAGACAGGTGCAATGAGGGCGGCGTTGTTCGCGGCGGCTGCCTTGGCCGCAGCGGCGCAGGCGCTGGGTGATCCAGGCCAGGTTTTTATCGCAGACTATTTGAATCCCGGGCTGGCCCCGGCGCACTGGGTTCTTACCATTCGTCCGGATGGGAGCGGGCATTTCCGATCCGAACGAGGCGATGCGGCAATGGATGCGTCGGCTGGGTTTCAAGCGGCCAATGTCGACCGCGACATCCATGTGAGCGCGGAGTTCGCGGGGCGCGTCTTTGACACTGTCCACAAGTTCAAGAACCTGAATCTGGACTGCGAAAGCCACATGAAGGTGGCCTTCCAGGGATGGAAGAAGCTGACCTATAGCGGACCGGACGGCAAGGGAAGCTGCACCTTCAATTACTCGAAGGACAAGGAGATCGAGTCGCTGGGCGAGTCGCTGGTGGCCGTGTCCGAGACCATTGTGGAGGGCGCGCGGCTGGAGGTCCTGCTGCAGCACGACCGGCTGGGGCTCGACAGAGAGATGGAGAACCTGGTGGAGTCAGCCGGAGACGGGCGTGCGCAGCAGATTTGCACCATTCGCGGCATTCTGCAGCGGTTGGCCGACGACCCCGCTGTGATGGACCGGGTGAGGAAGCGGGCGCGAGTGCTGCTGGCGCGGACGGAAGGATAGTCAAGCTGAAAACGAAATTTTGGAGTAACTTTGCAGGTAGGCCAAAGTCAAATATCGAGGCAGGCTGCTTGGCGATCTCCCCATTGCCAAAAGGCGACGCGATGGCGCGGGGTCGACGGGAAGGGGTAACTCAATGAGCGCAAAAGAGCGGAACGGGTTGAATGGCAGTGACATGCCAGTGCGAAGAATGAGCGCGTGGCTGCTGGCCCTGGCGGCTTTGGCACTGGGGGCGCAGACGCTGGCCCCTCTAGTGCGGGCCGACGACGCGGGCGCAGCACCGGCGCGTGCCGTGCGGCTGAGCAATGTCGACGGCCAGGTGCAGCTTTCGACGGGCAATCAGGTGCTTGCCGATGGAGCGGTGGCCAACACGCCGCTGTTTGAAGGCACACGGGTGGTGACCGGGGACGACGGCCGGGCGGAGATCCAGTTTGAAGACGGCAGCGTGGCCAGGCTTTCTCCCAACAGCGCCCTGACGCTGACGGTGCTTCGCGGAGCAGGCCCGAACGGCCGGGCGGAGATTACACTCGATGGCGGACTGGGCTATTTTGAATTGCAGAACGGCACGCAGTCCGGCGCAATGAGCGTGAAATTTGGAGACAGCGTGGCTACGGCGGGCGGTTTCACCGTGCTGCGTATCAACCTGGATAACCTGCCGGGCGAATTGGCTGTTTTCTCAGGGAATGCTCACCTGGAGCGGGACAGTGCGCTGACTGTAGACCTGCACGGCGGGGAAAGTGTGGCGTTGAGCGCAAACGACGTGTCCCGCTACACCTTGAACGAAAGCATCGAGCCGGATTCATGGGACTCGTGGAACTCCGACCGGGATCAAGTGTTGACGTCCGAATCCGCGGCCAAGACCGGTGCGGCGAACGATTACGCGCAAAGCAGCAATCCGGCATGGAGCGATCTGGACGCTAACGGCAACTGGTACAGCGTGCCGGGGCAGGGCAATATCTGGTCGCCGAACGATGCCTCGAATCCGGGATGGGATCCTTACGGGAATGGAAACTGGGGGTATTCGCCTGGGTTTGGGTATACGTGGATTTCAGCCAACTCCTGGGGTTATCTGCCTTATTCGTGTGGGGCGTGGAACTGGTACGAGAGCTTTGGCTGGGGATGGGCTCCGGGAATGGGAGGGTGCAGTCCGTGGTGGGGCGCAGGCTTCTACGGCGGGCCGAATATAGGCGCGGGATTTGGCGGATACCGTCCGCCGATGCGGCCGCGTGCGCCCAGGCGCCCGACGGGCATCGGATTGATTGGCGTCAACCGTCGCCCCATTCCCATGACCGGGCAATTGCCGGCACGGGACAAGAGCACCGTGGTGAGGATCGCAGGATATACGGTGCAGCCGATGCGTCCGGTGAGTCCGCGCCCGGTGTACGATCACTCGGCGTCGGGGTTTGTGAATCGTACCGTGGTAACGAATGTGGGAAGCGTTCCTGGGACTGGACAGGGAAGAGTAGTAGCCGGACCGACGTTTGGCGTCAGCCGCTCGGGGAGTGCGCCGGCAGCATCGGGCGCGAGAGGCTCGTCGTCTTCGGCAGCGAGGAGCTATGCGGGCGGCAGTGCGCATACTTCCTCCGGTGCTTCGCCCGCGCCGAGCCACGTTTCGAGCGGCGGCGGCGGATATATTGCGCCCGCCGCGCCTGCTGGGGGTGGTGGCCACGCCGGTGGTGGAGGCGGAGGGCATCATTGAGACTTACACTTGCTAAGTCATGGATAAGTTGAGCATAAGTTCGATGAGCCTGGTTGCCGTGTCTTCGACTTATGCATTAAGCAATTCAGAACAAAACAAAGGCCGCCCAAGTTAGACTGGGCGGCCTTTGGCGTCATGGATTGCGATGCGAGTTAGCGCCGCGCGCGGTTGTGTTTGGCGCGGTAGATTGCGCGCGAGGTGTGGTTGAGGCGGTGGTTGAGCCGGACGCGATCGAAGTGATTCAGGCGACCATGGCCGGAGGCGCGCATGTGGCGCTCCTGGCGGCCAATGGAGGCTTCGCGGCGTTCCAGGCGGGCGCCCTGGCGGGCATTGAGCCGGCCGCTCTGGATGCCTTGCCCGATGCGCTGCTGTTGGTTTGCGCGTCGCTGGTTGATGGTGGCGTGGCGTTCGATGGGCGCCGGCGCCGCTGACGGCGCGGCCTGGGCAAAGCCAATGGTGGAGGTAAGTGCGAGAAGCCCGACGCCAAGCAGAGAGACTTTCATGGTGTTTCTCCTTGAGAGGCGGCGGTTTGAATTGACAGCCTGTGCCGATCCGCGCTCACATCCATTTGAGACACAGAGTTCAGTGAAGTGTTGCGAGGAATCATTTCAAGCTCCATCTTTCGGATGAGCCGGAGTTTCGAAGTTATGCCGTTCGCTGGGTAACTTGAAGAGCATTCCAGAGTGCGGCCAGGGTCTCGATTGATAACTCTTCGGCGCGCGAGCGGGAATCGATTCCGGCTTGAGTTAGCGCGGAGGAAATCATTTCCGGTGAAATTCCGGCGGCGCGAAGATTGTTGGAGAGCGTTTTGCGCTTTTGCGCAAAGATTTTACGAACGAAGGGGAGGAAGCTGGCTTCTTCGACGTTCAGTTCCGCAAAACGCGGGGCGAAGCGCCAGCGGAAGACGGTGGAGTAAACGTCGGGCGGCGGCGAGAAGGCGGAGGGCGGCAGCGTGAAGAGTTCCGTGGCAGGCCCGTAAAGCTGAACGGTGATGGAGAGCAGTCCGTAGTCGCGCGAGTTGGGTGAAGCTGTGATGCGGTCGGCCACCTCGCGCTGCACCATGAGTACGGCGCGGTCGATGGATGCATGACTGGCGCCGAGCTTGAGCAGGATTTGCGAAGTGATGTAGTAGGGCAGGTTGCCGATGACGAGCAGCGGCTGTCCAGCCTCGGATGCCGCCGCCGCGAAGTCAAAGGAGAGTACGTCCCGCTGATGGACGGTTAGTTTTTCTGCGGCGAACTCTCCGCGCAGATGGGCGGCGAGGCCGGGGTCGAGTTCGACGGCGATTACATGCGCGGCGCGGGACACGAGAGCAGAAGTCATTGCGCCTGCGCCGGGGCCGATCTCGACTACCATGCGGCCGGTGAGATCTCCAAGCGAGGAGGCGATGCGCTCAATGGCCTGCGTGTCGTTGAGGAAGTTCTGTCCGAGCCTGGGTTTGGCGGGCATGGCTTTCTTGAGAATAGATGAGAGCGGCGCTTCACTTGACGCGATGGCGGCTTTCGAGCAGGGAGAGCTGGAACAAAAAAGCCCTGCCAACTACCCAAGTTGGCAGGGCATGAGTCTCAGATCTGTTGGTCACCTTACTGCAACTGAGAACAACTGCGCTGATCAAACTTGATCGTTTCCCCCGGAATTTTGTTCTCCTGGCGCAATAACGCGCCTTTAGGCACTACCGCCAGCCGAGCGGTTTAGGTTCCCTCCTTTGACGGAAGATCAAGAACCTGTGACCGGTGGGCGCCACGATGTGGAAGGTTGTGCGGGGCGAGCTTTCGCTTAGCTCTCTTTGCGGTAGAGCATATCGCGCATGGCCTTGCGCCGCTCGGCATTCAAGCCGCTGTCCGCGTTGGCCGCGTCCACGCCGACGGAAGGAACTTTCGGGGTGGGAACATCTTCGGGTTCGCTGCACTCCGGGCAGCGATTGGCGAAGCCGGGCTTGTTTGGCCGGAGTTCGAACTCTTCCCCGCAAACGACACAGGTTTTAATCGGAAACCCCATGAGCTCCATTTTATCGCAGGATATTTCTCCCGCGAAAGGCCTGCGTCGTTACGGCGGTACCAGGTGAAAACGTCACAGGTCGTTGCGCAGAACAGCGAGGTGAAAGGTGCGGCGAAAGGTGAATCCGAGGCCGCGATAGACGGCGATGGCGGCAGCGTTGCTCGAGAAAGAATGCAGCATGGGCGTTTTGCCCTGGGAGAGAATGTGCTCCATCACGGTGGACATGAGGGCAGGCGCGTAACCGCGGCCGCGGAAGTCAGGATGCGTGCAGACCGCGCTGACCTCAACGTAACCGGGGAGGCTGAGCCGCTGCCCGGCCATGGCGACAAGGCGGCAGTTGTGGAAGACGCCAAAGAAGACGCCCAGTTCGATGGTGCGGAGGTGAAACGGGCCGGGTTCGGTGAGGGTGGCAAGGTCCACCATGAACTGGGCGTCGGCTGCGGTAAGCGGACGCATCTCCGCATCGAGCGGCAGCAGATGGGACTGGCGATGCCGCGGTTCGTCACAGACCATCTGGTCAAGCAGGCCGCCGCGCAGCAGGGTCCATCCCGCTGGGGGCCCTGGCGGCTGGTCTAGAAACAGAGCGACCACGCCCTGCGGGCCGGCGAGTGGACGAAGGTCTGCGTAGCTTTTCGCGGACTGATCCGGAATACCGCTCAAAGGGCCGATCTCGGCCGGGAAGCGGCGGGCCGCGCCATGGACGAGGGCAAGCGAGCTGTGGCTGGTTCGCAGGGAGTTGAGGATGGGGTTGTCGAGGAGCGCGGCGGCGCTGGGTGGATCGAACGAGTACGGCGCGGAGGATGAGGTAACTGGGGGAGTTAGATCTGTTGTCGTCATCGCCTGTGAGATGAGCGAGGGTGGGGGGGAGATGCGGAAAGTGGGGTTGGGCCGGTTGGAGTTCAAGCGATGTTGGCGGAGCCTTCGCCGGGAATCGAGGGACCATAGATTTTTCGCACAAGCCACAGGACCGGCAAACCGATGAGGATCAGCCCCGTGCCCAGCAGCGAGCCCTTCAGGTTGCTCAGATAGCTGGAGATGAGAACGGCTGTCGCACAAACGACGAACAGTGCCGGCAGGACGGGGTAGCCCCAGACGCGGTAGGGGCGCGGCGCGTCGGGACGGCGGCGGCGATAGACGAAGACGGTGGTTGCGGTGAGCATATAGAAAAGCCACTCGGCGAAGACGGCCAGCTCGAAGAACTGCTGGAAGCGGCTAAGAAAGAGCAGCAAAACCGTTGAGATGACCGCCTGGACGATCAGCGATGTCGAGGGCGACTGCCAGCGGGGATGGATGTGGGCGAACTGACGGAAGAAGAGGCGATCGCGCGCGGCGGCATAGGGGATGCGCGCGCCGGACATGATGGTTCCGTTGAGGGTGACGAAGATGCTAAGGGCCATGGCAGCGGCTACGAAGCCTGCTCCGGACGGTCCGGCAAATACGGTCAGCGCGGCCACCGCGGGGCGCTCGCTGGCGGCAATTTGCGCGGCGGGCAGGATGTATTGGATGGCGGCGTTGGTGGCCATGAAGAGAAAGCCGACGATGAACAGGCCTCCGATGAGCGCAATGGGCAGCGAGCGCTCGGGCTGTCGAACCTCGCCGGCGACCATGGTGAGGTCGTTCCACCCGTCGTAAGCCCAGAGCGTGGCGATGAGGGCGGCCATGAAGCCGGTAATTCCTCCCACGGCGTGCGGCAGCGTGGTGGTGAAGTTGGACAGCGACCCGGAAGCGGAAGCGAAGCACAGGCCGGCAACGATGAGGATGAGCACCACCTTGAGAGAAGTGAAGACAAGCTGGAAGTCGGCGGCTTTCTTGATTCCCAGGTAATTAAGTCCGGTAATGAACCAGGTGACGGCTATGGCGAAGATCTGCGACCAGAGCAACGGGATTGGCCCGGGAACATTATCGCTTAGCCAGTGAAAGGCGGGGAAAAATCCCAGGGTGCGGGCGAGACCGATGGTGACCGCGGCGATGGAGGCGGGCTTGGCCACGGCGAACCAGGTCCACATGTAGAGGAAGGCGGTGGTGTCGCCGTAAGCGCCCCGCAGGTAGACGTATTCGCCGCCGGCGTAGGGGAGCATGGAGCCCAACTCGGCGTAGGTCATGGCGCCGAAGAGGGAGAGCAGGCCGCCGACGATCCAGGCGAGATAGACCAGTGCAGAGGAGCCGACGTCCTGCATCATCTCCCGTGGAACCAGGAAGATGCCGCTGCCAATGATGGTTCCAACCACGATGGCCGTGGCTTGGGAAGCGCCCAGAACACGCGGCAGATCGGCGGGCTGGCTAACCGGTTCCGTTGAGTGGGTCTGGCTCATGCGGTGAAGTGAGATTAGCACGGGCACCTGCGGTGCGGCAGACGCCGCTAGCGCGGCGGGGGGCTGGTGGTTTCCCGTCCTTCCGCAAAAAGATGCGGAAAGATGGGGCACGGCGCATTTGCAATGTATACGAAAATACTTAAGTACATACTTGACAATTGTAGGAGATCGTTAAATACTTAAGTTGAAACTTAACTAATTCCCTCGGAGGAAGGAATGAACACCATGGAACAACAGGCCGTAGTTCACAGCACATTCGTCATCGAGCGCGCCTATCCCGTACCGCCGGAGCGCGTATTTGCCGCATTCTCCGACCCCGCCAAGAAGCGCCGCTGGTTTGCCGAAGGGCAAGGTACGCAGATCGAAAGCTATGACATGGACTTTCGCGACGGAGGCAGGGAATATTACGCTTCCGGCTTCAAGGCTGGCCATCCGTTGGCCGGGCGCACGCTCAAAAGCGAGAACATCTATCGCAACATCGTTCCCAACCGCCGCATTATTTTCACTTCTACCATGGCCCTGGAAGAGAAGCCCTTCTCGATATCCCTGGGCACGGTTGAGCTAGTGCCCTCGGAAAAGGGAACCGACCTCATCCTCACATTTCAGAGCGCATTCCTTGAAGGCGCGGATGGGCCTGAAATGCGGCAAGCGGGATGGCGCGGGATTCTTGAGAAGCTGGCGAAGGAGCTGGAGCGATAAGCAAAGCGTGGCAGCAGGAGGCGCGGGAGATGAAGCAGAATGAGCTGAATGTCGACCGCGTCTTCCAGGCGCTTGGCGATGCGACCCGGCGGGCGATGCTGGTCCGGCTGACGGATCGACCGATGTCGGTATCGCTGCTGGCTGAGCCTTTCGACATGTCGCTTGCCGCAGTGGTGCAGCATTTGCAGATTCTCGAAGACGCGGGCCTGGTGAAGACTGAAAAGCTGGGGCGCGTGCGGACGTGCCGGATCGAGTCCGCAGGTTTGGATTTGGCGGCGCAATGGCTCAGGAAGCGGCGGCCGGAATGGGAACTGAAGCTGGACCGGCTGGGGAATTTCCTGGCCGGAACAAATGCCGAATAGAAGGAGATCACCCAGAAGCGTCAATACCAGTACTTAAGCTCAGGCCATGCGGCGGCGTAGGGCACCTTCCGGTGGCGCAGCCAGAAGTAGTGCAGATGCTCGTGGTCCATGGTCCAAGGTTCGTCGAAAGGGCCCAGGTCGACGACTTCAGCATATTTGTCGGTGTAGTCCTTGGCGGCGTTGCCGAGCGTCAGCATGGATTCGCCGGTGTAGCCGTTCCATCCCCAGTAGTAGTAATTCTGATGGCCGCTGATGGCGGTGGGAAGGCCGTATTTCGGGCCCAGGATGTTCACCGCGCTGGCTTCGCCGTAGTTGCCGCAGAAGATGCCGGTGTGGGCGCGTATGTCCGGCGGAAGCGCGTTGTAGCGGGCGGCGAAGCCGGCGGTCATCTGCTCCCACCCGAAGCGGTCAGAGAGGATTTCGGGCAGCGGGCTGGTGAACTTTTCGAATTGGGTGCTGTTGGGATCGAAGGGGGCGGTATAGGCGACGTAGCGGGCCGGAGGGAGAACTGTAAGCACAACCGGTCCGGTGAAGAAGCATAGGCCGATCAGGTAATTTACGCCGATGGCGACGAGCGGCCAGTCGCGGCGGGTGAACTGACCGCATGCCGCGGCTCCAGCGGCGAACAGGACCGGGTAAATGGGCGCAAGGTAGTAATCCTTGCCGTGCAGGAGCATCATCATGGCCAGGAAGATCAGGTAGGTGAGCGCGACGAAGCGCCAGCGCCGTGCGGCGCGGGCAAAGGCCAGCCAGGCCAGGCCACCGATCCACAGCGGAGCGGTGCTGATGAGAAGTACTTTGGCCTGTTCGAACAGAAAAAGAAGCGGGGGAAACTTGATGTTCTTGTCGGAGTGGGCGACGGTGGAGAGGAACTCGTAAGTGGGGAACTGGTGGGCCACCTGCCACAGGAAATTGGGCAGGGCGAGGAGGAGCAGGAGCGCGACACCGCCTGCGCAGCCTTTGCTGAACAAGATGCGGCGCTGCGAGCTGAGAAGAAGGCCGGCAAGCAGCGCGACGAGGAAGAAAACGGTGGAGTGCTTGTTTTCGATGCCCAGGCCGGCGATGAGCCCGAAGAGGAGCCAGGCGCGGGCCGTTGCGGAGCCATCTGCAATGCGAAGGACGACGAGCAGCGAGCCCATCCAAAAACAGGGCTCAAAGGAATTCATCGATAAGAAATTGCCGGTGCCGAGGAAGACAGGAGCGGCGAGGACCGCGCTCATGGAGAGAAATTGCGCTGAGCGCCGGCCGCCAAGTTGCCAAGTAATGAGTCCGGTTAGTCCGACAGTGACGCCATTGGCCAGGAAGCTGAAGGTACGAATGCCGGTGGGCGAAAGGCCGAAGAGGATTTCGGCCAGGCGGGCCTGCACGGCGACGAGCGGGGGTTGATCCACGTAGCCCCAGGCGAGGCGCCGGCCGCACATCAAAAAATAGAGTTCGTCGCGGAAGTATCCGTAGCCGAGATGCATGCCCCACAGGGAAGTGAGGAAGTGAACCAAAAAAGTGAGCGCGACAAACAGGGCGGCCAGCAAGAGGGCGGGGCGCAACGGTGTTCGGCCCTCGATCAGGGTCGAGGATAGCGACAGTGGTCGTAGATCCTGCGCAGTGGCGGACATGGCTTAGTTGAAGATCGGTTTAAGGCAATTGTAACCGCGATTGAGTTCCTGGGTCCCACTTTTGATGTACCGGGCATCGGCGCGGTTGCTCTTTCTTCAACGGCCTGGAGGCTCAGCGGGCTCCGGGAGGGGGAACCGGCCGCGGATGCGAGGCCGTACTTCCCTCGGTCATTCCAAGCGCCCACCGGACGGCTTCGAAGTACATTTTGCGGATGTCGGGGTCTTGCCACGCTTCCTCTGTATGACCCAGCGTGGAGTAAAACACCCGGCCTTTGCCGTACATTTTGCTCCAGGCCACGGGAAAGTCGTGGTCGTTGCGGTGAATGCGCGGGTTGTTGTCGTAGTTGAGCTTGGCGGGGTCCAGGCTCAGCAGCACGTTCACCTTGTCGCGCGACCAGGCCTTGGGCTGATAAATCTCGTCGTATTTCACGAAGGCGCCGGGAAAGTGGCGCACGGCGGGGAAGCTGGGATCTTCATTGACGATGGGCGCGTTGAAGGTTGACCAGGGATGCTGGTCGAACCAGCCGCCGATCATCTCTCCATACTCCGGCCAGGTGTAATTGGTGTCGAGCGCCGCGTGAATGCCGACAAAGCCCTTTCCGTCTTCCTTGATGAACGACATCATGTCCTGCTTCTGGCTGTCATCCATGTCCAGCTCGCCGGTGGTGCTTGCGAATACCAGCACATCGAAGTAATCGAGATTCTTGGCGTTGTTCTTCATGGGCTTCTTGGTCAGCAGCTCCGTGTCGGTGCGTAGCGTAGTGTCCCACAGGCCGCTTTCTTTGCCGAGGTTGTAGATTGTGGCCATGGCCGCGGAGACGGAGTCGTGCTCAAAGCCCTTGGTTTGCCCGATCACCAGGACGTGTTTGAGATGAATCTCCTTGCCATGCGGCGGAGGCGGCACGGTGGCGCTTCCGGCGGTCTGCGCCTGGATGCGGTTGGCATCGCCGAAAAATGCGAGCGCAATGAGCGCGGGGAAGAGCAGGCAATAGGTTGCGAATGCGCGCAATGTTGTCTCCTTTGGGCTCTGCGGAGTGGGCTCCTCCGGAAAGTATTCCAGGTCCCGCGGCTTCACGCCGCACTCTGCCCAAGACCGAAGCTCGAACTGAATTCTCTCACCTGCGCGCGGGAATGCGAAGCGGCGCTGGAATGGGCGTGGAAGTTCTGTCCTCGATGGGGGCGCGCCGGGGTGGGGGCGATACGGGGCAAGGCGATGCAGACAAAGCTCGAGCCGAAAGAAGTTGAAAGCGCGCCGCTCATGCGCCCGATGACCCGGCTGGGTTCGCAAAGGAAGCCCTGAATCACCCACCGGCATTCCCTCAGGGGCTAAAGCCCAAGCTCGTTTTGTGGCACTTACGGCACGGCTAAAGTCGCGCCCCTTCAAAACCACGACTTTATCAGAGGTTCGCTGGAAGGAAAGTGCCGCTTGTGCGGAATTGCTGTGAGCAACGCGGCCGACGCCGAGGACTCGGCCCGGCACGGATTCGGCAAGCGGATTTCCGTCGAACTTCGCGTGTTTGTTGCTGCCGCGGAACCGGGCGGCAGCCGCGAAAGTTCGGGCTGTCGCCGGTAGACGAACGGTTACGCAGGCTTCAGTTGCTGAATAATGGCTTCTCCGTCGTAACTGTGGCGCCGCCTTGCAGCAGCTTGTGCATGAGTTTTCCGGCGATACGCGGGTCGGGGTCCATGCTGAGACCGGTCAATGTGCGGCCCACCAGGCTCTCCGCGGCAACGCCGGACTCCCGCAACAGGGCGTCGTTGACGCGAACGATATGACCGGTGCTATCCAACTGCACCATCGCCATGGGGGCCAGCTCGAAAAGGTCCGATGTATTGAATGCCTCCTCGAGCGCCTGGGTGCGGACGCGCTCATCCGCGGCGCGTACGGTGAGGATGTATCCCGTTTGAGCGCCGGTACTGTCGGCAAACGGAGCAACGGTTAAATCGACCAGCATGGCAGGGTGCCCAGGGCGGTTCAGCGTCAGGCCAAACTCCTCGATCGGCGCGGAGAGTCCATGGCGTGCGGGCATGGTGAACGAGCGGTTGCGCGAATCTCTCAAATCCATAACCTCGCGGAGATGGCAATCCGTTGCATGCTCGCGCGAGCGGCCAACCATGCGCTCGGCGGATGCATTCATGAACTGGATGTCGCCGGAAAGCGAGACCGTAAGCAGTGCCTCGGACATGCCGTCCACGGTCGATGAGATCTTGCCATGCGTCCGGCGCAGACCTGCATCCACCTTGGCCTTGTGCAGCGCGATCTGCAGGGTAGCCTTGAGTTCCCGCGTTTGAAAAGGCTTGGTGAGATACCCATACGGCATCTCGCGCACCGCCCGGGCGATGGTGCTGTCATCGCTGTACGCGGTGAGAAAGATGGACGGGACCTGGTAAGCGTCGCGAAGAAGTCTAGCCGTCTGGATACCGTCCAACGAGCCGATGATGTGCAGATCCATCAAGGCCAATTCCGGTTGAGACTCCTCCACTGCCATGAGCGCCTCGTCGGCGCTTTGGGCCAGTGCAACCACTTCGCATCCGAACGCCTCCAGCTCCTGTTGCAAATCAAGAGCCACGATGGGTTCGTCCTCAACGATGAGTATTTTCCCCGTCATTTCGATCTCCTTTTGTTGCTGCCCGAGTGGATGACTTCCCCCGGCGCGGGCAAGAGGGCCGAGGGGTCGTAAGGTTATGCAAGCGTAGCGCAGAAAGATGAGCAAGTAGGGCGCAAGAAAAAAAACTTGCTCGCTCAAACGTAATTAGAAATTCTTAATTGCAAGCCCAATCCTTTTCGGGAATGGTCAATATTGCACACTTAAAAACTTGCGGATCGGCGTGCTAAAGCAGAAATGTTTGGGATAAAATGCGCAGCCTACTCCGATGAAGCTGAACTGCATCCTAATAACCGAAATGTTAGTCATCGGCAAGACGCGGATTGCGAAACTGGGCTTTTGCTGGCTGCTGTGGGGATTGACGGGCTGCAACGGCAGAACTGCGATGCCACAGCAGTCTCAACAGGTGCAGGTAAAGCCGGCTCCGCCCACGCCGATCGCGGAGAAGAAGGAGGAACTCGGCAAGCCGGCATGGGATCCGCAGTGGGATGCGATCGTCGAAACGGCATTGCCCGCGGAGATGCTGTCCACACGGATGGAGCGGGCGGTGAGGCCATTTTGTCCGCGTTTCAAAAGTATGAGCGAAACCGACAGGCGCGCTTACTGGGCATACTTCTTCCAGGCGCTCGCCGGGGCTGAAGCCGGCCTTGAGCCTACGACCAACGTCCGGCATGCGGAGCCGGAAGTCGCCGTAAAGGACGCAGTGACCAAGCGGATGGTGCGAAGCGAAGGTTTGCTGCAACTGACTTACATGGATGCCGAGCGTTACGGTTGCGACTTCGATTGGGATAAAGACAAGCAGTTACCAGAAAAGGATCCCGATAAGACGATTCTGCAGCCCAAAAATAACCTGGAATGCGGAATAAGAATCATGCGCAACCAACTCGTTGACCGCCGGAAATCCGTGGTGAGCAGAGCGAGTTACTGGTCAACCCTGCAGCCAGGCACCGTAAGTTACAGGGTGTTTGTCAAGCAGATGGCAAATGTCCCTGAAGTCTGTCGAGAGCCCCGGAACCACGCCAAAGCGGGGCCGTCGAAAGGAGCGCCGCAACCTGCGGCTGCGAATGCAGCGTCGGCGGGGACGAAATAGGTCATGGACTTTGCAGACGATCCGTCCCCACTTATTTGCCGCGCAGATCCTCGATAGGCGGACCCGCATCGAGCAAATGAACTTAGAGCCTATTCGCAAATAGGAGCGCCGGTCTCCAGACCGGCTGTACTGGCGGCTTCCCAGCCGCCACATGCGGCTTGTGCGGGTCTGGAGACCCGCACGACAGCCGCTCTGGAGAGCGGCGCTACAAAATCGCTCTTCGAGGATAAGCTCTTACACGCTTCGATCGCGCGCTGCTTTGACGTAGTCGTGGGATGTGGCAATATGTGCGGCCTGCGTGGAAAGGAGCTGGCGCACGGGGAAGGGAAGCTCCTTTTTGAGCGCCTCGGCGTAGGCGGCTTTAGCCTCATCTTCGCCTTCCTCGGCGGTAACCAGAAGGGTGTGGTCTCCGCCGCCCAGCTTCGCTTTCAGATCGGCCCAAACGCGGTGAACGGCGCCGCTCGCGGTGCCGCCTTCGTGAATGTCGTGAACCCCTTCCTGGTGAAGCAGGGTTTCAAGTTCTCCCCGGAATTGAGCCCGGTGCAGCGATTCCGCCAGAAAGTGGCGCTTGAGCGTTTCGTCCTTCAGGTCGTCTCCGATTTTCTGGAGTCCTTCCTGGCCATCGATCAGGGTTTCTATTACCAGGCGCAAGGTCGATTCGAGTTCCTGTAACGTGCTGGATGGGTTAGGCATTTTATTCCTCTGCTTCATGGGGTTCTGGTTCGTGGAATTACTGCATCAATGGTGGCCGGGGGAGGGTCAATGGTTGCCAGACAGGGTCCGGTGACTGAATCTGCGATTCTCCTTCGCCACCGGCGAGTGGAGGGAAATCGCGAAAACCCGACGCCCCTGCCCGACGGTCGAGAACGCGCACCTGGTTTGCTGAACCAAGCGCGCTTCTAGGTTGGAAGCATCCCACAGCGCGGCGGTTGCATTGGCTGATTGGCAGCCAACAGCAGCCTTCGCTTTTCGGACGCAACAAAGGCCATCCGACTGGGGCGTCGATTGCCCCGGAAGGATGGCCTTGTTCCCTAACGATGGTGCGAACTGTAATGTATATAACTTAGGAGTTCGCCGTGGAGTGCTTCTTTGGCTTGACCTCAAGTTCGTTCACCACCTGCTGCACGTTGGGCACTTTCTTGGCCAGCGATTCAGCTTCCTGCTTCTGGCCCGGAGTCTTCACTGAACCGGTAAGTACGAGAGTTCCGTTCTTCACCTTGGCGTGGATGCTCTGGTCATCGAGGCTCTTGTGCGCTTTGATTTCGGCCTTGAAATTATCCACAATGCCGTCATCGAGTTTGGAATCGACGGCGCTGGCCTGGCTCTGCTCACCAAGGGGGCGGACGCCGATTTCATCGGCAATGGTGTAGTCGGGAGCGGCTTGCCTGGCCAGATTCTCCGCCTGCGACTTTTGATCGTCGGAGCTTACATTTCCCGTCAGAGTCATCACGCCTTTGTCGCGATCCTGCGAGACGCTCAGGCTGCTAAGGTTATTGCTGTTGAGTGAGTTGGTAACTGCGGATTTTTCATCCGCATGGGCCGGTTGGTGTTGACAACCTGCAATGAGCAAACCGCCCGCAAGCACGGCGGCCGATCCCAGCAGGAACGGACGATAGTTATAGCTGCGTTTCATCGGATTCATCTCCCTGACTTACCGGAATTACTCACGGCAGATGGGATGCGGGAGATGGAGATGCGGTTGTTTGCACGTTCCGCTCCGCTGGTTGGCGCGGAGCCCGCAAGAGCGGGAATCGCGCTCTGGCTGGCTCGACGTAATCAGGCGAACATGCGCGATTGTCCGGTGGCTTCAAGAACGCTCATCCACAGGTCGCCGTGGGGATCGACAGTGTTTCGCTGGCGAATGGCGAGCGCCATGGGGACATGGACGAACCGGCCGCGCCAGCGACCGATGACTGTCTCAGTTCGGCCGGAGATGGCTGCGTGCACCGCGTTGTGCGCCAGGCGGACGCAGTAAACGCTGTCATAAGGGTTGGCGGGCACGCTGCGGATCTGATAACTGGGGTCGATGTACTTGAGGTTCAGCGGGCTGCCGATGGATTTGAAATGGCTGCAGATGAGGTCGCGCAGCCACGGGCCAATGTCGGTAAGGCGCTTGTTGCCGGATGCGTCCGTGTGGCCGGACCCATGGACGGCGCCGTTTGTGTCCATCAGATTTTGTCCCGCGCCTTCGGCGACGACGATGACCGCGTGGCCTCGTTTTTCGAGCCGTCTGTGCAGGGCCGCGAGAAGACCGGCGTCGCCTTGCAATTGGAAAGGCACCTCGGGAACCAGAACAAAATTGACATCGCTCATGGCCAGGGAGGCGTAACAGGCAATGAAGCCGGAGTGGCGGCCCATCAATTTGACCAGGCCAACGCCATTGGGCGCGCCGGTGGCCTCAACGTGCGCGGCGCGGATGGACTTCGTGGCCTCGGAGAAAGCCGTTTGAAATCCGAAGCTCTGGTCAATGTACATGATGTCGTTGTCAATGGTTTTGGGGATGCCGACCACTGCGATCCGGCTTCCGCGCGCGGCTATTTCGTTGACGATTCTCATGGCGCCGCGAATGGTTCCGTCGCCGCCGATGACAAAGAGAAGGTTGATGGCCAGGCGCTCAAGACAATCGACGACGGTTGCCGGGTTCTGCTCTCCGCGGGACGAGCCGAGGATGGTGCCGCCTTGCTCATTGATGTTGGAGACAACCTCGGGGGTGAGTTCGAGGACCGAACGGCTGGACTCGGGCAGAAAACCCTGGAAGCCATTGCGGAAGCCGTAGACGCGGTGGATGCCGTAGCGCCGGCAGAGCTGAAGGGTGAGGCCGCGAATAACGTCGTTGAGGCCAGGACAGAGTCCGCCGCAGGTTGCGATGCCGGCGCGCGTGCCGGCCGGATCGAAGTAGATTTTGCGGCGCGGACCGGCAGGCTCAAATCCGGGTAGTTCGGCGAGAGGGCAGTTGCGGGACGCTGCTGCCGACTGGGTGTCGTCGAAGAGGACGCGGTCGGTCTCCTCGACGTAGTGCTCGGACTGCTCGTGCTGGTTGAGCACATCGCCCAGCGGAGAGTCGATGCGCGGAGTGCCGAGAGTTTTGACGACCAGATCCTGGCAATCGATCATTGCCGGCCTCTCAAGGATGAAGTTTCAACGCGAAAATGAGCGTCTGCGTCTTGAGAGGGTAGCATCGAGGGAATGGGGAATCGATCAGGGAATTCGTAGTTTCCGGGTGGAACCAGGAATCCTCTAAACGCCAATTGCGGCTCCCTTTGCCTCGCCTTCTTGAGTGCGGTTGGGAGAGCGTCGCCGACTCCGGCCATTTTTGAGACCTATTCTTGCGAAGGGGTTCTGCTCGAAGGACCCTCCGTCCTCCGTCAAGAAAAGGTGGACGAAAAACAGCTCGAGACTCGGAGAGAATAATTATTCAACCTCTAAGCCAGTCTTGGATGAATAAAATGCTAAGATGAGTCCATCGGAAATCGCAGAACGAGAGAGGAGGACAATTATGACTCCGCAGGCTGCTTTGATTGACGTTACTTGCGCCGTTGAAGTCTTCCTGGCAACGGCGCTTCTTCATCGGGAAAAGCCGGAACGGGGCGACTTCACGATTCAAGAAATCGTGAACCGGGCAGGAAAGGAGAACATCACGGGCGAGATGCGTTCGGGCGTGAATGTTCACGCATCGCAGCACTGCGTGGCCAACCGAGCACCGAATCCGGCCAAGCATCGGATGCTATTTGCTACTGGAAAGCATACGCGGCGCTTGTTGCTGCCAGGGGATGAGATCCACGATGGCAGGACGGGAAAGATATTCCCCGAAGTGGACAATGTTCCGGAGAAGTACTTGTCCCTGTTGGGGTGGGCAAAGGAGCGCTACAAGGGAGGAGTCTACGTGTCGAATGGTTCGGGAAATGAAGGAGTTGCAAATGCGGCATCTCCTCTGGAAAAAGCTGAGACCGAAACTCCGCGCAGGCACCTCCAGGTTCTTCTGGACCTCCGCTTGGCGGGCGTCCACCTGGCGAATGGCGAGGACCCAGACGATTATGTGCGGCGGCTGCGGGAGGGTTGGGAGTGAGCCGAATATTTCTAGACACCAACCTGTTTGTCTATCTGTTTGAAGACGAGGGCCATCGCGGAAAGCGCGCGACTGAGATATTCAATGAGATATCGCTGAGGGGCGACGAGGTGCTTACCTCCGCGCTGACACTCGGAGAGTTGCTCGTCAAACCCATCGAAGCCAATGACCCGGCACTCGCGGATCGCTACCGCAAGGCGTTTCGCGGTCCAACGGTCAGGTTGATTCCGTTCGATGAGGCTGCCGCAGAGAGGTTTGCTCGCATTCGCAAGGTTCGTGGCATCAAAGCTCCCGACGTGATTCAGTTGGCTACGGCCGCAGCCGCCGGATGCGATTTATTCGTTACCAACGACGACAGGCTGACGCGTGTGCGGGTGCCGGGAATCCATTTCATTGCTTCCATGGAGAGGGCGCCTATTTGATCGCCTCATGGAAATGCCCCCAGATCGTTTCAGCGGTTTTGCGCGGGACCACCGAAGCCAGCGATTCCGCGGTGGCTTGCTGGATGTCTCTTAGGCTGCCGAAGTGGGAGAGCAATCGCTGGCGGGTTTGCGGGCCTACGCCGGGGATGTTTAGTAACTCGCTGTCGCGGTCGCGCATGGAGCGGCGCTGGCGATGATAGCCGACGGCGAAGCGGTGACTCTCGTCGCGGATTAGCTGGATCAGATGGAGGACCGGCGAGCGGCGGTCGAGAACGATGGGCTCGTTTTCCTGGCCGTAAAGGTAGATGACCTCTTCGCGCTTGGCGATGGAGGCCAGGGGCTGGCTGGTTAAGCCGAGGGATTCGAGGGCCTCGGCAGCGGCGTGCAATTGGCCCAGGCCGCCATCGACGAGGATGAGCGAGGGGAGGGTTTGCGGCTCTTTCGAGGGCTTTCCCTCGGGGGCTAAAGCCCTGGTCTTCTCCTGGCCATTATCGGCACGACTGAAGTCGTGCCCTTTCAAAGCTTGCGTTTCATTGGGCGCAGTGGCGGGGTCCCAGGTCTCAGAATCGAGGCCCGCTTCGGCAGGCTCAGGGCAGGCTTTCGACAAGCTCAGGGCAGGCTCTGGGGCGGCCAGCTTCTGATTCATACCTTCGAGGATTCGCTTATAGCGGCGATAGACGACTTCGCGCATGGAGGCGAAGTCATCGACGCCGAGGACGGTCATCACTTTGAATTTGCGATAGAGCTGCTTGTTCACCTTGCCGTCTTCCCACACAACCATGGAGGCAACAGTCTCCGCGCCCTGGATGTGGGAGATGTCGAAGCACTCGATGCGGCGGGGAAGCTCGGGAAGCATGAGCAGGTCGGCGAGAGCTTCCTGAATGGCCTTGCGGCTGGGTTCGAGAACGCGGAAGCGCTGGATATAAGACTGCTTGGCGTTCTGGCCGACGAGATCCACGAGTGAGCGCTTTTCCCCACGCTGCGGGACGGCGAGTTCGATGCGATGGCCGGTGCGCTCGGTAAGCAAAGCGGCAAGGGTTTCGCGGTCGGCAAAATCGGCCGGCACGAGAATGGTGCGTGGAACGTAGTGCTGGTCGATGTACAGCTGTTTGAGGAGGGCGCTGAAGACCGGGCCGGCGCGGAATTGGGGTTCGGATGTCGAGTTTGGTTTCGTGGTCTCGCAGGTCTCAGAAGCGAGACCTGGGGCACCCGGCATCTGCGAATCCTCCGGATTTTCCGAAACAGAATCATCGGAGGCCGGAGTTTCCAGCAGTTCGGGCAGGTCGTCCCAGAAGAATTCGCGGCGATCGACGATTTTGCCGGCGCGGACGTGGAAGAGATTCACGGCGAGACTGCCGGCTTCGTAGTGGTAGCCGAAGACGTCGGCATCGTCCGACTGCTCGGCGGTGGCGATGCGCTGCTTTTCCTGCAGCTGATGGACGGTGGTGAGCTGGTCGCGCAGGCGTGCGGCGGCTTCAAACTGCTCGGCTGCTGCGGCGGCCATCATGCGCGCGGTGAGAGTGCGTTCGAGTTCGGCGTGGCGGCCTTCGAGAAAGAGCTGCGCGTCGCGCACTGCGTTCGCGTACGCCTCGGGAGTGGTAAAGCCCTCGACGCAGGGGCCCAGGCAGCGATGGATGTAGTACTGCAGGCAGGCGCGGGGATGATAGCGCGACAGATCGACCTTGCAGCTGGGGATGAGAAAGCTGCGGTGAATGAGCTCGACGATGCGATAGGCGAGGTTGCCGGGAAAGTAAGGGCCGTAGTAAGCAGAGCCATCCTTGCGCAGGCGGCGGGTGACGAAGACTTTGGGGAATCGATCGGCGAGGGTGAGCTTGACGTAGGGGTAGGTCTTGTCGTCGCGCAGCAGGATGTTGAAGCGGGGATGGCGCTGCTTGATGAGGTTGTTTTCCAGGGCCAGCGCTTCGTGCTCGTTGGCGACGAGGATGTAATCGAGATCGACGGCCTCGCGCATGAGGGAGCCGGTTTTGGCGTTGGCCTGCGAGGCCTCCAAAAGATACGAGCGGACGCGCGCGCGGAGGTTCTTGGCCTTGCCGACGTAGATGACCTCGCCCTCGGCGTTTTTGTAGAGGTAGACACCGGGCTGGGTGGGGAGGGTACGGATTTTCTCGTAGAGGTCCATAGGGAAATGCGGAAGCCCGAGGGCCAGTTATTAGATTAGCGGGTGAGGGCGATGAATGGGTGGTCTTGAGGCGCGCAATCCTTGCCGCCTGGGGTAAGAATTACACGATTCCGGAAGCGTGCTGCCCAGTAGCCGAGTAGGATAACTTGTTCGTTTCGGGGCAATTGTGGGTGACCGAGGAATGGCCCGTCAGTTGCGGGCGCAGAAGGTCAGGAACCCAATCCAACTGACAATTTCCGGAGGACAAGAGCCATGCATGGAGGAACAGAACTCGTCTTTGAGGGGACGCTGGACAAGGACCGCGTAAACGGAGCGACGAACGAGGAGGCCGCACGCGCGAAGAGCCAGGCTGGCCAATGGACCGGCGGCGAAGAAGCTCGAAGCGATGGCCAGTCACGGGAGGCGAAAGGGAAGGCTGAGAAGCCCTGGGGCGACTTGAACGACGCGGCCCGGAACGCGAAGAATCAACCGTCGAATCGAGCTGGAAAGCGGCCAGCCGGAACGCGTTCAAACCGGGCGTCCCAGGCGTTGTAGCGCGACCTGTTGGCCCAGCGGTCTGCGGATTTGTGCAGCGCTCAGAGCAACGAGGATAGTTGCTTTTGCATCAATACGAGCAGGTCTGCAAAAGGCAGGACAATGTCGCGAGCAATTGGTGCGCGAGATAACTTCCAAGGGAAAAAGGAGAAGCGTAATGAAGAAGGCGATTCTGTTTGCGGCATTCGCGAGTTTGAGTTTGACAGGAATTGCGCGGGCGGAAGGAACCTCGCGCGAGGCGACGCAAGAACGGCTGCGGCATGCGGGTGAAGTGCTGCATGAAGTTATGGGAGCTCCGGATAGAGGAATTCCGGAGGAAGTGCTGCAGCACGCAAAGTGCATCGCGGTGGTGCCGCACCTGGTGAAGGGCGGCTTTGTATTTGGCGCTGAAGGCGGCAGGGGCGTTGCGACTTGCCGTACACCGAACGGATGGAGCGCGCCCGCATTCTTCAGCATTACCGGCGGCAACTGGGGATTGCAGATCGGTGTGGAAGGCATCGATCTGGTGATGATCTTCCAAGGCGACAAGGGAATGGACCGGCTGGTGCAAAGCAAGTTCGAAGTTGGCGCCGATGCTTCAGTGGCCGCCGGGCCGGTGGGACGCCATGCCTCTGCCGATACCGATTGGAAGATGAATGCCGAGATTCTGACCTACTCGCGCGCCAAGGGAATCTTTGCCGGCATCACGCTGAACGGCGCGGCGGTTCGTCGCGACGACGATTCCACGGACGCATTCTACGGGCATGAAATCCCCACGCGCGATCTTCTCATGGGACAGGTTCCACCGCCTCCGGGATCGGGCGCGTTTCTGGATGCGATCCACGACGCCAAGGTGCAGGCCGAGGCTAATCGATAGCGCGGGCTTGGTAGTTCTCACAGGAACGTCTGCGGGTGCATGAGAACCATGCGGTTTTCATGCGCCCGCGGAGCAAAAGCAAATGAATAAAGAAAGGAGCAACTATGCTTTGGACGATTTTTGTAATTCTGCTGGTGCTGTGGTTACTCGGCTTCAGTTTGCATGTTGCCGGGAGCTTGATTCATCTCCTCTTGGTGCTGGCGGTCATTCTGCTGATCTTCAACCTGATTTCCGGACGCCGGGCGGTTTGAAGCTGGGAGGGCAGGTGCGGTCATAAAAGTGCGCCAATCCATGATAGTGCGCCAAAGGTGCGGCGCAAATTTGCAGTGATCCCAAAGGTCCGATCTGCTGAGCAGATTGGACCTTTTTCTCGTGCGCCAGGGAACTGGCCTCAACACGGAAGCATCGAGGCCGAAGCTATGGATTTTGATTCTGGCGAATGTGTTCGGCGCGGACTTGCGCGGCCGTGAACAGGCTCAGGAATGGTGCGCCGGCAGCGGCCGCTTCCACCGCCGGCCGGCCGTTGGCTTCTTCGCGTTCGACAATGCAGACCGCGGCGGCGATGACCATTCCAGCTTCGCGTGCGGCCTCGATTGCGTTGATCGTGGAGGCGCCGGTGGTGCAGACGTCATCGACAATCACCGCGCGCGCGCCGGATCGGCAGAAGCCCTCGATGCGGCGGCCGGTGCCGTGCGCCTTCTCTGCCTTGCGGACCAGAAAGCCGTTCAGCAAAGGCAAGGCGGGATCATGCTGTGCGCGCCAGGCGCTGGCAGTGGCGACGTTCGAAACGATTGGGTCGGCGCCCATGGTGAGCCCGCCGACGGCTTCGGCGTCGATGTAATTCTCTTCGAGAAGCTCAAGTACGGCGTGGCCGGTGAGCCGGCCGCCCTCAGCGTGCAGCGTGGTGGTGCGGCAATCGATGTAGTAGTCGCTGGTGCCGCCGGACGACAGCTTGAACTGGCCGAGGCGGAAGCTGGTGCGTGCGAGAAGAGTGAGCAATTGCTGTGCGTGGCTTGGTGTGGGCATCGACTTCGATTGTAAAGGGAGGAATAAGGCAAGGAATAGCGATCAGGGACACGGTGAAAGTGCGCGCTGATCCCCTGATCCCTATTCCCTGCTTCTTCACATTTTGTCCAGATGCCTGAACCCGCCGGTGCCGAGCAGCATGAGCGAGAAGAGCAGAAGGTTATAGCTGGAATGAACCAGCACGCTGGCGGCCAGCGATCGGGAGGCAAGGCGGGCCCAGCAAAGCACCAGGCTGACCGCGACCAGCAGCAGAAACGGGCCGAGAGACCAGGCGGTCTGTTCGGCGTGCATGAGGGCAAACGGAATGCTGGTGGCGATCGATGCCAGGGTCATTGCGGTGATGGACCAGTGGGGATGGCCGTCCGCATCGAGGGCAGGAGCAGACCCACCGGTGAGCTTTTCTCCGTACCAATCGAATGCGGTGCACAATGCGGGGAGAAGAAAGCCGCGAAACATGATTTCCTCGAAGAAAGGCGCAAAGCTGACGCCGAATGCAAACAGCAGCCAGGCCGCGGCGCGGCTGTCAAACAGCTTGTCGATAGGAGCATTGGTGGGACCGGGCAGCACAATTTCATCGACCATTGCCAGCAGGAAGCAGACGAAGGCCGCGCCCAGCAGGATCCAGATGCGACGCCGGGCTGAAGGGAAGTTCCACTGCAATCCGGCGAACAGGCTCTTGTGCCATACGAGAGGGAAGATCAGCTGGGCGAGGCCGAACGAAATGACATACAGGCTGGCCATGAAGCCGATGGTGTAGTGGATATCGGTAGAAGCCTCCTGGACGGTGGAGACGCCAAACATGTGCAAGTCGAGCGCGCCGCGCATGAGCAGGATTGCACCCACGACTCCGACGGAGCCGATAAGGACGAGGATGACCAAGTGGCCAAAATGCGGAATGCGGGTTGGATCGGGGGCTTTCAGTTCCGGCTCATACCACGATCGGAAAAGGGGCCGCTCGTTGAGAACGGGTAAGGCCGTATCGATCAGCTTCGGCTGGGCGTCCCGGCTGGGCGTCTCCATCGCAACCGCCGCAGGAAGCGGCATTTCAGCCATTGACTCGGTTGGGGTGGGATTGGCTTCTGCGGAAAGAGGAATGGATTGCGGCTGTTCCACCTCTGCTTCGGCTGGGATTACCGGTTCACTCTGCGCAGCGCCTTGAGGATGGGAGGCTTGCCCCACCAGGCTCGATTCCTCCATGTCTTTGGTGTAAAAGGGAGTCCGTTCTACAAATTCTTCTCCGGGAAGGCCCTGCGCCGGGCGGCGTTTCTCGCGGCTGAGCCATGAGGAGTCGGCCAGGTTGCCGTAAAGACCCCGGCGCGATCCATTCAATGTCTCGCTTCCCAGCGCGGAAAGGTTTTCCGCGAGCGGGTCTGCTGCCTGGGGCCAATCCGATGCTGAATCGGCAGGCTCTTCGCGTTCGTCCCGTCCGGAATTGTCGTATTCGGGTGCATCGAAAGTGCTTTCGGGCGACACGGAATCCTGGTTGGACTCGGCTATGGCTTTCAGAACCTCGTCTTCTGTCAGCGGCGGCTCTTCCCAAATGGTCAAGGGCATTTCCGGCATGGGTTCACCGGATTCCCAATCGCCGCCGGTCAGGTCAGCCGGGTCGAGATAGGAACTGAAGACCATGCCCTCAAAAGAGGGGATTTTGTCCTCGTCGTCCTTCGGCGGTTGCGGTTCGCCGGCGGGAGGGATGGCCTTCGGGTCGTGCGGATCGGACTTGCGGGGTTTGGTCATGCGCGCCCCGTTTTCTTTTGCCGGACGCCGGAAGGTTTCGCGGCTGAACTCTCAGCCTTTGGCAGGCTTGTTTTGGCGCGTGTGGAAGCCAGGTCGTCTTCGGCTGGCGTGTTGCGGCGGGTGCGCTTCGGTTTGGCGGGTTCAGGTTCGCGGTTTCCCATCCTTTCCACTGAAGTGCGTGGAAAGGATGGGGCGCCCGGTTCTGTTGCCGAGTCGGGATCACCGTCGAGCAAGTCCGGCTCACCGGTTTCATCCTCGTCGATGGGGGCCAGTTTGCCATTGACAGAGGCGTAGTAGCGGGTGAGGAACTGGCCGGTGTACGAGCCGGGCGTAGCGGCTATCTTTGCCGGACGACCCTGGCCCACGATGCGGCCTCCATCCTCTCCGCCTTCGGGACCGAGGTCGATGATCCAGTCGGCGTTGCGGATGACGTCGAGATTGTGCTCGATGATGATGACCGAGTTGCCCAGGTCGGCGAGCCGGTGCAGGACCTCGAGCAGCTTGCGCACATCGTCGAAGTGCAAGCCGGTGGTGGGCTCGTCGAGCAGATAGAGGGTGCGGCCGGTCTGCCGTTTGCTTAGTTCGCGGGCCAACTTCATACGCTGCGCTTCGCCGCCGGAGAGGGTGGTCGCGCTCTGGCCAAGGTGCACATAGCCGAGGCCGACATCGACCAGCGTCTGCAGCTTCTGGCGCACGTTGGGTACGTCTTCAAGAACGGTGAGCGCGTCTTCAATGGTGAGGTCGAGAACGTCGGCGATAGAGTGGCCTTTGAATTTAACCGCCAGGGTCTCCTGGTTATAGCGGCGTCCGTTGCAGACTTCGCACTGTACGTAGACGTCGGGCATGAAGTTCATTTCGATGCGGCGCTGCCCGTCGCCCTGGCAGGCCTCGCAGCGTCCGCCCATCACGTTGAAGCTGAAGCGGCCGGGCTTGTAGCCTCGCTCGCGCGACTCGGGCAGCATGGCGAACAGGTCGCGGATGGGCGAGAAGACCTGTGTATAGGTTGCCGGATTGGAGCGCGGTGTGCGGCCGATGGGGGATTGGTCAATGCGGACAACTTTGTCGAGCTGCTCGACGCCGGTGAGCGTGTCGTGCGCGCCGGGCTCTTCGCGCGAGCCATAAATGGTCTGCGCCAGCGAGCGGTAGAGAATGTCGTTGATCAGGGTGCTCTTGCCGCTGCCGCTTACGCCGGTGACGACCGTCATTACGCCGAGCGGAATGCGAATGTCCACGTCCTGAAGATTGTGCTCGCGCGCGCCGGTGACGGTGAGCCATTTGCCGGTGAGCGGGCGTGGATGAGCGCGCTGCAGCATGGTGGCCGCGCCGGAGAGATAGCGGCCGGTCAGGGACTCGGGGCAGGCCATGATCTCTTCCGGCGTTCCCTGGGCGACAACGTTGCCACCCAGCCGGCCTGCGCCGGGGCCGAGGTCGAGGACATAGTCGGCGCTGCGGATGGTGTCTTCGTCGTGCTCGACGACCAGGACGGTGTTGCCCAGGTCGCGCAGCTTTTCCAGAGCTTGGATGAGGCGCATGTTGTCGCGCTGGTGCAGGCCGATGGAGGGCTCGTCGAGCACGTAGAGGACTCCGCGCAGGCGGGAGCCGATCTGCGTTGCCAGCCGGATGCGCTGGCCTTCTCCGCCGGAGAGCGTGGCCGCATTGCGGTCGAGCGAGAGATAGTTCAAACCGACGGCGCAGAGAAACTCGAGACGCTCGACGACCTCGTGGCGAATGCGGTCGGCGAGCAGCGCTTCGCGAGCAGTGAATTTGAGGTTGATTGCGGCGGAAAGAGCGCGATTGAGCGGAAGCGCGGTGAAGTCGGCGATGGAAAGGCCGCCGATTTTGACGGCAAGAGACTCCGGGCGCAGGCGCTTGCCGCGGCAAACCGGGCAGGGCGTGGCGGACATGAAGTTCATCATGTATTCGCGATAGCCGTCGCTGCGTGCTTCGTCGATGGTGTCGCGCAAGAAGGAGAGAATGCCATGGAAGCCGGTGCGCGGCGCTTCACCTTTGGGCGGCCCATAAACCAGAATGTGCTGCTGCTTTGGCGGCAGATCCTCAAAAGGAAGCTTGAGGTCGATCTTGTAGCGGTCGGCGGCCAGGTGGATGAGCTTGAGCAGATATTGGGAGGCCGAGCCGGGGCCCAGGCCGCCATCCAGCAGGGGCTTCGACCAGTCGGTGATGACCTTGGCGGGGTCGAGGTCGTAGAGCGAGCCCAGGCCGTGGCACTCCGGGCAGGCGCCGAAGTTCGAGTTGAAGGAGAAACTGCGCGGCTCGAGCTTGGGCACGTCCAGGCCGCAATCGGGGCAAGCCATGCTTGAAGAAAACAACTGCTCTTCATTTCCGGCGACAGCTACCAGCGCCAGGCCGTTGGCCAGTTGCAGCGCTTTGACGACGGCTTGCTCCAAGCGCTTTTCGACCGTGGGCTTGGCGGTGGCCGGCGGCGCGGCAGTGAGGGCCGGCATGGTGGGCGCCGGCGGCTTGAGCAGGATGCGGTCGACCACGGCTTCGATGGTGTGGTTCTTGCGGCGGTCGAGCAAAAGCGGTTCCGAAAGGTCGCGGAGTTCGCCGTCGACGCGGGCGCGAAAGCCCTGCTGGTCAAGCTGATCGAGCAATTCCTTAAACTCGCCCTTGCGGCCTCGAACGATGGGCGCCATGACCGTGACGCGCTCGCCGCGCCCCAGTTCGAGGATGCGGGCGACAATCTGCTCGGCGGTCTGGCGGGCGATGGGGCGGCCGCAGTTGGGGCAGTGGGGCGTGCCAACCGACGCGTAGAGCAGGCGCAGATAGTCGTAGATTTCCGTAATGGTGCCAACGGTGGAGCGGGGACTGCGGCTGGTCGTCTTCTGCTCGATGGAGATGGCCGGCGACAGGCCTTCGATGGAATCGACATCGGGGCGCTCGATCTGGTCGAGGAACTGGCGGGCGTAGGCGGAGAGCGTCTCGACGTAGCGGCGCTGGCCCTCGGCGTAGATGGTGTCGAACGCGAGCGAGCTTTTCCCCGAGCCGGACAGGCCGGTAACCACCGTGAGCGTGTTACGCGGGATGCGCACATTGATGTCGCGCAAATTGTGCTGGCGCGCCCCGCGCACTGAGATGTGAGTGATGGGCATGGTAAGAAGCAAGGTTGGGTTCCGGATGCCGGGCGTAGAAACGCTTAAATAGCCGCGCGGAAGACAGACCTACAACCATGATACAGAATCCGGTCATCCAAACAGACAGGACGCCGGAAAGCAGTCGCGCCTGGCGCAAATCGGGCAGGAAGGGAATGGATTGAACTCAAGCCTCATATTGCCGATAAGGCCGAAGTGTTCCAACTAGGATTGCTGCAACGGTAAGCGGATAAGAACACATGAGACGGTTCTTGAACTGATAGGTTCAAGGCGGTGAATGGACGGGAATTGCCGGTTAAGGCCGGTTCCTAAACGGAACGACGCTGATTCGATTCAGAAATGGGATGGCGCCAGGACCGTTTGCCCATTGGCGGAGGAGGTATCCCAGTTGTCAACATACATGGGCGCTGCGAATGGGAAGACTTCTGAGAGAATCTGACAAGGCAGTTTTGGTGGGGACGGGCAATTTCAAGTCAGACGGAAGCCAAAGACGCGCGAGTTCAGGATGCCAGCATGAATCTGGCAAAGCGGGGAAAATGACGGATCTTGTTAATTTATTGATGTTGATTGCCGCGTCGATTGGCTCATTGGCGTTTGGAGTGCTGGCAGCGTATGGGCTGCTGCGGGCGGGGTTTGCCTTGATGCGGCCACAGCGGCAGGGCATAGTGGTAAAAGCGCCGGCGCGCGTGGCGCAGGTGTAGGGAGAATGCAGAGACGAGGAGCCTGATCCTCAAATCTGCTTAACGTGGAAAAGTTCTTTGAATCCGTGAATTAGCGCATAAATATTAGAGCGGAACCAGAGTAACCGTGTCCCGTTGCGACTCTGGTTTCGCTATAGCCCTCCAAAACGTCGACTTGAACGTTGGACGAGACACCTTAATTGCGCCCACCTGAACACTTACCGCAAACGATGACTGAGAGCATATCCGTGTTCAGGTAGCGCCGACTTCCAGGTCGGCTGTCGTGTGGGCCTCCGGCCCGCACACGGACCCTGGCGGCGCGGACGCCGCCAGGTACAGCCGGTCTGGAGGCCGGCGCTACCCGAATCGCAATTTACGGATAAGTTCTTAGTTTGGCGGGTTGGGCGGCGGAGCTGGCTGGTAGGTTGGCAGTGGCGCCGGACCTTGCTGTTGCTGCAACTGCTGCTGGCGTTGCTGCATCTCCTGCATGATCTGCTGCGGAGAGCGGGGCGCACCCACCGGGAAGCCGGGGCGGTTGATGATAGGTTCCGGGGGCTGGGGCTGCGCCTCTTCGACATCGTCTTCATCGTTTGCAGAAGGGTTGTTTCTCGCCGCAGGCTGGTCGGTGCCGGTCTGCCGCAAGCTGAGCAGAATCTGCCGCGGCGCGCCCCCGCCCTGGTCGCCAATCATGATGACGTTGTAGCCGGAGCCCTGCAGCAACTGGGAAAGCACATCGCGCGCCTGCCCTGGGCCATAATCGCCGAAGACGCGCTGGTCGGCGGAAAGGCCATCGACCTTTGCGCCCGTTGCCGTTGAGACCTCTTTGAGAATCTGCTCCAGGCTGGAGTTTGCAGCGTCAATGGTCAGCCCGTGGCTATCCCAGACAATGGAGGCCTCTGCGGCTTTGTCAAAAGCAGGCCAGTTGGGAGTTTGCGGCACGGGCGGCGCGACCGGGGCCGAGACGGCTGGCTGGGTGAAAACAACCGACGGAGGCGGGCTGGGACGCTTGTGGCGGTGGACGGGCCTCGCCGCAGAACCCGGCGTGGAAGTCTGGCTTGCGGGCGTTTGCGCTGACACCGGCCTTGCCGAGATCCCACCGGCAGCGAGTAGACACAGAACCACGGCCAGTTCAAACGCAACCCGGCTCGGCGCGTTTGCATTCTGCGGCGAAGGGTCTTTGCGCATCAAATTGAACTCCCCGGCTCGCTGGCCGTGTCCGGCGGATGCTTTGGCCCGGACGCAGGAACGTGGTTGTCGCTCTCCTATACTAGACTAACAGTGGCTCGCGAGCGCTCGAAACGGTTTTGCGAGGTGGAGAGGATGTACAACGAGATGCACCCCTGTTGGAGGGTTTTTGCGACCGCTTCGATCGTGTTTGGCCTTGCGGTTTTGCCGCTGCGGGGCCATGCCACGAGTTGCACCACGCAAGCCGAATTGCCGCCCCAGGACCGGGACGCGCTGGCGTCGATCGGGGGTCGCCTGGCTGTGGCCGTCGTCGGGCAGGATTACACGGCTCTGCAGGCGGCGCTGCTGCCCGCCGAAGCCACGGAGTGGGATGGCATTCACGATGCGGTGGAGCGCGGCGCGCCGGTGGTAAAGGGCGGCCAAGTGCAACTGCGCAACCTATATCTTCTGGACGCCAGTACGCAGACTGCAACTGGCGATACGCAGTTTTTCTGCTCCAATTCCAGCGGATCGCTCACCGTGACCATGAACATGCGCTCGCTGCCGCCGGGCCGTTACGCGGTGGCGCTGGCAGACGCGGTGGGCTCGGCGATGGCCGGGCAGATTGGCTTGGTGCTGGCCTGGGATACGACGGCCGCGCCGGCTGCATGGAAGCTGGCCGGATTGACGGTGAGGCAGGGAACCTTTGACGGCCACGACAGCGTGTGGTTCTGGACGCGGGCGCGCGAGCTGATGAAGGCGGATCAACCGGCGACGAACAACTGGCCGGCGTGGTACAGCTACGAGGCGGCGCGCTACCTGTCGCTGCCGGTGGATTTCATCTCCTCGCCGAATTTGGACAAGCTGGGCCAGGAGGAAGCACAGATCAGGAGCTCGCCGCAGGATGCGTTCCCTTACTCATTGCAGGACGGGGACCGCACGTGGAAGATCGACGCCGTGCGTCTCGACGCCAGTTTGCGCCAGGCGGATTTGGCCGTGGTTTATGATTCGTCCGGCGTGACGGACCCTTCGGCGCTGCGCACCGAGGCCAATGCGGTGTTGAGCGCGCTCTTGAAAGCGCAGCCGGGGCTGAGGACGAATTTTCACGGCATGTGGGCGGTGGCGGTGAAAGACGGCAAGCAGTCGCCGGTGATTGAGTTGCCGATGAATCAGATCCCCTAAGGACAGGAGAGCGGAAAGGCTGACAATATGCCAATTTCCATCGGGCTTTTGCTGGGCATTCCGATTGGATTGCTGTTCTATTTTGAATCGTGCTGGCTAATCCGGTACGCGTCGGGACGTTTCGAACAGAGGGAACGAAGAGCCGCACGACTTTTTGGAGTCTTCGGCGCGTTGTTGGTTCCCCTAATCTACTGTTTCGGACTGATCGAGGACGCATTTCCAGGATTGCTCGGAAAGACGATGGCAAATGGAGTTCTTGTGGCTGTTATGGGTGGCCTATTCGCTCTGATATTCACGATCATGAATGAAAGGAAGTAGGGGCGATGGCGGGGATGATCGATCTGCGGTCCGACACAGTCACCAAACCCTCAGCCGAAATGCGCGCCGCGATGGCCGCAGCCGAGGTCGGCGACGACGTCTATGGCGAAGACCCCACCGTCAACTTGCTGGAGCGCCGCGCGGCAGAGGTTTTTGGGCGCGAGGCTGCGCTGTTTGTACCCACCGGCACCATGGGCAACCAGATCGCCATCCGCCTGCTCACGCAGCCGGGGCAGGAGGTGATTGCCGAGTCGCGGGCTCACATTCTCGACTGGGAGATGGCTACGACCGCGGTCTTTTCCGGCTGCCTGGTGCGGGCGGTCGAGGCGGAGCGCGGCATCCTGACCTGGAAGCACATTGAGCCGGCGATTTATGCGCGGGGAGCGTTTCGCGCGGCGACGGGGTTGATCGAGATTGAGAACACAGCCAACCTGGCCGGCGGAGGCTGCACGCCTGTTTCGGTCGTTGAAGAGATCTGGGAAGGCGCAAGAGAGCGAAAGCTCCCCACGCACCTGGACGGGGCGCGCATCTTCAACGCCGCTGTGGCGCTGGGCGTGGATGTGAAAGCACTAACGCACGGCTTCGATACGGTGATGTTCTGCCTGTCGAAAGGGCTCGGTGCGCCGGTGGGCTCAATGCTGGCCGGGTCGGCCGAGCTGATGGATTCGGCGCGGCTTTTCCGCAAGGCGCTGGGCGGCGGAATGCGCCAGGCAGGCGTGCTGGCCGCGGCCGGGCTAATGGCGCTGGAGAATGGTCCGAAGCGGCTCCATGAAGACCACGCAAATGCGCGCCTGCTGGCTGAGGCGCTCGCGCACATGGAGGGCGTGGAGATCGATCTCGATACGGTCGAAACCAACATTGTGATCTTCAAGCTGGCCGGCGGAGGCAGCGCCAAAGACCTGACGGCGCGGCTGCGGGCGCGCGGTGTTCTGATGAGTGACGTGGGGCCGAGCGCAGTGCGGCTGGTGACCCATCTGGACGTGAGCCGCGGAGATTGCATAACGGCAGCCGAGGTTCTGACCGAGGAGATTGAGACGGTGTATTCAGCGGCTGGTTGAGGATTGTGGTCTGCCGCCCTTGCCAGAAAAACAAAAGATCTGCAAGGATGGGGCACCCCGAGTTGTGGTTGGTGGACACCCGGAGTTGTTGCAGAACAGGCCGGAGTTGCGCCGCATACACCTACCGAATACACTCATGCGAAGCGAATTGCGGGCGTTCGATTCAAACAAAGGAAGACCCATGCGAGTCGGGTTGTTTACACGCGAATATCCTCCCCTTGTTTACGGCGGGGCAGGAGTGCACGTCGATTATTTAAGCCGCGAGCTGGCCAGGGAAATTGAAGTCGAGGTGCATTGCTGGGGGCCGCAGCAATCGGACGACGGCAACCTGCATGTGCGCGGCGCCGAGCCCTGGGCGGAGATCACCAACGGCACCGAGGGCAAGTTCAAAGGCGCGCTTGAGGCGTTCAGCCTGAATCTCACGCAGGTCAAGGCTCTCGAAGGCATCGACGTGGTGCATACGCACACGTGGTATGCCTCGATGGCCGGCTACCTGGCCAAGAAGCTCTACGGCGTGCCGTTTGTGCTGACCACGCATTCGCTCGAGCCGCTGCGCGCGTGGAAAGCTGAGCAACTGGGCTCCGGCTATGCGATGAGCTCGTGGATGGAGCGCACAGCCATTTTGGACGCGGACGCGATCATTGCCGTGTCCAAGGGAACCAAGGCGGACATTCAGGCCGCCTATCCGAGTGTCGATCCGAAACGCATTCACGTCATCTACAACGGCATCGACCTTGAGGAATATCAGAAGACCTACCAGACGACGGCGTTGGTCGAAAACGGTGTTGATCCCGCGGTGCCTTATGTGCTGTTTGTGGGCCGCATCACGCGGCAGAAGGGCGTAACGCACCTGGTGGATGCGATTCACTATCTGCCGCCGGATACGCAGGTGGTGCTGTGCGCGGGCGCGCCGGATACGCCGGAGATTGCTGCCGAGTTGCGCGAAAAGGTGGAAGCGGCGCGCGCTCATCATCCGCGCATTGTGTGGATTGAGAAAATGATTACCAGGCAGGAGGCCATTCAGCTTTACTCCAACTGCCAGGTCTTTTGCTGCCCTTCGGTTTATGAGCCTTTCGGCATTATCAACCTGGAGGCCATGGCATGCCGGGCGCCGGTTGTCGCCAGCGCCACCGGCGGCATCAAAGAGGTGGTGGTGGATGGAGAGACCGGCTACCTAGTGCCTTTCGACAAGGACCCGGTCACCAGTTTTCCCCGCGATCCACGCACCTTTGCGCGCGATCTTGCGGTGCGCATTCATGCCTTGCTGAAAGATCCGGAACGGTGCCTGCGCTTTGGCGATGCGGGGCGAAGGCGCGCGGAAGAGATATTCAGTTGGACGGCGATTGCGCAGCAGACGATTCGGCTTTACGAGAAGCTCATGGAACAACGGAAGAAGCCGGCGCGACCATGATTGATTTCCGCAGTCACGGAGGCGCGCAGCCAGGCGAGATGGAACGACTATGACAGTTCCCCAAGAAGACGGACGCAAGCGCGTCATCATTGAAGGAATTTCGCCCATTGTTGACGCCGGGCGGTTTCCCGTGAAGCGCACAGTGGGCGACCAGGTGCGTGTGGAAGCCGACATCTTTACTGACGGCCACGACGCCATTGCCGCGTCGCTGCTGGCGCATCGCGAGGGCTCGGAAAAATGGATTGAGATTCCCATGCTGCCGCTGGTCAATGACCGCTGGACGGCGGCATTTCGTGTCGCCGAGTTGGGCCGTTACGCGTTCAAGGTGCGGGGATGGGTGGATCATTTCGAGACCTGGCATCGCGATCTGCTCAAGCGCGTCAAGGCGGAGAGCGACACCGCGGTCGACTATCTGATTGGCGCCGACTTGATCGCGGCGGCGGCAGCGCGCGCACCAGGCCCGGATGCCGCATGGCTCAAAAGAAGGGCCGAGATTCTGCGATCCGGCAAGGAGCCGAAAGAATTGCGCACCTACTCTACCGATGAAACGCTGCGTGAACTCGTGCTGCGCTATCCTGACAAACGCTTGGCCACGGAATCCGAGCGCGAGTACGAGGTCGTTGTCGATCCGGCAATTGCGCGGTTCAGCGCGTGGTACGAGTTCTTTCCCCGCTCCACGGCCGAATTGCCGGGCAAGCACGGGACGTTTGCGGACAGCGAGAAGCGGCTGCCTTACATCGCCGAAATGGGCTTCAACGTTGTGTATCTGCCGCCCATTCACCCTATCGGCACGATGTTCCGTAAGGGCCGTAACAACAATCCTGAGAGCCAGCCGGACGATTGCGGCAGCCCGTGGGCGATAGGCTCGGCGGAAGGCGGCCACAAATCGATTCATCCCGAACTGGGAACGCTGGAGGATTTTCACCGCTTCGTGGCCAGGGCAAAGGAGCTTGATCTTACGGTTGCGCTGGACATCGCATTCCAGGCAGCGCCCGACCATCCGTATGTGCGCGAGCACGAGAACTGGTTTCGCAAGCGCCCGGATGGAACCATTCAGTACGCGGAAAACCCTCCCAAGAAATACCAGGACATTTATCCATTCGATTTTGAGAGCGAAGATTGGGCCGGGATGTGGGAGGAGTTGAAGAGCGTCTTCGACTATTGGATCGCGCAGGGCGTGACCATCTTCCGCGTGGACAATCCGCACACGAAAGCTTTTCCGTTTTGGGAGTGGTTGATTGGCGAAATCAAGTCCGGCCATCCCGAGATCCTGTTTCTCGCCGAAGCTTTTACGCGTCCCAAAATCATGTATCGCCTGGCAAAGCTGGGCTTCAGCCAGTCGTACACTTACTTCCCGTGGCGCAACGCGAAGGGCGAGACGGCGGCCTATCTCACCGAGCTTGCGCAGACGCCGGTGCGCGAGTTTTTCCGTCCCAACCAATGGCCAAACACGCCTGATATTCTCACCGAGTTCCTGCAGATCGGCGGTCCCGCGGTATTTGGCATTCGCTTGCTGCTGGCCGCAACGCTGGGCGCGAATTACGGCATCTACGGCCCTGCGTTCGAGCTGATGGAGCACGTTCCCGTGCGCCGCGGCAGCGAAGAATATCTGAACTCGGAAAAGTATGAGATCCGGCATTGGGACCTGGAGCGGCAAGACGGCCTGCGCCCGCTGATTACGCGCATCAATGAGATTCGCAAAGACAATGCGGCGTTGCAAAACGACTGGTCCATCCGATTCCATTCCACTGAGAATGAACAGTTGATCGGTTATACGAAGGAATCGGACGATCGCAGCAACCTGATCCTGGTCGTGGTGAATCTCGAACCGCATTACACGCAGTCGGGCTTTGTTACGCTGCCATTGCAGGAACTGGAGATTCCGCTCGATCGCGGATACGAGGCGGAAGACTTGCTGACCGGCGCGCGCTATTTGTGGAATGGGCCGCGCAATTATGTTGAGTTGAATCCGGCCAAATTGCCGGGACATATTCTCCGCATTCATCGTAGACTAAAAATCGAAACGGATTTCGATTACTTTCTTTGAGCGGCAGAGTAAGTCGCCCGCCGATCGCAGCTTGCTTTTTGCAAAGTCTTCAGGCGAACTGCGTCCACGTCTGCGAATACCGGTTGCGACACCCGTTCCGGGCGTAATAACAACAGCCATGGGAACAACCTGAGCAATCCGAGACATCTTCCAGAAATCCCGAGATGGTACAAGAGGTTTGGTGCGGTTTATGGGCGCAACTATTCCCACCGGACTGCGTTTGAACCAATATCCAAGCCGGACGGTACCGGCGCACAGAAAAAATGCAGATACCTGGAGGATTCAACTCATGTTAAAGAAGTTTGCACAAGCGGCATTGTTTGCCCTTTGTTTCCTGCCTGCCGTGTCGTATGCGCAGGTTGTGGTTCGCATTGGGCCGCCCCCACCGATTGTCGAGCGCCGGCCTCCTCCGCCGGATCGAGGCTATGTGTGGATCGATGGCTATCACCGCTGGGACGGCAATCAGTACGTGTGGACAGCGGGCCGCTGGGATCGTCCGCCACATCCCGGCCAGCGTTGGGTTGCGCACCGCTGGGTGCATCGCGGCGACCATTGGGAGTTGCGCGAAGGGCATTGGCGGTAGGTTGAAGTCGAAAGACAAGAGAGAGCGGGGCGCGGGCCTCGCTCTTTTGCTGTCTCTAGGTTGAGTGGCCGGGACGGGGTTACAACGGCTTTCGATAGACAATGAATCCGGACTTATCCGCGACCTTGTCGTATAACTTCATGGCGGTTTCATTGCTCTCATGAGTTAGCCAATAGACGCGGCTGGAGCCTGCTTCTTTTGCCATTTTGTATACTTGTTCGATAAGTGCCCGGCCGACGCCTTTGCCGCGGGCGGATTCAAGCGTGAAGAGATCCTGCAGATAACACGTGGGCGCAATCGAGATGGTGCTGCGGTGAAAGATGAAGTGCACCAGGCCGACAAGTTGTCCCGCTTGCTCGGCGACCAGCGCATGCATTGGCTCATAAGCGTCGAAGAAGCGCGACCAGGTCATGCGCGTGGTTTTTTCAGGCAAAGCTGTCGCGTCCTTGCGGCCGTAAAAAGCATTGTAGCCATCCCAGAGGATCTTCCATTGCGGGAAGTCGGTTGGCTGGACCGGACGGATTCGAACCTCATCGCTCAATCGAACTCTCAACCTGGGCTAGCTGATTTCGATCACGTCGGTCGCCGCGGCTGCCGCGGTTTCGGCGCGGACCATGAGTTTCTCCGCCACGCCGTAGAACTCCGCTGCCTGAGGACTCTTAGGTCCGGCCAGCGCGACGGGCAGTCCTCGATCTCCGCCTTCGCGAATGGATGGAATCAGTTCGATGGATCCCAGGAATGGGACATTGAATTGCTGCGCGGTGCGCTCGGCGCCGCCCTTGGAGAAGATGTCGATCTCATGGTGGCAATGCGGGCAGGTGAAGTGGCTCATGTTCTCGACGATTCCCAGCACCTCGACGTTGACCTGGGCGAACATCTCCAGGGCCTTGCGTGCGTCCTGCAGAGCCACGTCAGAGGGCGTTGATACGACGACGGCGCCGGTGAGCGGGACGGTCTGGACGAGAGAAATGACAACGTCGCCCGTGCCCGGAGGCAGATCGACGATCAGGTAGTCGAGCTCGCCCCACTCCACCTGCTGCAGGAACTGGCGGATGATCTGGTGCAGCATCGGGCCGCGCATCACCAGAGGCTTGTCTCCGGGCGAAATGTAGCCGATGGAGATGGTCTTGATTCCATGCGTCAGGTTTGGGATAATCTGGTTGCCGGGGCCCACGACCGGTTGCTGCGACGAGCCCATCATGAGCGGGACGTTGGGGCCGTAGATGTCGGCGTCGATCAGGCCCACGCGCTGGCCGAGCCGCGAGAGCGCAATGGCCAGGTTCACGGCGACCGTGGTTTTGCCGACGCCGCCTTTGCCGGAACCGACAGCTACGATTTTGGAAACGCCGGGCAGTGCGACAGGCGATGGCATATTGGGGGCGTGGGCCATGGTGCTCCTTCTTCAAACTCCGCGGGGTCTCGACGGTGCTTTGTTGGCTCGGGAAATCTTCGTTCGAGTCGCCAGACAGGCGGTTCCGCATTATGATTTCAACTCGATTTTAACAGCAGGTGCGCATCGAGCTTCTGTGCTGGACGAAGTGCGTCTCCGACAGGTACGCCTGCGACGTGGGCCAGTAGTAGGCTACTTTGAACTTTTTCGGAGCCAACTTGGCAGGTTGAGAGAAAGATAGACCAGCCCACCATAAATAGTGACGTCGACTGCGAAGACGATGAATGTAGAGAAGAAACCCCAAGGGTGAATATCCCCTTCGATGTTGAACCCGGAACCCGGTGCAAAAGCCCCGGCCAGGATTCCGGGCGACAGCACGACGAATGGGATTGGGGTAGCCACATTGTAACGGCCGAGCAGCACAAGTACGCCGACAAAAGAGCTACCGATAATCAACGCTTTCAATCCTTTTTTCATGCCGTTCTTCCCGCCATCCTCTCCTACGATTCCTATCCAGTTCTTTTAGATTTTGGAAGTAGCCCAATTCCGAAAACGTGTTCACCTTAACAGTTCACGGTTGCAGAGCCTCCTCGGCGTCAGATTCCAGCTTGGCCTGTTTGCGGCGGGCCGATTCGGCTTCGCGATTTTCCCGGCGGCGCAGGGCTCCTTCGAAACGGCGCTGTTCGTCGGCAGTCTCGGGCACGGCCTCCGGCACGCGTTGGCGATGGCCTTGATCGTCAATGGCGACAAACACCAGGTAAGCGCTGGCCACGTGCGCAACTGAACCCGTGCGTGTGTGTTCCGCCCAGACCTTGACTCCGACCTCCATTGACGTGGAAAAAGCGCGATTGATACTGGAACGCAGTGTGAGCAGGTCGCCAAGATGGACGGGGCGGATGAAGTCGATGTGGTCCATGGCGGCGGTGACCACGTTGGCGCGGGAATGGCGATAGGCTGCCATGGCCGCGGTCAGATCGATGA
>Ga0302320_10001483_pt1 | contig 56535 bp, 42 predicted proteins | sample Bog_T0_3_FD_202130 | JGI IMG/M metagenome (GOLD analysis project Ga0302320, IMG submission 202130) | Peat permafrost microbial communities from Stordalen Mire near Abisko, Sweden - Bog_T0_3 | ecosystem: Environmental > Terrestrial > Soil > Wetlands > Peat | place: Sweden: Abisko, Stordalen Mire...
TGCAGCACGGGATCGAGCCCCAGTTTCGCGCGCTCCACGCCACGATCCACCGGCGCAATCCCGTAATACCGCGGATTGAGAATCATCCCCGATACCAGAAACACCCGCTCCGGCGAATGACCCAGCTCAATGGCCTGCTGGCGCGCCCTCTCCGTCCCGCAGATCACATATTGCGGACCCTGCCGCTCCAGCCAGAAATGCGGCGGATAATCGGCCATATCGGTCAGGATCGATACGAACGGAACGCCCGGCAGCGCGCGCTGCGATGCCTGAAACAGGGCGCGATTGAAATTCGGCACCACCGAGACCACCATGTCCGGTTTCCTGCCGCTCCAGTAACGCTCCAGCGCCCGCACCTGCTTCGAGTGATACAACCGAATGATCGCGTGCATTGGCATCAGCAACTCGCGAGAACCAAGCGTCCATCCGCGCCGCAGCATCAGGTTATAAACATCCTGTAAACGCAGGCCCGTCACCTTGCGGAAGACATCCAGCTCGTCCAGCAATTCCTGGAGATTCATCATCTGCATGTCCCACGGGCGCTGTTCCCGGCGGACCACTTCGCAAAGCGCATTGGCCGCGCTGCGATGCCCTCCGCCCGCGTCGAAGAACACGAGTTCGATGGTCTTCATTCCTCCCGATTCTGACACGTCGCGTCGTCCACTACGCTACTCTTTGTGTGTCGGCATGAAAACTCTTTCCAGACGCGACCTGCTGCGCGGCACCGCAGCAGCGGTCGCGGGCACTTTAACCACCACCAACGCACTCCCGCAGGGTATGGAGGGTTCAGCCTCGCGCGGAGTGAAAGCGCAAACCCGCGGCAAGCCTTCCGGCATACCGTTTCTCGCGCAATTCACCGACGTTGCCGCCGCCGCCGGCCTCACGCACCCCGTCATCTACGGACCCGTCGATCATGCCGATTACATCCTCGAAGCCACCGGCTGCGGCGTCGCTTTCTTCGATTACGATAACGACGGCTGGCTCGACATTCTCGTCCTGAACGGCAGCCGTCTCGATGCCGCATCCATCCCCGCGGGCACCACCAACCGTCTCTATAAAAACAATCGCAACGGCACCTTCACGGACGTCACGGAAAAGGCTGGCCTCACCCGTTCCGGTTGGGCTGCCGGCGTCACCATTGGCGATTACAACAACGACGGATTTGAAGACGTCTTCATCACTTATTACGGTCAGAACGTGCTCTACCGCAACAACGGCGATGGTACTTTTACCGATGTCACAAAGGCCGCGGGCCTCCTGCACGAAGGCACGCGCTGGGGTTCCGGCTGCACCTTCGTCGACTACAACAAGGACGGCCATCTCGATCTCTTCGTCGGCAACTACGTCGATTTCGACGTCGCGAAAGTCGGCCGGCCAGGCGCCAACCGCGGCTGCACTTACCAGACCTTCCCCGTGTTCTGCGGACCGCGAGGCCTCACGCCGCCGCGCCAGTATATGTACCAGAACAACGGCGACGGCACCTTCCGCGAAGCCACCGAGGCCTTCGGTCTGCTCGAAGGCCGCAACAGTTTCGCCATGAGCGCCATCGCGGCCGATCTCGATAACGACGGCTGGCCCGACATCTTCGTCGCCTGCGATTCCACGCCGAGTTTCTTCTTCCACAACCGTCACAACGGCACCTTCCATGACGATGCGCTCGAACGCGGCATCGCGCTCGCCGAAAACGGCCAGGTCCAGGCCGGCATGGGAGTCGCGATCGGCGATTTCAACCTCGATGGCAATCTCGATCTCTTCAAAACCCACTTCGCCGAAGACACGAGCGAACTCTACGTCAACGATGGAACCGGCAACTTCGAGGTCGCCACGCTGCGCGCCGGGCTGGGCGTCGAAACCCGCTACGTCGGCTGGGGCGCAGGCATGGTGGATCTCGATAACGATGGCTGGCCCGATATCTTCGTCGTGACCGGCAGTCCGTATCCAGGCATCGAAAAGAAACTGCCCGCCATGGCCGATCGAACGCCGCGCGTGATCTTCCGCAATCTCGGCAACGGCAAGTTCGAAGAGCTGCTGGAAGGCGCGGGCTCAGGCGTATCGGCGACGCACTCCAGCCGCGGCTGCGCCTTCGGCGATTTCGATAACGATGGCGATATCGACGTGCTCATCATGAACATGAATGAGCCGCCATCGCTGCTGCGTAACGATATGCAAAACGAAGCCAAATCGCGACACTGGATCAAGGTGCAGCTGATCGGCACAAAGTCGAATCGCAGCGCCATCGGTTCGCGCGTGATTGCCGGTTACGGCGGCAAACTGCAGGCGCAGGAGGTGACCGCGCAATCGAGCTACTTCTCCGTGAACGATCGCCGCCTGCATTTCGGCCTGGGCGAGTTCGAGACCGTGGATATCACCGTGCGCTGGATCAGCGGCCACTCCGAAGCGTTCCCGAAACAGGCGGCGGACCGCCTGCTCGTGATCCGCGAAGGCGATGGCATCATACGCAGCGAGGCATTATAATTCGGGCATGAGACGAACCTCGCCGGCCATCCTGCTCCTTGCCGCCGTAACGTTGGGCAACGCGGCGAACAATCCTGCCACGGGCGAGGCCTCCGATGACAGCGTGACCGTCAATGCCGTCTTTATCGACGCGGCGGCCCTCCAGCAGGCCACGGGCTCCGATTTCAACAACGCCTACACCGTGGTGGAGGTCACGGTGACGCCGAAAGGCGACAAGCCTCTCGTTCTGCAGCCCGACGACTTCCTGCTGCGCATCAACTCCGATAGCGATTCGAGCGGTCCCATGGTTGCGTCTCAGGTTTATGGCGCAGGCAGTGCCATCGTGCTCCACGGTGGGCAGGAAACCATCGGCATCACCCGCAATGATCCCGGCTACTCCGGCATCAGCGTGTCGAAAGGCTCGGCGTCGGTATCGAAGGCGCAGATCGACGCATTACAAGCCAAAATGCTGCCCGCCAAAACCACTTCGGACCCGGTGACGGGCCTGTTGTTTTTCCCGCTCGCAAAGAAGAAGGCCAGGAACCTGGATCTCGTATACACCTCGCCGCTCGGCAAGCTGCACATCCGGTTCAAATGATCACAGTTCTTCGATCAGCTGAGGCTCGGGATTGGCTCGCGGTCGCCAGGTGATCGGCGTCACCGGATCGATCTGCGTCCAGATGATGAACCCGGCGATATAGACTGCGGCGCCCATGTAGAGCACGTAGTCCCAGTTGCGGTCTGAATGCTTCAGCACAAAGCCCGATACTGTTCCGTATAGCGCGCCGCCCAGGTTGCCGATCATGTTCATCGAGCCCGCTACGGTTCCCGAATAGCTGCCCGCGATATCCATCACCGCGCCCCATGCCGCGGGCATCACCAGGTCGTTGCAGAAGCTGGACATCGCGATCGCAGGCACCACAAGATACGGATCGTGCAGCATCGTGGCCAGAATCAGAAACGCCGACGCTCCGGCGAACCCGGTGCAGGCCGAGATCTTGCGGGCGCGCTTCACGCTGCCCGTCCATCGGGCTAATGGCTTCGATAACAGGCCGCACGTAATCGAACCCACGCCTCCCATGAACAGCGGCAGCACCTTCAGCCACATACTTTTGGTCACATCCAGATGAAAGCGCTCATCGATGAAGGTCGGTGCCCACGTGATCAGAAAGTACCACGTAAAGCTGACGGCGAAGTACTGAGCGCAGAGCAGCAGCACCGTCTTCGATCCCAGCAGATCCTGCCACGGAAAGCCGTGCGGCGCAGGCGGCGCGTTGTTCTTCAGCAGATCGAGTTCCGCCTGATTGACGCCCTTTTTATCGCGCGGATTATCGCGGAACCACAGTGCGAAAGCGAAGACCCAGAAAGCGCCCAGGCAGCCGAAGACCACAAACGCGAGCCGCCAGTCCATAAACCGAAACAGGAACGCGACCAGCAGTGGAGTGAACGCACCGCCCCAGCGCGAGAACATCCAGATGATTCCCTGCGCCCGCACTCGTTCCTGCTGCGGCAGCCAGATGGCGAAGGCTCGCGCGATATTCGGATAGCAGCCAGCCTCGCCAGCGCCGAACACAAACTGCGACAGCCAGAGCGAAATATAATTCCATGCCTGCCCGGTTATCGCGGTAAAAATCGACCACAGAACAACGATGCGGAGCAAGACCTTGCGCGGCCCCAGTCGGTCTCCCATGAAACCGCTCGGAATTTCGAACAGAGCATACGCCAAAGCGAACGCGCTGAAGACGGTACCCATCTGCTGGTCGTCGAGATGCAGCGCCGTGGCCACCTGATGCCGCGAATTGGACAGTGCTACCCGATCGATGTACGTGATCATCGCGAGTGCGACCGCAAAACCTACGACGCCATGCCGCACGTGGGTAGGCTTCGCGGAAACCTGTGTTGTTGAACCGGGTGTATCGGAAGCCATAGTCTTTTGCATCATATACTGGCCGAAGTGGCAGCGGAATTTGAGTCGTTGGAAGCGAATCTGCGGCAGTCGTTCCGGGCGCTGGCGCACGGGCGTCCGCGCGCCGATGTGACTGAACTGGAGGGCGTCAGCATCGCCTCTCTGGGCGCGGAATTCCAGATGTTCAATGCGGCGTTCCTCAACAGCCGCGTGGCCGGGCGCGAAGATCTCGAAGGCCGTCTGGCGCGCGCGCAGTCCGTTTTCCACGCGCGCCGGATACCCTGGTCGTTCTGGATCTGCGAGGACTGGCTGGCCTGGCCCGCCCGACGCTCTCTGGTCTCGGTGTGCGAAAAGTTCGGGTTGCGGGCTGTGGCAGAGATGCCGGGTATGGCGGCCGAAGGCGTTCGCGATACGAAGCGGCGCGATAAGCCGGCGATCGAAATCGTTCGCGCCGATAGTCCTGCCACGATGGAGCACTTCCGCTCCATCGGCTCGCTGTGTTTTCACGTACCGCCAACCTGGTTCCGGGAAGTCTTCGACGATTCCATGCCGGGCCGCGACTTCATCTGCTGGCTCGCCTTTCGCGATGGCTTGCCGGTGGCCACCGCCGCCACCGTCGTCTCCCACGGAGTCATCGGAGTCTACAACGTGGCGACATTGCCGGATGAGCGCGGTAAGGGCTATGCCGAAGCCATCACCCGCCACGCGATCGCCGAAGCCGCGCGGCAGTCCGGCCTGTCGCGCGTGATCCTGCAATCCACCGCGCAGGGCGAGCGTCTCTACAAGCGTCTCGGGTTCCGTGAAGTGTCCCGCCTGGTCGTCTTCAACTCGAACGACAGACACTGACGGAGCTAACTTAACGAACGCTACCATCAGGGTAATGGCACTTCGCGCCACGTTGCTCTATTTATCCCGGCATCGCGGCCTGCGCGCATGGGCGGAGCATTCCGGCATCGCGCGCCGCGTCTCGTCGCGCTTCATCGCGGGCAAGACGCTTGATGACGCGCTCGCCGTCTGCCGTCGAATCCGCGCGGAAGGAATCACGGCGACGCTCGATTACCTCGGCGAGAATGTTAAATCGCTGGATGAGGCCGCCGGCTGCCGCGATATGTGCATCCGGGCGCTGAACGCCATGCACGAAGCCGGTCTCGAACCGAACGTCTCGCTCAAGCTCACGCAGTTCGGTATCGACTTTTCGCCCGAAGCCTGCGAAGCGAATGTGAGTGCGCTCGTTGAGGCAGCCGCTGCGATGGGCGGTTTTGTGCGCATCGATATGGAAGGCAGCGCGTATACCGATCGCACGCTCGGGCTTGTACGGCGCATTCACTCGCGGCACGGCGCATGTGGCACGGTGATCCAGGCGTATCTGCACCGCAGCGCGCACGACGTGACCGAACTGGTTCGCGAGGGTATTCGTATACGCCTTTGTAAGGGCGCTTATCTCGAACCTGGCGAAATCGCGTTCCCCGAAAAAGCGGACGTCGATCATCACTACATCGGCCTTGCGCACCAGTTGTTGGGAGCCACGCAAACGCACCCCGGCTATTACCCCGCGATTGCTACCCATGATGAACGGATCATCGACCGGCTGGAGCGTTTTGCCATGAATAATCACATTGGGCGGGAGTGCTTCGAGTTTCAGATGCTCTACGGGATTCGCCGCGACCTGCAGAAACGTCTGGTGGCGGATGGGTATCGGTTGCGCCTTTATGTGCCATTCGGCGAGGCCTGGTTCCCGTATTTCATGCGGCGGCTTGCGGAGCGTCCGGCCAATCTGTTGTTTCTGGCGAGGAATTTGCTGCGCCATTAATCGATCGGCTGAAGTGCGGCAGGGACACGATGGGAATCAGATGAGTAAGGACGGACAACGCGCAGTTGTCTGGTCAGAATACCGGCGGAGGAGGACGCTGACCTGGGCGATTCCTCTTACGCTATTCGCGATGGGCCTTACGCCCGGTATGAGCGGCTATTACAACGGGCCATGGCTGTTCGTTATCGCAATCATTGCCGTTGGTGTCCTCCAGGAGCTGTGGTTCCAACGTTGGCCCTGTCCGAGGTGCGGGAAGCCGTTTACGTGGACGACGTGGACGAGAAGCGCCATCGCTTATTCCAAACAGTGTCGGCATTGCGGTCTCGCCCTTTGGAAAGACCCCGGGGACGTAGACGCTTACCGCGAGAAGCAACGCCGAGGGGAGGCGAGGCTGGCGGCGTATAAGGCCGAGGTGACCAGCAAGCGGAAGGCTGCGTGGCGCAAGCTTCTTAGGCCGAAACCAGGACGTACGTCAAAGCGGGTGAGGTGACGTTCTACAGACGTGCGGCGATGTAGCTGGCGACGGCTTCGGCGAGCGAGGGCATCGGCGTCACGCCACATTCGCGCATGCGGGCGTTATCGAGCGCGGAGAACTTCGGACGGCGCGCCGCGGTGCGGTACTCGCGCTCATTGGTGGGCTGGAGATCCGCTGTGACGCCGGCCTGCTCGAAAATCAGCCGCGCGTAGTCGAACCACGAAACCGCTTCTCCGCCGCCGCAATGGAAGACACCATCGAGGTCGAGTTCCAGCATGTCGATCGAACGGCTGGCCAGCAGCGGCGCGTAGGTGGGCGATGCCACATGATCCGCCACCACGCGAATCGGCTTGCCTTCGCGCGCCATGCGCAGCATGAGCTCGGGGAAATTGCCCCTCGCAGTGTGCAGTCCGGCCGGGCCGAAGACGCCGGAGGTGCGCACAATCAGCGGGCGCTCCAGATAGGCCTGCGCGTAGAGTTCGCCCGCCAGTTTCGAGACCGCGTAGGCGCCGAGCGGGTGCACCGCGTCGCTTTCCTGGTAGGGTCTTCCGAGCATGCCGTCGAAAACGTAGTCGGTGGAAAAGTGCACCAGGCGCGCGTCGCTCTGGCGGCAGGCGAGGGAGAGATTGCGCACCGCGAGGGCGTTGGCTTCGAAGGCCGCGGCGGGTTCGCGTTCCGCCACGTCCACCTGATTGTAGGCGGCGGCATTGAACACGGCGGCGGGATCGAATTCCGCCAGCGCACGCTCCACCTGTTCCGAACTGGAGATGTCGAGCTGCGCGCGGGCAAAGCTTCCGACTTCATAACCGCGCCGGCCCAGTTCCGCGCAGAGTTCCACGCCTAACTGCCCCAGGGCTCCGAAAACCACCACGCGTTTTGACATCGTCAGATTTGTACCGGTATCCCTTTCGTTGTGGACGTGCCGAACCGTTCTGCGAGTCTGGCGAGGGTTTCAAAATCACGCAGGACGTGGCGAAGATGCACGCGGATGGAAAAGCCGTCGACTGTGGACGCGCACTCTTCCACTTCGCCGAGCCAGACGGCGTCACTGACGTCGATGCGCAGGGCGGCGCCCGGTTCCACTCGCTCGTGCGCGGTGAGTTCCATATGGGGCTGCTCCAGGGTTACGATGCGCGCGTCGAAGGAGCTGACGGCGTCGGGCTCGTCGTGCGGATCACGAGCGTCGATCGCTTCCCCGACTACGTCATGCAGCACTGTCACTCTGGCATTCATGAGCAAAGCGGACTCACTGGAATTTTACCAGCCGTATCATTTGCCAAAATGAAAGACCTGAAAGAACGAAGCGATCAGGGCTCCCGCCGCCAGAAAGAGCAGTACGCCGGCCCACGACGACCAGGAGAGCCCCGCGAAGCCGCGCGCCGGTGTTGTCGCGTCTTCCGCGGCGGCCGCCGGTTCCGTGCGCACTTCCAGCGCGTGTTGCGCCTCACGATGGGCCACAATTTCGGTCCACTGCTCTTTACCGGCCCGATCCGCGATCACGATCATGCCGGAATTTTCGCTGTTGGTGGTTTCAATCAGCTGACGCCGGAGAGATTCGGGCACATCCTGAAGAGACCGGTAGAAGTTGTTTTCATCGCCGGTGGCGATCATCACGGTGGAGGTTTTCACGATGCCGGAAATCTTCCGCACGATGCGAATTCCGCACTCCGGACAATGGGCAGCGGGGGCGTCGAATTCGAACTCGCAATGGGGACAAATCATACTGTAAGACCTCAGTCCGCCGCCGCGGGCCGCATGCCCGGGTTGTGGTTGTTATTGGGGTTCTGCGATCCGAAATGGGCCAGCATCACCTGAATGAAGCCCAGCGCGGCCTTCGAGAGCGCCTTATCCTTCCGGTAGATCAGGCCCAGTTTACGCACCATCGGCTCCGGCGCCAGAGGTATGGCCCGAAGCAGGCCCGCGTTCACTTCTTCGAGCGCGGTGGCGCCCGAAAGAAAACTGATGCCGAGGCCGGCCATGACAAACCGTTTCATGGTTTCGGTGGAATCGAGCTCCATCGAAATTTGCAGTTCGTCTTCCACTTTTTCGAACCAGGCATTCAGACGCGTGCGGGTAATGCCGGACTGCGGGAGAAGCAGCGAATACGGAATTATTTCCTCGCAGGTTACTTTTTCCGCATCGGCCAGCGGATGTCCGGTGGGCACCACGCAGCGAATCTCGTCGCGATAGATATCGACAATCTGGACGCGTTTCTCGGCGACGGGAAGCTGGGTGAGCCCGAAATCCGCCACGTTTTCCATGACGGCCTCCACCACGCGGGAACCGTACGACCGGTTGACCTGAAGCTGCACGCCGGGAAACTGTTTCTTGTATTCGGCGAAGACGCCGGGCAGGACGTAGATGCAGGTGGCTTCATTGGCGGCGATCACCAGTTCGCCGCGCGGCGAGGATTCCAGTTCGTTGAGGGCGTTTTGCGCCTGACGGCGCACGTCCATCATCTGCTCGGCGTAATGGGCGAAGAGCTTGCCCGCGGTGGTGAGTGAAATGCGGCTCCCGAAGCGTTCGAACAGCTCGCATTTCAGCTCGTGTTCCAGCTGGCGGATCTGGGCGCTGATCGCAGGTTGGGTGCGGTAACAGGTCTGCGCGGCTTTAGAGAAGCTCTTGAGCCGGACAATTTCCAGAAAAGTGTGGATCTGATCGAAATCCATGAAGGGCCGTTATTAATCCCGTGGCAGGCAAGACGAGGCGCCACATTGGTGCAACCAATCGTACACCAGTGGTGCAACCAATCGTACACCAGCGATGCAACCAATCGTACACCAACGTGTCTTTGCATTTTAGCAAGAAAGCTCCGTCGGAAACGGCGCAACGGCACGGGTACCCGTTAACGGCACGGCCGATGGCGCGCTATCGCTTCAGAAGGGCAGAATTCTGTCGAGGCGGGGACTCCAGCCGAGCCCGAGTGAGATGGAGAGATTGTCCTGCGTGAGAGTCGAGCCGCTAACGGAATAGCGACTGTAGTTGACGCTAAAGTTGGCACTGATATTGTGGCCGAGCGGTCGCGAGGTACTGAAATACACGGACTCGCTTTTCAGGTCGCCCAGATTCGCCTGCAATGTGGCCGCGAGCGAGGAGTACGTGACCCCGACGTTGACAGGCAGACGACGGCGAAAGAATCTGGATGAAAACCCGGCTGTTGCCGTCTCTTGCACCGAGGTCAGCAAGAGACCGTTGCCGGGCGATTCGCCGCGTGCGAACGCCACTGAAGCGGTGCGGGTCTTGCCAAAGTCCCTGACCAGCTGGACGGAAACATCGGTGGTGGAAAAATTGGACGAGGCATTGACGATGGATGACGACTGTCCCAGAATGGCTGCCAGTTCCGGCGGCAGTATCACGCTTTCGTAGGCACGGCTCTTGATCTGCGTTAGCCCGGCCCGGGTTCGCAACTGCATGTGCCGGTTGATCGCGTAGGAATAAATCAGCCCGGCGCCATTGGACGCCGCATGCGACACGCCGTGCGAGTAATTGTAGTCGGTAAACGAGTAGTAGGCGCCGACCGTGGCGCGGCTGGTCCAGCGGTAATTCAGATCGCCACCGAACTGCTGGCCGCGATTGCCAATGAGCCCCGGCTCCGTCTGGCCAACGATGAAATAGCTCGCCGAGGCGTCGTAGGAAAGGCGGGCCGTCTGGCGATACGTCACGCTTGCCTGGGTGGAGGACTGGCGGACGGTGTTGTTCAGCAACTGGATGTTGGGGCTGGTGGCCAGATTAATGTTCGCTACGTTACCGCCGGGCTGAAGGGCGGGGTTTTCGAGCGGGTAATTCTGCGAAAGATCCTGCACGCTTTCCACCACGTGAAACGAGAGGTGGCGGGTGAAGATATGAGAGTAATCCAGATTCAGGGAGTTATTGATGCCACTCAGGTTCACGAAGGCGTTCTGAGCGAAGTACTGGGAATAGTTACCGGTGTAGGTAAGCCCCAGCTGATCGCGCTTCCAGAGATGGCGTCCGCTCAGATTCCAGTTGAGCCCGACCGCACTGGACTTCGCGGAGACAAATCCGGTGGTGCCATCGACCAGACCGGGCGCCCGTCCGTCATTCCAGCTATAGCTGAAGCCCGCGCCACCGGTCCACTTGACCGGCGTCGAGTCCAGAGGCCGCGCCAGGGTGTAACTGCGCGTCAGCACGGCAGGTCCGGCATATCCGGCGGAATCGCCGCCTTCGGAAGTATCGGAATCCTGCGTGGAGGCCTGGGTTGAGTTCTGCCCTGTTTTCGCACCGGAGGCGGAAGCCGCGCGATCGGACGCTGCGACCGAGCCGGGAATAGGGGCCGGCTTGCCGGACGGATCGGCGACGGCGTTCGGTTGTTTGCGATCGGTCAGGGGAGTTGCGGTCCCGGTTGCGTCGGTTGGCGCTGTGGGATCGGGTTTGAGGGGATCGTACTTGTCGATTTCCTTCTCGCGCATTTCATCGGGCGTGAAGGGCAGGCCGGTTTTTGGGTTCACGGCGGGATTCACGCTGGCAGGCGCGGGATTTGGTGTGGCGGCCGGTTGCTGCGGCTGATCGTCGCCAGTCCCCTGGACCGCGGGTGCCGGCTGCTGCTGGGCGGAGGACTGCAGGGGCGTCATTGCCACCCACATGCAAAGCCAAAAGGTCGTAAAGCCGGTTACACGCATCACTATATAGAAGTCTGACGTTCGCGACCACCACATGTCAAGCACCGACGTACCGACCGGGTGCGATTACGGCCTGTTTTTCCAGGATTGTAACCAATTCACCTCTGTGCAGTTAGTAACCGGTGTAAGGAACGCAATTTTGAGGCCAGCCGACCGGGCGGAGCGGGGATTAGAAGTTATTATGACGAAACGGATTTTATGCTTAATTGGCGCGATGGTGGCTGCGATGGCAATCCTGGCGACCGCGCAGACCCCGAAAGAGTTCGACGTGGCGGCGATCAAGCTCAATACGGATGGCGGCGAAGCCTGGAGCATCCGAACGCCGCCCGGCGGAAGGTTTACCGCGAGGAACATCACGGTTCGGACGCTTCTTCTTGAGTCGCTGGGGATCAGGGATTTTCAACTGGAGGGCGCGCCGAAATGGGTGGACGGGGAGAGATACGACATTACCGCGAAGGCCGACATGAACGGAGAGATTACACCGGAAGAACTCAGGCCGATGATGCGGGCTCTTCTGGAATCGCGCTTCGGCCTGGCTTTGCACCATGAGACAAGGGAAGCCCCGGTTTATTCGCTGGTTGCCGCCAGGAATGGTGCGAAACTTCGTCCAAATTCGGGCACACCGGGGCACTCGACCGATTGGGGCAAGGACCATATCAATGCGACTGACGTTACTCTGACGGAGCTTGCCGGTTTACTGGCGGTGCAACTGGACAGAATCGTAGTGGACAACACCGAAATCCAGGGTAACTTCGATTTCAAACTGACGTGGACGCCGACACAAGCGACGGATTTGACGGGGCCATCCATCTTTACCGCTATTCAGGAGCAGTACGGGTTGAGGCTGGTATCGACCAGGGGTCCGATGGACGTGACGGTGATCGATCGCCTGCAGCGGCCGACCGGGAACTGAGCGCGGCTACTCTGGATGAGTGGATATTCTTCGCGTCCTGCGGGTCCTGTTCTCGAATCGGCTGAGCGTGCTCGAAAGTCTGGGCAGGGAGGTCCCGCGCATCGGGCGGGCCGATTTCGGGCGCGTGAGCGTTGTGCTGGTCAATGCACCTGAACTCATACCGGAAGTTCTGATCGAGAAGGCCGACGACTTCATTAAGGGGCCGGTGCTGCGGGTGGTGGCGCGTCCCGTTTTTGGCGACGGGTTGCTGACGAGTGAAGGCGAACTGCATCGGCAGCGTCGCAGGCTGGTGGCGCCCGCGCTGGCGCATCAGCGGATGGCGCATTACGCCGACGTGATGAAGAGCCACACGCTGGCGCTCGGTGAAACATGGCGCGACGGCCAGACCGTGGATGTTGTGGAAGAGATGATGCGGCTCACGCTCGGGATTGTCTGCCGCACGCTGTTTGACGTGGAGGTGCCGGGACAGGCTGAGGCCATCGGGCACGATATTCTGACCGCGCAGACTTACGCGATGCGGCAGATCCGCGTGCCGTTTCCGCTGCCGCAGGGCAAGGCGCGCGCGGCGCTGGCGCGTCTCGACGAGAGGATTTACGGCATTATCCGCGAACGGCGTGGGAGCGGCGCGGACAGGGGCGATCTGCTTTCGATGCTGCTGCTGGCCCGCGACGAAGAGACGGGGCTGCAGCTGGACGATAAAGCGGTGCGCGACGAAGCAATGACGCTGTTTTTGGCGGGGCATGAGACGACGGCGCTGGCGACCGGGTTCTCCTGGTATCTGCTGGCGCAGCATCCGCAGTACTTTGCGCGGCTGCGGGCGGAGGGGTTGCCGTTTGCGCTGCAGGTGCTGAAGGAATCGATGCGGCTGTATCCACCGGCGTATGGGCTGGCGCGGTCGGCGGTGCGGGATACGGCGATTGGCGGATTTCCGATCAAAGAAGGCGAGCTTGTGTTTATGGCGCAGTGGCTGCTGCACAGGGATCCGCGTTATTTCAAAGATCCGCTGCGCTTCGATCCGGATCGGTTTTTGCCGGAGCGTGAAGCGCTGATTCCGAAGTACGCTTATTTTCCGTTTAGCGGTGGGCGGCGGGTGTGCATTGGGAATCATTTCGCGCTGACGGAAGGGCAGATTATTTTGGATACGCTGGCGAAGCGGTTTTCGATGGAGCTGGTTTCGCGGCGGGCGATGAAGTTTAAGCCTTTGATTACGCTGCGGCCGAAGGGCGGGATACGGATGAAGCTGAAGCTACAGGAGGGTTTCGAGGACGAGAACGTCAAGGCCCTTGACGCGGGTTAAGGCCGAGTCGTTGGTGATGAGGCCGGTGGCGGAAGCGTGTATGGCGGTTGCGGCGATGAGGGCGTGTATCGTTTTCAGGCGGTAGTTCGCGCGAAATTGGGCGGCAAGCGTGGCAACAGGAAGGTCCGGCACGCTCCAATTCAGGTTGGGGTGCCTGGTTAGCACGGAGTCGTATTGGTTAGCGACAGATTCGTTGCCTTCGCGAAGGGGCTGAACCAGCAATTCCGTCATGGTAACCGTGGAGAGGATTGCTTCGGAATCCGGCAAGCCGAGCCATGCAAAAATCCCGTTGGTGAAGGGCTGGTACCTGATATTTCGTTCCAGCTCGCAGATGAATATGCTGGTGTCGAGCGCGATTCTGCGGTGACGGCGCAGGAATGCGCGGAGGGGACTCAATCCCAGTCAGCCCGTTCTTTTTCGAGATAGTCGGGCGGGTAATTGGTACGTGGAAGATTACGGATTGCCTTACTCCAGGACTTGGGCTTTTCCATGACGATTATCTTATTTTCGAGGACGGTCACGATGAGTTTGTCGCCAGGCTTCACTTTGAGAGCTTCGCGGGCTTCCTTCGGGATGACGATCTGGTTTTTGGATGAGAGGGTAGCTTCCGCCAAAGCAGTCGCGTGCGCTGCGGTTGCGCGACAATGGTTGCGCGGACGCATGGACAGGTGACTGACAGCCCCACGGTTCACATCGAACCCGCCGGCGGGGAGCCGAGGAATAGAATTCTCTATGCGAATGGCAACAGCGAGTCGCTACTCCTTACCTCTATCGGGCTGGGCCTTTTTCGGCTTGAGGAGAGTTCTCTTCTCGGGGAGGCTTGTTACCATGACGTTATTCGAGCATCGCCAAAGGCCGACGGCTCGTTGGAGTTTGGGGGACTGGCGGTTCCGTCCGGGCTTCATACCCAAGAGTGGTTATTGTCTAAAGCTCTTATCGAATCCGCTGCGTTTGAATCAGTGCTGGAATGGGTGATGAGCGTTGGCGGCAATTGGGAACAAGCGTTCGGTGGCTTGCTTCTTATCCACGTTCCACCTGATGTGGTGGGCGCGGCTCGGGATCGAATCAAATTGCTGCTAAGTCCGGAATCCGCCGGCTAAGCGTCGGAACGAATGGGCCCGTTCGCAGTAAGATCGCGGTATGAAGTTCCACACTGAGTATCTTACTTTCAAGACGGCGAAGCACCGGGAATATATCAATATCACTCCGCAAACGGAGGCGGCGCTGCGCAAGAGCGGGATTCGCGAGGGGATGATTCTGGTTTCCGCTATGCACATCACGGCTGGGGTTTACGTCAACGATGCCGAGGATGGGCTGATCCAGGACATCGATGCGTGGCTCGAAAAGCTGGCGCCTTATCGCGACGATTATCGGCATCACCGTACGGGTGAAACCAATGGCGATTCGCACTTGAAGAGCCTCATTATCCATCACGAGGTGATTGTGCCGGTGACGGCGGGGAAGCTGGATTTCGGGCCGTGGCAGCAGATTTATTACGCTGAGTTCGACGGGCAGCGGTCGAAACGCGTCATCATTAAAGTTATGGGCGAGTAGTGGAACTAAATCCGGAAAAGAGCGTCTACCATGCGTATGGAATATCGAAGCTTCGTTGCTGTGATGTTGTGCGCGGCGATCGCGCCGGCGGCTGAATTGCCTGTCCGCACGGTTGTGCTTTATAAGCACGGCGTGGGGTATTTCGAGAGGTCCGGGGCGCTGGGGCCGGGCGAATCGGCGCGGCTCGATTTCGATGCGGAGGCGATGAACGACGTGCTGAAATCGCTCACGATCAACGATCAGGGCGGCAAGGTGAACGGGTTGCGGTACGACTCCGACGTTCCGCTGGACCGGAAGCTGAATGAGTTTCCGTTTCGGATAGGGAACGGTCAGCCGCTGGCGGCGGTGATCGATCAGCTGAAGGGCGCGCGGGTGGAGATGGATTTTGGTCCGCAGAAAGTGGCGGGCGCGATTGTTTCGGCGCGGTTAATTGCGGGCGATAAAGACCATGCGGAGCGCGAACAGCTGACTTTGCTGATGGATTCGGGCGATTTGCGCAACGTGGATCTGGCGGCTGCGAATTCGATTCATTTCACGGATGTGCAGCTGCAGATGCAGTTTAAGGATTATCTGGCGGCGCTGACGAGTTCGCGGTCGAAGGATAAGCGGAGCGTTTATATCGATTCGACGGATGCGAAGTCGCACGATGTGACGGCGTCGTACATTATGCCGATGCCGGCGTGGAAATCGAGCTATCGGCTGATGCTGGACGATACGGGGACGCAGCCGACGCTGGAGGGTTGGGCGATTGTGGATAACACGACTGGCGAGGACTGGACGAATGTGAAGATTTCTCTGGTTTCGGGGAAGCCGATTTCGTTTATTAGTCAGTTGTATGCGCCGAAGTATATTCAGCGGAAGGGGGCGGAACTGGCGGAGGATGAGGCGGTGGCGCCTACGGTTTATTCGGGGGCGGTGGCGGGGTTGGCGAAGGCTGTGCCTCCGCCGCCGCCGGCCAAGCAGTTCGCGGTTGGAGGCATGGGCGGTCCGGGTGTGGCCGATTCGATTTCTGTTACTGCTCAGGCGGCCCAGGTGCAGACAGAGACGCTACCGATGATGTCACGAGCCGTTCCTAGCACTCTTGCGGATCTGGGGCCTGCGGGTGAGCTTGCTGACCTCTTCCGGTACTCGATTCGCAACCCTGTCACGGTGAAGAAGAATGAGTCGGCTATGCTGCCTTTTCTGCAGCAGAAAATCGCGGTTCGCAAGCTGATTATTTATTCGGATTCGAGTCGTGCGAACCCGCTGAACGCGGCTGAACTGACCAATGACACTGGCTTGACGCTCGATGGCGGTCCGGTCACGGTTTTCGATGCGGGCGCTTATGCGGGTGAGGCGCTGGTGGAAACGATTAAGGCCAAAGACAAGCGGTTCATCAGTTACGGCGTGGATCTGGGTACGCGGATATCCACAAATCAGGATTCGCATACCGACTATGTTCGGTCGCTGAAGGCGCACAACGGAGCGTTGACGACCACGAACGCCATCGTGGCGAAGAAAACCTACGTGGTGCACAATGTTGACCCACGAACCAAGACCTTGATCGTCGAATATCCGGTACGCCCGGGCTATAACCTCATTGATACGGCAAAGCCGGCCGAGGTCGCGCGCGATGCGTACCGGTTCGAGGTCAAAGTTCCCGCTTCAGGCGATGTCACGTTTCCGGTCACCGAGGAAAATGTGTACAACCAGATCACGCAGGTCTCATCGCTTAACCCGGATGGGCTGCTCGTGTACATCCAGAACAAGGGAATTTCGGATGCCGCACGCCGGCAGTTGCAGCAGATTTCGGATCTGAAAACGCAAATCGCGGCCGGAGATGCGGAACGGCGGCAGGTGGATGCCGATATCCAGTCGACCACGAATGACGAACAGCGGAATCGCCAGAATATCGCGAGTCTTTCGCAGGTGAGCAATCAGCAGCAAATGGTGCAGGATTACGCGCGGAAGCTGGCCGATCAGGAAGTTGCCATCGCGAAATCGCGCGACCGGCAGAAAGAACTCGACCAGCAGAAAACGCACTTGCAGACGCAATTAAACGGTTTAATCGACAAGCTGGAATTCTGACAAAGCCGCCACGGTAAACTGATTTCAGTGCCATTCGACGACGCCCTTCGTGACGCAGCGGAACGGCTTGGAATTCAGCAACAATTCTGGGATAACTTCGGGACGCCACACGTCACCACCGAAGCGACGAATCGCGCCATCATTGCGGCGATAGAAGCGGCTACGGGCGGGGTTGCGGTTGAAACGGCTTCCGTTGTCGTGATGAGCCAGTCGGATCCGTTTATTGCGGCGTCGGACCTTGAGATCGTCACCGAAGCGGGCGAACGCATACGGCTGAAGGCGGGCGCGACGGCTCCGAAATTGCCGCTTGGGTATCACGAAACGCAATCGGGCAGGCGCACGACGCGGCTGATTGTGGCTCCGGATCGCGCGTGGCAGCCGGCGCGGCGCAATGCGGGGTTTGGGGTGACGCTTTACGGGCTGCGTTCGGACCGGAACTGGGGTTGCGGCGATTTCCGGGATTTGCGGGACCTGGTCGACTGGTCCGTGGCGGCGCTGGGCGTGGATTTTATCGCGCTGAATCCGCTGCATGCGATTCATAACCGGCGACCGTATAATACGAGTCCTTATCTGCCGAACAGCATTTTCTACCGCAATTTTCTGTATCTGGATGTGGAGGGCGTGGAAGGTTACCGGGCGGCGGAAGATCCGGCGGAACTGAAGCGTTTGCGCGAGGCTCCGACTGTTGAGTATGAGCAAGTCGCGGCGGTGAAGCGGAAGGCGCTGGATCGGATTTTCGAGACGAATCCGCCGGGGCCGGAGTGTTTGGCGTGGATTGCGCGCGAGGGCGAATTGCTGCGGCTTTATGCCACTTACTGCGCGCTCGACGAATACCTGCACGCGAAGAATCCGGACCTTTGGATCTGGCCCGACTGGCCTGAACAGTATCGCGATCCGGCGAATCCGGCAATTGCCGAGTTTGCCCGCGGGAACGCGCGCGCGATCCTGTTTCACGGCTGGCTGCAGTGGCTGGTGGACGGGCAGATTGCGGCGGTGCAGAAACACGCGATCGAAGCGGGGATGAGCATCGGGCTTTACCACGATCTGGCGCTGGCGACGGACCGGTGCGGCTCGGATTTGTGGGCGTGGCGGCCGTTTTTTATTACGGGATGCCGGGTGGGGTCGCCGCCGGACGGTTTTTCGCCGAATGGCCAGGACTGGTCGTTCCCGCCGCCGAATACGGTGCGGCATCGGGCGGAGGGTTACCGGCTGTTTGCGGAATCGATTCGCAAGTCGATGCGGCATGGCGGGGCGCTGCGCATCGATCACGTGATGAGGTTGTTCCGGCTGTACTGGATTCCGGAAGGGCACAGCGCGAAAGACGGGGCCTATGTGCGGGACCGGGCGCAGGATCTGGTGCGGGTGCTGGCGCTGGAGAGCGTGCGCAATCAGTGCGTCATTGTGGGCGAAGATCTGGGGACGGTGGAGGACGAGGTGCGCGAGACGCTGGCGCGTTTCGGGATTCTGAGTTATAAGCTGCTTTATTTTGAGCGGGCGTTTGAGCGCAATGCGCTGGAGTTTCGCGCACCGGCGGAGTATCCGGTTCAGGCGCTGACTTCGACCTCGACGCACGACCTGGCGACGATGGCGGGGTACTGGGTTGGCGAGGATATCGAGGCGCGTTTTCGGGCGCGAACCATCGATAACGATCTGCGGTTGGCGCAGCACAGGGACAGGACGCAGGATAAGCAGCATTTGCTGGACGCGCTGTTTGCGGCGGGGCTGATGCCGGCGAATTATGGGCGCGACGCGTCGAAGATTCCGGATCTGACCGGGGAACTGCACTTTGCGATATCGGGATTTCTGGCGTCGACGCGGTGTACGATGTGGCTGATCAATCAGGAAGATCTGACCAAGGAACTGCACCAGCAGAATCTGCCGGGAACGACGGCGGAGTATCCGAACTGGGGGCGCAAGATGCGATGGACGATTGCCGAACTGGCGTCGGTGAAGGAATCGCGGGATTGCGCGGCGATGATGCGGTACTGGGTGGAGAAGACGGGACGTTTGCGGAGCTAAACGTGACCTGGATGGCACAAGCTGTCTGGAATCAGCTGATTACGGGTTTGCGGAACCGGTTCCGCTGCTCTGCGGTCCGAGGAGATTCTTATATGTATGTAAAGATCTTCTCCTCCGGCGCCTCTGGGGTAACCAACACAGTGCTTTGGCGTCTTTTCAGGGACAGTTGTGAGGGACAAGTACAAGCTGATGGCTACTACACTTATAAAAAAAGCAGGTTCGTCGGTCGTTTTTGCGGCCTTCCTTGTGGTTTCCGCACAGGGGTTGTATGCGCAGGGAGTGGGCACGATCAAGGTGACGGTGAAAGATCCATCGGCTTCGATTGTGCCGGGCGCCGCGGTTCACGTGACCGGATCAGGGCAGACACGGGACGATAAGACGGACGGCCAGGGGCAGGACACGCTGAGCCTGCCGGCAGGAACGTATACGGTGCGAATTACGGCGCCGGGGTTTGTGGATGCGACGCAGAACGTGACGGTGACGTCGGGTCAGGCGAGTCCGCTCGATATTGCGCTGGATATTGTTTCGCAGGCGGCGCAGGTGGATGTGACGGCGGGCACGGTGGGCACGGTGAGCGTGGATCCTTCGCAGAATGCGGGCGCGATCGTTCTTTCCGAGGCCGATCTGGACGCACTGCCGGACGATCCGGACGATCTGGAAGCGCAGTTGACGGCGATGGCCGGTCCGGCGGCGGGTCCGAACGGTCCGCAGATTTTTATCGATGGCTTCAGTGGCGGCCAGATGCCCCCAAAGAGCTCGATTCGCGAAATTCGTATCAATTCAAATCCGTTCGCATCGGAATTCGATAGCCCGGGCTTCGGACGCATTCAGATTTTCACCAAGCCGGGCACGGACGCGTATCACGCCAGCGGCTTCTTTATTTTTGGCGATCACGATCTGGATACGCGCGACCCTTTTGTGGTGGGGCCGTATCCGCAATACAACAACAAGCAGTATGAAGCGGCTCTCAGCGGACCGCTGGGCAAGAAGCTGTCGTGGTTTCTGACGATCACGGATCGCAACTTCAACACGGCGCAGCTGATCAATGGGGAAACACTGGCCCCGTCGTTTCCGTTCGCGCCGACAGCCTACATTGCCACTTTTGCGACGCCTTCGCAGAACTGGATGCTGAATCCGCGCATCGATTACGCGATTAATTCGAACAACACCCTGGTATTGCGCTATCAGCGCAGCACGGGTCACAGCGAAAGCGGCGTGGGCGGTATTGCGCTGCCGACGCAGGAAGTTCTTGGCAACAACCGGAACAACACGGTTCAGGCTACGGAGACGATGGTGATCGGAACGAAGTCGGTCAACGAGATTCTGTTCCAGTTTAACGATCAGAGATCGAACCAGAACGCGGATTTCAGCCCGGGCCCGACGATCAATGTGGCCAGTGCCTTTACCTCGGGCGGCAACACGGAGGCGAACTTCACGCGCAACCGGCTTTACGAACTGCAGGAAATGAACACGATTACGCAGGGCAAGCACACCCTGAAGTTCGGAGCCCGCGTTCGTGAGAGCCAGACCGACGCGCAGTCTACCAATAATTTCAACGGCACCTATTCATTCACGACACCCAATAACCCCGCCGGGGCATCGTGCTTCAACGGAAGCCTGAATAATCCATCTCTTCCGGCGCTGACAGATCCAACTTCGATTCAGGATTATCAATACACGGAGATTCTGCTGAATCAGGGCGTTTCGATGCAGAACATTCTGAACGATGGCTGCGGACCGACGTCTTATTCGCTGAACGCCGGTATTCCGGAGTTCAAGGTGAATCAGTTCGATGCCGGTATCTTCGGGCAGGATGACTGGCGCTTCCGTCCGAATATCACTATCAGCGCCGGGTTCCGCTACGAGATGCAGACCAATATCTCCGATAAAGCCGATCTCGCGCCGCGTCTGGCAGTTTCCTGGGCGCCTGGCGGGAAGCCCGGCAAGACCAGCAAGACGGTGCTGCGCGGCGGCTATGGGATCTTCTACAATCGTTTCCCGATCGCCGACACGCTGAATGCGTTGCGATATGACGGGTTCGGACAGCAGAACTACTCGATCAACCTGTCGACACCGACAGCGATTTCGTATCCGGTGCTCTCCAACTTTGGCAACAGCGGTGCGGCGATTCCGTCGACCGCGGTACTGACGGCGAGTCCGCAGGCGCTTTACGAAGTCGCCTCTAATTTGAAGGCTTCCGCCATGTATCAGGCAGCGGGCTCGATTGAGCGCGCATTGCCGGGGCGAACCACGCTGACACTCAATCTGACCGATTCGCGAGGCGTTCACGATATGCGCGAAGAGCAGATCAATGCCATCAATCCGTTGTACGGAGTGCTTCCGTATCCGGGACAGGGCAATATCTTCCTCTACTCGGACTCGGGCCTGTACAAAGAACTGCAGGTGATTACCAGCGTGAATACGCGGGTGAATACCCATGTGTCACTGAACGGCTACTGGGCGTGGACCGATTACCACACCAACGTTAACGGTCTGCCGAGCAACGAATTCAATATCTATCAGGACTGGGGCCGGGCCGCGATTCCCAGCAACCGCTTCAACCTGATCGGTACGGTGGGGTTGCCTTATGGGTGGACGGCTTCTCCCACGTTTATGGCAAATTCCTCGACACCGTTCAATATTACGACCGGCGTGGACAATAACAACGACGGCGTCACTAACGACCGGCCGTCGCTTGCGCTCGGCGCGAACTGCGCTGCGCCGGCGCCGCATATCCAGTGCACACCGTTTGGGAATTTCAATCTCCAGCCGGCCCTGGGTGCAACGCCGATACCGATTAACTACGCCAACGGACCCAGCCGATGGGATGCGGATGTTCGTTTCTCGCGTACCTGGGGCTGGGGTGAAAAGCGTAATGTCGCGGCCGCTACCGGTGGCGGTGGTGGTGGCGCACCCGGCGGTGGCGGCGGACGTGGCGGTGGCGGTGCTCCCGGTGGTGGTGGTGGCGGCGGTGGACGCGGCGGCGGAGGTGGTGGTGGTGGCTTTGGCGGTGGTGGCGGACGTGGCGGCGGCTTGGGCGCGGTCGGCGGTGGCAACAGTCACCGCTACAACGTCGGCCTGACGGTTGCCGTCACCGACATTTTCAACCATGTCAATCTGGCTAATCCGGATGGCGTTCTGAATTCACCGTTCTTTGGGGAATCGAGGAATGTGGTGAGCGTGGGGCAGGGACTTGGCGCCGGCGGCGTTACCGGAACCAGACGAGTGCAGTTGACGCTTCGCTTCACTTACTAACGCTTTCATTCAGTTTCGGAAGACGGTGTCAGGCGATACAGCGCAAGTTGTATCGCCTTTCGCTTTTTTGGGGCAACTCGGCGGGGTTTTCGATATACTTCTAAAGCATCGAAAGCGCTCTATATATGCCGAAATATTCCAGTTTGATCGTTTCTTTTCTCGCTTGTAGCTTTCTCGCCTGGGGGCAGGCGCCTGGTGGCCGCGGCGGCATACCGAACGTTACGCCCGAACAAACGGCGGCGATCGCGCAGATGAATGCGGATCTGGCGTCGGCGAATCAGGCGCTGACGGATGCGCGGGCGGCGGTGATTCAGGCTTCTCTGGCGGGAAAGGCCGCCATACAGGCGAAGGTAGATGCCGTAAAGGCCGCCGAACTGGCGCTGGCTAAGGCGCGTGCCGACGGGTTCCAGAAGCTGCAGGCATCGTCGAATAAGCTGAGCGCCGAGCAGGTGACCGTGTTTGCTTCGACAGGCGGCGGTGGACGCGGCGGCGGTCGTGGTGCAGGAGGTGGCGCGGCGGGGCGCGGTGGTGCGCGCAGCACTACGTTTCCGCATGCCACGCCGGCCCAGGCCAATGTGCTGATGGCGATGACGGCGAACCTGACGCCGATGGCGCAGGCGCTTACAGCGGCCCGCACCGCTCTCACGACGGCAGCCTATGCGCAACCACGCAACGATGCAGCGATCCAGGCGAAAGCGGACGTTGTGGCGGCGGCGGAACTTGCTCTGGCGAACGCGCGCGCCGATGCGTTCGCGAAAGTTCAGGCGAGCGCGAATAAGCTGGATGACGAGCAACTGGCTTCGCTGGTGGTCTGGGGCGGCGATTATCCGCAAGCGAACGGACTGGAGGCCGAGCCGTACGATTTCAACGATCATCGCGGCTACGTATCGCTTTTCGACGGGGTCAGTCTGAAGGGCTGGGATGGCAATCCGAAGTTCTGGCGCGCGGAGGGTGGAGCGATTGTGGGTGAATCCACGGCGGCGAATCCCAGCGGCAACACCTATATAGCGTATCGCGATGTGGTGGCGAAGGACTTCACGCTCAAATTCGAGATCAAAGTGGAAGGCAATGGAGGCAGCGGTTTGCAGTATCGCAGCAAGACTGGTATCCCGTGGCTCACCGGGATTTCGCCGGCTGTTACCGCGAACGTCGGTCCGGTGAATCTGGCGTGGATGATGACGGGTCCACAGGCGGATTTCTGGCCGAGCCAGGTTTACTCCGGACAGTTCTATTCGGAGAATACTCCCATGCGGATTGAGGCGTGGCGGGGCGAGGTGGTGGAAGGCGCGGGCGTGGGCGGCAGGCGAATCATGGGCGCGATAGGCGACCGCGCCGAACTTGGCAAGCTGGTAAAAATGAACGACTGGAACGAGTACACGGTGATCGCGCGGGGCGGCACCTTTATTCATGTTCTGAACGGGCAGTTGATGGCGGTGATGGTGGATGACGATCCGGATTCATCGAACAATCAGCCTGGGATATTCGGTATTGAGATTGAAGCGACGACGAAGGTTTCCGTCCGCAATATCTGGCTGAAGAAACTGGACTAACCGGCGTGCCGATCAGCCGCGATGCGCCGGTTATCAACGTCAGTTCGTTTCTCGATACCGGGGCGTGGGGTCCATATCAGAAATTGCTCACGCTGCTGGCGGCGCTGGCCATTATTTTCGATGGCTTCGACCTGCAGATCCTGGGCTTTGCGATGCCCTCGATTATGCGCGAGTGGCATCTGGCGCGAGCGGCCTTCGCTCCTATAGCGGCGCTCGGGCTGGTCGGCATGGGTTTGGGGAGTCCGTTTGCGGGTTATTGCGGCGATCGGCTGGGCAGACGTCTCACGGTGATCGCGTGCGTGATGGTGTTTGGCGCGGCGACGATCGCGACGGCTTTTTGCCATACGCTGACAGAGCTGGGCGCGCTGCGCACGCTTGCGGGTCTGGGCGTTGGCGGCGCTCTGCCAAACGCCAGTGCGCTGACGGCGGAATTCGCGCCGATGCGCAGACGTGCGATGGCGGTGATGCTGACGCTGCTGTGCGTGCCGATCGGCGGCATGATTGCAGGCCTGGTTGCGGCTTACATATTGCCCTCCATGGGATGGCGCGCGCTTTACGTGGTGGGGGGAGCGGCTCCGCTGCTGATCGCGCTGCTGTTGCTGGTGGCACTGCCGGAATCGCCCCGTTATCTGGCGCGTTTTCCGGAGAGGCGCGACGAACTAATACGGCTTCTGGTGCGGATGGGGCATGCCGTCAGCGCGCACACCGTATTTGACAGCGAGTCAGAGACGAAGACGGAGAGCGGCCATATCCGGGCGTTGTTCGCGCCGGAGTTTCTTCGCGACACGCTGGGGCTGTGGCTGGCTTTTTTTGCCAATCTGGTCGGGGTTTATCTGGTGTTCAGCTGGCTGCCTTCCATGCTGACGTCGAAGGGGCTGGATATTATTACGGCCACTTCAGGTCTATCGGCGTATAACTTCGGCGGTATTTTCGGGATTCTGATTTGCACGGCGGGAGTCACGGTGCTCGGCTCACGGCGGCCTTTGCTATGGGTCGCGGCCGGCGGAACCGCTGCCGCTGTTGCGCTGGAGTTGATGCACATTGCGCCGAGGGGCGGACACACGATGCTGATTGGCGGATTCGGAGTGGAGGGGTTCTTCGCCCATGCGCTCCAGACTACGCTTTTCGCGCTGGCTGCGTACGTTTATCCGACGCGGATTCGCGCCACGGGTATCGCGTGCGCCGCGGGCGTGGGCCGCGCCGGGGGGATGCTGGGCTCGCTCGGTGGCGCGGCGGTCATCCATGCCGGAAGCGGCGCGTATCTGGCGGTTCTGGCGGTTTCCATGATCTTTGCGTTCGTGGGGCTGGCGATTGTGCGGAGACACTATCCGGCGCGGGCGAAGGGATAGCCGGCCTGAACAGAAAACCGTGGCGTACTCACCGCGTAAAGCGCTTGCTGGGAGGGGCGGCAAGCGCGTAAAGCTTCTCTAAAACCGCCGTTAAGGTTAAACCTTCAGAAGAATCGCATTCCGTGGTCACAAGGGCGGAATCCATCAGGGAAAATGGTCGTCTGATCATAGATAGCGCCTGCGAATTGCGCTCCGTCTATGTTCGCACCGCTCAGATTCGCTCCGCCTAATCGCGTGCCCTGGCCGATGTCGCTGAATCCGAGGTCGGCGTTTGACAGGTTGGCGAAACGGAGATCTGTGTCCTCAAGGTCCGCACCTCTCAAACAGGCGCTCTGAAGATCTGCGCCATTCAAACTGGCTGCGTTGAGGAATGCATGGTAAAGATCCGCGCCGGCCAGACACGAATTCGCAAGATTGGCGTTACCTAAATCCGCGACCCTGAGCTGCGCTCCCTGAAGCTGTGCACCGGCCAGCAAGTCGCGATCCTCGAATATCGGATCCCATCCATCGGGGATACGGAACAAGACTTCGCCCATCTGATTTAGGATGACCATCACGTTCTAAGGCTACAGCGGCGGCTTGGGCGGTTTCACGATAGCCCACGCGGCGATGCCCTTCTTCAGCGACGGGCGGCGGAACAACTTGCCGTCCTCGGCTGCGTATATCCAGTTGAGATCTTTGCCGCCGAACGCGATTCCGGCGACGGTGCCGGGCTCCGGCTTGCTCAGGATCGCGGCGGCGCGACCGTTGGCTTCGCACAGCTGTATACCCAGCGCGGTAGAGAAGAAAACCTCACCCTCGGCATCCATGGTCACGCCGGAAACGCCGCTGTAGGGTGAAATATCCGGCATATCGACCCGATAAAACGGTTCGCCATTGACGAGCGAGCCATCGGCGGCGATTTGCATGGACCAGCTGAATTTATTCTGCGCATCGGCCACCACCAGCATGGCCTGATCGGGCGAGAGAGTCAGCGCGGCGGGCAACAACATCTCCTTGCCGTCGAAAACGACGCGTGTTTTTCCGCCTTCGGCCAGTCCCACCGTCTTATGCGCACCATCGACGAAGTAAACGCCGCCTTTCGCGGTTACTGCCAGATCGTCGGCCACTACGTTCTGCGCGACGATCTTCTCATCGCCCGAGGGCCCGAAGGAAACGATGCGCTTTTGTTGAGGCTCGGAGGCGTAGAGACGTCCATCGCCTCCGATGCGCAGAGCCTTCGCGCCGCCGGTGTTGCTTTTGAACGCGGTTACTTTTCCATCGGGGTCGGATTTATAGATCACGCTGGCAACGGGATCGGCAAAGTAGACGTTGCCATCCTTATCCGGCGCGGGGCTGGCTGCCGACTTGTAGCTGGCGCCCACCTGTTCCCACGGCTTGTCGAGCGAGACGACGGAGAAGACCTGGGCGCGAGGATCCCAGCCGGGCTTGCCGAAGCCGCCCGGCGGTTGCGCGGCGATCGGCTTCGGATAATCGCGCCACAGCCAGCGCATCATGTCGGGAAAGATGACAGAGGTCTGTCTGCCATCGTGGCCGCTTTCGCCCAGCTCGAATTTCACGTCGTAGCCGGCGAATTGCAGGTCTTCGTAAAGCACCTGGTTGTTGATGGGCCAGCTTCCCGCGAAGAACGTGCCGAACGGCTGCCCCGGAACCAGGTGATCGATTCTGCCATCCTGCATGATGATGCGGATCGGCCTGGGCTCGGACTTGCGAACGATGGCGAGCATGGTATCGGCGCCCTTCATCGCGACAAACGTGCCGATGAAACTCATCACGCGCCGGAACTGATCGGGATGTTCCCAGGCCGCCATGAAAGCGCCTACAGCGCCGGTGCTTGCGCCCTGAATGCCGCGGTCGTTGGGATCTTTCGAAAGATTGTATTTCTTCGCCACTTCGGGAATGAGTTCGTCGATCAGGAACTGGCCGAAGCGGCCGTTGATCGTATCGTATTCGAAGATTCGCTCGTAACGGCTTTGGGCTTCGGGGCTGAGCGCGGGCAGCACGCCGGGATCGATGAAGATCCCGATCATGGGCGGAATTTCTTTTTTCGCAATCAGGTTGTCGAAGACCACGGGAACGTGCGTGCCGCCATTGACCGAGCCGCCGCCATCGAGAAAGATCATGAAGGGCGTCGGTTTTTGGGCGTCGTACTGGGCGGGGACATAGACCTGGTAGTTGTGCGGCGTTCCCGGATAAAACTTACCCTGGGGCAGCACGTACTTTGTGGTGACGCCTTTGGGCGTGTCGGGATGAGGCTGTGAATCGGGACCCATTGTGTAGACGGTCGCCGCAGGAGCGGTCGCCGGGGCCTGGGCATAGAGCGCGGATGCCGCAAGTAAGACCGCAGTCAAGAATCTTCGCATAGTTGAACCCTTCGCTGACATGTTAGTCGTCGTCAAAAAAAAGTATACACGGACGGGGCGAGTCCCTCGGTTGATAATACAGGAATGCGGCGGATGATAATACAGGAATGCAGCGAAGCGTGAGCCTCGGTTTTGCGGGTCTGCTGGCGCTCTGCGCCTGCGCGGCGGCGGAGGCACAGACCTGCCAGCCGGCCGACGTTCGGGTGCTGATTAAAGATTCGCAGGAAGCGCCGGTTTACGCGGCGAAGGTCAGGGTCGGGACCGATACCAGCGAAGTTGCGACGCAATCGACGCAGGCTTCCGGCGTCACGGATTTCAGAGAAGTGCCCTGCGGCACGTGGACCGTAAAAGCCACCAAAGAGGGGTTTGAGGACCGTATCGCCAGTCTGGAGATTACGGGCGAGCCTCTGGCGGAGATCACGCTGACGATGAATCCGCAGGTGAACCGTTCGAGTGTGGACGTGAGCGCCTCGACATCGGCCCCCATGGAGCAGAGCGCTTCTCAAAACTATGAGTTGCATCCCGACGAGGTGAAGATTCTGCCGTCGAACCCGGCGACCGTTGCGGATGCACTGCCGCTGGTACCGGGCGTTATCAGAGCGCCCAGCGGCGAACTGCTTCTTGATGGCTCGGGAGAACAGCGCAGTTCCCTGGTGGTGAATGAGAGCGACGTGACCGATCCGGCGACGGGCAAATTCGGTCAGACGGTGCCGCTCGATTCGATCGAGACGCTGAACGTGCTGAACACGCCGTTTCTGGCGCAATACGGGCGCTTCACGCAGAGCGTCGTGGCCGTGGAAACGCGCCGCGGGGGCGATAAGTGGCACTACGATCTGAACGATCCGTTTCCCGATTTCCGCATTCGGAGCTATCACATGCGCGGGATCGCGAATGAGACGCCGCGCGCGGTGTTGGGTGGACCGGTGATCAAAGATCGCCTGTTTATCATTTCGTCGCTGTTGTATTTCCTGGATAAGGCGGCCGACCGGACGCTGCCGTATCCATACAACCTGTCGAAGAACGAGCGCGTGAATTCATTTACGCAGATCGATTACATTCTTTCGCAGCGGCAGATCGTGAATGCGACCTTCCATTTCGATCCGGAGCACACGAACTTTGTGAATCCGAATTACTTCAATCCGCAGCCGGTGACTCCGAGCTATGCGCAGGATGCGTATGAAGGGACAGTGGCGGATCATCTGGGGCTTTGGGGCGGCACGCTCGATACGTCGCTGGCCTACCAGCGCTATCACACTTTCATTGGCGCGCAGGGGCAGGGGAACGAAATTGTCACGCCGGAAGGTAACCAGGGCAACTATTTCGGCACGCAGACGCGCGATGCGTTTCGCCGGGAATGGCTGGAGATCTGGTCGCCGAAACCGTTGAGGTTGTTCGGGGCGCATCAGATCAAGGCGGGAACGTCGCTGACTGTTTCGAGCGATCACGGCCAGTTTACTTACCGGCCGGTGGAGATTGAGAACCCGGAAGGGCGGCTGCTCGAGAGTATCGATTTTGCGAATCAGGCGCCTTATAAGCGTACCGATCTGGAGTTTACCGGGTACGGGCAGGACCACTGGACCCTCGGCTCGCGGCTCTCGGTTGACACGGGGTTACGGGTGGAGCATCAACGCCTGGCGGAGAGTCTGCGCTTCGCGCCGCGCGCCGGCGTTGCGTGGACTCCGTTCCCGAAAAATAAAACGGTCTTTCGTGCAGGATATGGTCAGTTTTACGATCACATTCCGCTTGATGTTTATGCCTTCAGCCGCTATCCCGACCGAACGATTACCATGTACGCACCCGATGGCAGCGTGATCGGCACGCCCCAGTTGTTTGCCGATGTGATCGGCAGTGTCACGGGGCCGAGTTCGTTTCTGGTCCACGGAGAGCGCGTGGCGGGGGCTTTTTCGCCACGCGGAGTTACCTGGAATACGCAGCTGGAACACAGCTTTCGAAAGCTACTGCACATTCGTGCCGTGTATACGGATAACCGATCGGTGGGGCTGATTGTTTTGCATACGGATCTGCTGGGCAACGTGAACGAGAATGTGCTGGATGGCAGCGGCGAGTCACGTTACCGCCAGGGTGAACTGACCGCGAAGCTTGCCTGGAAGGACAATCAGCAACTGGTTTTCTCCTATGTCAGCAGCCGCGCGGAAGGCGACCAGAACATCTTCGACAACTTTGTGGGCAACTATTCCGAACCGTTTGTGCGTGCCACATCCTATGCGAATCTGCCCGGGGATCTTCCCAACCGGTTTCTGATGTGGGGGCACGTGAAGGTTCCGTTTCAGAAATTCGAACTGAATCCGACCGTGGAATACCGCAACGGCTTTCCCTATACTTCTTACGACGTGCTGCAGAATTACGTCGGTGTGCCGAACAGTCAGCGGTTCCCGAATTTTTTGTCGGTGGATGCGCGGCTGATGCGCGATTTCAAAGTTTCTAAATCGCACGTGATTCGCTTGTCGGTAACAGGCTACAACCTGACGAATCACTTTAACGCGCTTGAGGTGCACGATAACGTGGCCGATCCGCAATACGGGACGTTCTTCGGCAATTACCACCGGCATTACCGGTTTGACTTCGATATCGTTTATTGAAAAGGTAACGATTCAGACGGATTCTTCGTCTGGCTTACCATGATGCCCAGGCTCGTGTGCGCGCTTTTCGCCGCGCTCGCGTTGGCGCAGTCGCCAAAGGATCCGAAAATTCTGGCGACGGTTGACGGCATCACTGTGGGCCCCCATCATGTGCCGATCGTAGGGGCCCGCGTGACGCTGATGGATGTCAGTCCCGTTACCGTCACCAGTGGCGCGTTCGGCCGCCCTTACGACGCCACGTCGGACTCGGAAGGCAGGTTCTCGATTCGCGGCGTGGAACCGGGCCGTTATGCGCTTACTGCGGATCATCCCGATTACTCGCCACTCATGGCTTACCTTCTCGCTGGCGTGCCGGCCGACGCGGCATCGTCGCTGACCCTCACTGCGGGACAACACAAAACCGACCTCGAAATCGAACTCGTTCCGATGACTGAGCTTTCCGGCAAAGTGACCGACGAGAATGGCGACCCGATGGCCGACGTCACGGTGCGTCCGATGCGCGCACAGACGGTGCTGAATGGCCGGTTGCGAATGATGCATGCCAGTGCCGCAGTGCAGACCGGCCCCGACGGAACCTTTGAGCTATCGGTCTACACGGGCCGCTGGTATCTGAGCTTTCTGCCGAAACTGCCGGTGACAGCCGCAGCCGTGAAACCAGACGAACCGGACCGGCAATACATCACCACCTATTTCCCCGGCGCTCCGGAATTGCCGCAGGCTTCCGGAATCGATGCCCGCGGGCTTCCGGTTCCCGGGCTCAACGTTCGGCTTCGCAAGACGCCGGTCTACCACGTGCGTGGCAAGGTGATTGGGGCGGTCACGCCGAATCTCCGCATTGTTCCGACGCATGAGGGCGGCAGCGGCCATCCCAGCGTGGTGGATGAAGGCCAGATCGTGCATGCCGATGGCACTTTCGATATAACCGGCCTGACGCCGGGCGAATGGACGCTTGTTTTATGCCAGTATGGCCAGCCCGAGACGCTGGGCCGCCGTGCGTTGCGAATCACCGAGGCGGATCTGAACGATCTCAATATCGCGGTCCAGTCGCCCGCCGCAATTAGCGGGATGATTACGACGGTGCCCGAAGAGAAATCCAAACAGAAACCAGCTCGGGTATCGACGGTTCGGCTGACGGCGCTCGATCCACTGCTGGGCTCCGCTTTCGCGGGTTTGAATGACGATGGCAGCTTCATCGTGAAAGGTGTGGAAGCGGGCAGGTATCGTGTGGACTTCACGCCGCCGCCTGGCGGTTACGTGAAGTCGGTGACGCTGGATGGAGCGGATTGCATGGATACCGGAATCGATTTGAGCAACGGCGCGGCAGCCGCCGGGAGCCTGCAAATCGTCGTGAGCATGACGGCTGGGCAAATCGCAGGCACCGTTGTCAATCCCGATGGCGGGCCGCCTTCGACTGCCGTTGTGACTCTGGCGCCGGACGGTCCGTCGACCGCTCTCTATCGGCCGGAGCTTCGCTTGGTAACGTCGGCCGACGCTGGCGGGAATTTTGTTATCAAAAGCGTGACCCCGGGGACTTACCGGGTCTACGCCTGGGAGAGGCTCAACCCAATCGACGACGGCCCTGTCAACGGATCTCTGCCGTTCCCCGATCCCGAGTTCCCGCGACGGTTCGATAGCATGAGCACGCTGGTCACCGTGGCGGAGAATGAAACGAAGCAGGTTTCGCTTTCCCTGATTTCCGCCGCGAAAGTGGGAACCGAAGCTGGCCGCTAACCGGTCAGACCTGCAGGCGCGAAAGTTCCACCCGCGAACGCACGCCTTCCACCACCACAATGCCGCTCGCCGTCACCGTGTAACCGCGCTGCTGGTCGCGCTCCAGGTCGTAGCCGATGGTTTCGCCCGGTGCGATGCGCACATTCTTATCCAGAATGGCACGGCGAACCTTGGCGTGCCGCCCGATATCCACGTTATCCATTAAAACGCTGTCTTCCACCAGGGCGCCGGTGTGCACGCGCACGCCGCGGCTCAGCACGGAACCCTTGACGCGGCCACCGGAAAGAATGCAGCCGCCCGAGACCACGGTATCGAGCGCTTCGCCGCGCCGCCCATCATCATCGAAGGCAAACTTGGCGGGCGGATCGGGAAAGCTGCCGGATCTGAGCGGCCACTGCCGGTTGTAGAGATTGAGGGACGGTTTAACGGCGCGCAGATCCATGTTGGCCTCCCAGTATGCGTCGATGGTGCCGACGTCGCGCCAGTAAATGGGCTGGTTGGCCGGCTCGCCGGGAATCCGGTTGGTCTGGAAATCGTAGGCGTAGATGGCCTGCCGGCGCTGGGTCAGCCGCGGCAGAATGTCTTTGCCAAAATCGTGCGAACTGGCGGGATCGGCAGCGTCTTCGTGCAGCGCGTCGAGCAGCGCCCTCGTCTGGAACAAATAGTTCCCCATGGACGCGAACACGTGCCCGGGACGCGAGGGAATCGACGGCGCGTTTGGATTCTTTTCGTGGAACTGCTGTATGCGGTTGTCGGTGTCCGCTTCAATCACGCCAAACTCGCTGGCATACTGTTTTTCCACCGGAATGGCCGCGACGGTGCAAATCGCGTTCGCTTTCTGATGGAAGTCGATCATGTGCCCGATGTTCATGCGATAGATATGATCGGCGCCGAAGATGGCGACCACGTCGGGATCGGCCTGCTCGATCAGATTGATGTTCTGGTGAATAGCGTCGGACGTTCCCTGATACCAGGATTCGTCGCTCGACCGCATCTGGGCGGGCACCGGAATGATGAACTGATTTTTCTGCAGCCCTCCCATCGTCCAGCCTTCGCTCAGATGCTGCAGCAGGCTCTGGCTGCGGAATTGCGTCAGCACGTAGATGGAAAAAATGCCGGAGTTGACGAAGTTGCTCAGCACGAAGTCGATGATCCGGTATTTCCCGCCAAACGGCACCGCCGGCTTGGCGCGTTCTTTGGTTAAAGGATAAAGCCGGGTACCCTTACCGCCGGCCAGTATAATTCCGAGCACGCTCAATTGCATGGTGAGGCCATTTTGTCAGCAAGCGTGCGAATTGGCAAGTGCGCCAGGCGGAATTTATGCGTTTACTTCCAGTTCTGCGCAAGTTTTACAAAAGTCCCGATCGGTATGCCCGTCGGACCCTTAGCCATGTACGGTTTCGCGTCGTCGAGCCAGGCGGTGCCGGCAATATCCACGTGGATCCACGGCGTGTCTCCCACGAACTCCTTGATGAACACAGCCGCGGAAGAGGCGCCACCGGCTCGCCCGCCGACATTGCCGATATCGGCGTAGACCGTTTTCAGCAGTTCGCGAAATTCGTCGTCCGCCGGCATGTGCCACATCTTTTCGCCGGAACTCTTCGCTGCCGACATCCACTGGCCCAGCAGTTCGTCGTTATTCGTGAAAACGCCGGATTGATTGTTGCCGAGCGCCACCACAATCGCGCCCGTCAGCGTGGCCGCATCCACCAGGTGCGTGCATCCCAGTTGTTTGGCATACGTGATCGCGTCGGCCAGGATGAGGCGGCCTTCGGCATCGGTGTTCAGGATCTCGATCGTCTTGCCGGAAAGCGAGGTGACGATATCGCCCGGTCTCTGCGCCTTGCTGCCGGGCATGTTTTCCACCGTCGGGATGATTCCGGTGACCGCAATCGACGGCTTCAGACGCGCGATCGCCTGCATGGCGCCGATGACAGCGGCCGCGCCACACATATCGTATTTCATCTTCTCCATGCCTTCGGAGGGCTTAATGGAGATGCCGCCGGTATCGAAGGTGACGCCTTTGCCGATCAGCGCGAGCCGCACATCGCCCGCGGGTTTCGCGGGCTTGTATTCGATAATGACCATCGCGCCAGGCTCCGCGCTGCCCTGCGCGACGCCCAGCAGCGCTCCCATGCCGAGTTGGCGCATGCGGTCCTGATCCAGCACTTCGCAGGAGAGGCCGTTGGCCTTTGCCATGGCCTGCGCGTGCGCGGCCAGTGCCATCGGGGTGAGCTTGTTCGGAGGTTCCACCGAGATATTGCGCGACAGATTGGAGGCTTCGCCGATAATTTCGCCTGCCTGGGCGGCCGCTTCGAGGGATTTCGTCACAGCCGGAACCGAAACGATCAGTTCGTCGATCTGCCGGGAACCGTCTTTATCGGCGTTCGTCTTCAGTTGATCGGGTTCCCAGCCAGCTTCGATCACGGCTTTGACGGCGGCGGAAACATGGTCCGGCGAGTCGAATCCGGCTTCGAGCGCAATGGCGGCCACCTTGACTCCTTTGCCTTTCAGCAGCCGGGCAGCCACCGCCGCCAGTTTCCAGAGGGAAGAAACTTCGAATTTATCCTGTTTGCCTGCGCCCGCCAGCAGAATGCGGCGTGCTTTGTGGCCGGGCAGCGAATGCAGCAGGGTCATTTCGATAAACTTCCCGGTGATTTCGCCGGATTCGCGAAATGGCGCCAGAGCCGAAGCCAGTTCCGGCCGCGGCGTCCCCTCAAACTCCAGAAGTATCAGGGCGTCGCATTCGATCCCGGCGTGATCCGGTCCCACAAGTTTTAGCTTCATTTCTTTGAAAAACCTTTCCTGTTCGCCAACAGTCGCCAGGCGCGGTGACGCCTGAGACCCGCTACCCGCCTAGCTTACTGTTTCGGATTGCGGTGCGCGCTTCTTCCTGATCGCTGCGTTCGCGTTCCGCTTCCCGCTTATCGTGGAACTTCTTACCTTTTGCGACGGCTATCTCGCATTTTATCCTGCCATTCTTCATATAGAAGCGCGTCGGCACCAGTGACAGGCCTTTTTCGCGGGTGGAACTGCCCAGCTTTTCGATCTCGCGCCGGTGCAACAGCAGCTTTCGCGGACGCGTCGGGGCATGGTTGAAACGGTTGCCATGGCTGTATTCGCTGATATGGGCGTTCAGCAGCCAGGCTTCCCCCTTTTCCACCGAGGCATAGGCGTCGCGCAACTGGACCTTACCGGCCTTTGCGGCTTTGACCTCGGTTCCTGTGAGGGCGATGCCCGCCTCATAGCGGTCAAAGAGGAAAAAATTGTGCCCGGCCTGGCGGTTATCGCTGATGACCTTCGAAGCGTCGTATTTTGTGGACAAATCTTTCTTCTCAACGCCTGCGGGCAGTTACGCGTCAGATATTTCGTTGGGACTCCCAGACGTACAACACCCAACGGGAACGCTACAGAACTCTTAAATGATATCCCTTTTGGTAACAGGAACGCGAGTGGAAACCAGTAATCGTCGGACTAAAATGATACTTTTCAAGCAGTTAGCGGCCGTATTTGTGGCCGCATCGATGATTTTACCGCCCGCTCCGCTGCTTGCCGGCACCAAAAAGGGCGACAAACTGCGGAATCAGGCGCGCGTCGAAGAGGTCAAAGGGAACCTGGAGCACGCTTACGAACTGACCCAGCAGGCCGTCGCGGAGGACGCCGGGGACCCGGCTTACACTTTGCAGCTGAATCGCATCCGTTTCGAGCTGGGCGTTCAGGACATCAATAAGGCCAGGAAACTGCGTGATGCCGGTAAACTCGCCGAGGCGCTGGCGGAGTTCCAGAAGGCTTACGATGTGGACCCGGCCTCCGACATTGCCGGGCAGGAAATGCGCATCACGCAGGAGATGATCGACCGGGAGAAGAACGGCGGCAAAGGCGGCGGCGCGGCGGCGAAGCCCGATACCTCCAGTCTGACTCCTGCGGCTTTCGCCCGCAGGGAACAGCAGGAACGCACCGACGCGCTGATGCCGGTCCCGAGACTGCGGCCGCTGAGTAACGATCTGATCGATCTCAAAATGGCCACTCGTCCGCGCACTCTTTTCGAGACCGTGGCGAAAGTGGCGGGCATCAATGTAGTGTTCGATCCCGATTACAATACGCAGCAGACCATCACGCAACCGGTGCAGGTGGATCTTACGCGCACTACGCTCGAAGCCGCGCTCGATCAGGTTTCGCTTGTGACCAAATCGTTCTGGAAACCGCTGCCGGGCGGGAGTTCGGGAGATTCGAATACCATTTTTGTCAGCGTGGATAACCGCAACAATCGCACGCTGTTTACCGATCAGGTGGTGAAAGTGTTTTATCTCTCCAACCCCACCACGCCGCAGGAAATTCAGGAAATGCTGACCGTGCTGCGCACCGTGTTCGACGTGCAAAAGGTCTTCAACTACACCTCGCAGAACGCGCTTGTGGTGCGCTGCGACGCCGATACCATGGCGCTGGTGGAAAAGGAAATCGCCGATCTGGATAAGCCGCGCAATGAGGTCATCATCGACGTGATGGTGATGCAGGTCAGCAGTACTTACAGCCGGCAAACCGGCGCGGGCATAGGCGGCAGCGGGCTCAGCGTATCCGCCAATTCCGCGCCCAGGGCGAGCATTACAACACCGGCCACCGCATCCTCCACCGCAGCCGCCACCACATCCACAACCACGACTACGACTGCCAACACGACCGGAGGCACCACGGGCACCACCACCACGCCCGGCGCATCCATTCCGTTTTCGCAGCTTGGACACATTTCGTCGGCCGATTATTCCATCTCGAATCTGCCGGGCGCCACGTTTGAGGCCATGCTCAGCGATTCGACAACCCGAGTGCTGCAATCCCCGCAGGTGCGCGCGTCTCAAAACGCAAAGGCATCGATCAAGATTGGCGAAAAGATTCCGATAGCCACAGGCTCGTTCCAGTCGGCGGTGGGCGCGGTGGGCGCTTTGCCGGCGGCCAACACCCAGTTTTCGTTTCAGGACGTGGGTGTGACGCTCGAAATCACGCCGCAAGTGCACGATAATAACGAAGTTTCCATGCATCTGGATCTGGACGTTTCCCAGGTGCTCGACAGAATCAATGTCGGCGGCGTTTCCGAGCCCGAAATCGCGGACAACAAAGTCACGGCCGATATCCGGCTGCGTGAAGGCGAAGTCAATCTGATCGGCGGCATTATCCAGGACACAAACACGAAGAGCCTCGCCGGCATTCCGGGGCTTGCGCGATTGCCCATCCTGGGCCGTCTCTTTTCGAACGAAGATCTCGAAAAGAACAAGACGGAGCTGGTGATTGCGCTCATTCCGCACATTGTGCGCGGCCCCGATATTACGGCTTCCAATCTGCGCGGTATCTCCTCGGGAAGTTCCGGTCAGATCAAGGTCAGTTACGATACGGCAAAGCTGGTGCTCGATGGTATCGCCACCGCGCCGCCGGCGGGAACTCTGAACGGAACGTCTGCCGCGGCGGCATCCGCAACTATTTCGGCAACCGCGCTGACCGTAGCTCCGGCGGTTGTGAATTCGCTGACGCCTCCGGCAACAGCGCCACCGGCGACAGCACCGCCTGCCACCGCACCGCCCGCAACAGCGCCGCCCGCAACAGCGCCGGCCCGGATCGGGCTTGGCGTGCCTGGTGTCAGTGTGCCAGTGGCGGGTTTGCCGAACGCAGTCAATGCGGGACCGAACGCCGCTTCCACAGTGCCAGCCCCCGGTGGCCCGGCGCGTGTGGCCTTGCAGCCGGCAGCGTCCACGGTGACTCTCAATTCGGCTGTGACCATGACGATCGCCGCGGAAAACGTGGTGAATCTGGCCGATGTGAGTGCGCAGTTGCAGTACGATCCCAAGATTCTTCGCGTGGTGAACATCGTCGCCGGCGAACTGCCCGGACGAGACTCGGCGCCGCTCGAAGTGTCGAAAACCGTGCTCGACGATGTGGGTCGCGCCGATATGCGCATGAGCCGCGGCTCCAACGGCGGCACCGTCTCGGGCTCCGGTTCGTTGTTTACGGTAGTCTTTCAGGCCATCGGACGAGGCAATACTTCGGTGACGCTGAACTCGGTCGGAATCAGAAACGCGATGGGTCCGGTAGCTGCCACCACGCCGTCGCCGGCCTCGGTGAGTGTTCAATAACGGTGAGCGTTCAGTAACGGAGAGCGATGCAACAGCCGATCAGACGAAACCCCATTCGAAGCCCCAGGCACGGCATGACGCTCGTGGAGCTCATTGTGGCGTTCACGATCCTGCTCACGCTGACATCCATGGCCGTGCCTCTGGCGCGGTCACGCGTGCGGCGTCTCAAAGAACGCCAGCTGAGCGAAGCGCTGAAAGATATGCGTGCCGCGATCGATAAATATAAGGACATGGCCGACAACAACAAGCTCAGTACGGTGGATATGGGCGGCGTCGATGCCATGGGCTATCCGAAGACGCTGCAGGTGCTCGTCGATGGCATTAAAGGCACCGGCACCACGGCCGATGTGAAAATCAAATTTCTGCGCCGCATTCCGCTCGACCCGATGACGAATTCGCACGACTGGGGCATGCACAGCATGCAGGACGATCCCAAAAGTACTGGCTGGGGCGGACAGAATGTCTTCGACGTTTATACGAAAAGTCTGGACAAGACCGCGGACGGGACATCTTATGCTGAGTGGTAGCAGCTTACTGAAGAAGGGTCGCGGCCGCAACGGCTTCACGCTGATCGAGCTGATGATCGTGATGGCGATCGTCGTGATTCTGATTTCGGTGGCGATTCCGTTTTATATGAAGTCGATCACCCGCGCGAAGGAAAGCGTTCTGCATAACAACCTTTCCGCCATGCGCAACGCCATCGACGAATATTCCTACGATAAACAGAAGGCGCCGCAGCAACTGACCGATCTGGTCTCAGAGGGCTATCTGCGCGATGTGCCGAAGGATCCGATCACCGGCACGAACGACTGGAAGATCATCATGGAGGACGCCAGTTCGTCCGTCAGTTCCACCGAGCCAGGCATTTTCGACATCCGCAGCGAATCGCCAAAGACGAGTCTGGAAGGCACGGCTTATTCGGAATGGTGAGCCGCGAACTTTATGATAGTCTTAAGCAATGTCGGCTCGTAAATTCGCTTACTCGCTCTCGGCTTTATTAACCATTTCTTCCTTCGGCGCACTCGCGCAGCAGCCATCGTGCTATATTTCCGCGACCCCTTATCTTGTTGCTACTGAAGGGCTTTCCGAACTTCTCGCCCCTCTCGGCCTGTCCTGCACTGGTGGTCCTGCGGGTACCATCGCATCCTCCGACGTTTTCATCACCCTGAACACCAATATTACGAATCGCCAGGGCTCCACCGCGCAACCGACCAACATAACTGTGACCGCCGATACAGGTTCCGGCCCGGTGCTTTTGGGAGTTACACCGCAATTTTCCGGTAATAACACGGTAATTATCAATCAGGTCCAATATGTGGTGCCCACTCCGAATACCAAGGTGGTGACCCTCCAGATCTCCGGCATCCGTGGGGCGTTGGCAAACATCACCGGGGGAACCGCCTCCGGCCTTGTCACGGCGCAGCTTCTGGATACCGGTTTCTTCTTCACCAATCAGGGAAATCCGACCGATATTGGCACCACCCTGGGTCCCTCGATGCTCGCGACCGTGCAGAACAGCGGTTTGCCTTGCTCCGGCTCCGTTTTGCCTTCCGGATCATTCGGGTTCCCGGATCTGATTACGGCCGGCACAGCCTTCTCCACCGTGCGTGTGACAGAGGGAAGCAATACCGCGTTTAGCCCCAAAGGACTCGGCGCCGATACGGGTAATCGCATTGTCGTCAGCCTGTCCGGCTATCCCTCCACCGCGACGGTTTATGTTCCGACGGCGGTAGTTGGCAATTTTGGCACCACTCCCACTTCCGGCGGTACGCTCGAAGAGGCGGCGAACGGGGGTGTCTATTCGCCCGGCGCCGGTCAACTTTTATTGCTGCTGGTCAGCGGCGCGGACGCAACCGGCGCCGGCGGTACCGTTGGCACAGCTCCTGGTTCGAGCCAGAATCTCGCCGGCGTGGCGCAGGTCACCCTGACCGGCGGCGTCGGCTACGCGGTGTACGAGGTGGTGGATGGTAACCCCAACGGCATAGACTCCGCGCAAATCCCCCTTTATGCGGGCAGCCCGGCCGCCGCATGCTCCAGCCCCGTGGCGCTCTCGGTCGCCTACGGTCCGGTCTCTACCGTCAATACTGCCACTCAGACCGATCCGATTCCGCGTTTTGTGGCCGAAACGCCCGGCGCGGATTGCCAGATTTTCAACGACTGCGGCTCGCTAAGCCCCCCGCGCGTGGTGGTCGATCAGACCACTCTGGCGCTGACCGGGAACTCGCAGGGTAATCCTCAATCCGCCACCGTCAATGTCAGCAACGGCGGACAGGGACAACTGTCGTTTACCGTTTCCGTTTCCTATACGACCGGATCGGGCTGGCTGAGCGTCAGTCCTTCCGCCGGAACCAATGCCGCGGCTGTCACTGTGATCGCCGACCCAACAACCTTGGCCCAGGGGGTCTATATGGCTACTGTAAGCATCAACGGGGGCGCCGCGGGTGTGGTCAACATTCCGTTGACGTTCAACGTGGGGCCGGTTGGCGTCACGATTAAGGGGATTGTCAGCGCCGCATCCTACCAGGTCGGCGGAGCCATCGCGCCGAACTCCTATGCCGCGATTTTCGGCGTCAATCTGGGCGGGACAAACGTCTCCGTGGTGGTGGGGGGCACAACCTGCATCACCTGCATCACCTACGCGGGCAGCACGCAGGTGAATTTTCTTGTCCCGCAGACTGCCGCCGCCAATCTGATCGCCGGGTATATCCCGATTTCGCTCATTGTGGACGGCCGCGTTAGTAACAGCTATTCCGTGACCCTGGCCAACAATGCGCCTGCCGTCTTCAACCCCGGCATTATCAATCAGGGCGGCACCGTCAACACCGCGACCCAGCCAGTCTCCGCGAGCCAATATATATCGGTCTACATGACGGGGTTGACGCTGCCTGTTACAGGCAGCGTCACCGTCACGATGGGAACACAAATCGGCATCGCGCCGCTCTATGCCGGCGCGTCCTCAGCCCCGGGAGAACAGCAGATTAACGTTACCGTGCCGGCCGGACTCACTCCGGTTGGCGGCGCCGTCCCGCTTTCGGTCTGCGTGTCCCAATCCGGAACGCAGGCTCAGCTTTGCTCGCCATCCGTCAATCTCTATGTCCACTAAGGAGAAATCGGCAAAAAATATGTTCTTAGGTCTTGCCAAGCCTTGCTGGGTCTGATATACATAAAAAAGCTGGTTTCGGCGATAGTGGCACAATAGCTATGGTTGGGCCAAACGAGTTTTGTTTTAGAATCGGGTAACAAGCGCCAATATCAGATCTCACGATGATGCTTGTACCCAACCGGATGTACCGTAGAGCCAACCACTTGAGGAAGGCCTGCAAGCACGACCTCCGCCCGATACGGAGAAGTTTTCCCGAGCTGGTACACAAGATGTTGTTGCAGTATTCTCAGTAGAGGATCAGGTGCCGGGAACTTCAATCGATTCGAATTCAGTTACTCACTTTCACAAGGAGAAAGTTTAATGTCAGTAAACAGAAAGATATTTGGCCTCGCGTCCTCGGCAATCGTATTTGCCGGTATGGCGTACGGCCAGAGCGCGGCCCTCAGCTGCACTCCCGGACCCACGTCTCCGACCAATCCCATCGAGCTCCGTGCAGAAGGTGCCACCGAACTGGTCAGCGACACCACGACAGTCTGCACCGGCACAGCCACGACGATCCAAGGTAATGTCACTGCCTTCATTTCGGGCAGCGGCGTTCAGGGGATCACCAGCAAGGGTCTGACCGGGGGCGTTTCCGAAGCCATTTTGTCGATCATTGACAACACTGGCAGCCTGACTCCCAACGCGACCGTGTACTACTACGGAATCATCAGCGGTTCGCAGATCACCTGGGGAACGTCGGCCACGCCGGTGAAGTTCCCGACGTACAACTTCATCATCCAGACCTCCAACGTCCGCGTGAACGTCACGGGTACTTATCCGAGCGTGCCGCAGGCCGTTACCGAGACAGTGTTTGCCGGTACGCAGGGCGTTGCTTCGCTCTTTAACCCGACCGCAGTCACGGTAGGTTACATCCGCAACGGTCTCGCCGTAAACGGCGTAGCCACCCCGGTTTACACCGGTGCAGGCAGTTCAACTGCTGGTACCGCGGGTGCCGGCGTTAGCTTCCCGGTTTGCCAGGGCCAGACCGCTCAGGGCTTCACGGTTACCGTGACTGAACTGTTCGCTGGTGCTTTCAAGACCCAGACTCCCGCAGCCACAGGCGTAGCGCCGTACGGCCTCACGCCCGCCTCGGCAAACATCCCCGGATCTGAATCCGGTTCGCTGATTGCCAGCGTAGCCAATGGCCTCACGGCCGGTGTTGGTACCGCCAATAACGGTACGCGTATCAAGTTCGTTTTCGGCAACATTCCGACCAACGTTACCCTCACCGTGCCCCTGACCCTCCAAGTCGGTCTCATCTCCGGTACGAACTACAACCTGTCGCTCGGCCTGACCTCAGGCGGTGAAACCGGTGCTTTCGCACAGGCCACCAGCGGCACGCTGACCGGACCCTCGGCCACTGCCATCTACGAAGTCACCCAGGCCAACCTGACCGTGATTAAGTCCTTCACGCTCCCGGTGACCGTGACCTATTCGTCGAATGCAGTTACCGCGCCTTCCGGCCCGATCACTGTTGTCACTTCGTATTCGGAGTCTCCCGCAACTCCGGGCGCCGCTCTGCCGAATCCGCTTCCGACGATTCCGTACTTCGCCAACACCGGCACGGTACTGAACGGCGCGACCTTCGCGGTTTGCCAGACGACCCTCCTGTTCCCGTTCGTCACCAACCAGTCGGGCTTTGAGACCGGTATCGCCATCGCGAACACTGGCCTTGATAACCTCGGCGCAAAGAGTGCGTCCGTAGCCACTGGCCAGTCCGGTGCCTGCACGATCACCTTCTACGGAAGCACCGGTGCAGAAGGCGGCACGCAGCCCACAGCACCGACTGCCGCTAACTTCCCGTCAGCCACCAGCAAGCCGACGACCTCCATCGCCCCCGGAACTACCCACGCCGACACCCTTACCGATGTCGCCGGCGGACCCTTCCAAGGCTATGCAATCGCTGTCTGCCCGTTCCTGTACGCGAGAGGCTTCGCGTTCATCGAATTCGGTCTGGCAACGAGCAACGGTGTTGTCGAGGGTTACCTCGCCGACGTCATCAACTCGAACCGCACTTCCTCGGTCGCAGCGAACGCACAGGTTCTCTCCAACTTCCCGGAAAGCTCAGGCCACTAAGCTGTACTGTTGTAAAAAAGAGAGGGGGGAGCTTCGGCTCCCCCCTCTCTTTTTGTGTGCGAGCACATACCATAAGCGACGGATAACGCCGAAGCGGTGGAACGGTTCCAGGAAAACATCGGGGAGCGTACGCGACGGAACCAGGGAGTCAGTATAGAACGGATGGGGGAAGCTAATCCGGTGACCCTGCGGCGGCGGATCGGTCACTTCGGGAAAAGGCCAGACTTCATCAGTGCCGGCAGCAGTGCTGGAAGGCCTGGATCAGACGGATCAGACCTAAAGGGCGGGCAGTGCTCAAGATTCGTGGCGGATTGTCGAGTCAGCCGGGTCTTCACATCGCACTACCCAATGCTTACTTCGACTCGCTCGGGATAGCTTACCCCGCCATTCGCCAGATGCGGACCGGACGCGCAGGAGGGTGGAAAGTCTGGTTACAGCCCCTAATTCGAAGTGACGGTCACGTCGAAGTGCTGTCCGAGTGGTTGCACATCAATCCCGACAGTTCCGGCTGGTTTGGTCCCCGGTTTCGCACGAAATGAAACCGTCGCACTCTTCTGGCTTCCCGGTTGCTTGTTATCTACGTCCACAACCAGCCCATCGATCGTCGTCGCCTCGATCTCAATTGTCACGGGGCCCGGCATGTGATTGGAGATTGCTACAGTCTGCACCGGAGACGCTTCCGACAGAGTAACGGCACTCTTGTCGATCGATACCTGGTCCTTCAGGGACGCCAGATTTGGCATTCCCGGCATCGCGGGCGCACCGCCACCAGTTGCCTTGTTGATCGGGATCTTGCCGAACGGAGTTTCCAGAGCCGCCTGATCCACATACCAGAACCAATCGCCATTTTCAACCTTCCAGGTCGAGACGCCCGCCAGTTCGAACGTCTGACCACCCATGCCCGGGATCGGCAGCGTGCGTTTGATTCTGAATGTGACGCGGGCCCGGGTATTGTTGTCCGACAATTCGACGTTGTCGATTGTGAAGCTGAGAATTTCCGGCCGCCCGGAATTGAAGAAATAGTCCTGCGTGTCATCCGCAACCAGCGCCCAGGCGCCTCGGTAGTTCTTATCCTGTTCCAGTTGCAGGAACTTCTCAGCCCTGGCGCGAACTGCCTTCTCGGCCTCCGCGGTGGCCGGCGAAACCTGCTGCGCCCATGCGGTTATAGCGATCGCGGGGAATAATAACCTTCTGTCCATATGCCTATTTTAGACGCCGGGCGTTGCGTCAGGTCACGCGGCGGGGCTTCTGGCGAGGCCAATAAAATATGGTGCCGCTGCCCTCAGTCGTTCTCGATAGCGATCCGCGTCGGCCGTCCGGCCCAACCGGTAGAAGTGCAGCCAGAGCGCCCAGTTGCATATTGCAGGCAAGGCGCCCGCCTTACGACCCGCGCCCTGCTCCGTCCGGCTGACGAGTGCTTCGTCCGCCGCGTCCGCCGCAACCAGAATCGCGTCATGCAGCAAGGGAAGCGATCCGGCCGGGTCGGTATGCTCAAGTGCGCTGGCTTTAGCCGCCAGCTGCAGAGCAGCCTCGGCATCCTGCTTTTCCAGGATAGCGATCAGCGCCAGAACATGCAGACGATGCCCCTGATACATCGCAGGAGCCTTGTCCCAATCCACCGCGGCTAGTTCCTCGCGCGCGCGATCGAACTGCCCGTAGATAGTCGCCGCCAGCGCACACAAATGAGCGGCGGCGGCATCGGCATTCGCGATCCCTCTCGCCTTCGCCCGCAACAGCGTGGCGTGATAATTTGCAATCACGCGGTCCGGCGTCTTATCGCGGAACATCAGGCGGATGCGCTGCTGGTTGAGCCAGAAGCCAAACCAGATTGCCCCGAACGCCAGCACCAGCGCGGAGAGGATCACCGGAATTGCCATATAATTGCCGCGAGCCACATTGCCTGCGACGCCAGTGACCATCACCGCCGTAAACAGGACGGCGGCGAGCGCGATCAGAGTCAGTTGTTTCTTGCCGGATGCCATTGGAATAAGGGGAACGGAATAACAAATATAGCGGATCCGCCCGCGCTGCCGGGCTTTGGATTTATCTACTGTCCGCCGTGCAGACCCAAACGGGCCAGCACCCGCCGGACCTTCTTAGGCGAAATAGCCAGCCGGCGAGCCACGCGCGCCACCTTGCGCCCTTCGTGCTCCCAAACTTTGGGAATCACCAGATCCGCAAAATCCTCGGTGAGTTGCTGGAAGCTGCGCTCCCCCACCACCCCCTGCGACCATGCCTGCAGCCTCGCATCCGGATTGCCCCCGCCTACCACTCGATTCTTCAGCACCTGAAGATCTTCCCAGATGTGATCCTGCACTTCGTTCTTGAGCAGAGAGCCCGCGCGCTCGCACAGTTCACGCGCCGCATCCAGATTCCCCTGCGCTCCCGCCGAAGATCCACCCCCGGACGTGTTGCAAATGGTGAGACCCTGCCAGATCAGGGCGCGCGCCTGAAGCCGGCGATTCTCAGTGTGCAGTGAGAGTTCCACGGCCTCGGTGGCTGCGTTCAATGCCAGATGCGCAATCCACGCGGGATCCTCTATCTCTTCTTCGAGCTTGGTGTTTTCCACCATGCACTCCAGTAACCGCGCGCGCGCCATCAGGATATAGTCTTTTTTCTCTTCACCGAGCGTGTAGGCCTCGCGGGCTTCATCGTCGGCGCGCTGCAGATCGCCGTTATCGAGGTGCAGATGGCCGCGGTTCACGCAGACCGTGCCGGCTCCGCGGTGATTGGAATGAATGCGGTAGATCTCGGCGGCGCGGTCCAGATGAGCGAGTGCGCGGCCCCGCAGAGCCTCGTAATCACGCCGCAAATCGGGCTCGCTGCGGCGGCGCTGTGCTGCATCGGCGTCGATGCGCTTGCGATGCTGCAGGGCCATCAGCCGCTCTACATAGCCCATATTGGCCAGCGTGCGCGCCAGATTGCGGTGCTCCGGGTCGCGCTTCGTGTATTCCTCGATTGCGTTGCCGAAATGCCGAATGCCGAGGTCGTACCGTCCCTCGCGTCGGTACATGCGCCCGAAGCTGGATTGGATGTTGCCGCGAGTAATGAAGTCGTCGGTGGCGGACAGGACGGCATCAGCCTCGGAAAGCAGCTTGAGTGCGTCCCGTGTGCGACCCTTCTGGAAGAAAAGCCAGCTCTCGGCCACCTGCATGGCCGCAGCCATCGGCTTCATCCCGGCCTCAACGGCGAACCTGTAGCCTTCCGAGATGTGGCTCAGGGCCGCGTCGTATTCGCCATTCTTCCGATGACAGCGCGCGGACCAGAAGTGGGCGAGCGATGCCAGCTGAGGATCGGTTATCTCATGCCGAATGGACAAAACCCGGCTAAAATTTTCCAACGCGCGGTCCACCCGCTCTTCGTTGACCCAAACCATCCCCTCGGCCATCAGGATATGTATGTAGTCCGCGAGCCGTACAGACGAACGTCGCCCCTTGGGAAATGCCCCCAGCCCATCCTGAACAATATCCACGTCGCGCCATCCGGCGTCCACCCACTGCGCTATATAGCATAAAAGGGCCGCCGCTTCCGGGTCTTGCGGGTTGAGATGGCCCGTCCTGGACCATACTTCGTCCAGTCTTGCCATTCCGCGCCCGACTCTGCGCTGTCCCAAGTCCTCCCGAAGGCCCTCCAATAGCTCGCTGGATTTTCCCGCAACCATGTGGGTACTATAGTATCAGATCGATGGTCCAATCCGGACCGGTAGTCCTAGGCTACCACCGGGCATTGTATTCGCCGCGCGTTTCGGCTGTACTGAAATAGTGATGAGGGGAAAGCATGAAGTTGCGCAATTATATGAGGGAGTTGTCCGGATCATTTTGCTGATGGGTGCGCCGGGAAGCGGCAAGGGAACGCAGAGTACCTTGCTGGAATCGCAGTTCGGCTTCCAATGCATTTCTACCGGTACAATGTTACGGCAAGAGGCCAGACAGGATACCCCGGCGGGTTTCCGCTTGCGGCAAATCATGGCGAGCGGCGAACTGGTGGACGACGTAACAGTGTGCAGCGCCGTTGCCTCGCAGCTTGGAACTTTGGCGGTCAAATCCAACAGAACGAATGTAAATCTGATTCTCGACGGTTTCCCGCGAACGGAAGATCAGGCAATCTGCCTGGATCGGATCCTCGGGGAAATGCGCATACCTGCTCCGCTGGTCCTGCACCTGGATGTACCGCAGGATGTCCTGTTACGCAGACTTGCCCGCCGCCGGCAATGCGCTGTTTGCGGCGCTATTTACAGCCTCGTGTCCGGTGCGACTTCTGGAGGACTCTCGGCTGGTGGCACTCGCTGCATGATCGATGGCGGTGCGCTGGTTGAGCGCGATGACGATAGCGAGGGCGTTGTGGAGAAACGGCTCGTGGCCTATTCCACTTCGACCTTGCCCGTATTGGATTACTATCGCAAACGCGCTTGCTCGTCGGGTACCTACCGCAGGCTGGATGGTAACCGAAGCGCTGCGGAAATCGCAAAAGAGGTCTGCGATATAGTGTTGTTCGCCGACACGGCAGTGGCGGCCTGAATCGGAGCCACGGCAGTGGCGGGGACACCGTTCAAATCCGGCAGCGCTCCATTCGACCTGAAACCGCTGGTTATGTCGGCCGGCACTCCCGCCACGGTACTGCCTGAATGTGAGTCAGCCAAACGCGCGAGGTCCGTTCCCTCGGGCGTCACATCCTGTATATAACCGAGGGCGACTGCACGAATTCTCCAGTCGGATATTATCTGGCCGCACCTCTCGCGCGTCAATCCATAACGATCGGCAATGGTTCGGGTCGACCAGCCCCGCACGAAATACAGCACCGCCAGACGCCACTGAAGATCGCGGCGAGACTTCTGTCCGAATACAGGAGCCTGCGATGGGAAACAAACAAAATTCCCGCGAATCAGTGTCTGCAGCGTGCGGTTGCCCAGCAACGCGAGCTCGATGGTCCGCGGCGCCGCGGACTCGGGACGATTTGGTGTCACCTCTAGCCTTCCAATAGTGAAGTTAAAAAGGAATCTGCCAGACGAGGGAGCTGTCCACCGAGCGAGGGAGGAAAAAACTTGGCAGGCGACATGGCTGCCAACAATTTGATTGTAGCGCCGTTTGCCAGTATTAGTGCAAATAATAATGCGAGCAAAAATAAAAGGCTCCGGGTGACCCGGAGCCTTTTGTAAAACGAAGAAACCTAACCCTAAAAGGGGCTGGTTGAGGAGAAGGTACCTGCTGCAGCAAGTCCAACTACGACCGCAGCAGCACTTGACGCCACTACAATACCTGCGATAACTGCAGGGACAAGGGCAGCCGGCGCCGCTCCCGCAACCGCCGGAACACTGGCAGTTACAGGACCACCAACCATGCCAGCCGGTGTCACTGTGGCACCATATCGCGCCGCAATCTGGCTGCAAGCGCCGCCAGTCAAGGCAGCGACCGCTGTTACATTCACAACCTGATTGGCGCCCGACGAATTTACCGTACCTGTCACGGCAGCCCTCTGGCCAACAAAGCCACGAAGATCGACGCCGGTTGCCGGATGCAATTCAAAAATCTGATTGCCAGTCTGATCTACCAGCATTGCCGCGCCTGCTTTATTTACAACGCAACCTGAATCACTGAAGGCGTTGGCCGCTGCAGCCTGCGGCAGGAACGACATCGGCGATTCCGGCATAACGCGCGCTATCAGGAGACCTTGGCTATTCCAAACATTGACCGGAGCGGTCAACGCGGTAACTAATACTTTCTTGTCGCCGTCGAGCTTCACGCGTGCGATTGAACCCGCTTCGGCAGGCTGAATCTTCAGCGACCGGGCATCCATCGTGTACCCAGCGGCGTTCTGAATTTCGCCCGCACCACTCTCAAGAGAGACATGGTTGGCAAATACGCGCGCCACGGAATTCGCACCCAGATTCAGGCGCGCTCCGGAGTTTAGCTGCAGCCGCGAATAACCGTTAGCGGTTACTTCCGATCCGTCAAATAAAGTGGCGTTCGACGACACCCTTGCGCCATCGATCCAGACGCTAGCCTGACCCGGGTCGGACGAGACCATTCCAATGGTGGGGTTGTTAGCTGCACTCAATGAGAGAGAGCAAGCTAACACAATTCCAGAAATCATGAATGCTGTTTTCTTTTGCGGCATACCTATCCTTCGCAACCTCCGTAGTTGACGACCTAATGTTATATTAGTTGAGATTAAGTTGTAAACGCAAGCTGCAGTGCAACTTTAGCGCAAGTTTAATGTTCATTCGCCGCCTTTTTCTCCCCCTCGTGACCATCTGTGGACTGGCAGCATTCGCGGCGTATGCGGTCCTTTTGGCGACCGCAGACGCAGCCTTCCGCCAAAACACTTTGTTTTCAGCGCAAACAGCGGTCCGCCTGGTTCCATCCAGCGCCAGTTATCACTCCCTCCTGGCAGAAGTGCTTGAGGAAGCCGGCGCCAGTCCTGACGATGAGTTACGAAGGGCCACGGCTCTCAGCCCGCGCGAGTCGCGTTATTGGATACGGCGTGCGTTTCGGGCCGAAGTTGAAGGGAAATACGACGAATCTGAGCAATTCCTGCTGGAGGCGCACCGCGTCGACCGCGGATTTGACCCCCGATGGGCTTTGATGAACTACTATTTTCGTCGTGGCAATATTCCCCAATTCTGGGTGTCCGCCCGAGAGGCTCTGGAGATGAGCTATGGCGATCTGGAACCAATTTTCCGCCTTTGTATCGCGGTTAACAACGACCCCGCTTTCACCGCACAAATGTTGCCGCATCGGCGGACTATACTTCTTTCATTTTTTGCCTGGCTGCTGCGCCAGAATCGGATGGAATCCATAAGCCCCATAGCTGCCCAGCTTGCCGCGGAGGCCGAGCCTGAAGATGTACCACTGCTGGTTGGTTATTGCGACCGGCAAATGGGTCACGATAATCAGTCCAGCCTTACAGTCTGGAATAGTTTGTGCCGCCGCCACATGGTGGGCTTTTCCGAACTCGATCCTGGCCGCGGCGACATTGTAACCAACCCGGATCTTGTCGCTGCCTCCCTGCGCCAGGGATTCGACTGGAGATATAACAGTACTCCCGCTATCGCCGCCAAACCGCTGGACACAGGGCAGGGAATTTCCTTTGAGATCACCGGTTTCCAGCCGGATCTGGTCGCAATTCTCGACGAGGAGATACCACTGACACCCGGAAAGCAGTACGTCCTGAATTACGAATATCGCCTGATCGGGGACCAGCCCGATTCCGGATTGCAATGGGTCGTAAGGCGCGTGGGAGTGAGCGAATACGCTAGCGACTCCACGGTCGCGGCCTCTTCGGTGCTGGCAGGCACCGACTGGAATACGGGACACATGGAGTTTTCTGCCGCACGGCTTGACGCGGCCAGGCTCATACTGCAATATCGAAGGTCGCCAGGTACGGTCAGATGGAAAGGCACCGTGCAGATCCGCCGCGTGACTTCCGGACTCGCGCCGGCTCAATCCGCCACGCCGGGAAAGTGAAGCCGAAGCCTTGAAAACATTGCAAAGGATGTCCGCGTTCGCGCTTTTCACCGTAACCGTCGCGACGCTAACGGTCATGTGGGTGCCGGCCTTTTGGGCAACTGCTCTGGCCGAGGTAGCGTCGTTTTCGCTCGCCGCAGGCTGGCTGGTTTGCTATATGAGGAACCGCGAAGGGCTGCAATGGCCAGTGGTGCTGATTCCGCTGGTGGCCGCGGCACTGTGGCCAGTGCTCCAGATCGCGGTGGGGACGACGATTTACCGGTGGCCGACCTCGGTTTCGATGCTCTACTGGGCCAGCGGCGCCGCTATTGTCTTCGCAGGTTTGCAGATTTTCGCGAATAGCGCAGTGCGTCAGTGGTATCTCCGTGCGCTTGTGCTGCTGGGCTTTGCGATCGCCCTTATTGCTCCCCTGCAGTTGTTTACCTCTGAAGGAAAGATCTTCTGGCTTTTCGACGTGAAGTATTCGGATATCGCAATGGGCCCGTTTGTTTATGCCAACCAATATGCCGCTTTCATCGAGCTCATTTTGCCCATTGCACTCACGAAAGTCTTCTCCGATCGCTCCGGATGGAGAACCGTCCACGGACTGGCAGCCGCCGTCATGTACGCGTCCATTTTCGCTTCGACCTCCCGGACCGGCTTCGTGCTTACTTCCCTTGAAGTGCTGATAGTCCCGTTTCTCGCAGCTAGGCGAAACGGCATCGATTGGCGTCAACTCGCCCTGTCGGGAGCGCTGTTTCTTGGCATGCTGGTGGTCATGGGCCTCGCGGTAGGGCCCGATCGGCTGATTTCGAAACTGCAACAAAGAGATCCCTATTTCGGTCGCCGTGAATACGCGGAATCGTCTCTGCGCATGATACCGGACCACCCGATTATGGGGGTCGGCCTCGGCAACTGGCCCGCCGCTTATCCCGCATACGCCATTTTTGACGAGGGATATTTCGCCAATCAGGCTCACAACGACTGGGCTCAGTGGACGGTGGAGGGCGGCTTGCCTTTCCTGCTTTTCATGCTCTCGATTGCCCTGTGGACTATCCCCAGGGCCTTTCGTACAGGGTGGGGGATCGGTCTGGTTGTGGTTTTCCTGCAGTGCCTGGTGGATTATCCGATACAGCGCATGGGCGTGGCTGTTGTCTTTTTCACAATGATTGGCGCGGTTACCTGGCCGGACGAGCATATCGCGCGCGGCCAACGCATCCCTGTCACCCGACGCGAGTTGTAACGCCGGATCGTTTGCCCCGCACTGTGAAACGAACGGGGGACTCCGGTTCACGTTTTAATCTGCGATGCAGTTTGCGCAGCTTCCGTTAACTGGTAAACTCAGGATATTTGCTAAATCAGCCGATAGCTTCACAAGCGGAGAGGAGATTGTCACTCATGGTAACAAAATCGCGTGTTCTGTTGTTTGGTGTGTTTCTCGGAACACTGGGAGTAATGCCGGGAGTATTGCCCGTGATGGCGCAGGTGCGTCCTGTGATTGACACTCCCATGACCGCGCCCGCCGCAAACACTACGCTGCCGGACCATCCCATCGTGCCGAACGATCTGTTGTCGATCATGGTGTTCGATGAACCGGGCTTATCCAAGACCGCGCGCGTGTCCGCCGACGGTACCATTCAGATGCCTGTGCTGAAAGATCCGATTAAAGTCGCGGGCTTGCTGCCCCGCGACGTGGAAACGAAAGTTGCCGGCGAACTCCTGGACCAGCAGATTCTGGTACACCCCGTGACGGCGGTTTCCATCGTCGAATACGCGTCGAAAATGGTCAGCGTTGTGGGCGACGTCAAAATTCCGGGACAGTTCACCGTCACCGCCCCCATCACGCTATACGAAGCCCTGGCCAAGGCTGGCTGGACAACCACGGATGCGGGCGCCGATGTGTTGCTGACCAAATCTTCGACGGAGGCTCCGCTGCGAATTAACCTGTTAAAGTTGCAGTTAGGCAATGACCCTTCGATTAACCCCATGCTGTCGGGCGGCGAGATCGTAAATGTGCCGGATGCGCCCAAAGTCTGGGTTACGGGCAACGTAACCAAGCCCCAGGCTGTACCCATCAGAACCCCATCGGATGCTTCGGTTCTGAAGGTCGTGGCCAGCGCGGAAGGTCTGACGCAGTACTACAACAAGACCGCATATATTTATCGGGCCGATGCCAGTGGGAATCGAACGGAGATTGTGGTCCCTCTTTGGGCCATTATGCACCGCAAAGCGCAGGATATCGCTTTAGCTTCCGACGATATTCTACTGATCCCCGACGACAACGGGACTAAACGGCGCGATTTCCTGCAGATCCTGCAGACGATGGCTGGAGCGGGTGCATCCGCAGGTGTCCTGGTGGGCATCCAAAAATACTAGCCTCCTCCCACTGATAACGGATTAACAGAATATGCCGACAGACCGTAACGAGTTTTTCCAGCAGCCGTCGCTGAATCCCCCAGGTGCGCTGGTGCCCTCGACGGGGCCCGAGATCACCACGCCGCTGCTGCTCGCAGCTGACGATTCATCTGACGTCCAGTTGCCCCTTTCGCACTATGTCTGGCTGGTCAGGACTCACTGGATCAAGATGACGGCATTTATCGCATTCGCCGTAATCGCCACGGCGATGGTGACTGCGCGCCTGACTCCCCAGTACTCTGCAACCGCGACTCTTTATCTCGATCGCAATGCCGCCAAGAATCTGGTGGGTCAGGATTCTCAGTCGGGCAGCGCCAACAAGGGTGATTCCGATGCCTACATAGCCTCTCAGTTGCTGATTGTTACAAGCGATGCGGTGCTTCGGCCAGTAGCGGAGAAGTTTAACCTTCAGGCCGTCGTGAAAGACCCCACCGAAGCGTCCCGTGTTCGCATATCCCGGCTGAACGAGGCGCCGGTAAAACTAAAAGGTCTAACCGTGGTGCGCCCTCAGGGTACCTATGCATTGACCGTTACTTATCGTTCGCCGGACCCGGTATTGTCTGCCGAGGTGGCTAATGCCGTCGCCCACTCCTACGAAGATCGCACTTTCGATTTGAGAATTAAGAGCTCATCGACTCTTTCGGGTTTCATGGAAAAGCAGCTCAAAGATCTGACGGATAAGACCACGGCTTCGGAAGAAAAAGTGGCGATTCTCGAAAAGGATCTGCAGGTGATTAATCCCGATCAAAAAACCAGCATAGCTTCAGCCCTGCTGCAGCAACTGACTACGCAGGCCGCTACCGTGGCCCTTGATCGGGTAAAGGCCGAATCGGTCTTCAACGCCCTGAAAGGTGACGATCCCGATGCGGCGCAGGCATCCCCCATGGGTACGCGAATCGCCGATGACATGCAGAAGCTTAAGGAAAGCGAAGAAAAATTCCTCGAAGTGAAGCAGATATATGGAGCGAGGGACCACCGCTATTCCGATGCTCAGGCGCAGGTTGCGCAGTTCCAGGCGCAGGTAACCAAAGACGTCGCCAGTGCCCGGGAACAGGCCAAATCCGAGTACCAGAAGCAACTGGATGCGGAAAGCCTGGTGCAGAAACAACTCGCCACGGCGAAGGAAGAGTACGATCAGCTGAACATGCGGATGCTCGATTACCAGCAGGCTAAGCAGGAAGCCGTGACCGATCGCGCGCTGCTGGACGAGCTCAACAAGAGAATTAAAGAAAACGAAATCAACTCCGGCTTCAACAACGACATGGTTCGCGTCGCCGATGAAGCGCGCGCGAATTACGCTGCCGTCTATCCCAACAGCCGGCTCAATCTGCTGGTTGCATTCTTCGTTTCGAGCGTCCTGGCATTCGTCGGCCTGGTGGCCACCGATCGTGTGGATACCACGGTCCGTAACCCGGAGCAGGTCTCGCAAAGCCTGAAAGCCCGCGTCATCGGCGGTCTGCCGATGATGAAAAAGTGGCGTGCCTCGCCGGCGCTCGCGCTCTTACAGAATGCATCGCTCACCGAAGGCGGAGTGGGCGGCGAAGGCAAGGTTTCCCAAACCCGTACCCAGCTTTCCGGCTTCGAAGAAGCCGTGCGCACGCTGCGCAATTCCATCATGCTGACGGATTTCGATCGCCGGCTGAAATGCATCCTGATGACCAGCGCTTCGCCGTCGGAAGGCAAATCGACCGTTGCCGGACATCTGGCAATTGCCCACGCCGAACAGGGCCATAAAACGCTGCTGATCGATGGCGACATGCGGCGTCCCAGCCTGCACAAATTATTTGGCATGGAGAACCTGGTGGGATTGTCGAAGGTGCTCGAACATCATACCGACTGGCACGAAGTGATGACGAAAGTCCGGCCGGATCTCGAATTGTATGTCCTGCCCGCCGGACCTTCGACCCGCCGCGCAGCCGATCTTGTGGGGCAGGCGCTGCCCAAACTCCTCGATCAGGCGCGTGAAGAGTTCGACCTCGTGATTCTCGATGCCCCGCCGCTGCTCGGTTTCCCGGAGCCGTTGCAGATGGCGGCATCGGTGGATGGCGTGATCGTGGTGACGCGTGCGGGTCAGACCGAGCGCAGGGCCGTTGCCGCCGTGCTCAACACGCTCGCACACCTTCGCGCCAATGTCGTCGGTCTTGTGCTCAATGAAGTCAAGAAGGAAATGGGCAGCGGCTACTACTACTACGGCTACGGTTACTACGGCAAGGGCTACGGCAAATACTACAGCGATCGCAAAGAAGACCGCGTAGCCAAGGTCTGATCTCCAGGGTCTGAGCCGTCGGCCTGGCCACGCCCGGCCGACGCCAACCTTTCCAACCCGGGCTCAGCCCTTCGGCGACCAGCCGAGATGCTCCAGACTCGTCAGATGCTGCGGTCGGATCACGCCGGCAGACCATATCGTGTCGTTGGAAAAACGCAGTCCGATGAAGTAGCCGTTGTCGCGCAGCGTGCAATAGCATACGTGGCCGTAAAACGGCGTCGTTCCCACCGTCAGCATCACTACCGATCCCAGCGCCACGGGCTCTTCCAGCTGCACGCAGCCTCCTAACGGAGATATATCCTCGAGCAGTGCCTGCTCCGACCTGAGATTGTCGTCCGCCTCGATCCAGTCCAGGCGCACTAAATCCGCGCAAAGGAATCGTCCTTCCACACGCTGTTGTTTCATATGAGGAACATATCGGCAGTGTTCCGCCGGCAGTTTAGAAATCCTTAAGCCTACGACTTCCTCAGGACCGGCGGTGCTACAGCCGATCGAACACTTGTGCTAAAGCTGGTCGAACAGGTGGCCCATCTTTTCGCGCTTCGTGCGCAGATACGCCTCGGTCGATTCCACCGGCGCCGCTATGCACGGCACCCGGTCGGCCACGATCACGCCGGCATCTTCCACCGCCTTCACCTTGCCCGGATTATTGGACAACAGCCGCACCGCGCCGATTCCCAGATGACGCAGAATGGCGCCAGGCAGCACGTAGCTGCGCAGGTCGCTTTCAAAACCGAGCTGCTGATTGGCTTCCACCGTATCCGCGCCGCGGTCCTGCAACTCGTAAGCCCGCAGCTTATTCATCAGTCCGATTCCCCGGCCTTCCTGCAGTTCGTAGATGATAATGCCGCGGCCCTCCGCCGAAATCAGCTGTAATGCGATTTCCAGCTGCGCACGGCAATCGCAGCGCAGACTGTGAAACGCGTCGCCCGTCAGGCATTGCGAATGAATGCGCAGCAGCGGCGCACCCTCCGGCCCGTCGCTGCGAAGATCGCCCATCGCGAGCACGGCCGCCTCCTCCACTACTTCGCCACTCCCTGCGCCTGCGGCCGCGAAATGGCCCTCGAAGCCGAATATCCGGAACAATCCGTA
>Ga0302320_10001484_pt1 | contig 56527 bp, 47 predicted proteins | sample Bog_T0_3_FD_202130 | JGI IMG/M metagenome (GOLD analysis project Ga0302320, IMG submission 202130) | Peat permafrost microbial communities from Stordalen Mire near Abisko, Sweden - Bog_T0_3 | ecosystem: Environmental > Terrestrial > Soil > Wetlands > Peat | place: Sweden: Abisko, Stordalen Mire...
GCTCCACAAACGCCGGCGCAACTGATTGCCTGGGCGCATCCACAACTCCTCCAAGACGCTTCTTCAATTGCGTATAGTCCAACCCCAACGGATGAGCAACCGAATACACGCCGTATTCCAGGGCCAGATCAACCGCTGATTGCCACACCGCCTCAGGAAGCTTGGTCCGATGCGGCCGGGTGCTACGAAGCTCATCCAACCGCTGTTGTAACCGGACGATTGGCTCGGGGATAGGGGATGCGATTTTCTTGTTCAAGACCAGCCAACCTCGGCGGCTGATTGAACATATCAAGGTCAGCTAAATGGCGTCACGCAGGCTTGCCGAAAACTCACGTTCCATCCTTTCGCATTAGCGAATGCTTTGAGGGCGTCCCCATACCAACTCTGAAAGATGGAACCGGACTTGCTATGGCAAAAGTTTCCGGAAACATCACGGCGATATCGCAAAGGACAATGGCCTTAGACGATACGTTCTGAATCGTTACTTGAAATTTGCGCATCCACATCCCTTCTACGGGAACCGGAGTGTCGAGTGGAATCTCTTTATCGCCCAGCATCACACGCACAACCTTTATAGGAACGAACGACTGACTAGGATTTACATGAAAGGTAACCATGGAAGATCCATCAGATGGAACACTTTGTCCCGACATTTGAGCTGGAGCACCAAGGGTGAGGAATCCAATCAATGAGAGTAGCAAAAAGGGCCGTAGCAATATTACTAAGCTTGCCTGTCGGATTCTTTCAGAACGTTTCATAGATGCTCCAATCTAAGGTTGTCGCGAGGGCTCGAGTTGGTCCAAAAGCATAAAGTCTTCAGGGAGCAGCCCAGAACCGGTCTTCCAGATGAATCTGACCACCGCGTGGTCGGCGGCATGGCTTCGTGGCCCTTCCCAGGAGTTGCAAAACAAGTGCCTTACAGCCCCAGCCCAATTTGTCAGAGATAAGGCCAAGGCCGCGCAGGCACGGAAGGATTCTCTCATTTAACCGAGTTCCATGTTGACGCCGAATATTAGACAGAAGTGCTGCGCTTTAAGTTATTAGAGACCTGCGCTCGATGGGCCAAACCCATTCTGTTTCGAGGGTTCCGAGTGGATCGTCGCCAAACCATCAGTAACTCAGCAGTAAACAGTCTTAATGCCCGTGAGCCAGACTGCCCTCATTGGCACGCTTCAGTGCCGCGGGTCAGCCTGGGTGGCGCCCGTTCGCTTCCGCCATCAGAAGCACTGCCTACCGCACGAAGCTGCCGCCAGGTACCGAAGCATTCTGGCAAAGCACCAATAGGAAATGCCACCCGCAGGCGGCATTTTCGGATGAAAAAAGAATTGCGGAACTAGACTCCCAACCCGAAGTCACTCGCTTGCTTTTCCTGGGCATTCGAATAGAAATCATAGGGCGTGCGTTTTTTGAATTTGGAGCGACTGCGGATCTCGTGACCGATGAAAACTCCGACAGTTGCCAATGCAATTCCCACCGTGAACCAGCCAAAGACCCGCAGCTTGTTCGTATCCTTGGTCTGCTCGGCGGGTGTAGCGGTACTTTCTTCAGTGGACATATGCAACAGCCTCCTGAGGTCATGATAGCGCAGATTCCCTTGAGCCGGCAGCGCGCGCCGGCATGCAACTGCACTGTTTTGTTTACCGGGTAGTGTCAATTCGGGCAAGATACTCGATCTTGGCCAGCTCTGGAAGGTAGCTGGCGCGGATCGAATTGCTGGCTAATTGCCTGAGTTCCTTGCGGGTAAATCGCTGTTCCGCATGCGCTAGCAGATATTCGTTGGCCACATCCGACCCGAAAAAGGCCGGATCGTCGGAATTCAGGGTTACCATCAAACCGCGATCAAAATACTCGCGCAGAGGGTGCTCGGCGAAAGATGAACAGACCCCGGTGCGCACATTCGAGGTCGGATTCAGCTCCAGCGGGATCATGCGTTCTTTCAATTCCAGAAGCAGTCCCGTGTCGTGAATGGCCGAGACCGCGTGGCCGATCCGTTCGGAGCCAATCCGCAGGGCCTCCCAGATGGCTCCCGACCCTGTGGTTTCGCCCGCGTGATTGGTGAGCCGAAGGCCCGCCTGCCCCGCCTCGAAAAACAAATCGCGAAACGGTTCGGAAGCGGTGCGGCGTTCATCGCCGCCCAGCCCAATGCCCACAATCGAAGGATATTGGCGCTTCATCTCGATCGCTTTGCGGAAGACTCGCTCGGCTTCTTCGAGGCTGAAGTGGCGCACCGCATCGAAGATCCAATAGATGGAAAGACCAAGTTCTCTTGCCGCGCGTTCCCGAGCCCGCTCCAGCCCTGCAAAGATGGGCTCAAATGCCAGCGGGTCATGATTGCGGAACATGTAGATGACCCCCACCGAGATGTACACCTCGGCATGAACCACGCCCTGCTCAGCCAAACTCTGCATCATCCGCCAAGCCGCGAGTTCGTAGTCGTCGGGGCCGATCAGCAGGCGCGTCACTTCTCGGAAAGCGTCTAGAAACCCCGAAAAGTCGGAGAACGCATAAAGCGCTTCCGCCTCGCCCAGCGTCAGTGGCCGCTCGTCGTGCCTGCCGCTGAGTTCCACCAGAGTGGAAGGCAGAATCGTCCCTTCCAGGTGCAGGTGCAGCTCGGCCTTGGGAAGGCGGCGGATGAAATCCTTGATTCCTGTCATCTGTTCTAGTCTACCGGGCTTCGCGCCAAGAGCATTTTCGCAACTGTGTGGACCTGAATTTTGTTGGCTTCCCACCCATTCCGCAGAAAAACGCGGAATGGATGGGGCACGGAAGTCTACAGCAAAGGCAAAAATACTTTAGCCTACCGAGCCTTCGCAAATTCGGAGCGGTGGCGGCTGTAGAAGAAATAGATCAGCAGCCCGATCAACAGCCAGATGAAGAACGACTCCCACGTCAACACTTCAAGACCCATCATCAGGATGATGCAAAAGATGATGCTCAAAAGAGGGAAGACCGGGCCCAGCGGAACGCGGAAGCTGCGATGCCGCTCCGGCTCGCGGTAGCGAAGAATCAGCACCGCAATCGAGACCAGCACAAAGGCAAAGAGCGTGCCGATATTCGACAGGTTGGAGACCGTTCCGATATCCAGCAAGCCGGCCGGAATGCCCACCACGAAGCCGGCAACCCAAGTGGAGACCGCCGGGGTGCGAAACTTGGGATGGATGCGGCTGAAGATCGTCGGCAGCAATCCGTCGCGCGACATGGCAAACCAGACACGCGCCTGGCCAAGCTGAAAGACCAGGATCGACGAGATCATGCCCAGCATGGCGCCAATCAGCACAAACAGCCGTACCCAGCGCAGGTTCGCGCCGCCGGGCATCAACGAGAGCCTCTTGAGCGCGTTCACAACCGGAGCCGCATCGCCCATGACCGACTGCCAGGGCACAATGCCGCTCAGGCAAATGGCCACCGAGGCGTAAAGCAGCGTACAGGCAACCAGCGTAGCCAGGATGCCGAAGGGCAGATCCCGCTGCGGGTTCTTGCATTCTTCCGCCGCAGTCGAAACCGAGTCGAAACCGATGTAGGTGAAGAAGATGATGGATCCGCCGGTCAGCACTCCGGTCCAGCCGTTGGGCATGAAGGGATGCCAGTAGTGCGGCTTGACGAAACTGGCCGCCGCAAAGATGAACACCAGGATGGCCGCAATCTTGATCAGCACCAGGATGTTGTTGGTGCGCGCAGACTCCTTGATGCCCCGGACGAGGATCACCGTCAGGATCATCACCACCAGGAATGCCGGGATATTGAAGCCGAAATGCCAGCCGGAGCCGTAAATGTCGTTGCCTGCAAAGTCCTGCAAACCGGTCGGCAAATAGGCGGGAGAGATCCATTGGGTGGGAAAGTGGAAGCCGAACCAGTCAAAGAGATCGACCAGATGGGCTGAGAGCCCCACGCTCACGCTCATGTTGCTGAAGGCGTACTCCAGAATCAAGTCCCAGCCGATGATCCAGGCCACCAACTCACCCAGCGTCGCGTAGGTGTAGGTGTAAGCCGATCCGGCGATGGGAATCATGGAGGCCATTTCAGCGTAGCAAAGTCCGGTGAAGACACAGACGATAGCCACCAGGACCAGGGAAAGCGCCAGAGCCGGCCCGGCGCCCGGCCGGCCGGCCAAAGCCGAATGGTGCAGAACATAATGGAGGAGGGGGGTGTTCTCAATGGAGGGAACATCGAACTTCTGCCCGGCCATGGCGGTTCCGATGACCGTGAAAATCCCGGAGCCGATCACTGCTCCGATTCCCAAAGCCGTCAGAGACCAGGGACCAAGGCTTTTTTTGAGGGAATGCTCGGGCTCTTCCGAGTCCCGGATCAGCTTGTCGATGGATTTTCGGGCAAACAATTGGCTGGCCAGGGTCGTTCTCCTCGTCCTCTTGGCTCCAGGCGCTCCCATGGGGCCGGAATGCCTGCGCCGATCTCTTTAAATGCAGTTCTCCCTCCGGAGATCAATCGCTGAACTCCGCGCTCTGGTGTTCTGGCCCATTGCATCTGGCCGCTACAAAAGAGGAATCCGCCTGGAGGGAATAATGGCTTGGGTTCAGGGCCAGTCGCCATCGGAGCTGGCCTTGAACCGAATTCTTGTTTCAACAGGCCGTTTAGCGCTTCGAAACGCCGCGCGCTGCCTTCTTGACCTTCTGCTTTTTCGATCCGCGGGGTTCGGTTTGCTTGGGCTTCGGGGCGGCCTTCTTGCGGGCGGCCCGCTTCAGCTTCTTCCGTTCCTGCACATCTTCGATCTTGGTGGTATCGGCCACGTATAACCTCTTTCGTTGCAATTGCTTGCGAATTCCCGCATTTTGGGAGTATGTGACGTATAGGATAACAGGGATTGCACCGCGAAGAAAGCGCACCTTCCGCGCATTCCCGCATTCCTGCCCGGATTTCATTCTTTTACAGGGTACAATAGAAACAGTGCCCTCAAAGCGATCCCCGTTGGGCTCCTATGTTTTCTGGCTATTCCTCGGCTTTGGCCGTCCCGTCGCTCCGGACGATTTCCGCACCCCACGCACCAATCACCGCGTTGTCCGGAGTCCGAAATGCGTTCCAAACAGATCCACAAAGCTCTCGCACAGGGAATGAATCGCTTCGAAGTCTGCCAGCTTGTTTCCAAAGGCGTTCGCGTCACCCACAAGACCGGATCCCGTTTTGAAGATTCCATCAACGACGTTCTCCAGTACATGGGCACCCACGAAACCAGCAAGGAAAGCCTGCACCCGGCCACCCCGCAGGTTAGCGTAAAGTCCCTCAAGCCAGCAGCTTAAGCGCCGTAATCCAAGATCTCGCCTGTCGCTGTCCAGTTCGGACGCGGCGGGCGTTGCTGTTTCTGCCCCGAGTTCCAAGCAAGACAAGAGTCCGAGTCAGGCCGATTCTTGCCCAGACGCACGAAGGGGACAGCTTGTTGGCTGTCCCCTTCGTGAATTCTCAACAAGTTGAGAACGGTTCAGAACTAGATGACCTGAACGTTCTCTGCCTGCCAGCCCTTGGGGCCTTTGGTGACGTTGAACTGAACGCGCTGGCCTTCCTGAAGCGAACGGAAGCCGTTCGACTGGATAGCGGTGTGGTGAACGAATACATCCTCACCATTTTCGCGGCTCAAAAATCCAAAACCCTTGGCGTCATTAAACCACTTAACTGTTCCCTGTTCCATGATGTTGCTCCTCTGTTACTGATTTACCGCACGAACGCAATGTGGAAGTGTTTGCGAGCGGCGGTTACCGTAACAGGCAAGGACTTCGTAATCGAATTCTACGATCTGACGTGAGTGTACCATGGTTCTGATTTTCGACAAACGAAAGTTTGAGGAACCGCGAGAAATGTTCTTTTCCGGACACCGGGTACGGGGACCGGAGCTTTCACTGTCGGTCCCGGCTGTTCCGTTTTGGCCTCTACTTCAGCGTGCTCATGTCGATCACGAAGCGGTACTTCACATCCTGGCGCAGCATGCGTTCATAAGCAGCGTTGATCTGGTCCATCCGGATGACTTCCACCTCAGAAACGATGTTGTGCTCCCCGCAGTAATCGAGCATTTCCTGGGTCTCGGGCGTTCCGCCAATCATGGATCCCGCAATGCACGCGTGACGTCCCACCAGGTTGAACACGTTCACCACAGGAGGCTGGTCTGGCAACCCCACGAGGGTCATGGTCGCGTTCTGCTTCAGCAGGGCCGTGTAGGGGTCCAGCGAATGCGGGGCAGCCGCCGTATCCAGAATGAAGTCGAAGCTGCGGGCATGAGCCTTCATCGCTTCGGCATCGGTGGACAGAACCACTTCGTTGGCGCCCAGTTTCAGAGCATCCTCCTTCTTCTTCGAGGATGTGGTGAATTGGACGACATGGGCACCGAAGGAGTGAGCGAATTTCAGGGCCATGTGCCCCAATCCGCCCAATCCCACGATACCCACCTTCATTCCAGGGCCGACCTTCCAGTAGCGAAGCGGGGAGTAAGTCGTAATTCCCGCGCACAAGAGCGGCGCCACCGCGGCCAGGTCAAGATTCTCGGGCACGCGGTAGGCAAAGCGCTCGTCTACGACATAGTTGTTGGAATACCCGCCCCGTGTCACCGTCCCATCGACACGATCTGTGGAGTTGTAGGTCTCCGTCATTCCTTCCATGCAATAGTGCTCTTCCCCGCTCTCGCAAGGGGCGCACTTGCGGCACGAGTCAATCATCACACCGACGGCAGCGATCTGGCCCACGGCGAACTTGGTCACGTTGCTGCCAGCGGCGACGACCCGTCCTACGATCTCGTGCCCCGGCACAACCGGGAAACGCGATCCTCCCCATTCATTGCGGACCTGGTGAATATCGGTGTGGCAGACTCCACAGTAGAGGATTTCGACAGCGATATCGTTTGCGCCGGGGGTGCGGCGTTCAAACGAAAACGGCGCCAGGGGGGAGTGCGCATCGAGCGCGGCATAACCTTTGGATGTTGGCATTGAAAAATTCCTTCCGCAGACGAGTTTATTGCATGGAGGGCAGAAAGTTGTCGAGTCGAATTTAAGTTTCCTTGAATGTTCGGGTTTCCGTCGACGGAAACGCTCTGCTTCTTGGGCGACGAGAGAAGATTTCGGTTTTTGGGGTAGAACTCGGCGGATTCCGGCTACGGCGCAAGCTTCATTTTGTACGAGAGCCGGGATGCTTTGAATCGCTCGTCTGAGCCCGATCTGAATTCGCGAGGGCTTTGCCCAGGTGAATTCTCGTGCTCCCAGGTCTCGGAGTTGGGAGCTTAGATGCCCAACTCTGAGACCTGAATACGAGATGGTTCGGTCGCTTTTTTTGCAAGGCGTACCCGAAGGCCGGGGCTTTGCCGCAGGGCCTATTTGCTGAAGACTACGTAGCGACGCCCGGAGTAGAGCCGGAAGCCACCGGCCGGATCGGCCACGACCTGCAATGGCGTGGGCCGCTTCAGGGCGGCGTCCTCCCCGGTGGGCACGGTGATCACTTCATGCGCACCGATGTCGGTGACAACCAGTTTGTTGTCGGCGATGAACCCGAGGCCGTATACGCCGGCTGCGAGACTCTGACCGCCAAACTTGATTGGGACTTCGACGACGAAATAGGCCTGGTATTTTGCGGCCACGCCGGTGGAATAGCCGCTGGTGTCGACCATCGTTGCCAGCACAAAATAGCCGTCGGAAAACTTGACTCCGCCCGAGTTCCGCAGCTGGGTCGTAGCCGATTGACCGCGATAAAAGACCGCCGGGGGAAGCAGCCTCTGCATATCGGCAGGCTTCAGCACCGTATCGGTGTCCTGCGCCTGGCTCACACTGGGAACCGCCATCACTGCCATGGCCAGCATTCCTGCCGCCGCGATCTTGACTATTGCCTTGAAACCCATTCGAAAACCTCCTTCAATTTGCTTCGTACCGGAGTATATCGCACCGCTGAAACCAGCGCCGCGTCTTTCTTCGCTTTCCCAACAGTGGTGCGGGGTGCGACAATCGTCGCGTCGTTGCACTACGTTGGGTTGCGCGATTAAACCGACACCTGTTCTTTATCGAGTGTTCACTACCAAGGAGAGTTATTGACATGAAGCGTCTTCTAGTTTGTATGGGACTATTCGTCGCCACCGCCGCCACGCTTTCTGCGCAAAAGGCGCCTGCAAGCCCAGCCGCCACCGAGACCACTGTGCTCGCCGGAAAGACCGTCACCATAAGCTATAGCTCACCCCGCGTCAACGGCCGCGCAGGCCAGCTCTTCGGCAAGGACGGAAAGATCGGCAAGGACCCGACCTATCCCGTCTGGCGCGCCGGAGCCAACGCCGCTACCAAGCTGCATACCGATGCTGACCTGAACATTGCTGGGCTCAAGGTACCCAAGGGCGACTACAGCCTCTACGTGGATGTCAGCAACCCCGCCAAGTGGGTTCTTGTGATCAACAAGCAAACTGGCCAGTGGGGCACCATCTATGACAAGGCCCAGGATCTTGGCCGCGTGGACATGACCATGTCGACGCCTCCCCTCATGGTTGAGGACCTCAAATATGCGTTCAGCGAGGCTGGGGGGAAACACCTGCTTACCCTCTGCTGGGAGAACCTCTGCGCCTCGGTCGTCGTCGCAGCCAACTAGTTTCCGTTGCTTCTTGCTGCCCCATCCTCTCTGCATTTCAGGCGAGGGTGGGGCAGTTCGCTTTTGAGGTCAGGCCCGAGGTCCTCCCGCGGCCCATTGAATTCCCGTTTCGCCCCTGTTGGACTCGCGACCGCCCGCCTGCCGATGGCCGCCGACGGCAAGAGCCGGATACAATGAAATAGAGTTGCTGATTCTTGCCTCCGGGGTGAAAACTTTGCCGCTATATGCGTATCGCTGTACTCAGTGCAATCACAAGTTCGAAAAGATCCAAAACTTCAGTGCAGAACCGGAGTTGGTGTGCCCCAAATGCCAAGGCCTGCTGGAGCGGCCGTTGACGGCGCCGGGGCTCAGCTTCAAGGGCGCAGGTTGGTATGTAAACGACTACGCTGGAAAGAGTTCCGCCAAGACCGAGACAGCCTCTGAGTCCGCCGCTCCGGCCGCCGCCGCAGCCTGCCCTTCGGCCGCTGCCTGCCCTGCAGCCAGCACCTGTGCCGCGGCACCGAGTACGGCGAATTCGAACTAGGGCTCGAACCAAGGCAAGAGCCGACTGCCTTTCGCAGCACGCACTATCTTGCCGCTGAGGGCGCCAGGGGTTTCTCCGCGCTGTTCATCTTTTCTTTCAGGGCATCGTCCTCGGTCTTGTGAATATTGCTGGCCTTGTCGAATTCCAGCTTGGCCTCGTCCTTCTTCCCCAGGCTCCGGTAGAGCCTTCCCAGATGCCAATGGCCATTCGCATCCTCCGGATCCAGGCGGGTTGCTTCTTTCATTTCCGCCAGCGCGTTCTCCTGCTTCCCTTGGCCGGCATAGGCGATTCCCAGATCCAAATGAGGCAGCGGCAGCTGGGGGGCGAGTTTCTCGGCCTGCTGCAGAGAATCGATAGCCGCCTCAGGGTGGCTCAACTGCAGCTCCGCATCTCCCAAATAGGCCATCGCCTGCGCATGGCTCGGGTTGTTCGCCAATTCGGCATGGAACTCCGAGACAGCCTCCGGGTATTGGCGCCTTGTCCACAGGAGATAGCCCAGTCCGAAGTGAACATCCGGCTGCTTGGGATCGGCCTTCACAGCTGCGCGAAACTCTTCGATCGCCCCAGAGGGGTTCTTCAGCTCATCCTGCGCCTCACCGGCCAGCATGTCCGCCTCGGCCGACTCCGCATTGAGCGTCAGTATTTCGTGATAGGCGTCCAGAACGCACTGGTATTGTTTAGACCAAAGGCAACTGTGCGCCAAGGCTAGCCTGAGTTCCAGGTTCTGCGGGTCGCGTGCCGTGGCCTGCTTCAAGAAGGGAGACGCCGCTGCGTAGTCGCCCAGCCCATAGTGCGCCATTCCCAGCAGAATCGTCAGCCGTTGCGCGTCGGGGGAAGAAGGTGCCTGACTCTTCAGCAGCGGCGTGAACACGGCCACCGCTTCCTTCATCTCCCCCGATTTAAACAGAGCCAATCCGAGATTGAAGCGGAGCGAGGGGAACGCCGGATTCAGCGCGAGGGCCTTGCGATAAGCAGCAGTGGCTTCGGTGTAGTGTTCTTGCCGGGCCTCCAGCAGTCCGAGGTGCGCATAGGCCTCCGCATCGGCCGGGCGAGCCTTCAGAACGGCGCGCCACACTGCTTCGGCTTCCGCGTTCTTTCTTTGCTGCTCGAGGGTTTCCGCTGTCTGGCGTTCACTTTGTGCTGCAGTTTGGCCTGCGGCGTTGGCTGTTGCAAATGCCATGCCTAGCAGCAGTCCAGGGACGATCCAGTGATTTGCTCGCATTGCTGTTCAATCCTTACTGCTCGGAAGAAGTTCTTTCCTGTCGATTCTCTCCCCTGCGCTCTGCAGGAGGCAATTGCATTCTCCAAAACAAAAGGGGCGCGGCAGGTTTTGCCTGCCGCGCCCCCGGTTGCTGGTGTTGGTTAGAACAGGATCTTGACGCCGAGTTCGAAGGTTCTCGGATCCTGCGCGCTGTTGACGAAACCAAAGTCCGCATTTTGCGGATTGGTGTCGGCCAGTCCATTGAACTGGGTGTGGTTGAAGGTGTTGAAGCTGTCGGCACGGAACTCAGCATGAGCACCCTCGCCGAAAGCAAACGACTTGTAGACAGCGGTGCTGAAGTTGGTGCGGCCTGCACCCACAACGGCATCCTTGCCCATGTTGCCGAAGCCCAGGTTCGGGCCGCCGAGCCAGCCGGCGATCGGCTTCGAGAAGCCATCAGCCGCCAGGTAGCGATACTGCGAATGCCCGTTCAGTGTGGCCTTGGTCTTGACGTAATTCGGCTTGCCAGCCAGGTTGGGACGGATCGAGTAGTCGCCGCCCAAGCCAACCGTGTCGCTGTAGGTGTTCGAGGGAGCGACATTGCCGAACCATGGAATACCGGACTGGGCTACTACTGTGCCGGAAATTTCCCAGCCGCCCAGCATGGACTTCGTCAAGCCAGCGGCATGATTGAAGAACGGCAGCTTGTACTCGTAGTTACCGCTGAAGACATGACGGCGATCCAGAATGCCGGATCCCTTGTCATACTTCAAGTTCCACGGATTACGGGTGGGGTTGTTGTTGTCCACATCCACGCTGCCCGGAGTCGAATCGATCTGGTGCGCGTAGGTGTAATCCAACTCAAAGCTGAGGCCATGCCGGTTCTGCTGGCGGAGCCCTGCCTGCAAGCTGTTATAGGAACCAGTTTGCGTGGTGGATTGCGATCTGAGATTTGCGAATCCAGGATAGGTCTTGTCGACCAGGTTGGGAATCGTTCCGAGGGTACCGTTGGCAAATGCCTGACGGGTCGCCATCGGTGTGCTCAGCGGGAAGTTGTTGATCGGGATCCAGACGTTCTGGTGCCAATCGAGGTTGCCGACATACTGGGTGATCAAGATCAACGCGGGAAGGATCTCATGCTGCACACCCAAGCTGAACTCCGCGGTTGCGGGGTCAGGGTAGTAGGTGCTCAGCGAGTTGAATCCTTGCGTGAACGTCGGCGTCGAAGCCGCTGATCCCGCCTGCCAGTTGAAACTGGGGTTGGTGAATTCCACGTTGTTGGCTGACGGCGTGCTGATAAACGGAGCCGAGCCGGCCGCGTCATAGATGTCGTTGCCCTGGATGCGCTCATAGAAGGTTCCAAAGCCACCACGGACCACGGTCTTGCCATTGCCGGAGACGTCATAAGAGAACCCGACTCTGGGCATCAGCGTTTTGTAGTCGTTCTTCACGAGGGCGGTCGATACGCCGTTCTGTCCGGCAATATCCACACCGTTCATATAGAACGTGCCGATCGAGTTGGTCTGCAATCCGGGCGCGCCTGTGGCAAACGAACCGTCGTTGTTGAAGCTCGCTGCGGTTGTCAGCCCTCCCTGGTAGTGCAGGGGGTTGAAATTGGAAACCTGGTTGTTGCGTTCCCAGGTGTGCGGAATCATGTCGTAGCGGAAGCCGTACTGCAAGCTCAACCGGCTGTTCACGTGCCAGTTGTCTTCCCCATAGACCGAAATTGTCTGGTTGACGTAGTGGTTGATGGGATTGGCGTTCGACTGGTTGAAGTTGGTGCTCAAGCCGAGCAGGAAGTCCAAATACGAATCGCCTGTCAGGTTGCCCGTCGGACCGGCAGCAGTTGTCGATGTTGCGACATTCCAGCCATCTCCAAAGGTGTAATCACCCTCGGAATCCTTGCCGATCACCTGATTCTTGGTGTAGCGGTTGTAGCCGCCGCCGAACTTCATCTGATGCGAACCCTTGGAGATGGAAAGACCGAACACTTCGGCAAAATCTTCCGCGCCGTTTGTCCAGGGATCGTTTCCAGGGCCCCATGTGGTGCCGACCGTGCCCCAGCTAATGTCTGGCAGACGGTTACCTACGTCGTTCGAAGCCGCAAAATAGTTGCCAGTGCTCCAGCCTGAGGGCTTGGTGAAGTTGGCGCCGCCGGCAGCAACAGGAATGATCGCGATCTTGTTGCCGTTATAGTTGAACGCGGCCTCAAGGAGCACGTTGGGTGTCAATGTGCCAGTCAACTTAACAACCGCGGCATACGCCGGATTGCTGAAGTTGGAGCCGATGGTCGGATATTTGTCGCCCTGCCACTCGGGAGTGGCTTCGACCGTATCCATCGCGTCGTGGATGTAGTGACCGAAGAGCTGCCACTTATCGTTGAAGTTGTGGTCGATGCGGAAGAGGTCTTCGCGAACGGTTACGGGCAGGTGACCGCCGGTCGGCGTATAAGTGCCGTCCGAGTTCGTCGCAGCAGGAAGGTTCTTGGTGGCGTTGAAGAGCAGCGCATTCGCATCCAGCAGATTGGCTGGAATCGTATTGTTTGGGAAAGGCTTGCCCATCGTCAGGCCATCGGCCTTAAGCTTCGCTGCCAAAGCAGGGTCGGCAACGGTCGGCACGGTCAAAAACGTTGCCGGATTGTAAATCGGGATTGTGTAGTTGAATGTCGCCGCCGATGTGACGATATCCGCGCCAGGAAGGGTCTTGATCGAGTTGGTCGAGACACCGGTTACTTCCCTGCGCCATTCCTCGTTGTAGAAGAAGAAGGTCTTCTTCTTTGCCGAGTTGTAGACGTGAGGAATGAATACCGGGCCGCCCAGGTTGGCGCCGAAGACGTTGTAGCGCAATTCCGACTTCTTGGCCAACTGGCCTTTGTCGTTGTCGAAGTAGTTGTGCGCATCCAGGGCGTCGTTGCGATCAAACTCCCAGGCTCCACCGTGGAACTTGCTGGTGCCGCTCTTGATGGACATGGTGATGGTGCCACCGGAGGCGATGCCATAGTCTGGCGGGAAGTTGCTGGCCAGGACCTGGAACTCGCCCAACGAATCCTGAGAAGGCATGACGGACATCTTGCCGCCGGAACCGCGGTCATACGCCTCGGCGCCGTCAATCATCCAGACGTTGTGCGCCTGGTTGAGGCCGTTGAAGCTGATCGCGTAGCTGGCGGTTACGGAGAACGGGCTATTCATGTCGGGCAGGTTGCCGCTGACGCCCAGGCCGAGTGCGGCCAAGCCAATGACGTTACGGCCATTGGTAGGCAGTTCGGTGATCTGCTGTTCGTTGATCAGGGTGCTGACCACGTTCGAGTCGCTCTGTACAGCCAGAGCATCTGCCTCGACCGTGACAGTCTGCGTTTCAGAACCGACGGTGAGCTTGATGTCCTCGCGGAATGAAGCGGAGATGTTGACCACAACGCCGTTCTGCGAAAAGCCCTCGAAGCCCTTCGCGGTAACGCGCATATTGTAGTTCGCGGGGTTCAGTCCGGCGATTTCGTACAAGCCGGTAGAACCGCTGACGGCAGTCTTGGTAACCCCAGTCGCCGGATCTGTGAGTACGATCTTGGCGCCCGCGACAACCGCTCCTGTTTGATCTGTGACGATACCGGTGACTGCGGAGTTGGCCTGTGCGAATGCTCCCACGCACGCCAACACGAAGAACAACGGTATGAGAAATACTCCGAATCTTGTTACTCTCATGTGACCTTCCTTTTCAAAGTTGTTGCCGTTCCGATTGCTTGCTACAGTCGCATTCCCGTCGGTTACCTATGAAATCCGTACCCCGTTTCAGGAAACTGGCGCATTGATCTGTTGCCTTATCTTGCGCACCACTCTTCGACCACTTCACAGGGACCGAATGGTCCGGAACCGAAAACCGTCTGAGAACACCCTTTGCGTTCTAAAGGCGTTCCAGGATGCTTTTGTGGCGCTGCAGGAAAAAAACCTGCAGGCGCACAGAACCTCCAGACGGAGCTTCACTGCGACCGAGCAATTCAACGCGAGCGGACATGCAATTGTCAACTAGACAATCGATTTCCTTGACGATTTGTCTATCCGACCCGCACTTCTCCCCTGTCTCTTGCCAACTTCTGCGGGCAACAGTCCAGCGTCTCAACGCGCTGGTTCGCGGGACTCCCTTTCGAACTTTCCCCCTCCATCCGAGTTCAACCCTCTTCTGGAAGGCTATTGTTCCCAGTGCTATATCCGGATCCCGAAGCAGCGTCGCACTGCAAGCATTGCTCGCATCTCGGCCCTTCGAAAGGAAACGGTTTCAAGACGCCCATTCTTCAAATACTGCAAATCGTATCGAGTACACCGGTTCATTGAACAACCGGGCGCTACGACCAAGCTGTCGAACGACAGCACTCTTGAACCCGTCAAGAGAAAAACTTTAAGTCAACCTGGGCGCGCTTTCCGCCCTCCGCAGGTCTGTTCAAATACTTCCCGGGTAGCAATGCTCCCCGGCAGGTCGCCGATGATTCCCCGTGTTCCCTGAGCGACTCTCGCGGTCTGATTTCTCCGCAAGACGGTAGATGTTTCACCCAGTTATCCGTGTTTTGGAAGATCCACTGGTTCATCAGCTAAAACGATTGATCTGAATGAGCCAGCTATGCTCCGCCCGCTCACAAAGGCACATTAAAAGCTTCCGGAGGAACAGTTGTCAAGCCCTGTTCTGATAAGACGTGGGCTTTTTCGATCTTCTGCTCAAACGATTAAGTTGAAGGAGAAAACCTGCCCGTGTCCGAGGCCGCGCTCATTACAACCCGCAGCAGGAAGGGTTGTCAAGTTCGATCTTTCAAACGGCCGCTTGCCCCCTCGCTCTTCCCTGCGCCGACTCCTGTAAGCAAAAGATTCCACAATATTTACAACGGCTACAATGGAACATGTTCCGCCCGCGACACTCCGCCTGTGCCCTGGACCCCGATTTGGTTCGAGTGGCTGAGTAAATGAGGAAAAATGAGACGCAAAAGAACTTTCTGACCTTGCACAGGCCACGACGGGTGCAAAGACAACTTGCATATACGCCACACTTAGAGCGAAACCAGAGTTCCTGTGGCCGGGTGAGTTTCGTGCAAGGTCGCCGCTCCCTGGTGGTCGCGTCGACTTTAGGGCAGTGCCTTCGAGATACAGCAATTCTGGTTGCGCTATAACCTATTCGCACAGACGTTTTTTTGGCAAAGGGCGGCGCGGGCCGGTCGTGACGAAAAAGGCACGGGTATCTGATCCCACTCTCAGGTAGCAGGAAATAAGTTGCAGAGACTCGCGTTGAACCTGGAGCTATACCTTCACAAAGATTCGCTTGCGATAGAGAATCGACCCCGGCACAAGGCACAGCGCCAAAAAAGAGACCGAGAAGGAAAAAGCCGCCCACCCGGGGTCGGGGATCCGCGCGAACAGATGCGTGAAGGTCCAGCCGAGTGCATCGGTTTTTTTGCCCTCCGACCAAAAGGGGAGGTTCCCCAGCAGCGAAGGGAGCAGTTCGCTGAACATATAGGCGACGATGGCATTGGATCCAAAGACGAGCCAAGGCAAAGTCCAGCCGGTCCGCCAGCCCTTCATTTCGACCGCCCAATAGACGACCGTCAGCAGAGTCAAAGAGTATCCGGCAGCGACCAGCACATACGAACTCGTCCACATGTTCTTATTGAGGGGAAACCAGATCGACCAGAGATAACCCGTCGCCAGGCAACCGATCGCGGCCGAGACGAGTCCCAGGCCCTTGGTGCGCATTGGCTTTGCCGAGCGCAGCCAGAGGCCGCAGAGCAAGCCGAGCAGCGCGGTTCCCAACGCCGGCAGAGTGCTCAACAGGCCTTCGGGATCGCGCGTATTATGATCTGCCCACCCCAGATACAAGTGGTGCGGCATCAGTAACCTGTCTAGCCACGAGACGAGGTTCTGCGTTTGGTCCATGAAGGGAATGTCGCGACCCGGAAGGCCTGCTCCGGGGACGGGAACCCACCACAGCAGTGCCCAATAGCCGAACAAGGCAATGCCCAGCGCGGCCACCTTGGTCCAAACCCGGCGATCCCACAGATAGAACAGACCGACGATCAAGTAGCACAGGGCAATCCGTTGCAATACGCCATAAATGCGGAGGTAAGATGTGCTGAAGAAGGGGAAGGTGTTGACGATGACTCCCAGCACGAAGAGCGTGGCCGCGCGGCGTACGACATGCCCGGCGAGTTGCACACGGGATGCGCCTTTTGCGAGCCGTGCTTCGAAGGCAAATGCGATCGAGGTACCCACTGCAAACACAAATGTCGGGAAGACCAGGTCGGTGGGCGTCAATCCGTTCCATTGCGCGTGGTTCATGAACTTCCAGGAACCAGGACCGCCGTTGTTGTTGACCATGATCATGAAGGCGATGGTGATGCCGCGCAGCACGTCCAGCGAAAGCATTCGCCTGGCGGGCACAGAGGCCGGATCGGACATACAGCGGTTCTCCCTCGGTATGGATTTGAAAGCCATCTTACCCTACGCGGATGGAGCTGACTTCTCCGAGAGGTTCGAACATTGAGACTTGTGGAGACTTGTGCTCCAGTCTACGCAGGATCGCCTTCCCCCCCGATGCTGCAGTTCCGGACTGGGCCCAGTCCGCATCACTATGATGGAAAGAGTATGGCCGCCAACGAAACGATCACCCGCGCACTGCCTTCGCTGCACGAGTTCTTCGCGCCCGGCGGCTTGTTGGCCAGTTCTGCGCTTCCTTACGAGTACCGGCCCGGCCAGTTGGAGATGGCAAAGGCCGTGGAGAGGGCGTTCAACGAGCGGCGTCATCTGATCGTCGAGGCGGGAACCGGTACAGGAAAAACCCTTGCCTACCTGCTGCCTGCGCTGCGCACGGGTCGACGGGTGATTATTTCCACGGGAACCAAGGCGCTGCAGGACCAGCTCTACTTCCGCGACATTCCCTTTCTGGAGTCGCTGCTGGGGCCGCTGGCCGTCTGCTACATGAAGGGACGCGCCAACTACCTTTGCCGCTACAAGCTGCAGGCCCTGCGTAGCCAACCCATTCTCAGCGGTCTGGAAGAGATCAACCAGTTTACGCAGATCGCCGAGTGGGAAAAGACGACGGAGAGCGGCGACCGGTCGGAGATCGACGGGCTGCCCGAATCAAGCGCGTTGTGGCACAAGCTGGATGCGCGGACCGAGGCCTGCCTGGGGTCGACCTGCCCGGACTATAGCCGCTGCTTCATCACCGAGATGCGGCGCAAGGCGCAGGAATCGGACATCATTATCGTTAACCATCACCTCTTTTTTGCCGACCTTTCGGTGCGGCAAGAGGCGGCGGGCGCTCCGGATGCCGGAATTCTGCCCGAGGCGGCGATGGTGGTCTTCGATGAGGCGCACGAACTGGAAGAGGTTGCCTCCAACTACTTTGGTCTTTCGGTGAGCAATATTCGCTTCGAGGAGCTGGCCCGCGACACGGATGCGGTTCTGCGCGGCAAGGAGGGCGGCGACAAACTGCCCGGGCTGACACAGCAACTGCGCGACCGGGCGCGGCTGTTCTTCTCCGAACTGCCGATGGCGGGAGACGGTCGACAGCCGTTCATGGGACGCGAAGAGTACCTCGAAACCTCTGGCGACCTCTATCTCTCGGTCCGCGCCACCTTGCGGCGCATGGAAGACGAGATCGCGGATATGAAGGGCGTGGACGAAGCGCCGGGAATCCGCAAGCGGGTTGCGCGGCTGCGGACGGAGTTGGAGTTTCTGCTGGAGTCGTCGGCCAACAACATGGTGTATTGGATGGAGCGGCGCGTCTCGGGCGGTCTTCGCCAGCAGGGCCGGACGACTTTTCTGCAGGCTACGCCGATTGACGTCTCGGAGCTGCTGGCCGAACAGGTCTTCCAGGTCATTCCCTCGGTTGTGTTGGCTTCGGCAACGCTCACGGTCGGCGGCGGGTTTCAGCACATCCGCAAGCGGATCGGTCTTGAGGATGCGCGGGAACTGGTGGTGCCATCGCACTTCGACTATGCCAAGCAGGCGTTGCTCTATCTGCCGCCGTCGATGCCCGATCCGCGCGAGCCGGATTTCCCGCAAGCTGCGGCGGAGGTCATCCGCCGCGTGCTGGACGTGACGAAGGGCCGCGCCTTCTGCCTGTTCACCAGCTATAGCCAGATGCGGGATCTCTACGAGAGGCTGCTGCCGGTGTTGGATTTCCCCATCCTGCTGCACGGCACGGCGCCAAGGAAGGCGCTGCTGGAGGAGTTCCGCGCGACGCCGGGAGCTGTGCTGTTTGGGACATCGAGTTTTTGGCAGGGTGTGGATGTGCAGGGCGAATCGCTGAGTTGCGTGATCATCGACAAACTTCCCTTCGCGGTTCCCAGCGATCCGGTGGTGCAGGCCCGCATGAAGGCCATCGAAGAGGGCGGAGGCAAGCCTTTCTTTGACTATCAGGTGCCTTCGGCTGTGCTGACGCTGAAACAGGGATTCGGGCGATTGATCCGGTCGCTGGAAGATCGCGGCGTGCTGGTGCTGCTGGATCCACGCATCAAGCGCCAGCGGTATGGACAGACCTTCCTGGACAGCCTTCCGCCGTACAAGGTGACACAGACGATTACGGATGTGGAGGAGTTCTTCGCGAAGAAGAGCTGAGCGGGGACTTTTGCGCGCGGAAGCAGGCAACGCTGCGGCAAAGCGCAGAAAGGGATGCGAAAAGAGGCGATTTTCTGCCCCTTTACTGCCCTTTTCGGTTCAAAAACGGCTGGGTTTGTTTACCGATTCGTTAAGGGAATAAATAGCATAGATTGTTATTTTTCTTCTATTTATCGATGATTTTAGAACTCAAAAATGGGCATTTTTTTGGGGAGGGGGTCCCCCCCTGCCTTCCGGGCGGGGCAACTCCCGGAGATTTTGAATCGAGCCCCCTTCGAACGGATTGCGCCGATAGATTGAGCGCAATTCACCCTTTGCGTATTGTGGCCCGAGGGGTCGAAATCTTCTGCAAACGCCCGAATTTTCCGTTCTCTGGAAGCAATCTGGTTCCGTTGAATCCCATGTCTGAAAATCCAGACATGGGGCACCCAGTCATACGTTTTTCAGGGGCAAGATCAGAGTGATCTGTCGAGAGCACCGCAATTGTGATGGTATTCGAGTTTATGATCCCACAATTTGCATCTCGCGTAATGTGTCGTGAAGCCCGAATCGAGTATTTTCCTGGGCGACTGAAATCGTAAAGAGCGCTGATCTCTCCTCCCGCAGCTGGGGCGGTCTCTCCAGGCTTGAGGGTGCAAGGCCAAATGTTGAGATTCTCGCCTATCTCTGGATGTTTCTTTACAACTTTGGTCGCTGGTTTGCCGCCCTCATAAAGAACGTCATAAAAATAGTTCCTGTCCAGCCCATTGCGTCCAGAACCAGTACAATCAACTTCGTTTTCGGAAGTATTTGTCATCACAATATTGAGATACACTGGATCGCCGGACTTTACTTCGGCATTACCGGCGCTGAGGCTAATGGTGAATGGCTGAAGTGGCATTTGCGCATATACGATGCAGCAAACGCCAAGGATTAAAATTCCCAGCAGAACTCGAATAGTTCCTTCTATTTCCTTGGTGGATGGCCCCGGTCCCGAGCCCTTGGGGACCGGGGGCACCCTCAACTCGATGAAATGCTCCATGAGACCAGAGCCACCCGCCAACTGCCCTTTGTACTGAATCGTTGCCATACCCCGGTTACGTGTACGGGTTGGGAGTTTGCTGGAACGGGCACGTTATTTTGGCGCTGCGGCCTTCGGCTGAGGAACAACGATGGTGATCGTGTTGGATCTGACCGATACACTCTTTTCGGGGTAGTCCAGATCGCTTTCTCTGCTCACGGTTATCTCGTAGGTGCCCGGCTCGGTCATCGGGTAATCCCATGAAAGGGCCACATAGCGCTCCCAAGATTGACCAGGGTCGATCATAGAAGCCATTGCCCTACAGCGCCCCGATCTTGCATCCGCATCTCTCCTCTTGCGTGCCACCTCGTCTCTCTCTTGCAGAGGACGACCGTTATAGAGAATTGAGATGCGAAATATGCCACGAGTCTCCAAGCAACCATCTTCAAAGATTGCTTCACTCGATGTGTTTGTCTCTACGACGCGCAAATCGTGGAAACTAGGGTTCTCGCTGCCCCCAGGCTGGAACATTGAAATTGTCAGCGAAAACTTCGGCTCTTGCATTTTAGTTGTCTGAGCGCGAAGGACGACTGTTGGCATCGTAAAAAAAAGTACAAGGAAATAGGATATTGGTATTTTCATGTTTACTGCTCCTCTTCATCGTCCGGTTGTGAGGCTAGTGGTAAGTTTACCCAGCATACCGGTAGAGGGGTGGTTAGGCTTACCTTTCTCCCACGACCGCATCTTGCAAAGGAGGCTTGTCTCCGCTGATGGTTTGCCTGTCACCAGCGAGTACGGAAGGGCTGTCACATTGGATTGGGGGCGGCAGAACTCCGATGGAAGAAGCCGCCTGTGTCGATAGGCGGCTGCGGCCGAGCTCATAGGAGAGAGCTGAGCTGGAGGGTGGCCGCGGTCCCGAGCCTTTGGGCACCGGGGATGAAAGGCTCAGCTTTCAGCGGCGACGAACTCGCGATTGGAGTGTCTTCGCGGTGCTTCCCTCCCCGGTCCCCGAAAGCGAGGGACCGGGGGCACCCTTGACTTGGTAACATGCTGCATGAGGCTAGGGCCACCCGCCGCTCTTTGGTCGTTTGGCTACTCCGTAATCGTAATTTTGAGCGGATTAGGGCTTGCGTCGATCATGATATAGTCCTCGACTCCCTTTAGTTCATGCCGGACAACAATGGTGTATGCCCCAGTTCTGCTTAGATCGAAGAGGTTATTTAAGATGAAGAAATTAGACGAGGTTTGACCAGGCTCGAGCGAAAGAACCCTGCGACTAATCGACCGTTTACGTAGATGGTATGTGACTGCGCCCCTCTGTATAACTGGCCCATCGATACGTGGCAGTGTTTTACCTTCTGCATCGAAAACCTGAATGTCATTGCCGGCTTCGGCTTCACCGTCGTCGGGTTTGCTAGCCCAATATTCGCTAACTGCTTGTGTAGACATATTTGTGGTTGAGATATTGACTTTGATCTCGGCACCGACCTTGACTATTTGGCTCGATATCGAGATTGACACTGTGACAGGAGACATTTGCTGTGCAAAGCAAGATGCTTGCAATCCTGCACAAATAGTCAAGATGACAACATAGGATTTCATAATCATCTTTCCTCCGATTCGGGGCTTTACTTACAGCTAGTGCCGTGACCGTGTGAAGTGGTGGTCATCCCAGGTCTCAAAATCGAGACCTGGGGAACCCATAGTTCGAAGTCAAAATACAGAATCACACGGTCACGGTACTCGCTGCAATTGATTTGGGAGTTATCCCTGTGCCTCAAACCGGCTCCGTCTCTGACGAAGTCAATTGATTGTATGTCGTTCCTCCTCCTTTTGAAAAAATGGCGCTCGCTTTGTTCTTCATCCGCACGCCAGCCATGTTACCCAAATTGCGTCGCCCGTAGTGCTCCAATCAACATAATGAGGCCAGGGACACACGCGTGTAACGCTACGTCAGCGTCCGGTAGCGGATGACGCGCCTCGCGTCGAACAAGACCAGCCCTATCGCGGCGGCGAGAAAGACCGCGTTGCTGATGCGCATCGGAATTAGTCCGCCGACCAGCGGGCTTGCAGTAAAGGCGCGAATGCCGTAAGCCAGTGCCCCGCCGGCTGCCAAGCTCAGGACATGCAGTGCGGTCCATCCGGTTTGTCGCGAAATGAACGTGACCAGAACGAGAAAGACTGCGTCGATCGCCAGCATCGCACCCACAGCGGCCCAGCCCCACTTGGGCGGCGTATGCAAAGCGGCCGTGCCCAGCACGAATGCAACGGCTCCTGTAATCCATGGACTCGGCGTCTTACCGTCGGAGTTATTGGGTCTCGACGCCGGAATCAGGAACGCAGACACCATCAGCAATACGCACAGCACTGCCGCACCAAGAAGTTGCGCAGGCGATGCCACGAAATGGTTCTGCTTGAACCCGATGCCGAAGTTCGCCGCTGCACCAAGCACGAACACCAGAGCGACAACCGAATCCCCCACCGGCCCGAGCCACGGCGCTTCAGCGTCGGCCGGAAACAGCGCCTCCACCAGCGCAATCGAAACGCCCATGCTCCAGAACGTGTGAAGGTTGAACATGAACAACGTCCACCACCCTCCGATGCCCAGCGCCGGGATATAGGCAGGGTAAAGAAGGTGCCAGTGCTTGTTCATATAGTCGGGATTGAAGAGCGATTGCGTCACCAGGCCTTCGCCGATCAAGGTATAGGCTGCGCCGAGCATCAACATGGTCGGCCAGCCACGCCCCGTTCTCCGGGCTGTCTCGCGAATCAATATCGCCGCGCCGCCATATGCGGGCGCCAATATGATCAGTACAGGCAGAAGCTTGAGGGGCAGATCTCCCAGCAGATACTCCGCCACCAGCGGAGCCACGAAGAACAGCGTGACTACTGCGAGTATGTTTTTCTTGAGCGCGACCATCGTTCTCTCCTTGCTCCAGGTGGAATTCAACGAACTGCTCGATGTGGAATGGGGCGGCCTGTCGTGGTCAGCCGTGGCGCAGGCAGGCTTGGACCGCCTTATCAAAAAAGGACCGGTGCTCGGGTTTGGGCCGCATCGCCCGGATCTGAGCAGCCGTCTCATCCTCCGGCCAGTGGCTCTCGTCTTCGTGCATCTTGCGGTATCCCTCGGCGATCTCCGGATTTCCAAGCGTGAACTCGTCACCCAGGCGTATCCATCGTGCGAGGAGCGCCCGGCCTTCGGCGCTGTCCGGATGCACCTCGCGGTCGAGCGCGTTCTGAACATCGGCTAACAAGGCCTGCCATCGCGCACCGGAATCTGCCCATTGTTCAGGGGTCATGGTTGCGCGCTGCTCCCGAAGCGCCTTAAAGGCCTCCGGGCTGTAGTACTTCGCTCTCCAGTCAGTGGCTTCTTGCATTTGTATCTCCTTCAAGATGTTTTGGTAGAGGAGCCACTCGGGTTCCGCGGAATCCTGTGCGCGCCGGTGTGCGTGTTCAATGGCCCGCAGGACGCGATCGAGGCCGTCGCGCCGCTCACCGAGCGCCGCTCGCTGCCGCGCCAGTGTGACCGTCATCGGCTCTGCGGCCTGGCCAACCGGGGCGTTCAACAGCGCGGCGATCTCTCGGAGCGAAAGCCCCAGGTAGCGCAGCGCGAGAATCCGCTCAAGGCGGCCGAGATCCTCGTGGCAGTAGAGCCGATAGCCTCGCTCCGAGCGATGCGCGGGGGAGAGCAGCTTAAGCCGGTCGTAGTGATGCAGTGCTCGTACCGTAACGCCGGCTAGGTTTGCGAATTCCTGGATGCGGAAGGTGCTCATGGGTCTCACTTTGGACATTCTTGACCCTGACGCAAGGGGAAGGTCAAGCGTTTTTCGAAAAGGGTTAGGAGAATTTGTCTCCCAGGCGTTGAACTGACTACCCGCCTGGACGCTTGAGGCGGCGTTTGATTGGCGATGGCCTGTTGCCTGCAAGGAGTTCTGCTGGAAGCTGGCAGGGTAATTGCGGGGACGGTGGTTTTGTCGGCTGAATCGCCGTTTGCGCAGCCGCTTGTATGTTGGCGTTCAGGGGCGCGAGGAGGAATTCACGATTCGGCGGAAATGGGCGGAGGATGGCAAAAATTCTGCGGGTTAGGGACTTGGCGGGTTGGCGCGCTTCGCGCTTTGGCGAGTTGGCGAGTTGGCGGAAGGGCCTGAAAATCGAAGGAACGTTCCCTTGTGGACTGAATCGCCGTTTGCGCTGCGCCTGACAGGCGATTGCCGTGGGTTGGACCGGGAGTCCGCTGGGGGGAAAAGAACTAGAATGGCATTTGGGACACTTCCCCGTATTGGACCGAAAAGGCAATCATGTATGAAGTCACCGTGGAGGCCGGTTTTTCCTCCGGTCACTACCTGCGCAACTACCGGGGCAAGTGCGAGAACCCGCACGGGCACAACTACAAGGTCCGCGTCACCCTGGCTGGGGCCGCGCTCGACTCCGCCGGCATGTTGCTGGACTTCAAGCTGCTGAAGCAGGTGATGCGCCCGGTGGTCGACCGGATCGATCACCAGATGCTGAATGATCTGGAGCCGTTCATCGAACTGAACCCCTCGGCGGAGAACCTGGCGCGGTACTTCTATGACCAGACCAATCTGCAGCTGGCGGAGATGACCGAAGGGCGAGTCCGAGTGAAGGATTGCACGATCTGGGAGACGGATACGACGACGGCTACCTACTACGAGTAGGGAACTTCGGGGGTTCTGGGGCGCGGTACAGCTATTTTGAAGTTATGCTTGGCTGAATTTCCGAAATGCAACCGCAGGTCCTTCGACTGCGTTTGCCGCAAAGAACGCGGCAAACTCCGCTCAGGATGACAGCTATTTTGATGCGGACTTTTCTGAAACCTAACTAATTCATCTGCTTGGATTTCGACTGCAAATACTTGTCGAAGGGGATTTCGAAGTAGAAGAGCTCGTTGCCATCGGCGTCGCGCAGCTTGTGCAGGTGCAGTTTGGCGCCTTTGAGAGGGTGGTCAAGCTGGCTGACGTCATAAAAGAGAAAGCCTGCGCGAGTGGTGTGAGGCTCGACCACCAAAGCTCCGTACTCGAAGTTGTTGAAGTCCTGCTCGATCTCCTGATTGCTGGCCTTGGGCTTCAGCTTGATGGAGGGCAAGGGGCCGGGTAGAGAGATTTTTCCGCCCTCCCGTTCTTTGCGCGTCATCAGACGTTCCACGTCTTCCGGTTCGGCAGCTGGGATCTTCTCGCCGGTCTCCGTCATGAACAGGATGCGGGCATCGCGGAGAGAGATGGGCCGGTTGCCGTTATTGGACACGATGAGGCGGACCGGCATGACGCCGTGGCTGAGGTAATCGACACGAAAGATCGCTTCCTTTTCGCGGGTGTCGTAGGGTTCGGCGGCGATGGCCACTTTTTCGTCGGGGTGCGTCTCAACGGCGGCAAAAGAGGAAGCGGGCTGAACGGCGGGCGGCAGGTGATCGCTGGCCCAGGCCGATAGCGGAAGGCACAGTAGAAGAACCGATATGTCTCGCAAGCCTCGCATTGGGTTCGTACTCTTGTCTGTCGTTCTCGTCGCTCTCATTCCTGATCCGCGCGTTTCCGCTTCCCCTCTGTATGATTTACGCAACGGCATTCTTTACGAAAGAGATACCTGTAAAGGTTAGACCGGGAAAGCCCGTTTCTGTCGCTCATGATTCTTTTTTTCTATAATCTCGCGCTGTTCGCAGGCCTTTTGCTGAGCGCGCCGTGGTGGCTGTGGAAGATGGCCACCACGCATAAGTACCGCGAAGGGATGCTGGAACGGCTGGGGCGGACGCCAAATGGACTGTCGGGCCGGGGTGCGCCGCTGCTTTGGGTTCATGCCGTATCTGTCGGGGAGGTTCTGGCGATTAGCCGACTGGTCGCGGAACTGGATGCCGCGCTTCCCACATACAGGGTAGTTGTCTCTACCACCACCCGCACGGGTCAGGCGCTCGCACGGGAGCGGTTTGGCAGGGACCGAGTCTTTTATTGCCCGCTGGATCTTCCCTGGGCGGTACGGGCCTATTTGAGCGCCCTTCAGCCCCGGATGCTGATTCTTGCGGAGACGGAGTTCTGGCCGAATCTGCTGTGCGGCTGCTTTCGCCGGCAGATTCCCGTCGCGGTCGTAAACGCGCGCATCTCGGACCGTTCGTGGCCTCGATATCGGCTGCTGCGGGGATTGTGGAAGCCATTTCTCTGCAGGCTCAGCCTGGTTTTGGCGCAGAGCGAAACGGATGCCGAGCGCTTGCTTGCCCTTGGTTGTGGATTGGAGGCTGTTTCAGTCGCCGGCAATCTTAAATTCGACGTACGCGCGGCCCAGGAGGCGGAGGCGACGCGCCTGTTGAAGCAACTTGGGGCTGGCCTGCGTTTCGTGGTCGCGGGCAGCACGCTGGAGGGCGAAGAAGCGGCTCTGCTTGGGGCTTGGCCGGAGTTGCTGGCTGTCGATTCAAAGCTGGCACTGGTGCTTGCTCCGCGCCACCCGGAACGATTCGAGGCGGTGATCGCTCTTCTGAACAAGTCGAACGATGCCTGGGTCAAGCGCTCGGACTGGCGATTGCATCCGGAGGGTTGGCTCACACCGCTGCAGCCGGGAGCGGTGGTGCTGCTCGATACGATTGGGGAGTTGGCTTCCGTTTACTCACTGGCGGCGGTGGCATTTGTGGGAGGCAGCCTGTTTCCCACCGGCGGTCACAATCCGCTGGAGCCCGCGCAATTCGGGGTTCCCATAGTGATGGGTCCGCACACCCACAACTTCCGGGGCATTGCAGCAACCCTGCTTGCGGCGGAAGGCCTGAAGATTGCCACGGTCGACAACCTGGCTACGATCCTGACGGGACTCTTGAAGGACCGGGAGGGTGCGGAAGCGATGGGGACTCGCGCCCAAGAGGTCTTTCGCACCCAGGCCGGAGCGACAGAGCGGAGCGTTGAAGCCCTACGCGCGCTATTATTCAAGGGAACCAACGGCATCTGAAATGAAATGAGTGCGGCCAAGGTGTTTCGGCCGGATGAGAGCAAGGCCAAGTCAATGGGTCATGGATTGCAGTTCGACGAGATCTGGTCTCGCGGCGACGGAGTAGCGCCGGAGGCAAGGGATCTTGTTTTGCGTTCCGAGCTTCGACGGCTGGTTCGCCGGCCTTGGGACGGCTCCCTCCAACAGGCGAATTCTCTGGGCCTTTGCGGCCTTTTCCCGATGGGCCGAGCGGCGCCGGAGGGTCGGCGATGAGTGAAGAGACCGGCGAGAAGGAACCGCAAAAGAAGCAGGAGCCCAAGGACAGCAAAAAGAAGGACAGCAAAAAGCAGAAGCCGCAACAGGGGAAAGCCGGCTCCAAAGGGTCGAAGTCGAAGAAGCAAAAAATGCCGAAAAAGGGCTTCGATTTTCGTCTTCTGCTGCGTCCGCTCGTGCCTCTTTATAGCCTGGGACTCGCATTTCGCGAATGGGCAATGATCCTAGGGTTGGAGCCCGTTCAGAGTTTGAATTGGCCGGTGATCAGCATTGGAAATTTATCGACCGGCGGTACCGGCAAGACGCCGCTGGTGATCACACTGGCCAAGCAGCTCGCCGCGCGCGGTTGTGACGTGGATATTCTCTCGCGCGGCTACGGGCGCACCAGTCATTCTCCGCTTCGGGTGAATCCCAATGGGACGGTCGAGGATTTTGGGGATGAACCGCTGCTGATTGCACGCGAGGCGATGGTGCCGGTCTATGTGGCCGCGATTCGCCTTGATGCAGGAAAGCTAGCCGAGAGGGAGCTGGAACCGGAGCGCCGGGCAGCGAAAGCGAAGCTCGAACGAGAACAGGCCGCGCTGGAGAAAGCGAAGGCGGAGGCAGAGGCGGAGGCGCTCCAACTGCAGGGTGGCGCGAAACAGCTTGCCCTGGCGAGTGAGTCCGTCCGCGCGGAGCCTCCTTCGACGGCAGAGAGTCGTTTCCATGGGGCTTTTTCGGATGCCCTTGTCCGGCGTGGGGAGCTCGGGGACCCCGTGGAAGAGGTGAAGAAGCCGCGCCATCTTCCTCCCGTGCATCTGCTCGACGATGGTTTTCAGCATCGGCAACTGGCGCGCGCGGTGAATGTTCTGCTGATCAACCGCGAGGATTGGAGCGGGACGCTGCTGCCTTCGGGGAATCTGCGCGAGCCCCACCGAGCCGCTCATCGCGCCTCGGTGATTGCCATTCCTGCGAAGGATATTGAACTGGAAGAGTCGATTCGCGCGTGGGGCTGGCAGGGGCCGATCTGGAAGCTCCGCCGAATCATGGATGTTTCTCCGGTCAAGGGGCCGGTGGCGGCCTTCTGCGGAATCGCCCACCCGGAGCAGTTTTTTGAAGGGCTCAAGAGCGTCAATTTCAATCTGGTGGGCGAATACGCCTTCCCCGATCACTACACCTTTACGCCGGAGATTTTGAAGGAACTGATCTCGGATGCTTGCAGTTGGGGCGCGACGGCACTGCTGACGACGCAAAAAGACATGATGCGACTGGGCAAACTTGCGGAGCTGATTACCGCCAATTTGCCGCTTTTGCCGGTCCGGCTGACCACGGAGATTGAGGATATCGAGTCCGTTCTGGACTGGCTCGAAGATCAACTTACGGGCCACAGCCAGCCGCCTGCCCAGCGGTAGCGGAAACGCCCGAGACGCACCCTCAGGGTATTTGGGTCGGGCTCGTTTCCGAACAGGTGGGTCATGGCTGGAGATCTTGATCAGGCCCTTCCATCGTGTGTCGGCTTCCCACCCATTGCGCAGAAAACGCGCAATGGATGGGGCACGGAGCGGTTGCGCTGGCAGGAAAGACCCATAAGGCCGAGGACATGGGCAATCACATAGCCATTCTCTGGACGACTGGATCGCCGTTTTTGGATTCCTGCGATTGCCCGGCCGAGGGCTTGGATCCGACCCGGACGCCAAGCGTCCCTATGAGAAAATAGGTGCTTGGGAACCCAATCAAAGTTTCGCCTGCTGGTGGTGCGCCTGGGAGCGATGGGTGACATTCTTCATGCCCTGCCGGCAGTGACGGCGCTGCGCCAGATGCACCCTCGATGGATCATCGACTGGGTGGTGGAGCCGCGCTGGAGTGCGCTGCTGTCTGCCGAGACTGGTGGCGGCGGGCGCGATGCTCAGACCCAGCCGGTCGTCGATCGCCTTCACTTTGCGGCCACCAAGGAATGGCGCAAGGCGCCTTTCAGCGGGCGGACGATTCGCGAATTCTGGACGCTGCGCAAGGCGCTCATGGACTCCCGCTACGATGTGGTGGTGGATCTGCAAGGGGCGCTTCGGTCCTCCATTCTGGGGAGTCTGACGGGAAGCCGGCGACGCATAGGGGAAGCGTGTCCGCGCGAGAAGGCTGCGAGCTGGTTTTTTACGGATCCGATTGTGACCTATGGGGCGCATGTGATCGAGCAGGACGTGGAATTGGCCGCGGCTATCGCCGGAGACGAGCTGACGCCTGTCCGGCCATCCCTTCCCTTCGACCCGGTCGCGGAGGAGTGGGCGGAGAGAGCGCTTCCCTCTTCAGGCCGCCCGTTTGTGCTGATCAATCCCGGCGCCGGATGGGGAGCCAAGCGATGGCCGGTAGAACGCTATGCGGGAGTGGCGAAGGGCCTGATCGCCCGGGGTTTTCAGATACTGATCAATACCGGCCCCGGCGAAGAACCGCTGGCCGCGGCCATTTTAGAGGGGGTTGGGGATCAGGCCGGCGCGGTTACCCTGCTCAATTGCAGGCTCGCCGATCTGATTGCGGCGACGCGCCGGGTCGCCCTGGTGATCGCCGGGGACACGGGTCCGTTGCACCTTGCTTGCGCGCTGGGCCGGCCGGTGGTGGGCATCTACGGTCCCACGGACCCCAGCCGCAACGGTCCCTTTGGGACGCCGTTCCAGGTGCTTCGCAACCCGGAGAGCCGGCGCGATCATACCCGCCATGCAGCCCCGGAGGCTGGCCTTTTGACCATCGCGCCGGAAGACGTTCTGCGGGCTGCCGAGGCCCTGCTTTATCCTGAAACCGTTTGCAAAACCGCATCCGAGATTGCCTTATGACCGAGCCGTTCGCATCACCGCAGCCTGACACGAGAGACTCCACGCCCCAACACCCGGACTGGATCGATCGCTGGCAGCGCGTTGCCCGCCGTATCCGTGTACCGCTCGGTTTTGTGGTTGCCGCCCTTTATCTCTACCAGCTCTGGCAGAACGCCCCGCAGCGCGAGGCGGTGGTGGGCAGTCTGGCGCTGGTGTTGCCTGGATTGTGGCTGCGGGCCTACTCCGCCGGATACGTGAAGAAGAACCGCGAACTCACCCGGACCGGTCCTTATGCGCACACGCGCAACCCGCTTTATCTGGGGTCCATGCTGATCGCCGCGGGTTTCGCGGTGGCGCTGCTGAGCTGGCCGATCGCCGCGGTTCTGGCGGTTGGGTTCTTTCTGATCTATGTTCCGGTGATCGCTTCGGAAGAGCGCTTTCTGCGCGGCGCTTTTGCCGGGTTTGACGATTATTGTCGCCAGGTCCCCCGTCTGATTCCGCGCATCACATCCGGCACAGCGCAGTCGGACGCGGGCCGGTTCTCCTTTTCGCTCTATCGGAAGCACCGCGAGTACAATGCAGCTATGGGGACAGCTCTGCTGTATCTCGGACTCCTGCTGCGATCGCTGCTTGTGGCGCTGCTTCATGGGGCTCGTTGAGCCGATTCCGCGTCTAATGAGTGCATTTTGTGTTTTTTGGTCGTACGGTTCGTTGCTGCAGTTGATTTTCCGCAGCAATTTGTGTCAATCAAGGCGCGTGTCTGTTGAGCAGCAAGGAGTACTTCCGATCGTGAATCTTCGAACCGCTGTAGCGTCTCTTTTCTGCGTCTTGTCCCTTGTCGGCATCGCCGACGGACAGGCGATGCCCCCACTGACGCCTCCGCGGCCCGGTTACAGCTTCCCGCAGAAAGAGACCCTGACTTATGCGGTGGACTGGCGGGTCTTTCCTGGCGGGACCGCGGTGATTCACTTTGAAGGCGTGGGCAACCAGGAACGCATCACCGCCAGCGCCGACACGATTGGCGCGATCAACCTTCTCTTCCATGTGAGCGACCATTTTCAGTCGACGTTCGACCGCGAAAAAGGCTGCACGACGGAATTCGAAAAGAAGACCGTCGAGGGACGCCGCCAGATCAGTTCGACACTGAAGATCGATTACAGCCAGTCGAAATCGATTCTCGACGAAAAGAACATGGTTACGGGGCAGTCGAAGCACATGGAGGCCGCGGTTCCGGGATGCCTGACTGACCTGCTGACCGGCGTGTTTTACGCGTCGTCGCAGCCCATGACGGTGGGCAAGGATTTTGTGATTCCAGTGGTGGACCCGGCGCGGAGCCTGCCGGTAATCATGAAGGTCGAAGGACGCGAAGAGATCAAGACGCCGCTGGGAACCTTCAAGACCTTGCGCGTGGAGCCCACCGCGGAAGCAGGCGTGGTGAAGAACCGCGGCAACATCTGGATCTGGTACACGGACGACGAGCGTCACCTGCCAGTGCAGATGCGGGCCCGGCTTTTCTGGGGAACGATCACCTTCCGGCTCACCGGGAACGAATACAAGTAGACCGCTCGGCTTCTGCCGCAAGGCGTCGTGGTTCTTTATAGGAACCTTATGAGCGCGGGTTTACGCTCGTTTCAAGCAAAGAGATCACGCTGTTTCGCGCTGGCGGGGTTTCGGTTGAGAGGTCACCGCTAGCGGCGGTAAGGGCCCTTGAAGCATTTCGATTTTGTTCCTGTGCGTTGTGTTCGACTTTTTGTTCGCCGGCCGAATTTCCGCATAGAGTTTTCTATATATTCGGGTCCTTTATTGGATGCAAGATCAAGCCCCGGCAACGCGTCAGCGCTGCCGGGGCTTGATCTTGGTTGGGGAGTTGCGGAGGAACGGCTTGTGCGCCTTCCCAGGTCTCAAAATCGAGACCTGGGGCACCCTTGGTTCGTACAACTTCAAACCCTTGGTTCGTACAGCTTCAAACCCTTGGTTCGTGCAGCTTCAAACCCTTGGTTCGTGCAACTTCAAAGGGTCAGAGAACTAGGGAGCGGCAACGCAATTCGGTAGCAGCGGCCCGGGTGAAAGCGACATCAGCGTCGTTTCGTCCGGGAAGCTATAGGCGCCGAGGCTTGCCGGCGAAGGTGATTCGAACGCAAACCATGGGAAGAGAGCCATGTTTTGCGGGTGATAGGTGAGCCCCTTGCCTGGAATCGTAGAGACCGGGTTCAGGGAGTCAAGGACCTCCACGACGTCGCCCACTTCAAGGTCATTCTGGCAGTTCCCGCTACCGGAAACGGGATCGACGCTCAGCCACCAGGGTGTCAGATTGTTTCCGAAAGGATCATTGAAGGTCTCGGCCATCTCATGGCTCCAGGCAGTCATGTCCTCGAACCCGAAGAGGAAAAGCCCGGGCGAGAGCCAACTGGCGTAGTTCAGCACATAGAGCCGGGGAAGATTTCCGTTCTTTGGAATTCCGGGCTCGGTGTCATAGGTGTGGTAGCCGATAATGCAGCAATTGTTGATGTTCCCGCCGGAGAACAACACGGTGTTGTCGAAGAGGAAGGTGGACAGATCGTGGGTGGTGATATCGCCCGCCAGCTCGGCGGCTCCTACAGGGGTGCTGCTGTTGAACGGGTAAGTCGCGGGGAAAAGCAGGTTCCCGAAGGTTACGTCGTCGATCGCCACCAACACCGGCTTCCCTGCTGCATCGGCAAAGGAATACCAGGCCGGCTTCCCGCCTGCGGTAAGGAACGGAACGGTGATGGTTCTTGCCTTTCTGAGCGCGGGAACCAAGGTGGTATGCCAGCCTTCTCCGGACTCGCTATGCAGGAAATTGGCAAACTCCGCGCGCAGCATCTGGTCGTTAAACTGGCCTGTGCCGTTGGTATAGATGTTTGGGAGAAATTCGGGGGAGTCAAGAGCGGCTTTGATCACTTTCGCGTCAGGACCGAAGGTCAACGCCACGCTGCCATCCTTCCCCAACAACCGAACGGTAACCGGCACGATCGGAGCCGTAATCCACGAGCTCTGTCCGGATTGTGGCGAGTTCCCGACCATCGTGTACGGCCAGAACGACTGCGGGTTGCCGTTCCCGTCAAACCCGGGAGAATAGAATTCACCATTCCAGGTGAGGATGCTGTCGATGCCCTCGATGCTGGAAGACGCGGCGGGGCGGACTCCACCGTTTTTCGAGGACCCATATCTCTTTAAATCCTCGCTGGGGCGTAGGGGCTTCATGGAGTGCAGGGCGGAAGCGGGCAGTTGTCTATCGGCAATCGCGGTTTGGGACCAGGTGGTCAATGAAGTAGGAGCAGCCAGCAGAATGGCCAGACCGACAAAACGATACTGTTTTCTAAACATCATTCCCTCCTTTGTTTTGATTACGGATCGACTTTCTGGGAGAATTGCCCATCCGCCAACATCAGAGTTGTGGATTCTGGTCGGATAACCAGTTGGTTCGTCGCGACGCCTTGCATTTACTTTTTGGAATTGGAGAATCGGTGTGTCTTTTTGTCTGAAGATCGTCGGAAAGGGGCTGCAAAAACCTACCGCATACTTTTTCGAATGTCAATGAAAGATTTCCGACTTTGCCTGAGTGGGGGGCAGGAAAAGAGACTTTGACTGCAGCCGAAAATGCCCTCTTAAGAGCCCGGAGACGTGGCGATGGGGGAGCCTTCCGGGTTCTGGATGTGGTGTCGCTTGTCGGCTTGATCAATTTTGCTTGAGGGTGTTCAACAAGAAACGACTCAGGGCCTGATCAACGCGCGGTTAGGGAGTTTTTGAAAATGATGCTTCATCCGGCAGTAAGATTGATGAGATAGTTGAAAACTGCAAGCTGGACGCGCGTTTTATCGCACTTGGGAAATCACCGAGAAGGTGAGCCTGAAAACCACGAAAATGCAGGTCCCCTTGGGCTTCGCTCAGGGCAGGCTTTCGACTCGCTTCGCTCGCTCAGGATGACAACGTTTTGGGGTGGATGAACTCCTCAACCCACAAGCAACTGCTGTTTTTAGGATGATGCAGACCGGAACCTCATCGGCTTCCCACCCATTCCGCAGAAAAACGCGGAATGGGTGGGGCACGGAAGTCTACGGCAAAAATGCCCTGGGGACCAGGAACGACGAACGTCACGCCTCGTCAATTTATAGTTATAGCTGGATGCTGACCAGTTTTGGCTCTTCGGGATTCCCGCCGGGGTGACCGCCAGGGCTGGTGGTCAGGGTTTGCGGGGTGCGCCAATGGTCGATGTAGCTGATCTGGTGGACGCAACTGATGGTGCAGTTGGGCGAGCAGGTCTTGGCGGTGACGAACTCGCGCTTGACGTCAGCCGTGGTGTAGTCGGCAATCGGCACGCCGGGGAATCCGCGCTGCTGGGAGCAGTAGTGGACCAGGCCGTTTTCGCAGATGTAGAGATAGCGGGAACCGGCACGGCAGCGCCAGTCATTGGGACGCCCTTCGGCGATGGCAATCTGGAACTGGTTGAAACGCGAGTAGTTGGTCTTCTTCAACTGACGAACCTTGAAGTAGATTTCGGACTCGTGCGGCTGCAAGGGCTTCAACTGGCCGCTGCCGTCGTGAATGATGCCGATGGTGGAGGTGAAACCGAGTCCGACCGCGCGGTTGGCGATGACCAGGGCGTCGTTGGGCTGCTTGATGCCGCCGCCCACCACGGAGTTGATATTCACGTGGAATTCGGCTAGCTCGGCGAGCATCTCCAGCTTTTTGTCGAGCACCTTGAGGCTCTTCATGGAGACTTCATCGGGGGCCAGATTGTCGATGGAGATCTGCATGTGGTCGAGCCCGGCGCGGTTGAGGCGTTCGATGCGTTCGGCGTTGAGGAGATAGCCATTGGTGATCATTCCGGCCATGGCGCCGGTGCGGCGGATGCGGCGGATGACGTCGTCCAATTGGGGATGGGTGAGCGGCTCGCCGCCGGAGATGGTGATGACGCTGGTTCCCAAACGGCCGAGGTGATCGATGCGGCGGATCATCTCGTCGAGCGGCACCGGCTCAGAAATCTTGTCATATTCGTTGCAATAGCCGCAGGAGAGGTTGCAGAATCGCGCAGGCACGATCTGCGCCATCACGGGGTGGCCGGTAAAGGCGAGCGCGCGGCCCACCATCAGCACTTCTCTTACCTTCCGCGTCGCCGCTTTCAAGCGCCCGCGCAGGGTCGATCTCCGGGGAATTGCCATCTTCTCCATTGAAACATACTACGGGGTGAGGGTTCCATGGTCGTTTTGTGGTACCTGTGCGCTTGCATCAGGATGGAGCACGAAAGGCTTTCAGTGGCTCGGTGGCTTTTGTGGCTTCCCACCCTTGCGCGGGATGCTCCCGTTCGGGAAGGCACGGATGAGGCGCAAGGATGGGGCGCGAAGTTGATTTGCAGGTCGGTGTACGGGAGGCGATTTGGCGGGTTCGCCGGTTCGCAAGTTGGCGGGTTCGCTGGTTGTCGGAGCCGCGGGTGGGGATTGTGCTCTCTCAGCCTTTCTCGGGGATGGGCTGGGCGGGGTCGGTTGCGGCTCGGGTGTAGTCTCCGCTCTTGCCGCCGGATTTGGATTCTAGCTGGACATTCCTGATAACAATGGCTTTATCCAGTGCTTTGGTCATGTCGTAGACGGTCAGGGCGGCGACGGAAGCTGCGGTGAGGGCCTCCATCTCTACGCCGGTGGGTCCGGTTGTGGAGGCGGTCGCGGTGATGCGTACCCCTCCCTCGACCACCTCGGCGCGCACGTCCACATGAGAGAGCGATAGCGGGTGGCACATGGGGATCAGATCGGCGGTGCGCTTGGCTGCCTGGATTCCGGCGAAACGGGCCACTTCCAAGGGGTTCCCTTTGGGATTGGCGGGCAGTGCCGCAAGGACCGCCGAAGAGAGCTCAACAAAGGCCGAGGCCGTCGCGGAGCGCCGTGTGGAGTCCTTGGCGCTGACATCGACCATCGAGGCACGGCCGGATTCATCGAAGTGCGAAAGAGTTGAGGGGCTGGACATGGATCTCCTCAGAAAAGCAGAATGCGGACAGTCGCGCCCGCATCCAGATGTCGAGTTTCTTCGGGAACGACCACAAAGCAATTGGAACGGGCCAGAGCGGCCAGGTCCCCTGAGCCCTGGGACGGAACGAGCGCGACGGAGGGAAACCCTTCGTCAGAGGCCGAGAAATCGCAGTAGGCTAGGAGGAAACGGGTAAGGCCCGCCTTGCCGTGCTTTCCGGTGGTGCCGGCGAGCTGTGCGAGCGCGAAACGCGGTCCGCCGGCGCGACCTCCCAGAGCAGCCAGGACCGTGGTCGCAAAAAGCGCGAAAGTCACAGCCGAAGAGACCGGATTGCCGGGCAGGCCGAAGAACGGCAATACCCGCGCTCCGTGGCCTGCTCGCGTGATTTCGCCAAAGACCAACGGTTTGCCGGGCTGGATGCGTACGCCGGTAAAGTGAAAATCCACCCCCGGAGCGGTGCACCAAGGCGGGCCAGCGCGGGTTCGACCAGGTCGAATTTTCCTGCGGAGACACCGCCGGAGATCACCAGGAGGTCTGCGTCCATGGCTTGCGCGAGCGCCGCATCGAGGGCCTCGGCGGTGTCGGCAGCCGTGGGCAGAACCCAGGGGTCTGCGCCCCCCTGGGCGACGAGCGCGGCCAGCATCGGAGCATTGGAATTGCGGATCTGTCCGGGCTTCGGCTGGGAGTCAACGGAGACCAACTCGTCTCCGGTAGCGAGAATGGCTACGCGCGGGCGGGCGAATACATCCAGATGCGGGTAGCCGCAGGTGGCAGCCAGCGCAATCTGTCCGGGGCCGATCAGGGTCCCCGGTTCGAGCAAGACGTTGCCGGCACGGGCTTGCGCGCCCTTGGCGACGATGTTCTCTCCCGCTTCGAGCAGGCGCGGGGGGAGCAGGCGGATGTGCCCTTCGCTCAGCTCCACGTGCTCGATCATGGCCACAGCATCGGCTCCTGCAGGCACGGCAGCGCCGGTCATGATCTCCCAGACTGCCCCGGGGGGTAGTGGACCGGCAGGGGGCTGACCGGCATGGATGGACCCGGCAATGCGCAGGGGCCTGTGCGCCGAGGCTTCCGCCGAACGGCAGGCAAAACCGTCCCGTGTGGCGCGCGCAAAAGGGGGCTGATCCTGATCCGCGAGAAGGGATTGGGCCAGCACGCGACCGGCGGAAGAGTCCAGTGGGAGGTTTTCGGTCGACGGCGGAGTTTTGCGCAAGCGGGCGGCGAATTCGCTGACCTGAGCGGCGGCTTGCGCGTAACTGGGCAGTTCGGTCTTCATGCTTTGGATTGTAAGGGGTCATGGATCGCTCCTGGGCGGCCTATGGATGGGAGACGGTCTCCCACGATTTTTTGGGATGGCTGGGAGAGAGGACAACGCTGAGGGCCGCGGTGATCTCTCCCACCCTCATGGTTCTCCCAATTTGCTCTCAACGATCTCGATATGCGCAGGATGCGCGCCTGTCACAAAGAACAAGGGCGCTACCCAATCGGGAGCGCCCTTGGTATTTCAAAGTGCAAGAGGGTTACTTCTTGGTTTTGGCGGCCTTGAAGCTGGTGTCCTGCTTTTGGTTGGCCTGCGCCAGAATGCCCTTGACATCGCTCGAGAATTGACCTGTGGGAGCCAGTTCGAGGTACTTCTGATAAGCCAGGGTGCAGTCATCGGGCAGAACGATCTTTTGGGTCTTGGGGTCGATGGTAGCTTTGCCGATCAGTCCCTGTCCCTTGAGATAGTACGGAAGCGCCTGCGCCGGATCTGCCTTGATGGCTTCATCCGCCGCTGCGACCTGTGCATCTGCGTTGCCCATCTGCGAGAAGATCACAGCTTCATTCTTCAGGTAGAGGTAGGCCTGGGGAGGATTGATTTTGGCAGCTGCATCATAGGCGGCATTGGCCTCGGCGACCTTGCCGGTGCGGGCGTAGACTTCACCGAGATCGCTGTTGACTGCGCCTTCGGTCTGGGGATTCGGCTTTTTGGAAGCGGTATCCAGATCCAGAGCCTTCTTGCAGGTTGGTTCGGCATCTTCATACTTCTTCAGGCCGATCTGGCCTTTGCACAGCTGCGCCCACAGAACGGAGGCATCCGGCTTGGCAGCGGTGTCCTTGAGCATGAGGGTCTCAACTTCGCCGTACTTGGCAGCCTTGATCTCGTCGACCTTGGCATCGATTTCGGCCTTGGTCGGGGTACCGGTCAGGGCAGCGAGAGCCGCTACGCGGGCGTTGTCGGCATCCTTGATGTCTTGCATTACGACGCGCAGGTCGGAGTTGAGGTTTTTGATGACCTCATTGGCCTTGAGGGCCTCGGAGTTCTTTTTCTTGATCTCGTCCAACTGTTTTTTCTGCTCGGGAGTCATCTTGTCGATGAAATCCTTGCGCGACATGTCGATATCCACCATCACGTCTTGATCGGTCAGGAGGCGGATGTTTTCGATATCGTCCACCATCTTGTCGGCGGGCGTATCGGGGGCGCGATAGATGACGGTGTAGTTGCCGGGTGCGGCTTCGCCCTTGTAGTCGCCGTTGGCGTCCACGGGAAAGGTGTACTTGTTGGTCCGGTTGCCATCGTTCGAGAGGCTGACCGTTCCGTTCGTCGTGGCAACTCCGGTCGGATTGGTCACGTGGCCGTGGATCTTGGCGACCGGCGCGGTGATCTGCGCGAGCGCGGGCAACAAGGCAATAGCGGCCAGGCCCAGCCAAACTGAAATCGTGCGTTTCATGTTCTTCTCCTTGAGGAGCACGCGAGCGAGGTAGATCGCGCACTCGAAAAAATCAATTGGGCGGCGCGCGCTGGGTACAGCAGAACCGCGACTGCCTAAAGTATGGCCCTGCGAATAATTCGCGGGGCGATAACCATTCTTGCACAACCGTGGTGCTCTGACTGCTGGTCCCGGAAAAACTCCAGGCAGAAATCGACGCCAGTCCCTGCCTGCGCGTTTCCCGTCTTATGGTAGTGCGGATGGAGAGGGTCTAGTTGTGGTCCAGATCACACCCTACAATAGAATAAGCATGGCAACCACGATTCGGACGGCAACAGAAGCAGATGTACCGCAGATTCTGAGATTTATTCGCGCTTTGGCGGAGTTTGAACGGGACCCGGGGGCGGTAGAGGCAACGGTCGAGGGCTTGTTGCGGGATGGTTTTGGCCCGCAGCCGATGTATTCCTGCCTGATGGCCGAGGAAGATGGTCGGGCCGCCGGGTTTGCGCTCTACTTTTTCAACTACTCCACCTGGCTGGGACGTCCCGGTCTTTATCTCGAGGATCTGTTTGTGTCGCCGGAGTTCCGCGGACTGGGGATTGGCAAGGCTCTGCTGCAGCGGGTAGCCGCCATCGCGGTGGAGAAGGGCTGCAAGCGCCTGCAGTGGGAAGTTCTGGACTGGAACACCCCGGCGATCGACTTCTATCGCGCCATGGGGGCGGAGTTTCTGGACGAGTGGCGCAATGTGCGCGTGCCTGAGGATGCTCTGAAGCGCCTAGCAGGAGTGGCCGGGTCAGATCTGTCTGCGCGAACCAGCGAAGAGGATGGGCAGGGCTTGCGGCAGGGCGAAGAGGCCCTGCATCCAACCCAGGCTTTAGCCTCCGGGGGAATCCAGTGAAGATTCGCGTCATTGGTGGTGGATTGGCCGGTCCCGAAGCGGCGCTGACTGCGGCTCGGCTGGGATGCGATGTGGATCTGTACGAGATGCGCAAGGAAGAGAACGGTCAAAAGGTTCTGACCCCGGCCCACCAGACGACCGATTTTGGCGAGCTGGTCTGTTCCAACTCCCTGAAGAGCGAGTCGCCCAACACCGCGCCCTGGGTACTGAAGCAGGAGATGCGGCGCTCCGGTAGCGCCCTGCTACGCATGGCCGACGCTTCCGCTGTTCCGGCTGGACATGCGCTGGCGGTTGACCGGGTGGAGTTTTCACGGCTCATCGCCGAGGCGATTGCGGCGGAGCCGCGGATTCGCGTCTTCCGCGAGGAAGTGACCCAGCTTTCGGCTCCCGATCCGGCTGACGAAGGGGCTGCGCAGCATACCATTCTGGCCACTGGCCCGCTTACCTCCGACGCGCTGAGCGCCGAGATCCAGCGGCTCACCGGGTCAGACCAGTTGGCCTTTTACGACTCGATCTCTCCGATTGTCGAGACTGACTCGATCGACATGGAGCGCGTTTATTACGCGGCGCGCTGGGACAAGGGGACCGCCGACTACATCAATTGCCCGATGGATCGGGCCGAGTATGACCGCTTCCTCGATGGGTTATTGGCGGCCGAGCCTGCCGAGACCAAGGAGTGGGAGAAGGCGGACTATTTCGAGGGCTGCCTGCCCATCGAGATTCTTGCTCGCCGTGGACGGGACACGCTGCGCTACGGCCCCATGAAGCCCGTGGGTTTGCGCGATCCCCGCACCGGAAGGACTCCCTGGGCGGTGGTGCAGTTGCGGCAGGAGAATCTGCGCGCCGACAGCTACAACCTGGTGGGTTTTCAGAATCACCTCAAGTTCGGGGAACAAGCGAAGGTCCTGCGGCTGATTCCGGGGCTGGAGAATGCGCGCTTCCTGCGCTACGGCCAGATTCATCGCAACACCTACATCCAGGCTCCGGTGCTGCTGGATGAGAACCTGCGATTGAAGACAGCTCCGTGGCTTTCCTTTGCCGGGCAGCTTTCGGGCGTGGAGGGTTACACCGAGTCCATCGCTACGGGGCTGTTGGCGGGCATCTATGCTGCGCAGTTGAGCCGAGGGGTGGAGGCGGCGCATGCGCCACGGACGAGCGCACTTGGCTCTCTAGTCCACTACATCACACACGCCGATCCCAAGCACTTCCAGCCGACCAATATGACTTTCGATCTGATTGAGCCGCTGGAAGAAGAGGTCCGCAAGAAGGTCCGCGACAAGAAGGAGCGGCACCGGATGCAGTGCGAGCGGTGTCTGGCAGCGTTCGATGGATGGTGGACAGGGATGGGATATGAGCCGGCGATGCAGCCCTTGGTGAATGCTCCCGCAGCGCAATAGGAAGCGATTTCCCGGAGTTTGCCGACTCGTGCTTTCCGAGGCAGTATTCGGCAGAAAAAGGCGCTCAGAATGGTGGGAGATCCAAGGTTCAGAGATCTGGCAGGTTGGCGCGCTGCGCGCCTTGGCAAGTTGGCGAGTTGGCTTTGACAATTGCACGAATGTTCCCTTGAGGCCGGAGGGATCGGACGACTGCCAATCAATACCGCTTGGTAATCGGAGCCGGGGCGGGGCCTACTTTACCGGCCAGCAGCCAATCGAGGACGGTGCGGATATCTTCTTCATGCGCCTGACCGAGGATGCGGGCTACCACTTCTCCCTGCTCATCCAGAATCATGGTGGCGGGAAGGACGTTGCCCAATTTGGCGCTGTCGAGCATGTCCAGATCCGCACCTACCCAAATCTCCAGGGCAAGCTTCTCGCTGTTCTGGTACTGAACGACCTTGCTCCGATCTTTTGATTCGTTGGCAGAGGCGGCGATGAAGCGGATCTTTTTCGGAGCGTAGTCCTGGCTGAGTTTGGAAAGAAGCGGCAGCTCCACTTTGCATGGGCCGCACCAGGTCGCCCAGAAGTTCACGACGGCGATGGACCCGCGCAGTTCGGCGGTGTTGTGCTGATTCCCTGCCAGATCTTTCAGTTCAAGATTGGGCGCGCGCTTGGCATGGACGAGTGGAGACAGAGTGCAGAGTAGCAAAAGCGTGAAGAGACGGGATGCGTTTTTCATGGTCTCCTTTTTCGGCGGGAGAGGAAGATTCTATTGCATTGGCTTCCCACCCATTCCGCAGAAAAACGCGGAATGGATGGGGCACGGTAAGGGGGTTGCCGCTCTAGAAACGGTGAGTCCAACTGGCCAGCCATACGTATTGCGCGAAGGCCGCATCGCCGTGGGTGCCGTAGACGGAGTCTGGATAGCTGGAAGTGCGGTCGCGATGAATGGCCTTGTAGACGCCTGCCGTGAGGATGTTGTTGCCGCGCGAATACTGCGCGCCGGGCCCCACGCTCACTGCGAAGCCGGGTCGGCGGAAGCCGTCGTTGCTGTTGGGGAACAGGTTCTTGGCCGGAACGCCCTCATCGCGAGGACCGACGGTGATGTTGAATCCCTTCACATGCGAGACGGGGAAAGAGAGGCCTGCTTCGAGCAGATATTGATCGGAGATGGCGACGTAGTTATTCAAAGGCTGAGTAGCGCTGAGGGTCGCGCCGCGCTGGATGCCGTTGGTATCGCCCTGTGTGGCGATGTAGTCGCCGTCCGAGTAGAAGGTTAGCGACTTACTGATGCGCTGAAAGCCCATCCACTGCGCCACTCCGCCCCAACCGCCGTTGCCGGGCTGAATAGAATAGTCGACCGGTGCGGTCACCTCGACTGGGGCTCCGGTGCCCGAGATGTTGGTGTTGACGGTGTTCGTCACGTCATCGTTTCCAGTGGGCATCATGAGGCCCAGGCCGACGGAGAAGTTGTTCGTCAGTCCTGGCCGCGGGGAGCGGAACCAGGTGTTGGCCCCGATGATGGTGTCGCCCAGACCGGTTGACGAGTACTTGATGGGGGAGTTCTGACTCTTGCGGGTCGCGAACAGCCAGGGAGCATCGATCTCGAAGCTGATGCGCGGCGTCCATTGGTAGGTCAGGTTGACGGTGACCAGATTGATTTTGTTCTGGACCTGCGTACCAGCCTGAGCGCGGTACTCCTGATACACGTCGCCGACATAGTGCTGGTAGGAGTACTGGTGGCGCTCGCCAATGGTGATCTGGAAGTGGCCGGGAAGCAAGGTGCCTCCTTGTCCTGTGGGAAGTCCGCCCTGCTCGGGAGAACGCGCGAGGATGCAGCCCTGCGCCGACGAGTGCATGGCGGACAAGCTGAGCAGAGTGATGACGACAAAGGACAGGGCCAGGAACCTGGCCGTGTGACGAAGCTGGTTTTGGGAAAGAAGAATTCTGACGGCCTCAAAAGATGGGAACTGCATGTGTTTTTGACCTCGCTTGAAATGGAGAACTGAATTGCACTGTGCGAAGGACGCAAGCCGGCGCTGCGCATCGGGGCGAGGATCACCGCCGGTCCGCATGGCTTGTTTTGCCGATTGCGATTCGCTTTCGTGTCTTGCAGTCAACCTTATCGCGCGCGCGGAGAGTACACATCGACCGATGTGAGGAGGGATCTCTGCTCCTATCGGTGCAGCGAAGAACGCGAAGTTTGTCTGGTGAGAATTCAGAGGATTTTCTTTAGAGCATTTTCGCAAATCGTGTAGACCGGAATTTCATTGGCTTCCCACCCATTCCGCAGAAAGACGCGGAATGGATGGGGCACCGAAGTCTACAGTAAAAGCAAGGATGCTGTAGCCGTTCGCGCGAATCAAAACGAGGTCAATTTGCCCGCTTTGCTGCGATCGAGTTCGACCCGTCTCAAGCCGCGCACGGCGTTGGAAAGATATAGCGCGTCAGCATGGAGCAGGTCATCGGCAAACAGGAGACGGGTTTCTATCTCCCGACGCGATTCGAGCAGGTAGCGCCGCTGCACGCCCGGGAGCAGTCCACACTCGACGGGCGGGGTAGACCAGCGGCCGTCTTTCACCACAAACACATTGGCGATGGCGCTTTCGGTCAACTCACCCTTCTTGTTGAAAAAGAGCACGTCGTCGAAGCCGGCCTCGCGAGCCGCGTTCCATGCTGTTGTATAGAGCGGGCGGTGGGTTGTCTTGTGGAACAACATCGGATCGCGGGAGTCGGTGGTTTGCGCGGAGAGGCAGACCCGCAACGGGCGAGGGTTGCTGCCAGAATCCGGCGGCAAGGATTCGCTCGACAGCGTCCATCTTCCGCCGCGATGCAGGAGCAGGCGCACCTTGCGCGGGCCTGCGGCGGCAAATCCCAGGGGCAGGTTCAGCAAGGCGGAGCGCGTCTCTGCGCGATTGCAGGGGAAATCGAAGTAGTGCGCGGAGTCCTCGAGACGGTCGAGATGGAGGTCCAACAAGGGATAGTCGTGCTGCCATAGGAGCGTCTCAATGAGCGAGAAATCCTCCGAAGCGGGAAGGAACGCCTGTGCCGTTCCACCAGCAAGAAAGGCTGCCTTGAGAGCGCATTCTTCAAATTCCTCGGCGGCATTGGAATCGATGACGATCCCGCTTCCAACGCCCATCTTTCCCTGCCAGAGGCGCGGTTGCGCGTTGCATGGCTCGGCAAGCTCCAATTCAAGCGTGCGAATGGCGACACTGAAGACGGTCTCTTCGGAGGAAAAGAAACCGATGGCCCCGGTGTAGGTTCCTCTTGGCTCGGCTTCCAACTCGACAATCCGCTGCATGGCCCGCACCTTGGGCGCACCGGTGATGGAACCGCACGGGAACAGGGCGCGGAAGATCTGCTGGAATGTGACTGCGGGGCGCAATTCGCCGGTGATCTTCGAAGTCATCTGCCACAAGGTGGGGTAGCGCTCGACGGCAAAGAGATCGTCGACTTTCACACTGCCGTAGGTGCAAATCCGGCCGAGGTCGTTTCGGATCAGGTCGACGATCATCAGATTCTCGGCGCGATTCTTGGTGTCGTTTTGCAGCCACTCCGCCTGGGCGCGATCTTCGTGGGTTGTTCGTCCCCGGCGGGCGGTGCCTTTCATGGGTTGCGTGGAGATTTGGCGTGCGCCTGCCTCCGCTTTGGAGCCGGACAAGCGAAAGAAGAGTTCCGGCGAGAAGGAGAGGATTTGCCGCCCGTCCCGGGTATGCAGAAATGCCGAATAGTCCACCGGCTGGCGAGCTGCCAAGCGAGAATAGAGGGCCGCGGTGCTTCCCGTGGCCTGCACGCTCAAGGGCGTGGTGAAGTTGAGTTGATAGACCTCGCCGGCACGAATGGCCCGATGGATGGTTTCGACGGTCTCTTCATATTGAGCTTCGGTCAGCGCAAAGCTGGCATTGAGCGAGTCTTCGACGCCGCCTGCAGGCTCTATCGATCCGCCTTTTGAATCGTGTGATTGGCCTCCCGCCCTTTCCTCAGAAAGCGTGGAAAGGATGGGGCACGGGTCGCCCGTGTTTCCGGGCTGGGTCAATAAGTGGCAAGGGGAAGAGATTGCGGCGGGGATGTGACCCACAAATGCCCCGCAGCGATGGTCGAAAAGGAAAGGGCGTCGATAGATTCCGAACCATGCGAGCGGCTCGCCGGTGCGGACGCGAATCTGCGGTGTGGTGGGCTCAAAGAAGGCTCCGCACTCGTAGGCGAAATGGCCGGCAGCGAATAGCCCGTTGGCGACGGCTTCCTCGATGGCGTCAAAAAGTGGCGGAATCTCGTAGGGGGAATAGGCTTCAACAATCCGCAAGGGGTCGGCGAAGAGGCGCGAATAGGGATGTTCGAGGGAGGGGCGGGAGGTGTGGAGAAGGACTGAGCCCGGGGCATTCTCTACCCACGCCAGAACTGCAAGGGGGAGAGAATGCCATGGATTCATCAAGCTTTTGAAGGCACGGTGCTTACTTTACGGTCAGCGCCAGGGTGGTGGGAGGGTTCGTGATCGCCGTGATGCCGTTGCTGGATTGGCCAACCACGTTGACCGTATACGTTCCTGCCGGGGTGGCGGGATTCGGAATCGGACCATGGTTCAGATAGCCGTAGCGGGGGTTGCATGCGGTTGTGCCGAGCAGCGTTACCAATCCCACCAAGGTGAGCAGCGAGACGCGACTGAGCCAACGGCGGCGCCGTCCTCCCCAGGCCAGGCCCATCAGGCCCAGCGCGCTGGGAAGGAGAATCGCCAAAGCGGTGGGGTTGGCCGTGGAATGGGGTGCATTTTGGGCCGAAGTGCTGGACGCCTTTTGCGTCTGGATGACCATCGTGCTGGTCAAGGCAGCCGTTGCGTTGGGAAGGATCTCCACATTCTCCGGCGTAAAGGTGCAGGAAGCCTGGTCGGGCAGGCCCGAGCAGGAGAGTGTCACAAACATGGGGGCGGTCAGGGCCGAAGCGTTCTCTGGGGTGACCGAGACCACGATGTTTCCCGACTCGCCAGCCGTCAGCGTAATTGAAGCTGGGGCCACGGTCGTCACGAACGCGGGAGTGGTGGAAGCCAGCGCATGGACCGCGGCTGGGCGGGAAGACGAACTTTGGTGGGTTTCGTCCCCCACATAGACCGCCCGCAGGGTGTGATCGCCAGCGAGAAGGGGGAGCACCGCTTTTGCCTGTCCCTGAGCGTCCAGGATCACGCCCGCGACCTGCTGGCCGTGATCATTGAAGGCCACGGAGCCGGAGGCCGGAAGGCCATCGTCGCCGGTGACCGCAACCGTCAGGACTGCCTGGGTGCGTCCGCCCTGATCGCGGGTCTCCGCGGACAGCGTGGTCTGCGTGGGAAGGCTCTCGGAACCCTCCGCGGCCCATGCCAGCGCGGGCATCGCCAGCGCGATACCCAGTCCTGCAACCAACTCAAGCCGCAGACCGCGGCGGTTCATCCCTCTCACTTGCACCTGCTCCAAATCTCAAAGAAAATCGTGCTTCGCCCGGTTGCCGCAGCGTAGACCCCTATTGTATCCGGCAGAGCCCGGGGGAAGCCATTCCTGCCTTTGCTTTGGACGCAGGAGGGGGCAGAAGGACGCGGTTGGCAGAGAAAATGAGCGCTCGGGCAGGTGTGCAACCCCAGGGGTGGGCAATCGCGCTATGCTCAGGGGTTGGGTGCTCCACCCTTCCAGGTTTGAATTCATTTTCCGGAGGTGAATTCCAATGTCGTCAATCGCTTCCCGCCCCCAGCTTGCCCATCTGACGGCCGCGCTCGACGAGTTGCGCGCCAAGGGAACCCATTTCAAGTTGCGCATACTGGACGACCAGCAGGCCCCGGTTTGCCATTACGACGGCAGGCAGGTAATCAACCTGGCCAGCAATAATTATCTGGGCCTGGCCAACCATCCCAAATTGATCGAAGCCGCGGTTGCCGCGACGCACGCCTTCGGGGTGGGTTCGGGAGCGGTGCGCACCATCGCCGGGACGATGCGCATTCACATGGACCTGGAAGAGAAGATCGCCCGGTTCAAGAATGTGGAAGCTTGCGTGGTCTTCCAAAGCGGTTTCACGGCCAATGCCGGGACGGTCAGCTCGATTCTAGGCAAAGACGATTTCATCCTGTCGGACGAACTGAACCACGCCAGCATCATCGATGGAGCGCGGCTGTCGCGGGCGAAGGTGAAAGTCTTCCGGCATAAGGATGTGGACCACTGCGAGGAACTGTTACAGGAAGTGGCGAAAGAGCCGGGGCGGAAGCTGGTGATTACCGACGGCGTCTTCTCGATGGATGGGGATATCGGGCCGGTAGACAAGCTGGCCGCGCTGGCCGAGAAGTATGGCGCCATCATGATGGTGGACGACGCCCACGCCTCGGGGGTGCTGGGCCGCAACGGGCGCGGGTCTGTGGACCATTTTGGCGCGCATGGCAAGGTTGACGTGCAGGTGGGCACGCTCAGCAAGGCCATCGGCGCGCTGGGCGGATACGTCTGCGGCAGCAAGGATCTGATCGACTATCTCTATCACCGGGCGCGGCCGTTTCTGTTTTCGACTTCACACCCGCCGTCGGTCACGGCTAGCTGCATTGCCGCCTTCGACATTCTGGAGCAGGAGCCGGAGCGGATCGAGCGGCTGTGGGCGAATACCCGGTATTTTCAGGGGGAGCTGAAGCGGGTGGGCTTCAATATCGGCGGGGTGAACACTCCAGCGACGGAGACTCCCATTACGCCGATCATTGTGGGCGAAGGACGGGCGGCGATGGAGTTTTCGCGAGCACTGTTCGACGAGGGAGTGATGGCTACGGGGATCGGGTTCCCTACGGTGCCCGAGGGCAAGGCCCGCATCCGCGCGATCCTGACGAGTGAGCATACAAAGGAGCATTTGGATCGTGCGCTGGAAACGTTTGAGCGGGTGGCAAAGCGGTTGGGAGTTTTGAGTTAGAGGGCCGGGATTGGGGGTCAGAAGCGTCTGTTTCCTATTGACCGGAAACGGGGTTAGAATGCGTTCAACGGCATCGCGCGAAAGAAGCCTGCATGACGGCAAGCGCCTGGAACTGGTTGTTGACAATCTCGGGAACTTTGGCAAGCATCGCCGGAGTTGTCTTCAGTTGCATGGCATGGGTGCAGGCCAAGGGCGCCAAGAAGGCAGCGGAGAGGGCAAGCAACGCGGTGAGAGCCCGAGACACGGCTCGCGAATTCGCAAAACTGGCTTCGGATGCCAAAGATTTGTTAACAGCAGTATACGGACGGCAAAAAGACACAGCAATCGCGGCAGCAGAGGATTTGACCCACTTGCTAACGACAGCCGTGGCACGACGAGCATCTTATCTGCCGAGCGACTTTAACGCCCAGCTCTGCATCAGGAACTTGCAAAGCATCAGTTTGTCCCTTGGAACCGAGGGCTTCGCAGATGAACGGCGAAAGAAGAAGCGGCTTCTTGACCGCTGCCATCAGATCCACAAAGATCTCTGCGGAATTGCTGGAGTGGTGGAACGATACACGGAGGAGAAAGAACGATGAACACCCAAATCGAGTTTGCCGAATCCGTGACGCTTGTCCGCAAACTAATCGACCGGACACGGGAAGGCAAGCTTTCTTGGCAAATTGCTGAGCCATCCCTTGGGTTCTGTGGCGTCGACAAAACGTCCAATGAGTCAGATCTTGCGTTTCGCTTCGCGACGCAGCTCGCTTCGGGCCAATATGCTGTGGTCGGCCAGAGCGAAGACGGTTTTTTGGGCTTTTCATTGATCGAGCATGACCCTAGATGGCAGGACACCTCCGTTTTGCCGGCAATCTCAGGGCCTCCCTTGCCTGGAGATCGGATCGTACTCAGGGTATTGATCGAGAAAGACCCTTCCTACGGCTTCGATACCCAGGAGGAAAGCGATCTTTCCAAACTACTTGTGAATTTGCATGAACTTGCTCGGCGGTCTTCCTACCAGATAGACGCAAGCGTTGGAAAAGCAATCAGCTATCTCGACCAGTTGGCGGGATAACCATAGAATGATCGCTCACCTGCGCGGCACACTCCTTTATAAGCAACCCGGCCAAGCCATTGTTGAGGCGGGCGGGGTGGGATACGACGTCACCATTTCGGTGCCTACCTTCACGGCGTTGCCTTCGGTGGGAAAAGAAGCCTCGCTGCACATCTACACCAAGGTCGCGGAGGACCAGATTGCGCTTTTCGGGTTTCTGGAGCGCGAAGAGAAGCGGCTCTTCGAACGGCTGATCACGGTCACCGGCGTGGGTCCGAAGCTGGCGATCGGAATGCTGAGCGGTCTGTCGGCCGAGCGTACAGTGCAGGCGATTCGCGGGCAGGATCACGCGCAACTCACGCGCATCCCCGGTGTGGGGAAAAAACTGGCCGAGCGGCTGGTGGTGGAACTGAAGGACAAGCTCGACGATTTTGCCGCCCCACCCGCGGCGGTTTCGTCCGTGCATGGACCCGCCGCGGAAGATGTCCTTTCCGCGCTGGTCAATCTTGGTTACCAGCGGGCCGCCGCCGAGAAAGCCATTCAGCAGGCTGCGGCAAAGGATCCGTCGCTGGCCGCCGACTTCGACCTGCTCTTCCGCGGCGCTTTGAAAGTGATCCGATAATCGAGCCGGCCGCGGCGGTGGGTGCAACGGGCATTTCGCCAATTTGGACCCATCTCCCGCTCTTCAGAACATATCTTTGAACTCTGTATCAAACGGCTCTAGAAGTTTTCCACAGCGCGTGCTACGGTGGTGGAAGGTCGCTGAGTGGGCGCAAAACCACTCGTCAAGGATCTTCCCCGTATGAGCATCGATGTAACCGCAACTTTCCCTGAAGTCGTTCTGCCGGGTCCAGTCAGTTCCGTTGCCGTGGCCCCTGAATCGCCCAAAACATCTTTCACCGCAGCGGTAGCTGCCGGCAAGCAAGTCCGAATGGGACGCGCAGTGTCTGTAAGCGCGGGCATCAACTGGCTGACCTTTCTGGTGCTGATCGCCTTCCACGCCGGCGCGATCGCGGCCTTCTTCTTTTTCAGCTGGCAGCGGCTGGTGGTGCTGCTGGTGCTGCACGTTCTGGCGGTGAACGTGGGCATCGGCATGTGCTATCACCGGCTGCTTACCCATCGCGGCTACCAGGTGCCCAAATGGCTGGAATATGCGATGACCGTCTTTTCCACGCTGTCACTGGAAGGCGGACCCATCTTCTGGGTCGCGACCCATCGCATTCATCATCAGCACAGCGACCATGAAGGCGACCCCCACACGCCTCGCGAGGGCGGTTGGTGGGCCCACATCGGATGGCTGGTCTGGGGCAATACCCTTCATGCCCAAACCGAAGTGCTTTCTCGTTATGTTCCGGACCTGGTCAAAGACCGCTTCCATCGCTGGATCAGCAAGTTCCACTGGATTCCGCTGGTCGCCTGCGGGGCGCTGCTCTTCGGTCTGGGCTGGCTGACAGGTGGACCGCGCAACGCGGTGGGCATGTTGCTCTGGGGTGCGTTCCTGCGGGTGACGCTGGGGCTGCACGCCACCTGGCTGGTCAACTCGGCCACCCATATGTGGGGGAGTCGGCGATTCAAGACCCGCGACGACTCGCGCAACAACTGGTGGGTTGCGCTGCTGAGCGGCGGAGAAGGCTGGCATAACAATCATCATGCCAACCCGGTGTCAGCCCGCCACGGCCTGCGCTGGTATGAGGTCGACCCCAATTTCTATGGGATCTGGCTGCTTTCGGTGGTCGGTCTGGCTCGCAAGATCCGCGTCTTTCGCATTAAAAGCAACGACCTGACGGGGGTAGACAACCGTTGATCGGCTGGCTGTCACCCGTTTCTGGCTTGGGCTCGTTCTTCTTTGACGGATCCATCGGCAGGATGGGAGAACGCAACCGCTTCAGGTGCACCGCGACGAGAAGAGATGCGCGGCGGCGGGAGACTCAGTGACAGCATTTTCGATTTAACTGCTTACAGGCGAGATTGAGTTCTGTGGCCTCCCACCCTTTTCACAAAAAGCGTGAAAAGGATGGGGCACCCAAGTATTACACCCAAGTATTGCACCCAGGTATTGCACCCAAGTATTGTTCATGCTTAACAGCCTGTGGTGAAAGTCCAATATGCCGAGAACCACCCCTCAGGGCCTAAAGGCCACATTCATTTCATGTCATTTACGGCACGACTAAAGTCGTGGCCTTTCAAAGCTCGACTTTAATCACAGGCTGTTAAGAGGAAAGCACCTTACAGGGCTCTGCCCGCTGCCGTGCCGGACGCCCAGGCCCACTGGAAGTTGAACCCGCCCAGGTGGCCGGTCACGTCCACGACTTCTCCAATGAAGAATAAGCCGGGAACAGCGCGCGCCTCCAGAGTGCGGGCCTGCAGGTCATCCGTGTTCACGCCTCCGGCGGTCACCTCCGCCTTTTGAAAGCCCTCGGTGCCTACCGGGTGAAGCACAAAATGGTGCAGTTCCCTCTCGCAGCCTTCCAGAGCGGCATTCGACCATCCCTTCGGCCCGGCGACCTCCGCCAGATGGTTTGCCAATCGGGCGGGAAACACTGCGCGCAGAACCTGCTTCAGCGCGGCCTCATCGCGTCGCGCCCTAGGATCGAGGAGGGGGGCAAGCAAGTTTGTCGCATCCGGCGCCAGATCCATGCACAGTTCCTCACCCGGTCGCCAGTAGGAAGAGGCCTGCAGAATGGCGGGGCCACTGAGGCCGCGATGGGTCACCAGCATGGCTTCTCGGAACTTTGCTTTGCCGCGCGCCTTGTTGCCGGCTTCCGCGACCACCTCGGCGGCCACCCCGGCCAGATCTGCCCATCTCGCCTCCTGGCCGCCCAGAAGGAGCGGCACCAGGCCGGGGCGCGGTTCCACGACACGCAGACCAAACTGGCGGGCAAGATCGTAGCCGAAACCGCTGGCACCCATCTTGGGGATGGAAAGGCCGCCGGTCGCAACCACCAGTGCGGAGGCTGCAAACTCCCCTTTGGACGTCTCGATTTGAAACCCGCCAACGGCTGAGGCAGCGACGGTCCGGACCCGGGTGTCGAGCAGCAACTCCACGCTTCCCGGTCCGAGCTGGCACTCGGCGAGCAGCATATCGAGGATCTGCCGGGAAGACTGGTCGCAGAAGAGCTGACCCAGCGTTTTTTCGTGCCAGGCGATTCCGTAGCGGTCAACCAATTCAACAAACTGGCGGGGCTGAAAGAGCGCCAGGGCCGACTTGGCAAAGTGTTTGTTTTCAGAGAGGAAGTTGCTGGGGCCGCAATGGATGTTGGTGAAATTGCAGCGGCCACCACCGGAGATGAGGATCTTTTTCCCGGGCTGGGCGTTGTGATCCAGGAGCAAAACCCGCCGGCCACGCTGAGCAGCCACCGACGCGCACATCAAACCTGCGGCCCCGGCTCCCAAGATGAGGACATCGAACTGACGAGGGGCTGGGGACATGGCTTGTTCTCAGCATAGCCCCCGCGAACGAGAGATACCCCCGGCCTCCCCTCCGGAGTGGGAAGTCCGGAGGGATGGGACGGGGGTAGGAAGAAGAAAAATGCGCTCGGCCCGGATGCCGGTCTATTCGTGCGCGCCGTGCTTCTTGAGGAAGCTGGCAATCGCGTCGTCGTTTCCCGCCAAGGCATAGCTCAATGCCCGTTTGCCTTGCTGGTCCACGAAGTTTACGTCCGCGCCCCTCTGCACCAACAGTTCCACCATGCTTTGGAACTGCATGCTAACGGCGGCGCCCAGGATCGAATCTTTATAGGCGTCGACGGCGTTGATGTCGGCACCTTTGTCGAGGAGCAACTTCGCGTCCTCTTTCTGGTTCCGCAAGACGGCGAATAACAAAGGAGTTGCGCCGCTGGACGCCATGATTTTCACATCCGCGCCCTTGGCCACCAAAAGCGCCACCATCTCCTTGTGGTGCACGGAGAACATGGCAAGATCGAGCGGGGCATAACCGTTTTGGTTGTCCTGAGCGTTGAGGCCCTTGGCATCGAGCAGAATCACGGGATCGACGTGATTCGACAGGGAGAAGATCGCGCCGTATTCAGCAGGGACATAGGGGGCGTAGTGGTTTTTGGCATTGATGTCGGCCCCTGCGTCAAGCAGGATCTGGGCTGCGGCCACTTCACCGTGGAGGGCGGCTACGTGCAAAGGGGTGTTGCCTTTGCCGTCGAGACTGGAAACGAGCTTGGGGTCACTTGCGATCAGCTCTTTGAGCTTTTTGACGTCGCCCTTGCGAGCGGCATCGTGAATGGGCCCGGCGAAGGCGAGGGTGGCGCAAGCAAGGGCAGCAAGGAGGACAACAGCGGGGCGAAAGGAGCGAGCGAGGGAGGAACGGCGAGCGGTTGAATACGTTTTCATAAGGTCTCCGGTTACGCCATGAATTTTATCCCAACCCGGCATCAAGTGTAACGAGCGAGCAGCCCGCATCCAGGGCAATCGCACTTCAAGATGCTGAGCGATTATGCCTTGAAAGGGCATGGATTTCGTCGTGCGGAAGCTGGCGAAAGAGAGACTAGAGCATTTTCACGAGTAGTGTAGACCGGAAATTCATGGGCTTCCCACCCATTCCGCAGAAAAGCGCGGAATGGATGGGGCACCGAAGTCTGCGGTAAATGCAAAGATGCACTGGGCTATACCGGCTGGGGAAAATGGCTGTATTTCGCCAAGAATTCTGAAATACGCCCCTCGGGGGCTAAAGCCAACGCTGATTTGATTGGCCTTATCGGCATGGCTAAAGCCATGCCCCTTCAAAACAGAGGGAAAAATCGAGTTTTTCCGCAGGCTGTAAAGCCCCGCCCTTTCAGAACTGAGGGCAAAATCGAGTTTTCCGCAGCATGTGAAGGCCCGTGCTTTCTCCGGAACAGCCCTCTGCTGCAATTGCGCCTAAGCGGTTGTCTGGCGACCAAATTGCCTGGCTTCACCGCTCCTGAGCTGGGGAGCGGGCGGATTCAAGGGAGGGATTGAACGCTCCATCCGGTAAACTGACGGGAACCTGTACTCCGTACAAGGAGCCCCGCCTGTGTCCTTTTTGAGCTCACATCTCTACGCCATTGTTCTTCTTGTGATCGTGGTGATGCTTTTATCGGTTGCCCTGTTCCGCACTTCGCTGGTGAAGACCAAGGCCGATTATCTGGTTGCCGGGCGCTCTCTGCCCGCTTTTGTCCTGGTGCTCACGCTGCTGACTTCGTGGATCGGCGCCGGCTCTCTCTTTGCCGGGGCGGAGAACGCCTACAAGAATGGCTTTGCCGCACTGTGGCAACCGGCCGGCGGCTGGCTGGGACTGCTGCTGATCTATTTCATCGCGCCACGTGCGCGGAAGTTCGCGCAATTTACCCTGCCCGACCTGCTCGAGGCCCGGTACAACCAGACGGCGCGGGTTCTGGGAACATTCGCGATCCTTTTCGCCTATGTGGGTATTACCAGCTATCAGTTCAAAGGCGGCGGAGACGTGCTGCACCTGATCTTCCCGGATACGATTACGCCGATGCTGGGGACGTATATCATCGCTTCGTTCGTCATCCTGACGACGGCGATGGCCGGGATGTCGTCGGTGGCCTATATGGATGTGGCTATCGGATCGCTGGTCACGGTCATTTGCGTGATTGCGGCCCCGATGCTTTTCTTCCAGGCCGGAGGCTGGCCGGGTCTTCATGCTGCGCTACCGCCCGAATACTTTCAGGTATTGGGCAACTACCGTCTGGGGCCGGACCATGTACGGCAGAGCGTGGGCATGGGCGTGGTGCGGGGACTGGAGTTTCTGGTTCCCACGATGCTGCTGATGCTGGGCAATCAGGTGATGTATCAGAAGTTCTTCTCGGCCCGGAGCGAGAAGGACGCGCGGGTTTCCGTGATCGGCTGGATTTTGGGCACGCTGCTGCTGGAGACGCTGATTGTGGCGATCGCGGTCTTCGGCCGGGCGCTCTACCCGACCGGGGAGGTTGCCTTGCACCCCCGCGAGATCATTCCTTACACGGCGCGCCATGGACTGCCGGCAGTGATGGGGGCCTTGCTGCTGGGAGCGGTCTTCGCCAAGGTGATTTCCACAGCGTCGAACTACCTTTTCTCGCCTGCGACCAACCTGGTGAACGACGTGTTCGTGCGCTACATGGCCCCGCAGGCTTCCAACAAGCGGGTTCTGATTGTTTCCCGGCTGGCGGTGGTGCTTCTCGGCTGCTGGGCGCTTTATCAGGCTGTTTACGCGGAGAGCATCCTGCAGAAGATGCTTTGGGCTTATACCATCTACTCGGCCGCGCTCACTCCGGTGGTGCTGGCGGCGTTCTACTCGAAGCGCGTGACGGCTTGGGGGGCGGTCGCGGCCATCGGGAGCGGTACGGTGGTAACGCTGGCTTGGGACCTTCCGGGGGTGCGAAGCTGCTTTCCGGACCTACTGGCACAGCGGGACGCCATCTTTCCGGCGCTCGCCGCGGCCCTGCTAGCCATGGTGATTGTGAGCGGGTTCACGACCAAGCCGACGGCGAAGCAATTGGCGCAGTTCTCCAATTGAGGCGGAAGGAGCGAGAGGATTTTGGAAATGGTGTCGACCGGGATCTCATGGGCCTCCCACCCATTCCGCAGAAAACGCGGAATGGATGGGGCACGGAAGTGTTTGGAGCGAGACCGGAGTCCCTGTGGCCCGGTGAGTTTTGCGCGGAGCCGTCGACTTTGTTGCAGTGCCTTCGGGATACACCCACTCTGATTTCGCACTAAGCAAAATGCTTTAGATCCATTGCACGCTGAGGGGCTTCCGAGGTGGGACCAGTTTATACGAGTACTTGTGCTCTCCGAGCATGAGGCCGCCGCAGACAACATACCCCTCTGGAACCGCTAAGGCTTGACGGAGCGGGGCGTGGGCTTCTGCTACGCGGGTCAGGTAACCGGCCCAGCAGATGCCCAGACCGCGTGTCTCTGCAGCCAGTTCAAGATAGGTCAGGGCAATGGCGCAGTCCTGCTTTCCCCAGCCATAGTCGGCCGGAGCGCAGGCCACGAGGACCGTTGGCGCGCCACGCAAGATAAAGTCGTATCCGGCGTCCCATTGCTCCGACATGGCAGCAGGGATGCCCGAGGCGCGCAGCCAGTTCATCGCTTCGGCAGACAATGCGCGGACGCTTGCCCCACCTTCTACGACGATCCAATGGAGTTTCTGGGAGTTGGATGCTGTTGGAGCGCGGTGAGCTACTTCCAGAAGCGCTTCCAGTGTCTTTCGGTCGACGGGCGGATCCTTGAATTCGCGCACAGAGCGTCGGCTCATCAGGAAATCGTCCATCACCTTTGGAGCGGGGAGTTTTCTGGAGGCGCGCAAGAACGCTTCTTGTGGCAGGCCGGCGTGCGTGAGTGCGCCGCAAGGACAGACGGCAACGCAGTGGCCGCAGAGAATGCAGCGGGCGTCCTCAACCTCTTCGGGGAATCCATGTTCATTGAGAACCAGACTCCTGGACGGACAAACCGCCACGCATATTCCATCGCTCTTGCACTGACGGGTATCCACTGTGATCTGGCTCATGACGAGGCTTCCTCTCGATCGCTTGGCTTGAATCATTCAAGCTGTTGCCAGTTTACGCTCGCAGATGCCCTATCCAGTTGAGCTCAAAAGACCGCAAAACGGCGGCTGCACGAAAGAATGAACGCAAAATCTGGGCCTTTAGAGGCTGCGGAAAAAGGCTGCATTTCGCCAAAAAATCCTGAAATACGACCTTCAGTGGCTCAACAACCACCACCTTAAAGGTGGTGGGTTGACGTTGCGACTGAAAGTCGCCTGTTTGCGGCTGAAGCCGCTTGAAAGCTTTCCGGCTGAGAGCCGTCTTAAGGCTCGCTCGGCGCTGTGAT